>ULUB01072781.1_pt1 | contig 35281 bp, 41 predicted proteins | sample 1958111 | NCBI WGS metagenome assembly ULUB01 (sample SAMEA4835749, study PRJEB28245) | human gut metagenome | biome: gut microbiome; material: fecal sample | place: Denmark | collected 2008
TTCTGCTCTGATTTGCCACAATCTGTAATTTCAGAGCAAACCACACGAAGCCCGGAAACCCTTGCAAAACAAGGCATTCCGGGGCAAAACAAGGAGAAACAAAACTATGATAAAAATACTTTTCATCTGCCACGGCAACATCTGCCGTTCCCCAATGGCAGAATTTATTATGAAGGAGCAGCTCCGCAAGCTGGGGCTGGAAGAGGAGTTTTATGTGGCTTCTGCCGCGACAAGCTCGGAGGAGATCTGGGATGGAGTAGGCAATCCGGTGTATCCGCCGGCGCGGGCTGAGCTTGCGAAGCATGGCATTAGCTGTGGGCAAAAGCGGGCAGTGCAGCTTGTAAAGGAAGATTATGAGAAATACGACTATCTGATCGGTATGGAACAGATGAATATCCGCAATATGATGCGGATCCTGGGCTCCGATCCGGATCACAAGGTATATCGGCTGCTGGATTTTACGGATGAACCGGGCGATATTGCGGATCCGTGGTACAGTGGGAAGTTTGGGCTGACCTATGACCAGATTGACAAAGGCGTTTCCTATCTGATCGGAGAACTGCAGCAGAAGCTGTGGGATGTTTAATGGTAAAATCTGACATAAAACAGGGCAAAATTGGCTTAAAATCTGCCAATATACCATCTGTTCAAAAGGAATACTTTATGATATTATTGCTTCGTATGGCGATTGTGCCGGGATTTGAATGGAGTAATATTGTATGGAAATGTTAATAGATGTAATTTTGGATACTTTGCTTGACGCAGCAAAGTTATTTCCGTTTTTACTGCTGACCTATATTGCGATGGAGCTTTTGGAGCACCATGCAGGGGATAAGTCAGTGGCATGGCTGAAAAAGTCAGGAAAGCTGGGACCGGTGATCGGAGCGGTAACGGGACTGTTCCCACAATGCGGATTTTCGGCAGCAGCGTCCAATTTGTTTGCAGGCCGCGTGATCTCGATGGGTACGCTGATCGCGGTTTATTTGTCAACGTCGGATGAAATGCTTCCGATCCTGATTTCTGAAAAAGTACCGATGCATGTGATCCTGTCTATTTTGGGAGCAAAGCTCATCACAGGTATTGTGGCAGGTATTTTGATCGATACGGTCGCACACTGGCTCAAGAAAGACAAAGATAAAGAATATCATATTCATGAGCTTTGTGAACATGAGCATTGTCACTGTGAAGAAGGCGTGCTTCGGTCAGCACTTCGTCACAGTCTGCAGATTTTATTGTTTATCATTGTTATTACTTTTGTGATCAATTATTTTATGACATATATCGGGCAGGCGGGTATTGAATATGTGACGATCGGAGAATCCTATGGCGTGATCCTGCTGGCATCACTGCTTGGACTGATCCCGAACTGTGCGGTTTCTGTCGCACTGACACAGCTTTATCTCGGTGGCATGCTGGGAGAAGGAGCACTTCTGGCAGGACTTCTGGTTGGTGCTGGTGTCGGTATTTTGATCCTGCTGCGTGTCAATAAGCGTCCGTTAGAGAATGTGAAGGTGATCGGTCTTCTGTGGGCGATCGGATTTTTGGTAGGATGTTTCGTAAAAGCACTTGGCATTAGTTTTTAATAAAGAAAAAGATAGCGCGCGGTGCATTTGACAACCGCTAATCAGAGACGAGATTCGCAGTGCGTATCTCGTCTCTGTCGTTATACATCCGTGATTTCAAGTATACAGTCACAACTATCTGCACAAACTAAAGTATCTATGGAACGGAAAGAAGGCAGAAAAGGTGACAGATGTTTACGTGGTATTAAAGGAAAGTGTGCAGGTGAAGGCGGATATTGTCCGCGTGGACGATGTGGCACAAATTTATACCCGGAAAGATGCTTTAAAAACAAGGCTTAAAGAGGTGTTTGTCCATCAGTTCCGGCGGAAACAAAAAAGCAGGGGAAAGCAGCGGGAAGTGATCGGAGCACTTTACGTGCTGGAATGTATTGGGAAGGCCTGCCCGGACTGCTGTGTACATCTGCTGGGAGAAACGGATTGTCTAGTGGAATGGGTGCAGGAGGAAAAAGCACCGAGGTGGCACAGGATCTGGCAGGTGTTTAAGATTGTCTTTGTAGCACTTTTATGCTTTGCGGGCGGTGCGTTTTCCATCATGGCATTTCACAATGATATTTCCATAACAGATCTGTTCAGACAGTTATACGAGCTTGTCATGGGTGAGGAATCCTCCGGCTGTACAATACTGGAGCTGTCTTATTCCATCGGGCTTATGGTTGGCATTATTCTTTTTTATAATCACATCGGAAAGCGGCGGATCACACAGGACCCGACACCGATCGAGGTGTCTATGCGCAGCTATGAAAAGGATCTGACAGAAGCGATGACATCTGCCTGGGGCAGGGAGGAGAAAACGATCGATGTGGATTAAAGAAATTGTGATCATTCTGTTCGGTCTGGCAGGTGGCTGTGTTGTGGCAGGCGGTGTTTTTACAGTGTTTACGGCGGTCGGTCTGATCCCGCGGTTTGCGGAGCAAACTGGCAGTGCAGACCATATACTGCTGTATGAAAATATGCTGATCCTTGGGACTTTGGCAGGACTTATAACGACCGTGTATTACGATACGATCGCTGCACCGGTACAAAACAGTATATCACACGGAAAAGTCAGCCTTGGCTTATTTTTGACAATTTTGCAATACTGCATTTTGAGCTTATACGGATTCTTCACGGGAAATTATGTCGGTTGTCTGGCACTATCCATTGCTGAAATTGCGGATGCACTGCCCATTATGGCAAGGCGGTTTTCCATGAAAAGAGGAATTGGAATTGCACTTTTGGCTCTGGCAGCGGGAAAGCTGGCAGGTTCTTTGTATTATTATTTTCATGCATTGTTTGAAACTGCTTAGAAGCGCACATACTACAAGGGAACAAGATTACAAAACGGGAAAATACAGATAGTAAACAGATGTAAAAATGAGCGAAAGAGCAGGAAAGGAGCGAAAACAATGGATCATAATTCACAGATCAGAAATGTGTATACGGCTGCGGGCATGCAGGAAAACCGGAAGCTGGACGCAGATACGAACGGCACAACGGCGGAGGAAGCGGAAGGCAGTGCTTATCCGGAAAAAACAGCAGATGAGAAGAAGGAGCAGGAAAAGCAGGCATATCAGGAGTATATGAAGGAGATCACGCCGAAGAAAAATCTGGCTTTGCAGATGCTGAAAGCCTTTCTGACAGGTGGAGTGATCTGTGTGATCGGACAGGTGATCTTAAATTATTGTCAGTCGCTTGGCATGGAGAAAGATATCGCAGGAAGCTGGTGCTCTCTACTGTTGATCCTGCTCAGCGTTCTGCTGACGGGCTTTAGTATATATCAGGTAATTGCTGCATGGGGCGGCGCAGGAGCACTTGTTCCGATCACAGGATTTGCCAATTCCGTGGCATCACCTGCCATTGAATATAAGGCGGAAGGTCAGGTTTACGGGATCGGTGTAAAGATCTTTTCCATTGCCGGACCTGTCATTTTATATGGTGTTTTTACAAGCGGAATTCTGGGCTTTTTCTACTGGATCGGGAAGCTGCTGGGCTGGGTATAAAAAAGCGTTGCAGAAATGGTATAGAGGAACAGACAGAGAGGAAAACAGAGAGAAAAGGCAGAGAGAAAAGAGCAAGTAGAAAAGGCTGAAATTGAAATAGAGAAAAAGGAAGGTGTAGGATGAAAAAAGCAATTTTTGAAATGGGCGAAAGCAGTGTGAAACTGCCAATGCCTGTTTATATTGTAAATGGGGCGTCAATCGCCGGGACAAAAGAAGGGCAGGGACCGCTGGGAAGCTGTATCGATCATGTACTGACAGATGACCAGTTTGGAGCGGACAGCTGGGAGGCGGCAGAATGTAAGCTGCAGAAAGAAACAGTAGCGATCCTGCTGAAAAAGACGGAGGTTTCAGAAAAGGAGATCCGTTATCTGTTTGCGGGCGATCTGCTCGGACAGTCCATGGCAAGCTCTTTTGGACTGGCTTCTTATGAGATTCCGTATTTTGGTGTGTACGGTGCCTGCTCAACCTGTGGGGAAAGCCTGAGCCTTGGTGCAATGACGATAGGGGGCGGGTTTGCTACGCAGGTTGTCTGTGTGACATCCAGTCATTTCGCAAGTGCGGAAAAGGAGTTCCGTTTCCCTTTGGAATATGGCGGACAGAGACCGAAATCTTCTACCTGGACGGTAACGGGAAGCGGGGCTTTCCTGCTGGCAACCGAGGTGAGTGATCCGATGGCACAGATCACAGGGATCACGACCGGAAAAGTCGTGGATATGGGTGTCAAAGACAGCATGAACATGGGATGTGCCATGGCACCGGCGGCAGCGGATCTGATCTGGCAGCATCTGCAGGATTTTGAAAGGAAACCGGAAGATTACGACCGGATCATCACAGGAGATCTGGGAGAAGTGGGAAGTCAGGCACTGATCGATCTTTTGCGGGAGAAGAATGTAGATATTGCGGGCAATCATATGGATTGTGGAACGACGCTGTTTGATATAAATGAGCAGGATGTGGGATCGGGCGGATCAGGCTGTGGCTGCAGTGCGGTGACACTTGCTTCTTATATTCTGCCAAAGCTGCAGAGCGGGGAATGGAAACGGGTTTTGTTTGTCCCGACCGGTGCGCTTTTGAGCAAGACAAGCTTTAACGAAGGCAATTCCGTCCCGGGTATTGCACACGGGCTGGTGCTGGAGCATGTATAAGATGTCAGGGGCAAATGCCCCGATATGCGCATAAAAGTCGGGGCATTTGCCCCGACATCTGTATGGGAAATTCCTATGGAATCTCCTATTTTATCCGGCATTATATTATGCTGCATCGTCTACGGTTCCAATTTTCATATACATGGAAATTAAGTAGAGACCGCAAAGACCGACTATTGCATAGATGATACGGGATAACCAGCTCATGCTGCCAAAGAGTGCTGCAACAAGGTTCCAGTCGAAAAAGCCGATCAGTCCCCAGTTGACTGCACCGATAATGACAAGTGTTAAAGCAATATAGTCTAAAGTTTTCATGGATAGCACCTCCTTTTTCTATAGTCTTTCCCAAAACACGCTTTCTATACGGTTTGATTTATGATATAATATAACGATCACATAGAAAAACAAGCAGTTGCGAAGCAACTATTTGTTTTTCAGTGGTCGTTAACGAGCAAACTGCCTGCGAAGCAGGCGATAGAGCAACGTAGTTGCGGGTTTGCGAGTATGCCATCCCGAAAAACACAAACAGCCGATAAAGGAGCCCAACATGGAAAGTCAATCAGAAAACAAAAAGAAAAATGCCGGTGCGCTCCGGTGCTATTTTATTGAGATTGTGGTCATTACGAGCGCCTATCTGATCGAGGTAGTGAAAGGAAACCGGACAGCCGGATATATTGTACTGGTATGCCTGCTTTTGTGGCTCCCGGCGATTGCAGCGATGCTTGTTTATTTTAAAAACAAAGATGCAAAAGCAATCCGCTATCTGTATGGATTTGGATTTCTGATTCCACAGGCGGTTTTAATGCTGACAGCCAACAATGCACTGGTATTTACTTATGCAATCCTTGTATTGGTTACCTGCAACATTTTTGAAGACCGGAAATTTGCGCTTATAATGGCGATTTCTTATAATATTATGAATATCCTGACGGTTGTATATCATATTGCGGCAGCAGGAACAACAAACGAATACATCGTGACAACAGAGATACAGATCCTGCTGATGATGATGTGTGGTTACTTCAATATTGTGGTATCCAAAACAGGTATGATCATTTCCAAAGAAAAGATGGCACTTTTAGATCAGGAAAAGCAACATGCGACAGATCTGCTTGCACAAGTGCTTTCCGTTTCTGCGGAAATGACAGAAAGCATTGGCAGCCTGAATGAAAAGATGCAGCAGCTCGGAGAATCGGTTGTACAGACCTGCGGTGCCATGGATGAGGTCAGACAGGGCAGCAATGAAACTGCACAGTCCATTCAGTCACAGCTTAGTATGACAGAAAAGATCCAGGGCAGGATCGAAGAAGTTTCCCAGACAAGTACGATGATCGGGAACAGTGTTGCGGAAACAAAGACCGCAGTCGGAAAAGGTGCGGATAATATGGAAAATCTGGAGAAACAGGTAGAACAGCTGGAGCAGGCAGGTGGACATGCACTGCAGAGACTGAACGAGCTGGACGAGTATACAAAGCAGATGCAGTCTATCACAGAGCTGATCAATTCCGTTGCCGACCAGACAGGACTGTTATCTTTAAATGCCAGCATTGAAGCGGCAAGAGCGGGCGAAGCCGGGCGTGGCTTTGCGGTTGTGGCTTCCGAAATCTCCACGCTGGCGAGCCAGACGCAGGAAGCAACCAAGAACATTGATGCCCTCATCAGTGATATCACGGATAAATTACAGGATGTCAGTGAAGCTGTCAGATCCTTTGCAGACGGTACAAAGCAGCAATATACCGTGGCACAGGAAACTGTACAGAGCTTTGGACAGATCGAGAAGGATACGGCACAGATCGAGCAGCAGGTCAGCCAGATGGCATCCGCGATCAGCAGTCTGACAGAAGCAAATCATTCTATCGTGGAAAGCGTGCAGAATATTTCGGCGATCACGGAAGAAGTATCCGCACATTCCAATGAGACTTATGAGAGCAGTGAAAAGAATGCACAGATCGTGGAAGAAACCGGAAAGATTGCAGCATTTTTACAGGACAGAGCAAATGCGTTGAAGCAGTAAAGAGCGGATAAAAGAGGTGGGGAGTTCAGGTGGAAGAGATCATTGTTGCCATTTATTACATATTTGCGCTGGTTGTAGCAATACTTGTATTAAAATCATATCGAAAAGGAACAGAGAGTGCCAAAAAGCTTGGTATTGCCATGCTGATGAATTTCCTGATGATCGGTACTTATACACTCAATCTGACATCGGGTTATCTGATCATCAAATCGATCGGCTGTTCTCTGACCTTTACACTTATGGATCTGATGTTGTTTTTCTACTATGATTATGCGATGGCTTTTGTGGGCTGGGAAAACCGCACGCCGAAGTGGATCAAAATCGCATTTGGGGCTTATATTTTTATTGACGGTATTTTTATGATGATCAATCCGTTTGATCAGGTGGCAGTCTCCTATATGCATGAATCATTTGGAGACGGTTATATCCTGACCTATGTACCGCAGATCCCATTCCACATCCATACAGCGTTTGATATGATGATGATTGCGGCAACGATTATCCTGTTATCCCTGAAATGCGGAGAAACGCCGCGTGTATACAGAAAACGGTATTATGGTCCGATCATCGGAATGCTTCTGGCAGTTGTGATCAATTTTGTATATCTGGCGGGTATCATTCCGTTTATTATGGATCCGACGATCCTGCTGTATGTGTTTGTAGGATTTCTGCTGTATTTCTATACGTTCAATTATCTGCCGTCCGTCACGCTGACGATCACGCGTAACATGATCCTGGAATATCTGAAGGATCCGATTATTCTGTTTGACTATGAAGGCAGGCTGGCAGACCACAGTGCGGGACTGGATGAGCTGATGCCGGGCATGGAATTTAAAAATGGCTCCCTGACGATAGAAGAATTTATGCAGAAGCAGAAATTCATGGGAATGAACGGAACGGACATCAATCAGGAATTTGACTGGCAAATGGTTGAAAACGGTAAGGCAAAGACTTACCAGTGTCAGTTCTGCTGTATGAAGGATGATAAAGGAAAGCTGATCGGAAAGCTGTTTGTGTTCCATGATGTGACCGCCAGCAGACAGACATATTTCGAACTGGAAAATTCCATGCTGTTTGATGCGGTGACGGGATTTTACAATAAAGAGAGCTTTTACACACAGATCCCGCAGTGGAGAAATCCGGAATTTTTCCCGGTTTCTTTTGCGGTCTGCAATGTAGATGGGCTGCGTGCCATGAATGAGGCTTACGGAACGGTTTACGGGGACGGTGTTATGCGGCAGATCGCCCGTTATATCCGCAGAAGAGTGGGTAAGGATACATTTTGTGCAAAGCTGGACAACGGCGATCTTGTTGTGGTTCTGGAAAAGACCAACAATCTGGATGCAGGGGATATCATGGAGGCGATCAAGGCGGAGGTCATTGATTTTTATGATAAAATGCCTGTGTCGATCGAATATGGTATTGCAACTAAGGAAGATGCAGATACTCCTGTAGAGAAGCTGATGCAGGATGCCAGATCGAATATGATGAATAAAAAGATGCTGAAAGAAAAATCTGCCAGCAGTTCTATTGTAAATTCTCTGAAGCAGACGCTTTGCGAAAGTGATTACCAGACAGAGGAGCATGTAGAGCGTACAAGAAAGATGGCAGCCCGTCTTGGGAAGGAAATGGGCCTCCCTGATGCGGAGATCGGAAAGCTGGAGCTTCTGGCAGCGCTGCATGATATTGGTAAGGTAGCAATTCCGCAGGATATCATTAAGAAAAAAGGAAAACTGACGCCGGAAGAGCGTGCGATCATAGAGCAGCATACGGTAAAAGGCTATCGTATTGCGAAAAGCTCACCGGAGCTTGGCGATATTGCGGACGGCATTTTGTGCCATCATGAAAAATGGGACGGAACCGGTTATCCAAACGGATTGAAGGGTGAAGAGATCCCTTTGATCGCACGTGTGATCTCAGCGGTGGATTCCCATGATGTTATGGTCAACGACAGACCGTATCACAAGGCAATGCCGGAAAAGGATGCGATCGCCGAATTGCGCAGATGCTCCGGTACGCAGTTTGATCCACATGTCGTGGAAGTATTTACAAAGATGCTGGAGCGTGAAGATCTGCCACAGCAGGAAATGGAAGCACTGGCGGCATCTTATACGGAGGCAGATACAGATGAGAGAACTGGAGTTTAAAATGGAACGTCCGGGACTGCTTGAGACCGGACAGAAGGTGACTGTGACAGAAGGTGTTCTGCCCAGCAGTTATTATTATACGATCGATCCGTCGCTGGCAATGTCAGCCAATATTCCATTCAGGGAACGCTTGAAAACAAAAGAAGGAACAGTCGTATCCATTGAGGAAAATGAACGCGGTTTCTATGTGGTTGTCAGCTTTATAGAGCCGTGATCAAAATAGTATGGATAGGCACGGCAGTGCTTATTACACATAAATTTTGCAGTAGGAAAGGAAGAGTGACATGAAAGTTATCAGTACAGAAAAAGCACCGGCAGCAATCGGGCCATATTCACAGGGGATCGTCGCAGGAGATTTCTTCTTTGCATCCGGACAGATCGCCATCATACCGGAGACAGGTGAGATCGCAGAAGCAACAATTGAAGCACAGACGGAGCAGGTTATGAAAAATATCGGAAACCTCCTTGCAGCAGCAGGCGTTGATTACAGCAAGGTCGTAAAGACAAGCTGCTTCCTCGCTGATATGGGAGATTTTGGTGCATTTAATGAAATTTATGCAAAATACTTTACTTCAAAACCGGCAAGAAGCTGCGTAGCAGTAAAGACATTGCCAAAGAACGTGTTATGTGAGGTAGAAGTGATCGCATACCTTGGCGAATAATTCTTGCATTTATGGAAATCCTAAAGATGAGACAGAAATGTCTCATCTTTTTTAATGTCATACATCTGTGATGCATGAAAAGGAGGTAACATATGTCATATATCAATGCATTCTGGGTAGGAGGTTTGATCTGTGCACTTGCGCAGATTTTACTGGAAAAAACAAAATTGATGCCGGGCAGGATCATGGTGCTGATCGTATGCCTTGGCGCTGTATTAAGCTTTTTCGGTATTTATGAGCCATTCGCGGAATATGCGGGCGCAGGAGCCAGTGTTCCGTTGCTTGGTTTTGGGAATGTGCTGATGAAAGGCGTGAAAGAAGCAGTTGATGAATATGGTTTTCTCGGCATTTTTATGGGCGGCTTTAAAGCAGGTGCAGTCGGCTGCAGTGGTGCACTGATCCTGAGCTATCTGGCAAGTCTGGTATTTCATTCCAAAATCAAAAAATGATGCAATTGCTGCATCATTCTTCGAATCCGATCTGCATATTGGCAAGTGCTTTTTTAATACCCTGATCCCAGAGCGTTTCAATAGACTTGTCCATGGAAAAGGTAGTCAGGGAAATACCTGTAAGGCATGTCAGATGCTCCTGCTCGTAGCGGAAGGTCAGGATCAGTCCTTTTACGGTAGACGGATCACCGGTAAAGGCTGCATTTTTAAGCAGGTTCTGCGTGTAGGCAGCAGGTGCCTGCAGTACAAATTTAAAGGAAAGCGGGAATTCTTTGCCGATATAGGATGCCAGAAGCATTCTGACACTGTGCCACGGAACAAAGTCCGCACCTTCCGTCTGCACAGGATCCTGCGCCTGGTATTCAGGATGGATCCGCCCTTCTAAAAAGAGAGAACTGTCCCGGATCACAGATGCCTCCTGCATCAGAAATGTATCAAAGGATGTGCTTTCCAAAAGTACCTGCAGCATCTTTTTTTTATCTTGAATCTGTAATGCGATCATAAAAAATCCTTTCTGATTTCAATTCCGAAACAAATATTTCATTAGTATTGTAATATAAAATATTGTAATGGTCAAAAAATATATTACGTTAACAAAACGTTTAAATGTGATATTGGGTCTATGCAAATGATGTAATATGTGCTATATTATGTAGTAATGAAAACTACATGATGGTCGGAGGAAAATAATGAGTTACAAAATTGTGCTGGATAGCTGTGGAGAATTACCGGAGCATTTAAAATCAGATAATAGATATGAGATCGTGCCACTGGAACTACAGGTGGGAGAAGAAAGAATGTGGGATGATGAAACCTTTGATCAGAAGGACTTTCTGCAGAAGGTAGCAGCGTGCCCGACATGTCCGAAGTCTGCCTGTCCGTCGCCGGAGCGCTATATGCAGGCATTTGACTGCGCGGCAGAAGATATCTACGTTGTAACGCTGTCCGGAAATCTGAGCGGCAGTTATAACAGTGCCTATCTGGCACGAAGTATGTATCTGGAAAAAAATCCGGACAAGAAGATCCATGTATTTGATTCCTGTTCCGCGTCCTGTGGGGAGACACAGATTGCATTTTATATCAGCAGCCTTGCAGAAGAGGGAAAATCCTTTGAAGAGATTATTCCGCTGGCAGAGCAGTTCAGAGATGATCTGACTACGTATTTTGTACTGGATAATCTGGATACACTCAGAAAAAACGGCAGACTTTCCAGGGTAAAGGCTTTTGTGGCATCTACGCTTGCAGTAAAACCGGTCATGGGCTCTACGGATGATGGGAATATCGTGCAGCGGGGACAGGCGATCGGTATGAAAAAAGCACTTGCAAAGATGGCAGATATTATTCTGGGAGAAAAAACAGATCTGCAGAAAAGAACATTGATGATCACTCATTGCAACTGCCCGGACAAAGCGGAAAAGTTTAAGGAGATCATTTGTAAAAAGGCAGACTTTAGGGATATCCTGATCATGGATACAGCCGGTGTCAGCAGCATGTATGCCAATGATGGTGGCATTATCGTGACTGTTTAAAAGGCATAAATATACAGTAGTGTAAGTGGGTAGATTCCGAAAATAAGCTAAGAGAATAACAGTTTTCCGAGCAAAGGAAGATTTTGAAGAGAAGAGCAGGTCAGTGTCTCACCGTTTGAGAGCTGGATGCTCTTTTTTGTCTGGCTGCGGACATGATTCTGATTGATGACATAGTCTTTGCCGAACACCTGAAATTCAGCATGGTCGCCCAGACAACGGTAAATATCATCCATGTTGCCGATAATATCAATGGCGTCATGGTGGTCAAAAACATAATGAACCCTGTGTTCTTTTTCAAAGCACCGGGCATAAATAATATCATCTTTGGATACGAAATGGGTATGTTCGATATCACGGATCTCGATCATCGTCAGATTTTGCTTTTGGGATTTGATTTCCTGCTGTATATCACGCAGCAGCTTGTGAAGTGGTGCGGTCAGGATTGGTTTATCCAGTGTATAGAGATGCTGGATAGCATTTTCGCGGCGATACGGCTCAGCAGCATCTTTGCAGACAACGATCATTCCGGGCGCAGAAAGCTCCTGCAGCCTGGCAACGATCTCCATACAATGCGCCATATCGTGATCGATATCTAAAAGGAAAAGGTCATATTTCATGCAGACGGGCAGAAAGGATGATTCATCCCCGAAAGAATCCACATAAAGTGTTCCAATCTCAGACGCAAGTGCGCTGTTGGCACGATCTAAAAGACGTTCCGTCTGCTTGCGGTCTGCAATGTTGTCCGCTAAAACAGCAATATGCATATGTAACCCTCCTAAATGTAATGCTTTGCCTGCAAAGCATTATGTAGCCTCATCGTATTGGCGAAGCCAATTTTGCATACGATGAGGTTCCCGTAAATGTAATGCTTTGCCTGCAAAGCATTATGCAGCCTCATCGTATTGGCGAAGCAAATAACGAAGCCAATAACAGGCGGAGCCATGCAGCGCATGACTCCGTGTTACTATAAAATCCCAATTTCAACAGGGGAATGCCAGATCAGATAAATGAGCAGAAGCTGCACACATAAGATCAGTGGCAATCCATATAAGAAGTACCAGTGGCGGGTCTTGTGATGGAAGAAAAACATACCGAGAATACTGCCGATGCTGCCACCGAAGATGGCAAACAGAAACAAGGTAACTTCCGGAATCCGCCAAGCCCTTTTCCGGGCTTTCCATTTGTCGAGCCCCATCAGGAAAAAGGCGATCAGATTGATCGTAATAATATAGGTTATGATGATTGTGTATACACTCATACTGACCTCAGAAATTTATTTATCGTTTTTCTTGTTCTGTACTTCCAGCATCTTCATGGCGCGAACCTTTGTAGAAAGACCAAACAGGTTAATGAAGCCTTCTGCATCATGATGGTCATACATATCACCGGTTGTAAAGCTTGCAATGCTTTCATTATATAATGAATATGGAGAAGTTGTACCTGCCTTGATAATGTTACCCTTGTAAAGCTTGAATTTTACTTCGCCTGTTACATACTTCTGTGTGCTCTCGATAAATGCCTGTGCTGCTTCACGAAGCGGTGAGAACCATTTTCCTTCGTAAACGACCTGTGAAAACAGATTGCCCATATCCTTCTTTGCACGGTAAACATCACGGTCAAGGATGAGCTCCTCAAGCTGCTGATGAGCTTCATACAGGATTGTTCCGCCGGGAGTTTCATAAACACCACGGCTCTTCATACCAACAACACGGTTTTCAACGATATCTACGATACCGATACCATGCTTGCCGCCTAATGCATTCAGAGTACGGATGATATCGGAAACCTTCATTTCCTTTCCGTTGACACTCTTTGGCACACCGGCTTCAAATGTCATTGTTACATATTCACCTTCATCAGGTGCTTTTTCAGGTGTGGTGCCAAGTACAAGCAGATGTTCGTAATTTGGCTCGTTTGCAGGATCTTCCAGCTCAAGACCTTCATGGCTGATGTGCCAGATGTTACGGTCACGGCTGTAAGAGTTATCCTCTGAGAACGGAAGATGGATACCGTGCTGCTTGCAGTATTCGATCTCGTCTTCACGGGACTGTAATTTCCATTTGTCATTTCTCCATGGAGCAATGATCTTCAGGTCAGGAGCCAGTGCTTTGATACCAAGCTCAAAACGGATCTGGTCATTTCCTTTTCCTGTTGCACCGTGGCAGATCGCTACGGCGTTTTCTTTACGTGCAACTTCAACAAGCTTTTTGGCGATCGCCGGACGAGCCATGGAAGTACCAAGTAAATATTTGTTCTCATAAACAGCATGTGCCTGTACGCAAGGTACGATATAGTGATCACAGAATTCATCTGTCAGATCTTCAATGTATAATTTCTCAGCACCGGCAAGCTTTGCTCTTTCATCAAGACCGTCCAGCTCATTGCCCTGTCCGCAGTCGATACAGCAGCAGACAACATCGTAATCGTAATTTTCTTTTAACCAGGGAATAATGGCTGTTGTATCAAGCCCGCCTGAGTACGCTAAAACAACTTTTTCTCTCATAATAAATATGCCTCCATAGGTATGTATTGTAAGTTCTGCAACTAATATACAACATAAAAGTGCATAATGCAAGTATGAAAATATGCATAAAACGATGAATAATGCAGGAAAAAGTGCATATTATGAAAAAACTATTGCATATTATACATTGCAGACGTATAATTATACGATGTCAGGACAAAAAACGGATTGAATGAATGACAGATTTGAAGTAAGATATATAAGATATGTAACAGAAGGGAGAAATGAAATATGATCAAAGCAGGAATCATCGGCGCAACCGGTTATGCGGGAGGTGAGCTTGTCAGACTGCTTTTACAGCATAAAGAGGTAGAAATCAAATGGTATGGCTCACGCAGCTATATCGATCAGAAATATGCAAGTGTATATGGCAATATGTTCCAGCTTGTGGAGGATACATGCCTTGATGATAATATGGAGGAACTGGCAAAGCAGGTGGATGTGATCTTTACCGCAACACCGCAGGGTTTTTGTGCTTCCGTGATCAACGATTCGATCTTAAGCCGGACAAAGATCATCGATCTGAGTGCGGACTTCCGTATCAAGGATGTTTCCGTATATGAAAAGTGGTATGGCATTACCCACAAGGCGCCACAATATATTAAGGAAGCTGTTTACGGACTTTGTGAGATCAACCGGGAGAAAACAAAGGGGGCAAGGCTGGTTGCGAATCCGGGCTGTTATACAACATGTTCTATTCTGACAGCCTATCCGCTTGTTAAGGAAGGACTGATCGATCCGCAGACACTGATCATCGATGCAAAGAGCGGTACGTCCGGGGCAGGCAGAGGTGCGAAGGTAAACAATCTGTACTGTGAGGTGAATGAAAACATCAAAGCCTACGGTGTTGCCACACACAGACATACACCGGAGATCGAGGAACAGCTTGGCTATGCGGCAGGAAAAGAGATCCTTGTAAACTTCACACCACATCTTGTTCCGATGAACAGAGGTATTTTAGTGACAGAATATGCAACGCTGACCAAAAAGGCAGACGGCTCGCTTCCGACTTATGAAGAGATCAGGGCAGTATATGATAAATACTATGCAGATGAGTATTTCGTGCGTGTTCTGGAAAAGAATGTATGCCCGGAGACAAAATGGGTAGAGGGCAGCAACTTTGTTGATGTGAACTTCAAGATTGATGAGAGAACAGGCAGGATCATCATGATGGGTGCACTGGATAATATTGTAAAAGGCGCGGCCGGACAGGCAGTACAGAATATGAACCTGATGTTTGGACTGGATGAAAAGGAAGGATTGGAACTGGTACCAATGTTCCCATAAGGTAAATAAAGATGATACGAGCAATGCAAATTGAGGATTATGATCAGGTATACGCGCTCTGGCTGACGATCAGCGGCTTTGCGATCCGCAGTGTGGATGATTCCAGAGAAGGCGTGGAAAGATTTCTGCGGAGAAACCCGGGGATCAGCGTTGTAGCGGAAGAAGATGGAAAGATCGTTGGGGCAATCCTTTGCGGACATGATGGCAGACGAGGCTGTCTGTATCACGTCTGTGTAGATCCGGCGTACAGACGACGCGGGATCGGGAAGGAAATGGTCGTTCACTGTATGAACGCATTACATAAGGAAGGGATCAATAAGGTATCTCTGATCGCCTTTACACAGAATGACATCGGAAATGCCTTCTGGAAAGAGATCGGCTGGACAAAGAGGGAAGACTTGAACTACTATGACTTTGTACTGAATAAAAATAACATTGTACGTTTCAACCAGTAGAGCAGATATATTGTAGAAAACAGCTCTGAAAAGCAGATAAGAATGGAGAACAAAAATGGATAACAAAGACATGAAACAGGTAATGGAAAAAGCAGAAGTGCTTATTGAAGCGCTTCCTTATATTCAGAAGTTTAACCGCCGTATCATCGTGGTCAAATACGGAGGAAGCGCAATGGCAAATCCGGAGCTGCAGCGAAATGTTATCAAAGATGTGACACTGTTGAAGCTGGTAGGATTTAAGCCGATCATTGTGCATGGTGGCGGTAAGGAGATCAGCCGCTGGGTCGGAAAGGTCGGCAAAGAAGCAAAATTTGTCAATGGACTTCGTGTAACGGACGCAGAGACTATGGAAATTGCCGAAATGGTATTATCCAAAGTTAATAAACAGCTTGTTACGATGGTGGAAGAGCTTGGTGTCAAGGCTGTCGGTATCAGTGGAAAAGACGGCGGTCTGTTACATGTAGATAAAAAATACGCGGGCGGTGAAGATATCGGTTTTGTCGGAGATGTGAAAAAGGTAGATCCGCAGATCCTGTTTGATCTGCTGGATAATGATTTTCTGCCGATCATCGCACCAATCGGACTCGGTGACGATTTTGAATCTTACAATATCAATGCAGACGATGCAGCCTGTGCGATCGCCAAGGCGGTCGGTGCTGAAAAACTGGCATTCTTAACGGATATTGAAGGACTTTACAGAGATATCAATGATAAGAAAAGCTTTATTTCCAGACTGACCGCAACACAGGCAGAAGAGCTGATCAAGGAAGGCTGCATCGGCGGCGGTATGTTACCGAAGCTGCATAACTGCACAGATGCGGTAAAGAATGGTGTAGGCCGTGTTCATATTTTGGACGGCAGAATTGCGCACTGTCTGCTTCTGGAAATCTTTACCAATGAAGGTATTGGTACAGCGATCGTAAAGGATGAAGGAGAATTATAATATGAACATGCAGGAATATATTGAAGAAGCAGAGAAGGATCTGCTGCATACTTATAACCGGTATCAGGTCGTATTCGATCATGGAGACGGTGTCAGATTATATGATATCGATGGAAAGGAATATCTGGATTTTGTGGCAGGAATCGCCGTGTTTGCGCTGGGATATAATAATAAGGCATATAATGATGCTTTAAAGGCACAGATCGACAAGATCCTGCATACTTCCAACTACTATTATAATGTACCGGCAATAGAAGCGGCCAGAAAGCTGAAAAAGATTTCCGGTATGGATCGTGTTTTCTTTACAAACAGCGGTGCGGAATCCATTGAAGGGGCTATTAAGACAGCCAGAAAATATGCGTATCTGAAAGATGGAAAGACAGATCATGAGATCATTGCCATGAATCATTCATTCCATGGCAGAACGATGGGGGCACTTTCCGTGACGGGTAATCCGCATTACAGAGAAGCATTTGAACCGATGATCGGCAATATCAGGTTTGCCGAGCTGAATGATTTTAACAGTGTGCTTGCGCAGGTAACGGACAAAACCTGTGCGATCCTGTTTGAAACCGTACAGGGCGAGGGTGGTATCTTCCCTGCTACAGAAGAGTTTATGAAGCAGGTACGTGCACTTTGCGATGAAAAAGATATCCTGCTTATTTTGGATGAGATCCAGTGTGGCATGGGCAGAACAGGTGAAATGTTTGCATGGCAGAGATACGGTGTGAAGCCGGATGTCATGACAACAGCAAAAGCACTGGGCTGCGGTGTTCCGGTTGGCGCCTTTCTGATGACAGAAAAGGTCGGTGCCGCATCCCTTGTAGCGGGCGATCACGGTACAACCTATGGCGGTAATCCGTTTGCCTGTGCGGCGATCAGCAAGGTGATTGATCTGTTTGAAGAGGAAAAGGTACTTGATAATGTCCGGAAGGTCGGTGCTTATTTATGGAAAGAACTGGACAAACTGACAGAGAAGTATGATAGTATTATAGCGCACAGAGGTGTCGGACTGATGCAGGGACTTGTATTTGACAAGCCGGTTGCACTGGTGATCAACAAAGCACTGGAAATGGGACTTGTCCTGATCAATGCGGGAACACAGATCATCCGTTTTGTACCACCTCTTGTTATTTCGGAAAAAGATGTAGATGACATGATACAGATACTGGATACATGTCTGAAGGAATTGGAGTAACGCATGAAAATCAGAGGTAGAATCTATTCTGTGATACTGGTGTTTCTTCTGGTGTTTTTCGTCTGGCTGAGGGGCGTGCAGGATCTGCAGCCGTCTCAGGGCAGCAATCAGCCGTCGATTGGCACAGGGATGCAGAAGGAGACGCTTTATGTCTGGTATACGGATGAAGCACTGACAGATTATATGAACAGTATGGCACTTTCTTACATGGAAGCGCATGACAATATCAGGATCGTGCCAACGCTCGTATCCGCAGTCGAATATGTGGAGAGCATCAATCAGGCAACGATGCAGGAGCAGGCAATGCCCGATCTGTGTCTGATCAGTAATGACAGTCTGGAAAAGGTATATCTGGCAGGACTGGCAGATGAGATCACAGATCCGGAGCAGATCGTGACAGAGGAAAACTTCCCGCAGGCAGCACTGCATGCAGTAACTTATCAGGACAAGCTGCTTGCTTATCCTTTTTACTATGAAACTTCTCTCTTGTTATATAATCAGACTTATCTGGACGAGATGGCGGCAAATAAAATAGAAGCACTTAAGTCCCAGCAGGAAGCGGGAGAAGAGGTTGGGATCGAGATCACCGGCGGAAGCGACCTGATTCCTAAAACGGTAGATGACATTTTGAACCTTGCGGATGCTTACGATGCACCGGATGGCGTGGAATCTATTTTAAAATGGGATGTATCGGATATTTTCTATAATTATTTCTTTGCCGGCAATTATATGGATATCGGCGGAGAAAATGGGGATGATGCATCCATCTGCAATATTCATAATGAGAATACAACAGCCTGCCTGCAGATGTATCAGAGTCTGAACCAGTTCTTTTCCATTGAGGCAAAGGAAGCAGATTATGATACGGTATTGCAGGAATTTATAGATGGCAGGACATTATTTACGGTTGTGACCACAGATGCGATTGCAAGACTGGAAGCGGCAAAGGCAGATGGCAGTCTGCAGGGAGAATACGGAATGGCAATGCTGCCTGATGTTTCCACAGACTTGAAAAGCCGTGGACTTTCCGTGACAAACGGTGTGATCGTCAACGGCTACGGGCATCACAAGGAAGATGCCAATGCTTTTGCATCTTATCTGACTGGGACGATCGGTGCGGATTTTTATGACAGAACAGGAAAACTGACCGCCCATATAAATGTCAGCTATGAAAACGATAAGCCGGCGCTTGCCATGCAGGCATACGAAAAAAGTGTCAGCCTGCCAAAGATCATGCAGGTGAGCAATTTCTGGGTACAGCTGGAACGGACACTGACAGGTATCTGGGAAGGTGAAGATGCGGATCAGGCATTGCAGTCTTTGCAGGAACAGATGGATGTACAGCTGCAGAAATAATAAAAGAAGGAATAAAAACCGATCAACGGGATAAGATATAGATAAACAGGAGGTCTTATACGGTGGTTGGTTTTTTTATTGCAGTATTATCGGGAATTCTGATGAGTGTACAGGGTGTTTTCAACACACAGGTGACAAAACAGTCTTCTTTGTGGACAACATCCGCTTTTGTACAGCTTACAGCACTCTTGGTCTGTGTTCTGGCATGGCTTTTTACGGATCGGAGCAATCCGCTGAAGGTATTTGCGGCAAAGCCTTCTTACCTGCTGCTCGGCGGCGTGATCGGTGCGTTTATCACCTATACGGTCGTTGTCAGCATGGGAAAGCTGGGACCTGCAAAGGCGGTCATGTTTATTGTGATCGCGCAGCTGATCAGTGCCTATCTGATCGAACTTCTGGGGATGTTCGGTGTCGAAAAGGAGCCGTTTTCTGTCAGAAAACTGGTGGGAATGGCAGTGGCGGTCATCGGCGTTATTGTTTTTAAAATGTGATATAAAATCTGCTTGCTATCCGCGTTTTTTTAGCATACAATGAAAGTGCGATTGACATAGAGGGGCTTCTTTATCAGATAAAGGAGACTATGTTATGCATACAAAAAGAATGAAATGTACCATGATCATGCTGGGCTGCCTGTTTACAGCCTTCTTTCTTTCTGCCTGTTCCAATGGGCGGTATACATATGAACTGGAAGGCGGGGAGCAGACAAAGGTCATGCAGGAGTCAGGTAATGGACAGGGCGGAGCAGATCAATCCGCGAAGGAGTCCCCGGTGCAGGCAGAAGAACCGGCGGATGCCACAGCTGACCGGACGGAGAAAGCAGCTGATACCGGAAAAGAGATTTATGTCCAGATCAATGGTGCGGTAAAATATCCCGGTGTTTACAAGGTGCAGGACGATGCCCGTATTTTTGATGTGGTGGAGCTGGCAGGCGGTATGACAGAGGATGCAGAGCCGGAGGCAGTCAATCAGGCACTTCCCGTAGAGGACGGACAGATGATCAGGATCTGTACGCAGGAGGAATGGGAACTCACCCGGGCAGAGGAAACGGAGACGTCTGCTGAGCAGGCAGATGATGGACTTGTGGATATCAATACGGCTGATGTGGCGGAATTATGTACGCTGCCGGGTGTAGGACAGGCAAGAGCGGAAAGTATCCTTGCATACAGACAGGAGCATGGCAGCTTTCAGACTGTGGAGGAGATTAAGCAGGTATCCGGGATCAAGGATGGCTTATACACGAAGATAAAAGATAAAATTAAAATAACGCAATAGTGTGTGAATGGGAGAATATGATGGCAAACAGAGTGTTGGTTGTGGATGATGAAAAACTGATCGTAAAAGGAATCCGGTTCAGTTTAGAGCAGGATGGCATGGAAGTGACCTGTGCTTATGACGGAGAAGAAGCACTTACCTTTGCCAGAGAGCAGCAGTTTGATATAATTCTGCTGGATATCATGCTTCCGAAGCTTTCCGGCTTTGAGGTCTGTCAGCAGATCAGGGAATTTTCCAATGTACCGATCATCATGCTGACTGCCAAGGGCGATGATATGGATAAGATTCTGGGACTGGAATATGGTGCAGATGACTATATTACAAAGCCCTTCAATATTCTTGAGGTCAAGGCAAGGATCAAAGCCATCATCCGCAGAACTGCCAAACAGGAAAAGAAAGCCGATACCGCCGGCAGGATCCAGGCAGGCGATATGACTATTGAGCGCGACAACAGAAGAGTGTATATAGAAGGAAGAGAAATCAATCTGACAGCCAAGGAGTTTGACGTACTGGAGCTTCTGGCAACTCACCCAAATCAGGTATACAGCAGGGAGAAGCTGCTCACCATGGTCTGGGGGGCAGATTATCCGGGCGATGCAAGAACGGTGGATGTACATATCCGTCGTCTGCGTGAGAAAGTAGAGACAAATTCCAGCGAACCGAAATATGTGCATACCAAATGGGGTGTTGGCTACTATTTTAAAGGATGAGGAATGAACATTGAAACTGTTGTTTTCTAAAGTAAAGGACAGGCTCCAGTTCTTGCGGAGCCTGAAAGTACGGATCTTTATCATTATTCTGGCAGTCGGTATCATACCGACTATGGTACTGAGAAACGCTATTTTACAAAATTACGAAAAGCGGGCAGTCAGTGTCCGGACTACAGATGTCCAGAATCAGTTTAAGATCCTGGCAAATCACCTGATCACATATAACTATCTGAGTGATACAAGCTCAGAGGTTGTAAATGCGGAGCTGTCTATGCTGTCCGATCTGTATGACGGGCGTGTCATTATCATCGATCAAAACTGTAATATCATAAAAGATACCTATGGAATCAGTGAAGGAAAGACGATCGTTTCAGAAGAGGTCATGCTTTGCATGAAAGGGCAGACATCTTCCAATTATGATGCAAAAAATAAATATATAGAAGTAACGACACCGATCGTGGATAATACCACGCAGGAAATGGCAGGCGGGAAGAAGACAGTGGACGGTGGGCAGCAGAAAAGTCAGGTAAAGGGTGTTATGCTGACAAGTGTTTCCACAGACAATATTGCAACGAATGTGGAGCTATTGCGGAATCAGGCAACGATCCTGCAGTTTACGGCGATGATTCTTCTGATTGGTATTGCGTGGATTCTGTCACATATTCTGGTCAGACCGTTTGATCGTGTCACTTCGGCAATCCGGGAGATCAATGACGGATTTAATACGGAGCAGATCAGCGTATCGGATTATGTGGAAACAGAACATATCGTGAATGCATTTAATGAACTGCTTGGCAGAATGCGTACATTGGACGAATCCAGACAGGAATTTGTATCCAATGTGTCCCATGAACTGAAAACACCGATCACATCAATGAAGGTTCTTGCAGATTCACTGATTTCACAGGAGGATGTTCCGATTGAACTGTATAAGGAATTTATGACCGATATTGCAGAAGAAATCGAAAGAGAAAATAAGATCATTACTGATCTGCTTTCCCTAGTGAAAATGGATAAGACATCTGCAAATCTGAATATTGAAAACCGGAATCTGAATGAACTGATCGAGCTGATCTTAAAACGTCTGCGTCCGATCGCAAAGCAGCGTAATATCGATGTTTTGTATGAAAGCGCACGGGAGGTCTTTGCAGAGATCGATGAAGTGAAGCTGACGCTTGCAATCTCCAATCTGGTGGAAAATGCAATCAAATACAATAAAGAGTATGGATATGTCAAGGTTTCGCTGGATGCGGATCATCAGTTTGCAACGATCATGGTGGAAGATAACGGGATCGGGATTCCACAGGAAGCACAGGAGCATATTTTTGAAAGATTTTACCGTGTGGATAAATCTCATTCCAGAGAGATCGGCGGAACCGGTCTGGGACTTGCGATTGCAAGAAATGCGATCCTTCTGCACAGAGGTTCTATCAAAATAGACAGTGAAGAAGGACAGGGAACTGTTTTCACCGTCAAGATACCGATCATTTATGTATCCAAGTAACAATGGTTTCTGATTGACATAAAGAGGCAGGAAAGGCATATGAAGAAATATGGGATCTGGCTGTGTATCATGTTTATGTTGGTGCTTACCGCATGCGGAAAAGAGCAGAAAGCAACGGATGAGACAGTGTATCAGATATATGAAGTGAATAAAGAAGAAACAAAAGTAGCAAGCCGTGAGATCACAACTACGGAGACAGATACCGAAAAGCTGCTCGGTGTTCTGATAGAAGAACTGGAAAAAACGCCGGAAGATACGGAAAACAGGGCTGCGATCACGGAAGCAATCCAGCTGCAGAGCAGTACGGTGGCGGATGAAAGTGCAAATCTGAATTTTGGCGTGGGCTACTATGCACAGTCTCTGACGGGAGAGATTCTGACCAGAGCAGCGATCGTCAGAACGCTGACACAGATACCGGATGTCAATTATGTATCATTTCTGGTAGACGGTTCTGCACTGCTGAACAATCAGGGGGCTCCGGTCGGTGTTATGACAGCAGATCAGTTCATTGATAATTCCGGTAATGAGATCAATACGGAAGAAAAGGTAACGCTGGTGCTTTATTTTGCAAATGAAAATGGCGATAAGCTGAAAACGGTAACGCGTGAGGTAGTATATAGCAGTAACATTTCACTCGATAAGCTGGTCATGGAGCAGTTGATCACAGGCGTGCAGGATGGAGAAGAAGCGTATCCGACGATCAATCCGGCGACAAAAGTAGTATCGGTAACTGTCAGTGACGGTACATGCTATGTCAATCTGGATAAAGAGTTCCTGACGCAGATCTATAAGGTTGATGCCAATGTTACGATCTATTCTATTGTTAATTCACTAGTAGAGCTGTCGGATGTCAACAGAGTACAGATCTCTATCAATGGGGAGACAGATCTTTCTTACAAGGAAAGTGTTCCGCTTGCAACAGTGTTTGAGCGGAATCTGGAGTTGGTAGAGCAGTAGTATATGCTGTCTGGAGTATAGTAAAATGACATGCAGCTGAAAAGACCACTTTGTGTGGCAGTCCTGCTGTTGTGTACCGGCTTGTTTCTGGTGCAGCTGACAGGGCAGAAAATGGCAGAAGCCCTTCCCAAGGAGAAAGAACAGATTTCTCTTGGCGGCAGACTGATGCAAAAAGAAGAAAAAAACGGACACCTGCTGTTATATCTGCAGCAGGTGCAGATCTTATCCGGTGCGGTCGCTGCGGATGATTCCAATACAAACAACAAAAATTCAAATAGCAAAATGGGAGCTGTCTGTTATCTGCAGGAGGGAAGCCTTGCGCAGATGCCTTCACTGGGAAGCAGACTGATCGTTTGTGGTAAGGTCAGGTATTTTGCACATGCGGAAAATGAAGGACAGTTTGATGCAAGAGCATATTATACATCGCTGGGGTATGATTTCCAACTGACAAATACAAGGATTCTGGAAAATCTGGGAGAAGCGGACAGGCTGGCGGAAGGACTTTTTCGGTTGCGGGAGGATGCGAAGGCATTTTTTAAGGCATATATGCGGGAAGAAAATGCGGGGATCTTATCAGCCATGGTGCTGGGAGAGAAAAGTGCGCTGGATGGTGATATCCGTATGCTGTTTCAGCGGAATGGGATCGCACATATTCTGGCAATCTCCGGGCTGCATATCTCGTTGCTTGGTATGGGATTTTACAGGCTGCTGCGTAAATGCTTTCTGCCCATCTGGGTCTGTTGCGGTGCAGGCGTGGGAATGCTGCTTCTGTATGGTAAAATGGTCGGTGTGGGCAGCTCTGTGTTCCGTGCCTGCGGGATGTGTATGATATTGCTTTTCGCACAGCTGCTTGGCAGAAGCTATGATCTGTTGACCGCCATGGCAGTGACGGCGCTCCTTCTGGTCTTGCAAAAGCCTGACAGTGTGCAGCAGGCAGGTTTTCTTCTCTCTTATGGGGCAGTGCTTGGCATGACGCTTTTTCTGCCGGTCTTTCAGACAGAAAAGGAATACCGGATACAGAAAATACTGCAGGAAAAGCTGCTGCCCGGTATCGGGATATTGTTAGTGACACTGCCGGTGCAGCTCTGGTTCTTTTATGAGCTTCCTGTCTATGCCATGCTGCTGAATCTGCTCGTGATCCCGCTGATGTCTGTTCTGCTGCCGGTTGCAATTTTTGCCTATCTGCTGCGGTTTCCCCTGCTTTTGCAGATTCCGGAATACATTCTGACATTTTACAGATGGCTGTGCATAAAGGCGGAAGGTCTGCCAGGCAGTATACAGATTTTCGGAAGACCACGTATCTGGCAGATGATTGTTTATTATCTGCTTCTGTTTTTTTCGCTGGTGCTTTTATATCATAGCAAAAACAGAAACAGGCAGGAGAAGCAAAGGGAAAAACAGCAAGAAAACAGAGAGTGTCAGATAACAGGAGAGAATGCGGAACAAGATAGAAGAAAGACAGGAAAGAATGGAAAGAACAGGATAAGAAAGAACAAAAGAGATAGTAAAAGAACCGGAATCATTCTGATTATAGTTAGCATATGCTTACTAATATTGCCTCCGCATACAGAAAACAGGATCACAATGCTGTCGATCGGGCAGGGGGACTGTATCTTGCTGCAGGAGAAGGGCGGACACGTTTTTCTGGTAGACGGTGGCAGCAGTGATGTAAAGGAGGCGGGCAAGTACAGACTGATCCCGTACCTGAAATATCATGGAATCAGGTATATAGACGGGATTTTTATCTCACACGCACATGAGGATCATTATTCTGCAAGTCTGGAGCTGCTGCAAAGCTCATGTGGGATATCGGTCGGAACGGTATTTTTCAGTGAAATGGCGGAGGAAAATGAAGCGTATGATGTGCTGCGGAAGGCTGCTTACAGGTCGGGCAGCAGGATTACCTATATCCGGCAGAGAGACAGGATCCGGGCAGGAGATCTTTCGCTTTTCTGTCTGTATCCATCCGGTAAGCTGACGGTAACGGACGAAAATGAGGCTTCCATGGTTTTATATGCCACGCTCCGGGGCTATACCATGCTGTTGACCGGAGACAGTACCGAAACCTGTGATGCAGCGGTCGTGCAGGCAATGAAGCAGAATGGAATGAGAGAGGTGGATTGTCTGAAGGTTGCCCATCACGGTGCAAAGACGTCAAGCTCTGCCAGTCTGCTGACCTACATCAGCCCCAAGCTTGCCCTGATCTCCTGCGGCAGAGATAACTCTTACGGACATCCGCACAGGGAAACGCTGGACAGACTGGCTGACTGTGGCAGTCATATAGTCCGAACAGATGAAGCGGGCGAAATTGTCCTACATATCGGAAAAAAGAAAGTACAGCTTTCCATTTTCCCGGAATATTGTTATACTGAATATAACTGCACAGCACCATAAAACAGCAGGGGCGGTATGCTAAATACGTGTATGGTTATTCTGCGGTATTTACAAAAAAACGATCGGTGCATAGAGGCAGAACAGGATAATAGGAATGGATAAATTTATTAAAAAAGGAAGCGAATAGAATGGCAGCAGTCAAAGAAAAAAGAGTAGAGGATTCCATGATCGAACAGGTGCATAAGTTAAGACCGACGCATATGAACGGTATGGGACGGTTGTTTGGCGGACAGCTCATGTCCTGGATCGATGAGGTGGCGTGCCTGGTCGGCAACAGACATTCACAGGCGAATGTGATCACAGCTTCTGTGGATAACCTGCGGTTTATCCGTGGTGCTTATGTAAATGAACTGATCGTGATGATCGCAAAGATGACATATGTGGGGCATACTTCCATGGAAGTGCGTGTAGATACGTATGTAGAATCAATGGATGGCATGCGGAGACCGATCAACAGGGCATACCTGACGATTGTTGCGGTGGATGAAAACGGAAAACCATGTGAGGTACCGGGGCTGATCATAGAGACAGAGGCAGAGAAGGCAGAATGGCAGGCCGGTCAGAAACGAAGAGAAATGCGTATGGTGCGCAGAAAAGAAGGCTTTTAAAAGACGGCGGTAAAAGGAAAGAATGCAGAAATTAGCAAGAGACATTAAGGAACGGGATTTTAAAAATGTATATCTTCTGACAGGCGAAGAGGATTATCTGCGTAAGCAGTATCGGGACAGACTGGCAGGAGCCATGGCAGATGTGCATGACACGATGAACTATCATTATTTTGAAGGAAAAAACACCATACCGGAGAAACTTATAGATCTGGCGGAGACGATGCCCTTTCTGGCAGAGCGCCGTGTGATCGTGGTGGAGAACAGCGGCTTTTTCAAATCAGCTCAGGATAAGCTGGCGGATTATTTAAAGCAGCTTCCCGAGACATCGTTTTTCATCTTTGTGGAGCCGCAGGTGGATAAACGGGGCAGGCTGTATAAAGCGTGTAAGGATGTCGGTTATATAGCGGAGTTTAACATACAGGATGAGCAGACGCTGCGCAGATGGATACTGGGCAGGCTGAATAAAGAGCAGAAGCTGATCACGGAACGTGCACTTGCCGTATTTATGGAGCGTACGGGAAGCGACATGGAAAATATCGCATCGGAGCTGGAAAAGCTGCTCTGTTATACGCTGGAAAAGCCGGATATCACAGAGGCAGATGTGGATGCAATCTGTACCAGGCAGATCAACAACCGTATTTTTGATATGATCGAAGCAGTGGCTTCAAAGCGGCAGGAGGCGGCACTGGAGCTGTATTATGATCTGCTGGCACTGAAGGAACCGCCGATGCGTATCCTTTTTCTGATCGCCAGACAGTATAACCTGCTGTATCAGACAAAGCTGTTAAAGGGAAAAGGCTATGATAATAAGTCGATCGCATCAAAGCTGGGGTTATCCCCGTTTATTGCGGGTAAATACGTGACACAGGCATCCAGATTTGAAAAGGAAACACTCAGAAAAAGTCTGGAACAGTGCGTGGAAGCGGAAGAAAATGTAAAAACAGGCAAGATGGCGGACAATCTGAGCGTAGAGCTTTTGATCGTACAGTTCAGCAGTAAAAAGAGCCAGAGGAAGGAGGCATAAGCCAAATGGAAGTTATTATATTTATGATCGTGTTATGCTTTTTATTTTCCAGTCAGAAAAAGAAAAGCCAGAAGGTGGGAAAAAAAGAGAAACCGGTGCAAAACAGGCCGGTGACAGACTATCGTCCGCAGACACAGAGCAGACCGGTAAATAGCACACAGAGCAGTATGCAGAGAAGTAATATACAGGGCAGACAGGCCGCTGTCAGAACAGCCGGAGGTGCAGCAGGAGGTATGACACCGGGAAATGGATCTTCAGTCAGCAGAACAGTTGAAAAGAAGACGACAGTCAGCCGGCAGGCAAAGTCTACAACGGAGATGTTGGAAGAAAAAGCAAGACAGGATGCAATGGAGCATCAGGAAGAGAAAAGAAGACAGCTTGCAGAGGAACGCCGCATTCATGGGCAGCTGCGTTATGCGGAACGTTATCTGCCGGGAGATATGATACCGCAGGGCAGACGACTTGTTTGCTGCGGCTATTGCAATGCAGAAAATCTGATCCCGGAGCGTGATAATCCAAAGCGTTATAACTGCTATTTCTGCAGAGAGACTTTGTAAAACAGATATTGTATGGGAATAAAAGACAAATAGCAGGAAATCCTAAAGAAAAGAAAGGTGGTATAAAAATGAGCGTAGTGGAAATTACAACGGAAAATTTTGATACAGAAGTATTACAGGCAGATAAGCCGGTACTGGTAGACTTCTGGGCATCCTGGTGTGCACCGTGCAGAATGCTTTCACCGGTTGTGGATGCATTCGCGCAAAAGCATGACGAGGTAAAGGTCGGCAAGATCAATGTGGATGAGCAGGCAGCTCTGGCTGCAAAATACAAAGTCATGAGCATTCCGACCCTGATCGTATTCCAAAAAGGCGAGGTATACCGGAAATCTGTCGGTGTGATCTCCGAAGAAGAGATCGCAGCACTGCTGCCATAGGCTTAAAGCAGCGGTAAAAGTGCGCATACGAAGTGCTGGCAGTTAGCGGCAGCAGACTCATCATAATCTTCCTGATGAACGAGTGTATTGGATAAGCTGCGCAGACTCAGCAGTGGGATATCATAAGAATGGCAGAGCTGTGCAACCGCAGCAGTTTCCATGTCTTCCCCACAGCTGTGAAATGTCGTATGCATAAAATGAATATAATCAAGACGGTTCAGCCATGCATCACAGCTTGCGATCGTTCCGGTTTTTATGGAAATACCGGACAGCGCAGAAATCTGATGTGTGGCTGAAAGTTTTTGTGCGGTTGTGAGCAGCATTTTATCGCTGTGATAGAAGGTATATTTTTTGCCTGCATCTTCCACGCGCAATGATTCACAGCCGATCTGTATACAGCCATGCAGCGGATTTTCATCCGGGGAATCCGAAAAACGCAGATTGGAATTATTGAAGATCGTCTCGCCAAGGATCATGTCTCCGCGGTGCAGAGAGGGATCGTGTCCGCCACAGACACCCTGATTAATGATACAGCGGGGCATAAAGTGTGAAATGGCAAGGACAGTGGCAGCACCGGCATTGACCATTCCCTGAAAGGTTTTGGAAACGATCACCTTCTGCCCGCAGAGTCTGCCCATATAAAAAGGGAACTGCATCAGCTCTGTTTTTTGGACATCTTCCATGTGGGAGAGCAAATCACAGATTTCACAATCCATGGCACCCTGTATTAAGATTGCATTTTTATAGTTATCCGGGACAATTGCAGCAAAACATTGATCAGACATAAGTAACTCCATTTGATGATGATTGTTTTTTTTGTATCGTGCTTGTTGTTATGGTAAACTGTATTTTTATCATAAAGAAACGGCGGAGACTTGTCAATCCGTGATCTGCTGTCGGATACGCTCTTGCATAACATCCTTTTTTTTCGTATAATGCATACGTCAAGCGAAGTCTGTCATGCTCGAATGCATGTCATGTGAAGGAGGATATCACGATGGAAAAAATAGCAAGTTTTACAATAGATCATATCAAATTACAGCCGGGTATTTATGTATCCAGAAAGGATCAGATCGGGCAGGAGGTCGTTACGACATTTGACCTGCGTATGACCTCACCGAATGAGGAGCCTGTCATGAATACTGCTGAGGTGCACACGATAGAACATCTGGGTGCAACTTATCTCAGAAATAAAGAAGAGATCAGGGATAAAGTGATCTATTTCGGACCGATGGGCTGCAGAACAGGATTTTATCTGCTGCTGGCAGGTGACTATGCTTCTAAAGATATTGTAGCACTTGTAACGGAAATGTTTGAATTTATCAGAGATTACCGCGGAGAGGTACCGGGCGCAAGTCCGAAGGACTGTGGCAACTATCTGGATATGAATCTTGGCATGGCGAATTATCTGGCAGACCGTTATCTGGAAAAAACACTGTATGGGATCGATGATGCGCATCTGATCTATCCACAATAAGCTGCCTGACGGAAAGGAACTATTATGCTGAATCAGTTTTCAAGGACGCAGCTTCTGCTGGGGCCGGAAGCAATGGAAAAATTAAAAAATGCGAGAGTCGCCGTATTTGGGATCGGCGGTGTCGGTGGTTATGTCTGTGAAGCACTTGTCAGAAGCGGCGTCGGTGCCTTTGATCTTGTAGATGATGACAAGGTCTGTCTGACCAATTTAAACAGACAGATCATTGCCACAAGAAAGACAGTCGGCAAATATAAAACGGATGTGATGAAGGAACGTATCCTGGAGATCAATCCGGATGCGGAGGTGACAGTACACAAATGCTTTTTCCTGCCGGAAAATGCAGATACCTTCCCATTTGAAGAATATGACTATGTGGTGGATGCGGTAGATACGGTTACTGCCAAGATCGCACTTGTCATGAAGTCGCAGGAAGTGGGTGTACCGATCATCAGCAGCATGGGAGCAGGCAATAAGCTGGATGCATCTGCATTCCGTGTGGCGGATATTTATAAAACAAAGGTCTGTCCGCTGGCGAAGGTCATGCGGCGGGAGCTCAAAAAAAGAGGCGTGAAAAAGCTGAAGGTGGTCTATTCCGAGGAACAGCCGGTAAGACCGCTGGAGGATATGTCGATCAGCTGCAGAACGCATTGTATCTGCCCACCGGGGGCTGCGCGCAAATGCACGGAAAGAAGAGACATTCCGGGCAGTACAGCGTTTGTACCATCGGTAGCAGGGCTGATCATTGCCGGTGAGGTAGTAAAGGATCTTTCTAAATAATGCAACTTTGGTCTGGACAGCAGTTTGAAAGGGCAACAGCCCCATTTTGTTCAGACCTTTTTATGTTATGGCAACGAGGAAAATGCAAGCATTTATGCGGTACATTTGACGACGTTAATCAGAGCGAGATTTGCAGGGCGTATATCGTCTCTGCCATAGAGAAAGGAAAACAGATGCAGAACCATACAATCGTAACGCTGAAAAAAGGAGAGGGCAGAACCATCAAAGCAGGTGGTATGTGGATCTTCGATAACGAAATAGATACGATCACCGGCAGTTTTCATAACGGGGATGTTGTGACGGTACATGATTTTGACGGGTATCCGATGGGCAGAGGATTCATCAACCAGAATTCCAAGATCAGGATCCGTCTTATGACGAGAAAAACAGAGCAGGAGATCGACAGGGATTTTTTACGGATGCGTGTGAAAAATGCATGGGAGTACCGTAAGACAACTGTAGACACCTCCTCCTGCCGCGTTATCTTCGGAGAGGCGGATTTTCTGCCGGGGCTTGTTGTGGACAAATATGAAGATGTGCTTGTTGTGGAATGTCTGGCACTTGGCATGGAACAGTTTAAGGAAACTATCGTGGAGCTTTTAAAGGAAGTTCTGGCGGAGGATGGGATCCGTGTCCGCGGCGTATACGAACGCAGTGATGCCAGTGAACGGAAAAAAGAAGGTTTGCCGAAGGTAAAGGATTTTATCGGTGAGCCGTTTGATACGAATGTAGAGATTGTGGAAAATGGTGTCCATTATATGGTAGATGTGGTAAACGGACAGAAGACGGGATTTTTCCTCGATCAGAAATACAACCGCCTTGCCATGCAGCGTATCTGTAAGGGAAAGAGAGTACTGGACTGCTTTACCCATATGGGCACCTTTGCACTCAACGCGGGAATCGCCGGAGCTTTGGATGTGACCGGGCTGGATATTTCAGAGTACGCCGTTTCGCAGGCAACAGAAAATGCCCGTCGGAATGGTCTGGAGGATACGGTGCATTTTCGCTGCGCAAATGTGCTGGATGAACTGCCGCGCCTTGCAGCAGTCGGGGAGAAGTATGATGTGGTCATTCTAGATCCACCGGCTTTCACAAAGTCACGCGAGGCGACCAAGAATGCTATCAAAGGTTACCGTGAAATCAACATGAAAGGGTTAAAACTTGTCAAAGACGGTGGCTATCTTGCAACCTGTTCCTGCTCTCATTTCATGACGCAGGAGCTTCTTGCAAAAACGGTCAAGGAAGCAGCAAAGGCAACGCACAAGCGGCTCCGTCAGGTAGAGTTCCGCACCCAGGCACCGGACCATCCGATCCTGTGGGCAAATTCGGCGAATGTACCGGAGAGTTATTATTTGAAATTTTTTATTTTTCAGGTCGTTGAGGAAAAATAAGAAATATCATTATTATCTTGGAAGTAATGGACAGAGAGTAATCGAGAAAATTCGGTTGATCTTTTTTATTGTGAAGGGGTTGCATGTGCTATAATAAAACAAATTAACAAATCGGAATTTGTCTGCGAAAAGCCCATAAATAAGCGGATGTTAATATGTATTGCTTGTGGCAACGGCTCTTTTGAATATAGAATTGAGCTATCAAAAACAAGGAGGCAGAGATTATGCTAAATGAAAATATCAAAAGAATTAGAAAGTCAAAAGGGCTGTCGCAAGAAGAACTGGCAATTAAACTGAACGTAGTAAGACAGACAGTATCAAAATGGGAGAATGGTTTGTCAGTTCCAGATTCCAGTATGCTGATTATTTTGGCGAATGAACTGGATACTACGGTAAGTGAATTACTTGGAGAACCTGTAGCAGAACCGACTACCGATGATTTAAAGATTCTTTCTGAAAAATTGGAAGTTATTAATTTGCAGCTTGCAAAAAGAAGTATAACAAAGGAAAAAACGATTCGATGGATTCTTATTTCATTGTGTGCGGTTATAGTGGTAATATTTATCGCACTTGCATCTACGAATAGTTTTTATTTGGATTGGAATTACAATAATCCTGAGTTGGCAGTGGCAGGAACAATACTGCATGGGTTTGAATTCTTGTTTGTAAGACTCGCACCGATTGTTTTTTTGACTTCGGTGGTTGGAATTGTGGTGACATATAAGAAAAGATAATTTCTGGTTTGTAGATGTGATTAGTGTGGACAACCTTGTTAATCAGGCAAAATTATGCTAAGCTAAAAATAAATATTGGAACTTATTGTATATAAAGGGGTCAATACTGAATATGAAATATCATTTACCGGATCGAATAGTAAGGGAACTTTGTTCTTTTGCGCAAAAGTATGCTGTCACGAAAATCGTACTGTTTGGCTCCCGCGCACGGGGAACGAATACAGAAAGAAGCGATGTCGATATCGCAATATACGGTGGAGATTTTGATAGCTTTTATTGGGATGTAAAGGAAAATATACATTCTCTCCTGATGTTCGATGTGGTACAGGCGGATGCATCAATTTCCGATGAATTAAAAAAAGAAATAGTGAAGGATGGCGTAGTGATTTATGAAAAAGCTTGATAACTTCATAAACTGTCTGGCGGTGTTAGCAAATGCTGATTTTAAGATGGCGGAAACAAATGATATATATCGAACAGGAATTATTGGACAATTTAATCTTGCTTTCGAACTTGCATGGAAAGCCTTACAGGAAATTATGAGAATGCATGGCATAGAAGAAGCTTCAACCGGATCGCCGCGTGAAATTCTACAACTTGCTTATAAAATAGGATTTATCAGTGATTCGGAAGTATGGCTGCTTATGCTAAAAAAGAGAAATACTTCTGTCCATATATACAATGAAGATGAAGTGGACGAAATGATTCTGTTGATACGTGATAGTTTTATTCCTACTTTTACCGCCCTTAAAGATACGTTGATGAAGAAGCTGGATGAAGCGGAAAGCAGCTGGATGTAAGAAGCTATCACATTTAAATAATTGCAATGATATAAGTGGATGTACGGACATGGAAAATATACATCCGCTTATTTTTATGCTGTAGTTGTTGTAGAAAAATCGGAATTTGATGGAGGAACGATTATGAATAAAAAGAAAAAAATAACCATATTGGTATGTACTCTTTTTATGGTGTTTAGTTTAGGGGCTTGTGGAAAATCAAAAGAAGATGCAGCTGTCGTAACACAGCAGGAAAGCAGCCTACAGATTGAAAGTATGGATGAGGAGACGACATCAGAAGAATCTACCACTTTTAATAACGGTGAAGAAGATGATATAGAGCTAAAAGATACAATTGAAATAGATTTCACCTATGATTACACAGAAGATATCAAAGCGGATGTTGCCTATGTGGTATCAAATTCATCCTCTCTTCAGGAGGAATTAAAGAATATCGATACAATTACCCAAAAATACACCTTGCTGGCAGAGTCTGCGCTGACTCAAGGAGAGATGAATGTGGCATCTCAATGGCTTTATGTGATTTGGGATACGGAACTGAATAATCTTTGGAGCAGATTCAGTAGCTTGGCAAATCAGGATACTAAAGAAATGGTTCTTGAAGAACAGAGAAACTGGATTGCTATGAAAGAAGAAGTAACATTAATGAGCCTTGGTTCTCAGGAGGAAAATGGCAGTATGTATCCTATGCTTGTAAATTCCCTTTGGGAAGAAAAAACCAAGAACAGGGCTTATTTCATTGCAAATGAGCTGGCACAGATTGAGGGAGAATCTTTTGCCATGCCGGAAGCATCTACAAAGTACGGTTTGTTTGTCGATAACCAGGGAACCGATGCCGTGTACAGTTCACTGATCACTCAACAAAGCTGGGAGGGAGAAGATGAGGCGATCATTTCTGTCTATAGGCTGGGTGAAATAGAAGGAAGTTTTATTGATAATGGAAATGGAAACCTTGATTTCACATCGGATGACGGCAGCATTAAGGGAACTATCCAAATCAACGGATGGAATGGAGCAACTTTTGAAGTCACGGAAACAATAGGAGCAGTTCCATTCTCTGTAGGGGAGAAATTTGAGTTTCCTTTCGCATTTTAGTCTAAAAGATGGTGATTTAAAATTATGCGAAAGTAGCCATCCCGATGACTTGTCCAATTTGTAGAGAATGGAAACTTTCAGTAATACGCTCTGTTGATGTGCTGATTTTTCTACGATATACTCCTTCAAAAAGGAGTGTGCTCTTATGGGTAGAGAAATTTATGACATCATCAATGACATGGCAGAAGTATTAAATGCATCGCAGATGCAGAAACTACAAGAGGTGTTGGTAAAACGGTTATCTGAAAATACTGTATCTGATTATTTGCAGACAACGAATATGGACTTTCTAGATATGTTTTTAACTGCAAAGCATTTAGAAGGGTGTTCTGA
>ULUB01073500.1_pt1 | contig 34270 bp, 24 predicted proteins | sample 1958111 | NCBI WGS metagenome assembly ULUB01 (sample SAMEA4835749, study PRJEB28245) | human gut metagenome | biome: gut microbiome; material: fecal sample | place: Denmark | collected 2008
AATATTGCTTGGTTATCTATGATGGTATTTTCATAATTCATTAATGTAACTCTTTTATTCCTTTCTCCCGCTTTCTATTTTGCTATCTCACTTGCCAATTCAGCATCTGTCTGTGCAGTTTTCTCTATGGCTTTCTTTTCCCTTTTATGGTCTATCCCTTCATTTTTTTCGTCATTTCAATAAATTCTTTATTGCTTTTTGTCTTTACAAACAAATCAATATATCTTTCCAGCATTTCCTCTGAACGCATACCACTCAGTGCCTTTCGCATCGTGCGGTTTGCTTCTACTTCCTCTGGACTTAAAAGCAAATCGTCTCTTCTTGTACTGGATTTTAACAAATCAATCGCAGGGAAGATACGTTTTTCTGATAAGGAACGATCTAGTACCAATTCCATATTACCGGTCCCCTTAAATTCCTCAAATACAACATCATCCATGCGGCTTCCTGTCTCAACCAAAGCAGTTGCCAAAATAGTAAGGCTTCCTCCCTCACGCATATTTCTGGCAGCTCCAAAAAATTTCTTTGGCATATGCAACGCAGCCGGGTCTAAACCACCGGAAAGTGTTCTTCCGCTTGCCTGTACTGTCAAATTGTAAGCTCTGGCAAGTCTTGTAATACTATCAAGCAAAATAATAACATCCTTTTTGTGTTCTACCAAACGGCGTCCACGTTCAATTACCATCTCAGAAACACGTTTATGATTTTCTGGAAGTTCATCAAAAGTAGAATAAATCACCTCTACATTTTTTCCTTCTATGGATTCTTTAATATCCGTAACCTCTTCCGGACGTTCATCAATTAACAAAATAATCATATGCATATCTGGATGATTTTTTGTGATTGCTTTGGCAACCTGTTTTAATAAGGTAGTTTTTCCTGCTTTTGGTGGAGATACGATCATACCTCTTTGTCCTTTACCAATTGGAGATACTAAATCCATCATACGCATACCTACGCTACAATTTGGAGTTTCTAAATGAATTCTTTCATTTGGAAAAATTGGTGTCAGATCCTCAAATTTCTTCCTCTTGGAAGCTTCTGAAGGATGAAAGCCATTCACACTTTTTACATACAATAATGCACTAAATTTTTCATTCTGATTCTTAACCTTTGTATTTCCTACAATAATGTCACCTGTTTTTAAGTTAAAACGACGAATCTGTGCTGGTGAAACATACACATCATTTTCCCCTGGCAAAAAATTATCACAACGAATAAATCCATATCCATCTGCCAGCACTTCCAAAATTCCCTCTTTTGTCTCTCCACTGTCCAATTGCTCTGTATCATGAGTGGAATGATTCTTTTGAGAATCATCTGCTTCAGCCTCATGTTCATGATTATGTACATGACTAGAATGCTTTTTCTCCTCATTCTGTTCTTTCTTTCCTTTTCCAACCTTTTCCTCTATCTTTGCTAAAAGCTCTATCAATTCCTGTTTTTTCATTCCAGAAATATTTTTTAATCCAAATTCCTTGGCTTTTTGTTTCAGTTCTGCAACTGTCATACGCTCATATTTTTCTATCATTATTCACTTCTCTCCTTTTCGGGAAATTCAATTACTCGATTGCATTCAACGCTCGGTAATTTTGATGTTATAGATAAGTATAATTATGGAAACCTTCTTTCAAAATATAACTATACATTATATAGACTTTTAGAAACTGGTTCTATTCTACACTATTTATTTCTAAAAGAAAAGTCCTTTTTTATAATCATTCTTCATTTTTTTCGATCTAAATGCAGTAAAATATCCAATCTTCTCTTTTTGCCTCATAAATAGGATTAAATTCTTTGTTATTTTTTCCCAAAACTGGTAATATATTTTATGCACTTTAACGAAATTGTTAATTTCAGTTAATATTTTTGAAATTTATTCTTGCTTTTTTTGTAATTATTTTGTATGATGGTATTAACAAATAATGTAAATTAAAAATCGTACTAGAGAAGCCAAGCATAATCAATGTAAACATAACACAGCATTTTTTATTCTTGGCTTTTCTTTCCCTTTTTTAGTTTACAAAGCGTAGAAGATACGAATTTCACGCTTACCATTTGCTACTAAATAAAAAAACAAAAAAATAGTTAAAAGGAGGAATTTTCGTGAGAAAATTTGCAAAAAAAGTAGTCTGTTTTGCTCTTACTTCTATTGTAACAGTTTCTTCCGCATTTGGTACCGTTCCATTTACCAAACAGGTAGATACAAAAATTACAGCATATGCAGCACAGACAAGTACTTACACAGTAAACTTTACTGCTCCAACTGATGAAGATTGGACTGGCACTACCGTATATGCATACGCATATTACGATGTAACAACTAACGGTAAAACAACAACAGAAAAACCTTTGGGTCCATGGCCTGGTACACCAGCCACAAAAAATGCTGATGGAACATACTCTGCTAATGTAACCACAACTACTGGTTCTGCAAAAGTAATTTTTGCAAGTATAGATGGTCCATTAAGAGAGCAGAGTCAGGATGCTGATGGTAATATATATTACGAATGTACTAAAAAGGCTCAGCTTCCAAGCGGTTGGGAATTAGATGCTGATGGAAATCCTGTACAGGATGAGCATGGTAACTACATTCCAGTTGATGGATATACCATTTCAAGCAATGCTTGGATCGTAGATGGTAAGGTTTCTACTACAAATCCAAATCAGACAGCAGCACCTACTGCTACTCCTACACAGAAACCAACCACAGCACCTACTGCTACTCCTACTACAGTTCCTACCGTAGCTCCTACTGCTGTTCCTACTGTTGAACCTGTTTCAGGTCCTCAGGTTTATGTAAACAAGGAAAATGGTACTTCTTTCTATGAAGAAAACGGAGACTATATGACTGTAGAACTTCGTCCAGTAGCCGGTGCAACAAGCATTACTTATTCTGTGGACAATGGTCCTGCTAAAACTGCTACAGGTACTACACAGGTTAAGATTGGAGAAGGAAAAATTGCAAACTCTCCTATTACTTTAAAAGTAACTTCTACAAATGGAACAGTTACAAATACACAGACATTTAATTACTTCAAGAAAACAAAAGCATTAGATGCCAGTGCGGCTGCATCTAAAAAGACTACAGTTGCTAAATCTATGGTTTCTTTATTTAGCACTGTAAGAACTGCTGCTGTTTCACAGACAAGAAAACTTAAAGTTCATTTCAATCTTCCAACTACAGATAGAGATAAATGGACTGGTAATGACGTTCATATTTATTGCTATGCATATTATGATGAAACAATAAATGGTAAAACAACAACTCAGAAACCTTTTGGTGCTTGGCCTGGTACAGAAATGTCAAAAGACTCTGATGGTTCTTACTATCAGGAAGTTACTACATCCGTACCTTATGCAAAGGTTATGTTTGTAAGCGTAAAAGGTGGAAAAGGAAGCTATACATACAATAATCAGGGTGAAGACTACTATGCATGTGACCAGCTTGCTAAACTTCCTGACGGATGGGTTACAGACGGAGAAGGAAATGCAATCACTGATAGTTATGGAAACTGGATTCCTGTAGATGGATATATTGTAACAAGTGAAACATGGTTCACAGGTGGTTCTATTACAAGTACAGCTACTGCAACACCTACTGTTACTGCTACTCCTACTGCTGAGGTTACTGCTACTCCTACTGCACAGCCTGCAACACTAGATGGTTACTTTGGTGCTTCTTTATCTGCACCACAGTTAAACACAACAGCACAAACTCTTTCTGCTGTTGCTGTAAATGCAGTTGGTGATGTAACTTACAAATTTACTGTTGATGGAAAAGAAATTTATTCAGGAAAGAACAGTTCTGTTGCATGGGATACAAGCTCTTTAACTGCTGGTACACATGTAATTACAGCCGAAATTTCTGACAAAAACAATACTTGGGCTGATCAGAAAATTTATACAATTGAAACTCCTGCTGTAGAGCCTACTGCTACTGCCGAAGTTACTGCTACTCCTTCCGCAGTTCCTACTGCTGAGGTTACTGCTACTCCTACTGTAGCTCCTACTGCTGAAGTTACTGTAGCTCCTACTACAGTTCCTACTGCTGAAGTTACTGCTACTCCTACTGTAGCTCCAACTTCTACACCTGATATTGTAATTATTCCAGATCCAACTGCAGTACCTAACAACCCTGTATTAGCAGTTTCCTTTGATAAGGCTGGAAAATCTCTTGGTGAGACAGTTAAGGTAAAGGCTAAACTTACAAATTATAAATCAGCTTATACATATACTTATGTTGTATATAAAGGTTCAAAGAAAGTAAAAACACTTGCTTCTAAGACAAAGAAAAATGCTGTGAACTGGACACCTACCAAAACAGGTACTTATAAAGTAAAAGTAACAGCTTACAACCAAGCAAAGAAAGCAATCACAACTACAACTAAGAAATATACTGTTAAGAAACGTATTATTACAATTAAGAAGTTCAAATTTAACAAGAAAACAATCAAAGCTAAGAAAACTCTTACAATTACAGTAAAAGCTACTGCTACAAAGGGAAAACCACAATACAAAATTGTAGTAAAGAACAGCAAAGGCAAGACTGTTGCTACTAAGAGCTATTCTAAGAAAACAGTGAAAAAATGGAAAACAACAAAGAAAGGTACTTACAAGATTACATTGTATGTAAAGAACGGAAAAGGCGTTGTTGTTTCTAAGACAAAAACTTACAAAGTAAAATAATCAGTTTTCAATGGAAGTGCGATACTACTATTCGCACTTCTTTTTTTCTTGAATTTTATGACGTATTCTTTAAATTTATATTAAAAAATTATTGCTTTTTTTTGTTTTTTTTCTTATTATGGTAGTAGGTAATTCTTTTTAAATTTAGCATTATATTTAATGAAAAAAGGAGGTATTTTCGTGAAAAAATTTACGAAAAAAGTGATTAGCGTTACCGTTGCTGCTTTACTATCAATAACAACCATTTTTAGTAGCAATGCAATTAACGTGAAAGCTGCACAAACACAAGCAACTGTTGATGCTGCACAAACAGCCACGGACACAAAAGCTTCTAGCATTCGTGTTCATTTTACCCCACCAAATTCAGCAGAGGATTTGGCAACATGGACTACAGATAATTCTCATATCTATGCCTATGCCTACTATATGGATGATGAAAAAACAAGCGTTCCTCTTTTAGGAAAATGGCCTGGTGCAAGAATGACTGAAAAAGATGCAGATGGATATTACTATGTAGATGTTCCTACTGCACCAGAAGGAAAAACAATCGAAGTTATCTTTTCCAGTGTAAAAGATAGCGCAGAATATTCTGATGATGATATTATTGTTCAAATTCCTGCAAAAAATCAGGGTGGTCTTGAACTACCAAAGGAACGCTGGTTTGAAGGAGGTACTTTAAGACGCGAGGAAGCCACTCCTGCTCCTAGTACAACTCCTACTATAGCTACAACTCCTACTATAGCTACAACTCCTGCTGTCACAGCTACTACCCCTGCTGTTACAGCTACCGTAAACCCTACTGCAGTTCCTACTGTTGAACCAGTAGAAGGTGCACAAGTAGCTGTAGATGTTCCAAACGGCACTGCTTATTACGAAGAAGATTCTGATACTTTAACCGTACAGATTTCCCCAATTAACGGTGCAACAAGTGCTACTTATTCCATTGACAATGGTCCAGCAAAAACAATTACAGAAGCTACTGCTGTTAAAATTGGAGAAGGTAAAATTGCAAATTCTCCTATTACTTTAAAAGTAACTTCTACCGATGGAACAGTATCAAACACACAAACATTTACCTATTACAAAGCTACCAAAGTAGGAAGTTATACATCTGTATCTTTGAAATCTTCCCTAACAAAATTATTTGGACTTGTAAAGAAAACTGCGGAAGAAAGCAAAACTACATTAAAGGTAACTTATAAAATTCCAAGTAACGATGACAGTTCTATTAAAAATTACAAACGAAGCAACTGGACTGGCGATGATGTACATATTTATGCATACGCATACTATGATACTCCTGAAACCGCTGCTGATCCAGATAGACTTCCAATTTATCCATTAGGTGACTGGCCTGGCACAGAGATGAAGTCAGAAGGAAATGATACCTATAGTATTGATGTTTCTACAACAACAGGTGAAGCAAAGGTTATTTTCACTTCTGTACAGGGAGCTGTAGCTCCAACCTCTACTGTATTAGTAGATGAAAACGGAAATTCTGGACTTCCATTCAGACCATGTAACTCTATCGTACAGCTTCCAGATTCTTTAGGTGGCTATACAATTAAGGGTACAACTGGAACAACCATCAATTTTGATGCAGCCGCTATGCCAACAGTAGAACCAACAGCGGTTCCTACTGCTACTCCTGCAGAAGCTACGGCTACTCCAACCGTTTCTTCTACACCTACAGTTGACCCAAATAACACACCTTTTGTTGAACCCACTGCTACTCCAACAACAGCTCCTACTGCTACTCCTGTGGTAAAAATGGATGCTTACTTTGGTGCTTCTTTATCTGCACCACAATTAAATACAACAAAGCAAACACTTTCTGCTGTTGTCGTAAACCCACAGGGTACTGTTACCTATACATTTGCAGTAGATGGAACTATTATCTATAACGGTAATAATGCAAGTGTTGAATGGAATCCTGAAGATTTAGAAGCAGGCTCACATATTATTACTGTTTCTATTACAGACGGAAAAACATTAAAATCACTTTCCAAACCATATACAATTGAACGTGTAACCACACCAACTACCACAGAAACTGCTCCTGTAGTATCTACTACACCTAATGTAGATGTTACAACTGCTCCTGCGATTACTTCTTCTCCTGCAGTATCTGCCACTCCTGATGTAGATGTTACAACTGCTCCTGCAATTACTGCTTCTCCTGTAGTATCTGCGACTCCAGCGATAGAGCCAACAGCTACTCCTGTAGTTACTTCTACACCAGCAGTTACTTCTGCACCACTAACTGCTTCCATTAAAATAACTTCTGGAAAAACAGCAGGAGAAACAATTCCAGTTCATTTGAATTTTGCTAAAAAATCACAGGATCCAAAAGTAAAATATGTTTACTCTTACTCTGTGACAAAAAGCAAAAAAACAAAAACACTGGCTTCAAAAACGACCAAAACAACTGTAAACTGGACTCCTTCTGCAAGTGGTACCTATTTAGTCAAAGTTAAGATTATAAATAAGTCCACCAGAAAAGTATTGAAAACAGTTTCTAAGAAATATACGGTTAAGAAACGTGTCATTACAATTAAGAAATTAACAACAAATAAAAAGTCCGGTCAGAAAAAAGGAACAAAAATTATAATTACTGCAAGAGCAGTCACAACCAAAGGAAAAGTTTCTTATAAAATTGTAGTACGCAACAGTGCAGGAAAAACAGTTGCTACTAAGAATTATTCAAAAACAAATAAAACAACTTGGAAAACAAAACAGAAAGGTACTTACAAAATTACCGCTTACGTGAAAAACGGAAAGGGTGTTGTCGTTTCTAAAACAATCACCTTTAAAGTTAAGTAATTTCAAATTTCAAGGATATAACAATAGGCGTGTTGCATTAAGCAACACGCCTATTGTTTGTTATTAGTAAAATGCCTAAAAACATTTCTCTAATAAATCCAGTATTAAAAAACTTCTTTAAAATTGAAACAACAAATCGAAATTACGCAACACCTTAAAATCTCCTTTGGCAGTTACTGCTCCCGACATAAATGCACGTTGCAATGTCATTTCTCCATCTAAAATATCTTGTAACACTTCTGCTGTAATCTTTACAGATACCTCTGCTTCATCCGAATCTACATAATTACAACTAAGCTTTTCCCCTTTTACTTCTAGCAAAAGATGAGCATCTTCTTCCTCAATGTTAAAACAATACGTAGCTTTTAATCCCATTTGTCCATGAAAATGACTTCTAAATGCTGGGATTCGAGTTTCTACAACTTCATCCTCTTTTGCCACACTTTCCTCTTGCTCTTCTTCTCCTAACATTCCTTTAAACATCTGTGCCAATTCTTGTATGTCCTCTTTTTGTTTCTTTACATAACTATCGTCAGACACATAAATAGACAACTGTTCACTTTCCTGTGGGGTTAATTCCAATGCATTTCCCTGTAATACGGTTTCTGTCACGATATTAATGCTAGTTGGAAAACTCTGTTGTTTGTGACTAATTAATCGGTATATTTCTTCTGCTTTCTTTTCAATTAAAAAAGCATATCCCTCATTTGTTTCAAACTCCACATGATTTTTTACATAAGCACAAATACCTTCACAAGGTACTCCTCCAAGAAGCTCCCAGGCTTTTATCAAAGTGTACTGTGCATCCCGTTCTCCACAGGTAGAAGAAAGTACAACGGGAAGCATACGCATCCCATTTAATTTACCTTTATCTCCATATAACCAACAAGCATCCAGAAATTGCTGCATTAAACCGCCAATACCAAACCATTCAACCGTAGTCGCTAGAATAACACCATCTGCCTCTTTTATGGTATTAGGCAATATATTAATTCCCTTTTTATCTTCATATAAATTATAGCGAACAACTTCCACACGTAATTCTTCCAATACTTCAGTTAATTTATCCATCACATAAATAGTTGGATCTTCAATTAAGCCTCTTCCGCCATAATAGATATTAATTCTCATGACGCTCCATCCTCCTTGTCTATTCCTCTGTAAAGCACTATTGCCAATAAAAATCCTCCTATAAGCCCACCAATGTGTGCCGCATTTCCTACTGTGGAATCTGCCATTCCCACATATATATTTAATAAAATAAGAAATGCAATCTGTACCCATGAGATATCCTCTATTCTTCCATGATTACAGATAATTACCCACAGTAAAGCTCCTGTTAAGCCAAAAATCGCACCAGATGCCCCAGCGCATACCACATCCACATTTCCGGTTCCAATGTAATAATACAGTGACACAATATTCCCAATCAGTCCTGCACCCAGATATATGGTCATATACTTCCATTTTTCCATTCTCTTTTCCAGATAAGAACCCATAACAAGAAGCATAAACATATTATTTAACAAATGAGAGACTCCAAAATGTAAAAACATACTGGTTACCATCTGTGTCTGCCATAGGCCATGCCCTACCTGTGAAATTACTAAGGCTCCATGCTTTTCCATAAACATTACATTTTCGGTATTTCCTATCATGGATAATACTAAAAACACAAGGCAGTTGATAAGAACCAAGGAATATGTGCAATAATTATCTTTCAGTATCGAAAGAAAGTTCGCTCTCTTTTCTACCTGCTCAATTACCACTTCATCTCCGTACAATAAAACCTCTTCTATCACTTCTTTCGTATTTAAAAAGGATGCAATCTGATTCTCATAAATTAGCAAACGATTTTCACTCATATCAACAACCCAATGCTCTCCAAATGCTTCCACCAAATTCTTTACCCGCTTTGGGTCTTTGGTGCAAAGAACATTTAACATACGAACCTCTTGAAAATCATACTGATACAAAGAACTCCGAACACCTCTTTGCAAATTTTCGTAATCTTCCACCGTCATATTTTCAAAGCAATCACAATCCACCATAACTACTGCATATGCATCTCTTGCCTGCACCTGCAATAAAACCTCTACATGACTTCCATTGACCACCGCTCGTGTAAAGCCAGAATGAACCATGTGCTTTGTAATCTGTTCCATTTGCATAGACAATTTGTATTTCCTTTCCTTTTTCATAAAAATTCTTTTTCATTCTATTATAACAAGATTAAGTAGGAGATACAAGGTAGAGAAACGAGTCCCCCAACGAATTTTACCTATTATATTCTTTTATATATGTGCTGGCAATGTAAACCGATACTGGATATCTGCAAGTGAAATCACATCCCCTTCTTTTACTTCCTCTTTTCCTTCTCCTTCTAGTCTTTTTTGATTTATATACGTTCCATTGGTCGAATGTAGATCGGATAGGAAAAAACGTCCATTTTGTTTTTCTAATTTACAATGCATCCGACTTATGTTCACTTGTTCTTTCAATTGATCGGTATCTTTTTGAAATCTTCCAATAAAAAACGGAAACTCTGCCACTTCAATTTTAATTTGTTCCTCATTTTCAGGCACTAGATAGCACTGCGGTCTCTGCCTCTCATTTTTCCTGCCAAACAAAGGCGCAGGCTGTACAATTGTTTTTTCAGAATCAATCATGTCTGTCTTTTCATAGGAATAAAAATTTGCTGTGGAAACCTTTTTTATTTCTTTTGGCTCTTGCATCTCCTGTTTTTGTTTTATTTCCTGTTCTTCTTCATGCCAAACAGGATCTCTTTCTTCCTCCTCTTTAAAGACATTAGATAAAGTATACCAATCTAATATCCCACATATTAATAAGCATCCCCCCATTTTTGTATAAGACAATTGTCCATACTGCCAAAACACTCCATATTTTGCTCCTACAGACAATGCCAACAAAACGGCAATCTGTAACACTACCGCTACCACTATTTTTTCTACAGATATTTTCACAGCCTGCTTCTTCTCTTTATGGTCTTTGTTTTCCTTTTGCATGCTTTTCGTTTTCTTAATTTTTTGTATTCCCATTATTGCCCTATCTTTGTCTCTTCGTATATTTTTCTTATTTGACAAAGGTCCATCTTCTTTTCTTTTCACATCTATTGACTCTTTTCTACCGTTTTCTCCACATTGGCACCCTTTATTTTCTTTACCTATCATAGGAGCTTGTGCATACTGCCTCTGACTCTCCTTTGGTTTTTGTTGAATTTCTTTTCTATCCATAGAAAATCCACTCCATAAACGCTGTAACGTACAGTTTTCCTCCCTGCTGATATCATAAAGCCTATACACAAGCTCTACTGCTTCCCTATCCGCATAATCTACCTGCTCTAAAAAATAAGAAAACAGTTCTGTCAACTGTTCATTTATATTCCGTTCATAACTCCAGGTATAGCAAAGGAATACTTCTCCCGTCTCTATTTGTCGATACATATATTCTGGTTTCAATACAAAATGATCCGGCCATAGCAAATATTCTCTCGCTCTTCCAATGGCATCCAATATATTGGATACCGCCTGAATGACATCCCGTTTTTTCCACTTTGCTTTTGATGATTTTTGCACCAATGTTTCTTTTCCCGTAATATCATAATAATATTGACGCTTATTATCCAGTATACGAACATCTAATTCCAGCAAACCCTTTACACTATTTCCATCCAACATTTGTATCATATACTGTTTTTCTTCTGTTCCCTGAATTACAAGATAATTCTTTTTAATGTCATGTACTACCTCCGCTTCTAACATTTTCTACTCCTTTCAATCATTTTCGTGGCTGTTTTTACTTTTTCCTTTTATCTCTCTTAATTTCTTTTTTATACTTTTTTCTCCCTTTCCCTCGTCCATTGTACCCGCTAAAGCAGTGTAGGCACGAATAAACTCTTCTGGATTATGTACCGGTATTTTTGTATCAATCGTATATTCTAAGGGAGTCCCTGTAAAAAATTCTTTTACTCTGCTAATCCCAATGGTAAGTTTTATTTTCGCAGTAATTATTATAGAATTATATGATACTTTTGCTGCAACACTACTAACCTCCCCCATTAGTAGTGACTCTGCTAACTGCTCTCTTACCTGTTTGTCTAACTCTGTTTCCTCTTTTGTTAAAGAGGATAAATAAAAATAGACACCCTTTTCTAGAATTTTCGTGTAATTCTGACTTGTTCCCAACGGATATTGTCCCTTCAAACATAACGCCTGTTCCTGTGCATATAAATCAATAATTGATTGTCCTTTGCACTTATCTGCCATATAATGGCTCATATATAAAATTGCGATTAACACAAAAATTATAATAGGAAATACAAAAACTGCCTCCACTGTCATACTACCTTGTTCTAATTTCTGTTTCTTCATTGATACCTCTTGCCTTTCTTTTACTCCCCACAACGACTACATGATCGATAGCCAGACAGTGTCGATAATTTGACTTCCGAAACATTCCTTGTAAGTCCAGAACAACTTAATTGACTATGATACCGATTTCCATCTGTCGTCACATAGATTGTTTTCTCCTCTGCAATAGCCGCATTTTTCACACATTTCTCACAAGGTTTGTACTTTCCTCCATATTGATTTCGCATAGATGTAGCCTGTGAAGGTGTTGTAGTTAAAATTTTTAAATCTAAATGGCTACAGGTAATCACCCTGTGATAAATTTTATTATTTATTCCTGTTTTTGTTATATAAACCGTACAGTCATCCGCATCCTCTTCTCCCTCTTTTAAACCAATCTCTGTTGTTCCCACAAAAAGTCTGGTCTTTACTTGTTGCACATAATGCATAGAAGGCAATACAAACCGATACAACGGCAATTGTACATCATAGGAGGCCTTCAAATACACCTCTTTATCCACATTCCCGACTTCAGTTAAGTAAGTTATCCCCCGACTTTTTCCCTTTATGCACGACTGTTCTAACAAAAAGTCTGGTACATATGTTTTCATTTTTTCTTCTGTCAGAAAACCACCAAGCAATTTTCTAGTCATAGACATATAATAATCAGATTCCATTTCCTCCATTCCGTAAGCATCATAGATATAACCATATTTTGAAATTTCTTTTGCAGTTTCCCAAAGTCCTATACTTACTCTCTCTTGTATAAGCATAATTTGAAAGAAATATAGAAAGAATAAAATTACACTTAAAAATACTGGCATAATCAACGATGCCTCCACCGTTATGGAGCCTTTTTCATTCTGCTTTTTCAACTTTTCCTCCTGCTTTTACAGACTGATGAAAAATACTCTTTCAAGTATGGATTTTCGATAAACACAAATGGATTACAATAAAAAAACAAATAGCTACACTTGCAATCCTTATTTTGTATCTATCCTTATTTCTAAGAGGTAATATACTTTCTGCTGTGTAATCATAATAATTAAACAGTAACGTTTCCTGAAAGAGTATTTTTCACCAGTCCGTATTTTCTTGTAGTATCATATGTTATGAATTCAATATCGTTTTATGTAGTAATATAAACTGCTACTTCCGTAATCTTACTAATAAGAATATTCCTGCTCCAACTCAAAATTCCATTGACCACTGGCATATTCCCAATCAGTCAAAAAGGACAATGCTGCAAATTTTGCAGGTATCTGAATGTCAGTCTTAACCTTCATACTATAAATACATTTTTCAAAAGAAAACAACTTACTATGACGCAGTTTCATGTTTTCCTCAATCATATCCATGGTACGATATGTTTTTTGTATCTGCTTTTCAAACAATAAAAATAGGGTTAGATACTCCTCATAATTCATAGCACCTTTTACACTTTTTCCCCCAAGTTGTTTTGCTTTTCTTTGTATGGTATTTTTATTGAAAGTTAGGATGTCCGAATACGAAAGCATAAACGTATCTCTAGTCTTATAAAGAGGGACTTTGTTTCCCTGCATCAATGCGGCAACATCCACCAGGCTTTCTTCATATGCCCATACTGTTAAAATAGTAATCTGCGTAGCTCGAATCAGCGGTTCCAAACCAGTAAATCCTACCAATGCCGCAGCAGTTGCATATGCTTTTTTCATTCCTACACTATCTGTCAGCAAATAAGAAAAATTTGTCACAGTACGCAACAGCAAAAGACGATTGACTACCTGCGTTAGATTTTCTTCATCTGATTTTTGTCCGCATAGTATATATTCCTGTTCGTATTCCAATGGCGTTTTTTCAAATACGCTCTCCTTAGTAACAAAGCTTTTAAAATATTGCCTAATATATGCCTGATATAGTATTGCATTTGTAACATCTTTTCCCAAATTTGAAACGCTCTTTTCTCCCCCAAAAAACTTCCCTACTGTTTGAAAGAGTCCTTTTTTATCACCCGTTATAACATAATTTCCTGTATTAACATTTTCTACCGCAGTTGTATTCCCCTTATATGTTTTAAAATAGTAATCAGGATTAGAAGTACTTTTTTTAGATACCTTCTTTCCTTCAGGCATTGTTAAATTCATCGCTGAACCTTTCAACTTTTTCAGGGTGTCCACAGGATTTTTTACCCTTTCGCTGCCAATGGTTCCATAAGAAAAAACCATAGAATGTATACTATACTGTTCTAATGTTACAAGCTGACTAGCTATTCCCTCTCTCTTTTTTTCATACTCCTCTCTTGTATTTCCCACTTCTCTTTTGAGTTCTTTCTCTAATCCTTCTAATATCACCAAATTTTTTTGAAGTTGGCTTTTCATATTTACGACCTGTTTTATTTTGGAAATATCGTTCTTTACCGCTGTTACATTTTGTTGTAAACTGCCATTCTGCTTGTTTGTAATTTTATCTTTTTGTTCTCCCACCCTTTTTTCATAACTGGAAATTTGAGAAGAAAGTTCTGGAATAGTCCTTTGTAACTGCTCTATTGTTTGAATTGACATTTTTGTTTCCTCTATTGTATTAGAAACAATCTTTTGTAATGCATTCTGCTTTTGAACAATTTGTTTTTTCTCTCTCTTGAAATCATCTAATGCTGGCTGGTCCTTCTGTTTTTTCGCTTTTCTATCTGTCTTTTCTTTTTCCTTTTCTATGTCTACCTGATTTTCTGACTGTTCTGCACTTTTCTCTAACATTGTATTTAATAGTTTATCTATTTCTACTAAACTTGCAGAAGCATTTACATAATGCCCTTTTAAAGATTGCCATACGGTTTCATTTGTAACTCCCACACTTTCCTTGGTAGGCACATCTGTACATATTTTCTTCGCAAAACAATCCCTTACTTTGATCCTTCCGTTTGATTGAACTTCCAATCCGTTTTTTCCGTAAGTGATTCCCTCTACCTGTTCCATTAACTTTATCAATAATTCGCTGGAGACTGAAAATGCCTGCTCCACCCCATCTTCTATTTCCATGACCTCCGAAAATTCCTGTGTGTCTTTTGCTAATTTTGTATACGATGAAACCAATGGTAGCTCCTTAACCGATGCCGCATATTTCATATATTGCAGCACTTCATCCACTACCAGATTTCCTTCATAATCTGTCGCACGAACAACCGAATCCACCTGTACAGAATGTAACCCGATTTTATATAAATCGATACCATTTTCCTTACAATTGTTTTTTTCATATGTAGTGGATAACGCAGTATCCAGATATTGCATTAGTGTTTTTTCTATCTTTCGATATTCCAATGCATCAGCTTCAATCCCTTTATCCATAAAAAATAAACGATAGTCCTCATACAAAGGTTTATAATATTCTGTTAAGACCGCATCCATTCCACCTTTCAGACAGCGTTCCATATGCAGGGACGCTGTCTGTACTCTGGCATTTTCCAAGCATGCCGCAATTAGTGACACTATAACAAGCAATACCATGGACAAAAATACGGTAATACTTCCTTTCGTTTTTCCTCTCTGCCAAGACATGCTCTCCTCCTTTTTAATATCCACCACTAATCGTAACCTTTTTATTCACATTCGTAGAATCTGATTTTATCTGCTTAAACGCATTTTCAACAATTTTTGTAACTTGATTACGAAAAATAAGCACTAACCCTACCAGAATGACTAAAATTAAAATAATTTCCACACTTCCCATTCCATCTTCCTGATCACAAAAATCCTTCCATACCTGCTTCAATTTTCCTATTGTCTTTTTTCCCTTGTTCCATTTCTTAGTTATTGTTTTCATTTTATTTTTCCTCCTTGTATTCCATTTTGTAATAAAAAACTTATATGCTTATTCCTCTTTATCCTATAGAGGTAAAAATATAAACTATTTTCTTATCCTATTTCCATCTATATAATCAATAGTTGCCTTTTCAATCTGTTATACCCTGTATGGCAAACTTTTTATAAGGATTGAAATGCTGGTGTCATAATAATTACCATAACAAGTATTAGCATAATCATCATTGGTGCTAACAGCTTTGTTCCTGCCTCTTCTGCAAGTCGTTTGGTCATCTGTTTTCGATTTTCAAACGCATCCATTGCCTCATATTCTAAAAGTGCTAACAGTCCTTTGGAACCTTTTCTTAAATTTTGTGCAAGTAATGTAGAAAATTTCAAATATGGCATTAGTTTTGTTCGCTGTCCAAAATGCTCCAATGCAGCCAATTCTGACACTCCATTTGACATTTCTATCCAAGTTAGCTCCCATTCTTCATAGGCAAACCGTTTTTTCTTTCTCCCCTCCTCCACTTTTTTTCTATATTCCGTAGCAATCTTTCCCCAAGCCATATTTACTGTCATTCCAGCACTTAATAATAACGTAAATTTATTTATCAACTCTGGATAATCCACTAGCATCTGTTGTTCTCGCTTTTCGATACTTCGTTTCAATTCCTGTGAAAAACTTATCCATAACAAAACAGCAATTCCTATCGTAAATAAAAATAATATTCCACTCTGACTTTTCTTCTTTGCCTCCGCATATGTTACCATTTTCCCATTAATAGCTTGGGGAAGTTCTATTTTTTTATGGGATAAATTATTCTGTACAACCTCCTCTATTGTAGTATTTAATACATCTCTCCACTCTTCCTGTGTCAAATCATCTGCTGGATTCACCATCACAGAAAAGTTCAATTCTTCTGCCCTATCCCCATACATCAATGTAGCTGTAAGTTCACAGAGTTCTGTTTTCTGTAGCAATCCATTATGTAAACTTCCATCTTCCCCAATTACACGATCATTCCAACTGGTCCAAGTAACAGAAATAGAACTATTTGGAATCTGATTCATCAAATATAAGGACGAACAAATTTCCTGCTCATTTTTGTTATTTCCTAAGTAATTTTTTGTTACATATTTTTTTGCCTCCTCCATTTTTTTCTGAAGTTCTTTGTCTGTATAGGTCTGTTCTGGCACTTCTACTTGGACTTCTTCTGCATCCTTTCCCTCTATATCTACAGAAATAACAATCTGTCTGTTTCCTTGTCCCACATCTGCCCTTTCTAAATACCCTTTATTTAGTAACGATTTTGCACCACTGCCCCCAAACTCCAACGCCAAAATCAACAGGATACTTCCTACAAATACCGTTATCAGAACAGATAGTTTCTTACACCAATATAAAAGCTGTACCTCACAAGCATCCTCTCCTATATGCAATTGTTTTAATAGTTCCTGTTCTTCCTTTTTCCTTTCCAGCACATTATATAATTTTGTTTCCAACAATAGATATAAGCACAGGGAATACAACAACCGAAAAGGATGCTCTTTTGAGGACAACTGTTTCACATACACTTTCTGATACTCCCTTGTTTTAAGGAAAAGAAATGCAATCAGTAACAAACCTATCACGCATACGATACAAGTCAGTATTTTTCTCACCTCCTACCTTATAAGTGAATATTTGTAATTTTCTTCATCAAACAATATGCTCCCGCATAAATCAGCAACATTACTGTCATAAAAATGCAACCAAACAAATTTCCATATAATATATCCAAAAATCCAGGCGATGCAATCCACATATATACAATGATCCCCAACGGAACCACAGACATAATATTTGCCTCTAGCTTTTTCTGTGCTATCATGGTCTCCATTTCACGCGTAATTTCGAATCGTTCCTCAATGTTTTTCCCTGTTTGCCTGATGATTTTCATAATATCTCCACCTGTACGTTTTGCTGTCTGAAAAATTTCTGCAAAGTTCTCAATATCCTCAATTTCTGTGCGAACTGCCAAATCAGATAGTGCCTCTTCCACTGGTCGATTCATCGATATTTGACTACTAATCCATGAAAACTCCCGAATAATATCTGCATCTTCCTCATACATAAGCAGCAGATCTCTCACTGCTTCCTTAAAGGCATTTTCAATCGAATATCCCGCATTTAATGCTGCTGAAAGACTTAAAATTCCCTGCTTAAATTGTTGATTTAACTCCCACTTACGCTTTTTTATTTTGTTTCTTTCCTGCCACTTTAAAAGAATACATGCACCTGGTGCAAATAAAAGTACCGCAAAAAAACTTCTATAAAAAAGCCACGCAATTGCACTGGTCAAAAGAAAACCTCTACATAAAAATTTTCTTTTTTCTGCTCCTTTTGCCTGATATTCTCCATAATTTATTGTCATACGCTTCTCTCCTACCTAATCTGTCTCTATAGCAAACCTACTGATCTACAAAGTTATCCCTGCTCTTTGCAATTTTTCCGTCTGCTGCAAACAATACTTTGTAGGCTGTAATGTTCCCAATACCCGCCCTCTTGCATCCTCACCTTCCTCTACAAATTCAAAAAGTGGCTGTGTTACAATAGTTCTATTTTCCACTTGCAAAACCTCTACAATCTGTAACACTCGACGGCTTTTATCCCGCAGCCTTCCTAAATGCACGATAATTTCAATCGCTGAAGCAATCTGCCTTCTTACCGCCTCTAAGGGAATATCCATCCCCATAAGAACCAACGTTTCTAATCTGGATAACATATCCTCTGGAGAATTTGCATGTCCAGTACTAAGAGAGCCATCATGCCCAGTATTCAATGCCGTCAACATATCAATGGCTGCTGCATCACGCACCTCTCCTACAATGATTCTATCAGGCCTCATTCTTAATGCACATTTAATCAATTCTCGAATAGTAATCGCATTTTTTCCTTCCACATTTGCATTTCTCGTTTCCAGCTTTACTAAATTGGGGATTTTCCTGATTTGCAACTCCGCAGAATCTTCAATCGTAATAATTCGCTCATCCTTTGGAATTGCATTTGATAAGATATTTAGAAATGTAGTTTTTCCCGAACCGGTTCCGCCACTGATAAATATATTCATTCCTGCTTTGACAAGCTGCTCCATAAATCGGGCAGCTTCTTCCGTAATGGAGTTCATCGCAATTAACTGCCCCATGTCTATCGCCTTTTCCGGAAATTTTCTTATGGTAACGATTGGTCCATTATTTAATGCCACTGGCGGCAATACAATATTTACACGAGAACCATCTTCCAATCGAGTGTCCACAATGGGTGACGCTTCATTGACAATACGATTTGCTTTCGATACAATCTGTTGTACTACATCCTCCAGTTTTTCTTTGCTGGAAAACTGCTTGTCCAAGCGGTGTATTTTTCCCGCCTGCTCAATAAAAATATCTTCCACTCCATTTATCATAATCTCCGTAATACTGGAATCTTCCACCAAATCCTGTAATACATCCAGACCTCTAAGACTGTTAAAAATATCACGGTGCAACTGTATCTTATCCCAGACTGCAATGCCCCTACATTCCTCTCTCTTAAAAATCTCTCCATCAATCAACTGCTTTATCTCTTCATCCGAAATATCCTTTACCAAATTGGTTTGTTTTACCACACATTCACGGATTTGCTCCTTTAGTTCTCTCATCCTAATCCTTCCCTCTGAATCAATTCGCTTACAGCCGCTCCCAAAACTCCCTGACTGATATATTCAACACTGGTATATCTCTCCTGTATTTCAGGCATTACAATGGTTCTTCTTTTTTCCTCTATATGCTTCCACTCCTTTTCAGACATGCAGTTTGCCCATTCTGGCGTATTTTCATAATTTTCTTGCAAAACAGGCTCTAGAATAACATCACATCTTTTACATACACTCCACATGCCCTCACTTACAAATGACATATCATATATAATTACGTCATAATCCGAATATTGCTCCAACGCCGTCAATATTTTATCCATTTGTTCCATTTCAATTGCCTGCAAATCCAAATAGTGCGTCACTCCACAAAGATAGGAAGCATTTCCTACTGACACAACCATAGATGCCAATTTGATCTCTAACTCCGAATATCCCTGCAACACATAATAAAATAACTGAGACATTCCCGCTTCACAATTTGAAGGTAACCAGTGATACCTCTTTGAAAACGCTTCTAAATTAACAATCAATACCTTTTTTCCTCTACCCAATAAATGTCCCAACACTAAGGATACCGTTGTCTTTCCAATCCCTCCGTAAGGTGAAAACACACCATATTGTCTTGCTCCTCTTCCCTTATGGGCTACATAGTCGCAGACCTGTCCTTCTTTATTTTGTATGCAGATTTTACATACTTCCTGTAAAATACGCTCTGCTGACTGAAACTTGTAAATATGCCTTTTATCACAGTCTTCTGCTTTTTTCTTATTTTCCACTAAGATAATAATTCTTGAGACCATGCCTTCCAGTTCCTTATAATTGCTCCGTTCTGCCGCTAATAATACGTCCACTGTAGCTTCCTTCAAAAATTCCTGTAATGCCTGTTCCTTTGTAAAAACCCGAATTTTATAGGGAAGTTCCTGTTTTTCTTCTAAAAAACTCAAAAATAAATTAGCATATTCTTTCTCTGGTTCTAAAATTGCTAGTATTTTTTCTGACATTCTTCCATCCTACCTTACCAATACTTTATCATTAAAATATCTATGCCATAAGCAAGTCCCATAGGAACTGCAAACGGTATAATCGTATCTTCCTTTTTTCTGTCAATTTCATATGTCTGAATCACTCTTCCAGCCATTAATATATAGAGATAACTTGCGAGATACCGCAAACGAGAAAAAAGATTTTGATGCTTACACATCTTACATACAGAATAAATTGCACCTACGATCAGGGCAATCACGAAATATTTTATAACGAAATGCCATCCATGTATTCCGCCTATCATAATAAATAATTTTATATCTCCTGCTCCAAACATCCGAAGATAAAAAAGAGGAAACAACACAATTCCAGTTAATATCACACTAGAAAAATAAATCATCCATCCTCTCCAACCATGTAAATTTATCTGATTAAAAAGCCCTACCACTAGACCGAAAATAATAACCCAATTCGGAATCCGATAGCATTTCCAATCATAAAACATAGCTATACCTAATAGCAAACCTACAATCCACTCAACTCCAATCTCCTCACCTCCCAAAAAATTCATTTACCTATTTCTCAAATACATTTCACCAGACAAGTATTAGTAACAGATTTAGATTGTAACACATGACCTGCCCTCACCCCCTGCCACTTCTAGCAATGCATAACAGGTAACATACGGCATCGCATCAAAGACATTTCCGAAAACATGCCCTAGTTTACTTCAAAAAATAGTTGCGGTCAACCCCCATAAATTCGATTTAATAAATTGTTTATTTTCTTATTTTTACCGCACCTCCTACCTTTTAGTTGAAATTACAAACCTTCAAAATCCTGTGACACAAAAAGTATAAACTTTTTATAAAACAGGAAAAAGCCCTTATCCACAACCTGCTGCCCAATAGCAAACTATACCGTACAAATAAACACAATCCAAATGAACTATTTTTACCTCATGCTTTTATTTTTTATAACCAAAGCATAATGCCTCCACACGCGTACAACAAAACAACGCCTGGCACCCCCAAAACTGAGGAACAGGCAATCGTAAATAGATTTAAGCCAACCACTGTATCGTATCCCCACTGTTCTAACAAAAGATTTACACCATAAATCAACACGGTCCCTACACACACCCTCGCCAGAAAACCGAATACGATTTCTAATTTTCTAGCAAATAAAATAAGACCTACCAACCCAGTAACTCCCAGAATACATACACTACCTACTTCCAGCATAATCCCTTTCTCTCCTTATTTTTGTAATTACATTACCCTTTTTATTCTGCAATTTCGGTTCAAAACTTTTTGATCCCTTATTGTTACTATATGTTTTGACAGATTATACTATTCCACTTCTTTATTCTTGTACAGAATTACTATTGCCTTTTTTTCCAAATAATTCTAAAATAAATATGAATATTACATTATAATTTCCTACTTATTACAAAAATAAGACGAAACAGTAATATCATTCAGACTATAATAGGCGTGGTGTGTATTTTGTAACAGTTTTAGATTATATGCAAACTGTTACAGCTATTTTCAAGGATAGCAACTGTTATCTTGAGATTACACAAAACTAACGATTGAAAATAAAAATGAAAGGATGCCACCACTCTTCAATCGCTATATGTGGCAGGAAATGCAATACATTTCCTTGGATACTATTATGAAAAAAGTAATTAGTACGATTCTAACAACAACTCTACTCGTAACCTCAGTTTTATCTTCTGTTGTAGCTTCTCCGCTTACAACAGACAAGGCCCTCGCTGCACAAAAACAATCATCTGACGAATCAGTAACGGATATTTCTAAATATGATTCTAATGAAGTAATTGTTGTCTACAAAAAAGATTCCAATGCGACAAAAAAAAAGACTTTAAGTATTGCTTCTTTAACAAAACAGCAGGAACAAGATGCCAGTGTAGATACTTTGACTGACAATTCTGTTATTCTCCGTCTAGACTCAAAAGATGCATTAGAAGATGCGGTTGAAGCTTTAAGTACAGATAGTAGAGTAGATTATGTCCAACCAAACTATGTATACTATGCAACCGCAGAAAGCAATGATACACTTTCTGTAATCAATTCTTTGCAAAATAACCCTGGGTTTTCAAAGCAATGGGGATTGTATAACGACGGAACATTAGCTTATGAAGAGGAAGACTATCGAAACCAAAATAATGGAAACGACTGGACATGGCCTTTTTCTTCTTATTCCATAAAATCTCAGGCAGCTTCTACCTCTAATACAATTAGTGTACAGGCAAAAGCAGGTGTAGATATTCAATATCCTGAAGCAATGGCTGCATGCAAAAGCACAGGAAACAGAAAAACCATTGTTGCAATTGTGGATACTGGTGTCATGTATGACCACGAGGACCTGAAAGATCATATGTGGGTAAATGAAGGTGAGATTCCCGGAAATGGTATTGATGATGATGGAAATGGCTACATAGATGATGTATATGGATGGAATTTCTATGGCAGTGGCTCTTTTAGCTGGTGGGGTTCCGATTATGATAGCACCAAAGCACGTCCCGGTTCTTCTAACACATCTTCAGATGGAAATAACACTTGCTACAATGCAAACAGTGCAACAGAAGATTCACACGGAACACACGGTGCAGGTACCATCGCAGCACTTAACAACGATACAGGTGTTGTAGGAATTGCTTCAGATGCTAACGTACAAATTATGACAGTAAAAGCACTTGGCGGTACTATGGGATATGGTACAACGGAAAGTGTTGTAAAGGGAATTCAATACGCTATTGATAACGGTGCTACCATTATCAATCTAAGTCTTGGCGGCGATGATGATGATACAACTCTACGCAATATCATTGCCAACAACCCTAATGTTTTATTTACAATTGCCGCTGGTAATGGTGACAGCAATTATAATGGTGTCGATAATGACTCTACTCCTACCTATCCAGCTTGCTATGATTATGATAATGTGTTATCTGTTGCAAATATACAGTGTGATGGAACTCTACATTATTCATCTAACTATGGTGCTAAAACCGTACAACTTGCTGCACCTGGTTCAAATATTTACAGTACAAGTACAGAAAATGATGGTGATACCAGTAGTTCCTTTAACAGTACAGCAAAATCAGGTTATGAAACAATGACTGGTACATCTATGGCAGCTCCAATGGTAGCTGGTGTAGCAGCTATGCTCTACTCTAAATATGAGAATTATTCTATCTTAGATATTAAAAATGCAATTTTAAATTCTGTATCTAAAATGGATACGTTAGAGGGAAAAGTTTCTTCCGATGGAATGTTAAATGCATTGGGTGCTGTAGAACTGTTAGAAAATGGTACTATTACAGCTTCTACACCTGTTCCTACCGCCAACACAACAGTTGCACCAACTTCCACCGTAAGACCAACCAATACTCCAAAAACGTCTTCGGGACCTAGCGTTACAGCTACTGTTTCAGCAACAAAAACACCAATTACAAGTATTAGACCAATACGTCCAACTGCTACCGTTTCGACTACGATGCCACCAAAAACAACTGCAGTGCCTAGCACAAGCAATCCGCCTGCAACAAAAGCTCCAACAGTAACCAACACTCCAGTAGTAGTAGCGACACCAACCCCAACTGCTACCGTTTCACCAATTAAAATTGACCGTATTGGCATCACAAGTTCAAACATTAATATTGGTAAAAAATATTCCGTTATTATAAATGCAAGTGGCGGCACTGGTGATTACACCTATGATGTTTACTTTAGTCAAAGTAGTAATGTGACTACCAAAAGCAGCAAAACGGGAAGTGTAAACTGGACACCTACTAAATCAGGTACTTGTTTAATTCTTGTATATGTTACCGATAAGGACGGCAATACTACACACAATTACACAATCTGCAAAGTTAATCCATTAAAAATAACAAAACTAACAAGGAATAAAGTACTGAAAAAAGGACGCACTGTGAAATTTACAGCTAAGGTAAACGCCGGTGTTGCACCAATTTACTATACTTATTCTATTTATCGCAATGGAAAACGACTTGCCAAAAAGACTACCACAAGCAGTTCCGTAAACTACAAAGTAAAAAATACTGGTACTTATAAACTAACTGTAGTAGCAAAGGATGCTTATGGCAATAAAGCAACAAAATCAATTACACAGAAGGTGAAGAAATAAGATATTTCCAATATAAACAGTAATAAAAATAATAAAGAGGTAGATAATCCTATCTACCTCTTATTATTTTTCTAACGGGACAGCTTCATTTCTGCCCCTTAATTCGTGCTAAAAATAACACACACTTCTATTTCTTTTCTATCCTTTCATTCTATTATCCAATTTTGTTCTCAACATGATAAACAATTACTTATAAATAATCGATTCCTTAATCTCCTCTGCTGTCTTTTCATCCAGTAAAGTTTTAATAATCTCTGCAGCAAAAGAAATCGCTGTTCCCATGCCTCGACTTGTAATTACATTATCCTGCTTTGATACTGGATCATAAGAAACCAATGCACCGCGTAAATCTTTTTCAAATCCTGGATAGCAGCTTGCTTTCTTTCCTTCCAACAAATGATTTACACCTAATACTAATGGTGCTGCACAAATCGCACATAGAAGTTTTCCTTTTTCATTTGCTTGATTTAATACATCAATCAACGGTGCACATGCCTCCAAATTTCTTGTTCCTGGCATTCCTCCCGGTAAAATATATGCATCCGACTCTGTAACATCCGCTTCTGCAAACAATACATCTGCCTCTACAGCAATTCCATGAGAACCTGTTACTTTTTTATCACCAGTAATGGATACCATTTTTGTTTCAATCTCTGCTCTGCGAAGCAAATCCACAACCGTTAAAGCTTCTACCTCTTCAAATCCCTCTGCCAAAAAAATCAATGCCTGCCTTTTCATGTAAAACCATCCCTTCTTTTTCTAATATCATCTGTAAGACCTTCCTTCACCTTTCTATCTATAGGCAAAATGGAAGGAAACTATACCTTTTTAATACAGTTTTCTCTGTATGCTCATTATAATTTTTTTTATTTTTTATAGCAAGTATATTTTCCAAAAAACAGGCAAGACTATGTCTAGAATGAAAGGTATCAGCAAACAAGTCAATCACTAAATGTTACAATAACTCACACAGTAATTCTTTAGCTGATGACTAAGCATTTACCACTATGATATAGAAATGGAGGATTTGTATATGAATTATCAGAACCACAACAAAAAATTTTATACACAAAAGGGATTTTATATTGCATGTTTCCTATGCCTGTTCGCTATTTTATCTGTTGTAGGTGTGCAAAAAAGTATTAAAAATCAAGAAAAAGAAGTAGACAAATATGCTACAGTAACATCAACCACTGCACCAGAAACAACAGAGGCAGCCCAACATAACTATGCAGCACTACAAGAAGAAGATCGTGCAGTAGATGTAGCACAAATTCAGAATGATTCAAGTACTACCAGCGACATTAAAAAGCCAAAATCAGATGCTTCTATCACTGCTGAAACTTCAGAAGCTCCAATACAGGAAAAAAATACTACAGACAAAAAAACAGAAAAAAATGAGGATACTACCGTTTCTGTTATCAATACCGAAGATCAAAACCAGGGTCTTACCTGGCCAATTAACGGAGATATTTTATTGACTTACAGCATGGACAAACCAATTTATTTTACAACACTTGGTCAATACAAATGTAACCCTTCCATCGTCATCGCAGGAAAAGTTGGAGATGAAATTAAAAGTGCCTGTGACTGCCAGATTACCAAAGTGAAACGAAACAGTGAAACTGGTCTTACGATAACCGCCGTATCTGGAGATTATACTTATATTTACGGTCAATTGGATAATCCTAAAGTAGCAGAAGGCGATACAATAAAGGAAGGCACCGTCATTGCCACCTTAGCGAAACCAACAAAATACTACAAAAAAGAAGGCTGTAATCTTTATTTCCAGATTAAGGAGGAAAAGGACAGTGTAAATCCTCTTTTGATGCTAAAATAAATCACAAGAACCACTTTACTATTTTTCAAGCATTAGAAGTTCTTTTGAAATCCAAAGAACTTTTAATGCTTTTTTTTATCGCAGGCATTTTATTTAATAATATAGAAGAAATATTTTCATAGGAACCTTCATTACAACTATTTTCCTTTTCATATCTACTATATATTCCGCTTTCTCTTCCTGAAAAAAACAAATGTAAAATAAAATTTTACATGCATGGATTTCATCCTTTTGAAAAATATGTAGTTTTTTTACACAAAAATTTTTATAATGGTATTGTTACTACTTAGAGGGTGCAACTCTCTATATATTCTTTTTGGCTGGACACTTCACTCTGGGCGCTTTCTCACTAGGCTCAAAAATACTTCGCCAAGTGTTCAATGTGTATTCATGTCAGGCGTTAGCCCGATAGAAATGATTGTGGAAATTACACTTAGCCTGCCAGCAGTCATGTGCAATTTCCACAATCATTTCTGCCCGGCTGAACTGTTACACCACAATAACTTTTGAAAGGCAGGTACCATGCTATATGCAGATATTATGGAAAATCAAAGAACAATATGCTTCTCTTCGCAAATCAGAAAAAGCCGTTGCCGATTATATGTTGGCCCATGATGATAAAATAGAAAAAATGACAATTGCAGAACTGGCAGAGCAATCCGGGGTAAGCCAACCTACCGTCATGCGTTTTCTGAAAGCAATCGGCTACGATAGCTTTCGTGAAGTAAAACTGGCATTTGCTACGCAACGCGCAGAGAAAAATGTATTACCTCAACAAAATAGTCCCCTTGGAATTTCAATCAGCCCGAACGATACCATTGAGGATGTTCCGTCAAAAATCATACATAACACCATCGCACTACTGGAGGATTCCTTAAAACGGATTTCCAAAACAGAACTGAAAAAGGCAGTGGAAGCCATAAAAAATGCAAAGCAGCTTGTTATTTACTCCGTAGAAAATTCCAATACAACCGCAATTGATCTAATGACTAAACTACTGTATCTGGGTATCCCCTGCAGGATTTATGAAGATGCCTACTTACAAAAAATCAGTGCCGGGAATCTGCATGAGGGCGATGTTGCCATTGGTATTTCTTATAGTGGTTATTCTAAAAATACGGTAGATGTTATGAAGCTGGCAAAGAAACGAAAAGCAACCACTCTTGTCATCACCAATTTCACAAATACTCCGCTAACACAACAGGCAGATATTTTAATTGAAACCTCCAATCAACAATTTCTCTATGGAAATACAATCTTTTCCAGAACCACTCATTTAGCTGTTGTGGATATGCTTTACATGGGAATCTTAGTGAGTGATTATCATACCTATACCAAAAGGATGCAAAAAAACAGCGAAATCATAACCAATGAGGCCTATGAAACCCATTCCAACGATTGATTTTCTTCCCCTCCTACAACTATTTCTAAAATCGACGTAAAGAACGCCCAAATTTATGTAGTTTTACTACATGGATTTGGGCGTTTTCTGTAAAAAAAATATTACAAAACTTTTACTCCAACTTGGTAGTTGCATGTTTTTTTGTCCAGTAAGATTAGGGTGTCAAGCAAATAGAACGCCAAAGCAAAGGAGAATAGATATGAAAAGTAATACTTTAGAGTTAAAAAATATTACAAAAAAATATGATGGAGTTACGATTTTAGATAATATTTCCCTTAGCATAAATCAAGGAGAGATTATTTCTATTTTAGGTCCCTCTGGAAGCGGAAAAACAACATTATTAAATCTAATCTTAGGACTTACAACTGTAGATTCAGGAAAAATTCTTTTTCATGGGAAGGATATCACACAGACTTCTATGGAAAAAAGAGGCTTCAATATCGTATTTCAAGATTACGCACTTTTTCCCAATCTAAACGCACTACAAAATATCACATACGGATTGAAAAATAAACCAGATATTTCAACCAAGCAAGAGGTAGATGATCTCATCGAATTACTTGGTTTACAAGAACATCTAAATAAACGGATTGACCAATTATCTGGAGGACAAAAGCAACGTGTCGCACTGGCACGCACAATGGTCATGAAACCAAAAATTCTTTTATTAGATGAACCACTAAGTGCCTTAGATGGTGTCATAAAAGAATCGATTAAAGAACGTATCAAAACGATTGCAAAGGAATACCACCTTACAACCATTATCGTAACACATGACCCGGAAGAGGCACTTACTTTATCCGACAGAGTGTTGATTATAAATGAAGGAAAAATTTCTCAGTATGGAAAACCACAGGATATTATTATTCGCCCTGATAACCAGTTTGTAAAAGATTTCATATTAAATCAATTGGAAATCAAAAAAAATAATATTTATTCCCTCTTTAATCAGGAATTATTGATGGCACAAGGTTTTTAGCAGGAAAGGATAAGATAAAATGAAAAAAATTAAAAATGTGGAAATCCGTTCTGTCTTTGTTCTGCTGTGTATACTATTTTTAACCTTTTTAGTCGTACCAATTATCATATTATTTATACAATCTTTAGTAGGAAATGAGGGCTTTACTTTCACCTATTTTCAAACTATTTTACAGCAAAAACAGATCCGAACCGTTTTCCTTAATAGTATTGAAATTGCACTGCTTGGTGCCTGTATTACCACTGTTCTTGCATTTATAATGGCATATACCATTCATTTTACCAATGTAAGACCAATCTTAAAAAAAGGAATTTCTACACTGGCATTGCTCCCTATGCTTCTTCCTACGATTACATATGGATTTGCTATTATATATTCCTTTGGAAAACAGGGACTTTTAACCCGATTATTCGGAAGGCAACTATTTGATATTTATGGTATCAATGGATTGCTAATCGGCTATGTCATTTATACTTTGCCCGTAGCCTTTATGCTGTTGCATAACAGCATGAGTTATATTGATAAAAAGTTTTCGATTGTTTCTAGGTTAATGGGTGACAATGGTGCAAAAACCTTTTTTCAAACGGTCTTTCAACCATTGCTTGGAACATTTGCGATCTCTATTATACAATGTTTCTTTTTAAGTTTTACAGACTTTGGTATTCCAGCCTCCGTAGGTGGCAAAGTGGATGTCATTGCAGGTGTATTATACAATGAAATGCTTGGTAGCGTTCCCAATTTCCATAGGGGTGCTGTTGTTGCTTTTCTAATGTTATTGCCTTCTATCGTGTCCATCTGTGTTTTAACCTATCTGGAACGCTATAACATCCGCTACCAAAAAGTTTCACAGGTTGAACTAAAAAAGAATACCTTCCGTGACATTGTGTTTGGTTGTATTTCTTATGCAATTTTACTATTGGTATTGTCCATTTTTGCAGTCGTTATCATTGTCCCATTTGTGGAAGAATGGCCATACCGTATGCATTTTACTATCAAACATGTTTCGGATGTATTTTCCGATGTTGCACTTGTTACGGTTGTAAAAAATTCACTGCTTGCAGCAATCCTAACCGCGATAACAGGAACACTTGTATCTTACGGAGCCGCATTGATTACTGCACGAAGCACGATGAATAAATTCGCCAAAAAGGTACTTGATAGCATTGCACAAGTAACCAACACACTCCCAGGAATGGTACTTGGTATTGCCTTTTTGCTCACCTTTACAGGTACCTCTTTGCAAAATACCATGGCAATCCTTGTCCTATGTAATATCATTCACTTTTTCTCTACTCCTTATTTAATGTTAAAAGGTGCATTAGAAAAAATGAATGCCTCTTGGGAAACTACCGCACGCCTCATGGGTGATAATTGGATCAAAACCATTCTTAGAATTGTTACACCAAATGCATTTTCCACTTTATTGGAAGTGTTTGGATACTATTTTGTCAATGCCATGGTAACGGTTAGTGCCATTATCTTTTTGGCAGGTGCTAGAACTATGGTAATTACAACAAAAATCAAAGAATTACAGCATTACGCAAAATTTAATGAAATCTTTGTGCTTTCATTGCTTATCTTATGCATCAATATTACTGCAAAAGCACTTATCAAGCTGCTTGCAGCAATAAAATATAAAGAAAAAAGGAGTCTAAAAATGAAACGTAAAACATGGAAAAAGGCCGCAGCAATGCTTGTGGCAGGAGTGATTGCCTGTACAGGTATTGTAACAGGCTGTGGAAAACAAAACAAACAAGTTGTAATTTATTCCAATGCAGATGATGAGGCAGTCGATGCCATGAAGAAAGCATTAGATGAAAATGGCTACAGCGGAAAATACATTTTGCAGACGTTCGGCACTTCCGAGCTAGGTGGAAAATTACTGGCTGAAGGAAAAAATATAGAAGCAGACCTAGTTACAATGAGTTCCTTCTATTTAGATAGTGCCCAGGATGAGAAACAGATGTTTTGCGACCTGACTTTTGATACACAGTCCTTAGATACTTACCCAGATTACTATACTCCAATTACTTCTCAGGAAGGTGCTATCATTCTCAATACGGAAGTTATGAAGGAAAATAATCTGCCAACCCCAACCAGTTTAAAGGATTTGGCAAATAAGGAATACGCAGGCTTTATTTCAGTTCCCGATATTTCTGGTTCATCTACTGCATGGTTAATGCTACAGGCACTAATAAATCAGTATGGCGAAACAGAAGCCAAGACTATTTTGAAAGCAATTTATGACAATGCAGGCGCACATTTAGAAGAATCTGGTTCTGGTCCTTTGAAAAAAGTACGAGCAGGTGAAGTAGCAATCGGCTTTGGTCTGCGTCATCAGGCTGTTGCAGATAAAGCAGATGGACTTCCTATTAATTTTGTAGATCCTACAGAAGGAAATTTCTCTTTAACAGAATCCGTAGCTGTGGTAGATAAAAAAGGCGAAAACAAAGACCTTGCCATGAAAATGGCGGAATGCATCATCAAAGAGGGACGAAAAGAATTGATTAAAACTTATCCAAATCCAATCTACAAAGGCGAAAAAGCGGATAAGGCAAATCAGTCTACCTATCCAAAAACATTTCCAGAAAAATTAACGGTAGACTTGTTAGAAAAACATAAAAACTTGTCAGAAGCATGTAAATAAATGTAACAAGTCAGCCGGGGACATTCATAAAGTGCCAGAATATACAACATGACTAAAAATATCCTTTTTGGCTGGACACTTTATTCATGTTGGGCGTTATCCCAATAGAAATGATTGTATAAATTGCACTTAGCCTGCTAGCAGTCATGTGCAATTTCCACAATCATTTCTGCCCGGCTGAACTGTTACAAATAAATTTATGTTATAGATAAAATAGGAGGAATCATTTATGAATACTTATAAATTATTAACACCTGGACCTTTAACTACAACCGACACTGTAAAACAAGAAATGATGGTAGATCATTGTACTTGGGATGAGGACTATAAAAATCTTACCCAAAAAATCAGAAAGAACTTATTAAAACTGGCACAAGTAAAAGAAGAAACGTATACTGCTGTTCTCATTCAGGGAAGCGGTACATTTGGTGTTGAGTCCGTATTAGGCAGTTCTGTAGGAAGTGATGGAAAACTACTGATTTGTGCCAATGGTGCTTATGGAAAACGTATGGCACAAATTGCAGAAAAAAATCAATTATCCTACCTTTTATATGAAGAAAACTACGATAAAATTCCAGATGCTAAGAAAATAAGTAATCTGTTGGACGCAAATCCAGACATTACTCACGTATCTATGGTACACAGCGAAACCACTTCCGGTATTTTAAATGATATTGCTGCTGTAGCAAACATCGTAAAAGCGAAAGGAAAAACAATGATTGTAGATGCCATGTCCAGTTTTGGCGGTATCCCAATCGCAATAGAACAACTGGGCATTGATTTCTTAATCAGCAGTGCCAATAAATGCATTCAAGGTGTTCCTGGATTTTCCTTTATTATCTGTAAACGTGCTGCTTTACTGGAATGTAAAGGCAAAAGCCACAGCCTGTCGCTCGATTTATATGACCAGTGGGAAACCATGGAAAAAGACGGAAAATGGAGATTTACTTCTCCTACTCATACGGTACTTGCCTTTGCAAAGGCGATGGAAGAATTGGAGGAAGAGGGCGGTATTTTGCAGCGTGAAGCACGTTATCGCAAAAACAACGAACTTTTGATTGCACGTATGGAGGAATTGGGTATTCATCCTTATATTGACCGCACACATCAGGGACCAATCATTACCACTTTCTTCTATCCAGAAAATCACAACTTTTCTTTTGAGGAAATGTATCAATACATTAAGGAACGTGGCTACGCCATCTATCCCGGAAAAGTAACCGATGCAGACACTTTCCGCATTGGAAACATTGGAGAAATTTATCCAGAAGACATTAACAAAGTCTGCGACTTGATTGAAGCCTTTTTAGCCACAAAACAGGAAGCAATTGCAATTTAATTAGAAGCTTCCTTTCGCATCCATGCACATCCCGCAGAGCATTTTCCTATAAAGGAACAAAATTGCACATTCAAAGAATGTCTATCTTTCATGTAACAAAACAATTGCAAACTACTCGTAACCATTCAGCGAGCTATTCATAAAGTGCAGGAATATACAAATAATTAACTATTAGGAGGACAAAAAAATGATTGAAGCAGTAATATTTGACTGGGCAGGTACAACTATAGATTACGGATGTTTCGCACCCGTACAAGCATTTACCTATGCTTTTGAACAGTTTGGAATCACTCCAACCGTAGAAGAAGTCAGAAAACCAATGGGAATGTTAAAACGAGACCATATTAAAACCATGTTGGAAATGCCACGAATCCGTCAGGCATGGGAGGAAAAATACGGACGTACCGCAACAGAAGAAGACATCGATAAAGTATACGCCGTAAGCGAAACTGGTATTCTTAACATTCTGACAAACTTTTGTGACGTAAAACCCCATGTATTAGAAACCATAGATACCTTACGAAAAAACAACATAAAAATTGGCTCCACCACTGGTTATACCGATGAAATGATGGACATTGTTGTTCCTGAGGCAAAGAAAAACGGATATGCACCAGATGCCTGGTTCAGTCCCAATAGTGTAAACAATATGGGCCGCCCTTATCCCTATATGATTTTTGAAAATCTGAAACAATTACACGTTTCTGCTGTACAAAATGTAATAAAGGTTGGCGATACCATATCCGACATCAAAGAGGGAAAAGCCGCTGGTGTCATTACACTGGGGGTAATCGAAGGTAGTTCCCTTATGGCACTGTCACAAAAAGAGTATGAAGCACTTTCCAAACCCGAACAAGAACAGTTGTGCCAAAAAGTAAAAGATACCTTTGTAGAAGCGGGTGCAGATGGTGTATTGTACCATTTAGGAGAACTTCCTGGGTTTATTGAACAATTAGAAGAAAAATAACAATGCAACGTTACTTTAAAAAGTGAGACATATATCTAAAGCAAACAAAAAGGAATAAGTCTTTAGCAACAATGACTTATTCCTCTTTGTTTTTTGATTAACTGTATTTCAAGACAAGACCTTTTATAGTTTTCTTTTCTATGATTTTATAAATACTTACCATACTTATTTACAAATAATGACGTTCCTTTATTATCTATCTATGCTTTTTAAAGTAATACTTTTTTTCGCATTCTTAGGTAGATATCTACATACCTTTCCCTTGCTATTTATCCATAAATTCATTCCTAAACTCGTTGTACATTTTCCAGTTTTCTTTGGTGTTCGAAGTATTTTTCTAAAATGAGCATAACCGCCAAACATTTTTTTCATATTGGATACTTTTACCGTATTAAAACTGCTAAGATCTAATATTTCTAGGTCGTGACAATTTTCAAACATACTTGACATATTTGTAACTTTTTCTGTATGAAAACTACTAAGATTTATACGATCTAAATCGCTACAGTTTTTGAACATACTTGCCATCGTTTTCACTTTTGCCGTATTAAAATTACTAAGATTTAGCTTTTCCAAATTGCAGCAATTTTCAAACATG
>ULUB01009784.1_pt1 | contig 32279 bp, 35 predicted proteins | sample 1958111 | NCBI WGS metagenome assembly ULUB01 (sample SAMEA4835749, study PRJEB28245) | human gut metagenome | biome: gut microbiome; material: fecal sample | place: Denmark | collected 2008
AAGGAGCTCGAAGTCGAGCTCGTTTTCGTAGAAATCTACGAGCGAAAGGGCCGCGCTGTCCGACTGTGGCACAAGGCCTGCGGCCAAGCCCGCCTTGAGCCGCACCATGGCGCAGTAAGCACTGTCGGCGCGGTTCAGCCCGAGCAGCACGCCACACAGCGAGTCGAGCCGGGCCACGGCCACCCCGGGGGAGGTTTCGGCAATGCTGTCAAGGCCGCCGAAAGCCCTGTTGTGGCGCTCGCCCGTGCAACCGGCAAGGGCCACGGCGGCAATTATTATTATGGCCAACAGGCTTTTCGTCATGTCATGCTCAAATCGATGGTGATGCTACATCCGAAAGGCAGGCCCCTCAAGGCTGCGACTCGCCCTCTACGTATTCCTCAAGGAAGAGGTGCTCGCCGTCGAACACGGCATAGGTGAACTGCGTTATCCAGTCGCCGAGTATCATCATCCGGGCCTTCTTGGTGAGCTGCAGGTCGAGCTCTATGTGGCGGTGGCCGTAGAGAAAGTAGTCGACATTGCTGTGGGTCTGTATGTATCGCTTTGTGAAGAGCACCAGGTGCTCACGGTTTTCGCCCATGTAGGGCGGTTCGCCACCGTTCATGCGCTTCAGCCTGCTGTGCTTTGCCCACAGCATTCCGAAGGCCATGCCCCAGCGCGGATGCAGGGCCGAGAAGAGCACCTGGCAGCAGCGGTTGTGGAACACGGCCCTGAGCAGCTTGAACTTGCGGTCGGGGTCGCCCAGCCCGTCGCCGTGGGCCAGCATGAACACCTTGCCGTAAATCTCGGTGGTGAGCGGCTGTTTGTGGAGTATCACGCCACACTCCGACTCCAGGTAGTTGTATGCCCAGATGTCGTGGTTGCCTGTGAAGTAATGAATCTCTACGCCCATGTCGGTCAGCTCGGACAGTTTGCCGAGGAAGCGCGTATAGCCCCGGGGCACCACACAGCGGTATTCATACCAGAAATCAAACATGTCGCCAAGCAGGTATATGGCGGCGGCCTTGGTCTTTATGCTGTCGAGGAAGCGCACCAGGCGCCGTTCGTGCATGCGGCCGTGGTCGATGGCGAGCGAGCCAAGATGTGCGTCGGAAAGGAAATACACGTTTTTCATACCGTCAGTTTTTAGGGTTCTTAGTGTAACAAGCATAGCATGGGGCCACTCGGTGCCCCGTCGCGCAAGTCGCGTGGCGGGGCGCAGAGGCCCGCAATCAGTCGAAGCCCAGTTCCACCCGGGCCTCTTCGGTCATCATGCTCTGGTCCCATACGGGCTCGAACACGAGGTTCACCGTTGCGTTGCGCACACCGTCGACGGCGTCGACCTTCTGCCTGACGTCTTCAAGTATGAAGTCGGCGGCCGGACACGATGGTGCCGTAAACGTCATGTCAATGTCGACATCGCCCGTTTCCTTGACATCGACCTTGTAAATGAGGCCTAAATCATATATGTTGACCGGTATCTCGGGGTCGTAGACCGTTCGCAACACGTCTACAATCCGCTCTTCTACTGCTGTTTTCTCTTCTTGTGTCATAATCATTCGAGTTTATGCCGCCCTATGGCTACGTTTGGCTGCGCCCAGGCCTGCTGCCGCCGGCGCGTCGCAAGCCCTGCACCGGCAAGCCGTGGTCTGCTCGGTGCGACAGGGGCCGCGCGCCCGTGCATACATGGAGCAAGCGGCAGCGATGCGGCACCGCACAATGGTTGCCTGGTGCCGCCCGGCTTATGCGCGGCCCATGCAAACGTGGGTTGCATGGGCTTGCCCTACGATTGCCTTGTGTGGCTTATCTATTTGCAAAGATAAAATAAATCGGAGAGAATACAAAAAAAAAGGCCTTGTTTTTAAACCGGCACCCCCACCGGGGCGCCACCGGCAAAGCGACAGTGGCCGCAAGCATGGCCGGGCGAGGCATGTGGTGCAACCGGAGCAAAAAAAGAAATGCCCACCGGGCCTGGCGGCAACCGCCCCGCCCGGTGGACATCACCCTTCATGCCAAGTAGCTGTTGGAAACCAACCGATAAGTAGCTGTTCAAAATCAACCGATACAATAGAGCTTGCAGGTGTACTCTATATCTTTGCCACCATCTTGTGTGCTCTCGGGCCGCATACCAAAGTCTAATCCATAGCGTAGCCCGCTACGCTTCCAGCAACCGCGCACAATCTGATGATAAAAATGAACTCACTTAAACTCTTCGGAAAAAGTTTAAATGAGTTCAATTATCAACAGCTACTTATCAAATAAATTACCTTATAACGACCTTCCGGGTTGTTCCGTCAGACATCTTGACTATGGTCAGGCCCTTGTGGGAGGCGTCAACTTTCTGGCCGTTGATGTTGTAACGGGCCACGGCCTTTGCACCTTCGGCACCGCTTTCGATGCTGCCTATCGAGGCTTCCTCGCCGCCCTTCACGGATATGACAATCTGCTCGTTGGTCTCACCAGCGGCATTCTTCACCACTCCGGCGGGTATTATCATGTAGTAAGTCTCGCCAGCCTTGGGAGCGAAAGTCATGGTGAAGCCGTCGTAGTCGGAGCCCCACACGCGGAGAGTGTTGCCACCGTTTTCCAAAGAGGCATTCCATGCGTCGTCCGGGCGCACGGTCTGTCCGCCGATAAGGCTGCCCACGCGCATGTAAGCCTTGGGCGTAGGCTCGACGATGGTTACGGGCTCGGCAAACTCTACGTCGAACTTGAGTTCGGCATATTTATCTGTAAACACGCTCCCGTCGGCCGGTGTTGTCGACTTGTAGGCCAGCACACCCTTCTCACCTTCGGTTATTGTGCTGAAATAACTGCCCCATCCGGCTTCCCTGTATGCAGCCGCTGTGCCCTTGGGCACCTTCATCTCCGACGTGCCCACTGAGTAGAACGGGCTGTCGTAGTCGTCGTACACCTCGTCTATCACCGGGGGCACGGAGCCGAGGCAGGTAACGCTTGCGAGCTTGGTGGCGTTATGGAAAGCGTGGTTGTATATCATCTTCACGCCCGAAGGTATGGTGAGCGACGTCATTTGCTCGCATCCGGCAAAGGCTCCGTCGTAAACGTATGGCATGTTCTCGGGCAGTGTGACTTCAGTCAGCCTGGTTGCGGCAAACCCTTGCTCGCCTATGTATATCAGGCTGCTGGGGAAGTTGATGCTCTCAAGGGCCGACTGGCAGAAGGCGTAGCTGTCAATGGCAGCCAGACCCTCGTGGAGTGTGACTTTCTTTACCTCGCTGCCCCAGAAGGCACCACCCATGATGCCAACGCAACCGCTGTTGACGTCGACCTCGGCCAGCCCCTTCATCGGCACGGCATAAAGCAGTCTGTCGTCGGCCGAATACAATATGCCGCCCACGACATGGAAATTCTTGTTGGCCTCATCAACGGCTATGCGCGACACTCCGCTCTTGGCCACCAGGCCGGAGCCTATCGACTCTACCGATGCCGGGATGCTGAGCGATTCCAGTCCCTCGCACTCAAGGAACACCTCGTCGCCCAACTGCTTCAGTGAGGCGGGCAGATTGATAGACGTCATGGCTGTGCAGCCCCTGAAGGCGGCGTTGCCAATGTAAACCAGGCCGGAGGGCAGGTTGACCGTTTCGAGGCTCGTGCAATGCATGAACACTGCACCGCTGATGCTGTCGACGCCATCGGGGATGGTTATTGAGGTGATGGGGCACTTGTAGAATGCCGAATTGCCAATGCTCTTCAGACCGTTGTTAAGGGTTATCTTGGCAAGGCTGCCACAGGTGAAGAATGCGCTTGCACCCAAGGTCTCGACCGACTCGGGCAGCGTTATCTCCGACAGCCCGGTGGAACTGAAGGCATAATCGCCTATATACTTGAGCGACTTGGGCAGGTTTATACTGCCAAGGTAGCTCGACTTGAACGCACCATACTTTATGGAGTCGATTGTCTCGGGCAGTGTGACAAACACCGCGCTGCTGTACCAGAAAGCATTCTCGCCAATGGCTGTGACGGTATAGGTCACTCCGTCGTTGACAACTGTCTGAGGGATGTCGTAAGACGACTTGCCCGACTCTGCACCCGAAACCTCTACCCTGCCATCACCTGTTACAAGGTAGGTTAGTCCATCTTGCGTTGTAAAAGTCTTCTGGGCACCTGCAGACATACAAACCAGTGCCAAACATAAAAGTAACAATTTCCTCATATTTATCTAACTATGTCTAATTGGGGCCCGGATATAGCAATATTTCAAGGCGCGCGGCGCCGGTCCCTTTACACCGCCCGCATGATTTGGGCCACAAAATTAGGCAAATTCACGACCGATGCACACATTGATACACTATTTAACAATAGAATTAACCAAATGTTTTCTGTATTAAACCGAACATGTTCGATATATAACTACACAAGGAGAAAAGTATCACAATATTCAGACAAAAGAAAGAATCTGGCACAAGGGCTGCAAAGCCGGGAAACCACTGCCACATACTGCTGCAGCCGGCAAGCGCTCACGGCAAAAATGGCGAAGGCTCATGGTTGGCAGGGGGAAGCAACAAAAACACCAACCATGGAAGCATTATTGCCGATTTGAGGTTAAGAAAACACCGTGGCCTGCCTTATTGCAGGCCGCAGTGCCCCTGCCGCCCCGTAGGGTTCTGCCCGACTTTATGCGTAACCGGTCTATGCCTCGGGCAGAAATCGTATGGGTTTCTTTATCGGAATTGACAGAAAAGCATTACCTTTGCGCCGACAACAAGCAGCTTTCTGCACAAAAACATAACACAAATGGGCATAAACGAACTATACGGAATTTACACCGAACACCCGACGATAACCACCGACAGCCGCAACTGTCCGGCAGGGTCTATATTCTTCGCCCTTAAAGGGGAGTCGTTTGACGGCAACCGGTTTGCCGCGGCCGCGCTCGAAAAGGGTTGCGCATACGCCGTGGTAGACAATCCGGAGGTGGCGGCAGACAAGAGATACATACTGGTGGACGACTGCCTGGCCACATTCCAGGCGTTGGCACGCGAGCACCGACGCCAATTTGACATACCGGTGATAGGCATCACGGGCACCAACGGCAAGACCACAACCAAGGAACTGGTAGCCGCAGTGCTCTCTGAAAAATACCGGGTGCACTGCACACAGGGCAACTTCAACAACGACATCGGGGTGCCAAAAACTCTTTTCGGCCTGAAACCCGAACACCAGATTGCCGTGGTAGAGATGGGGGCGAGCCACCCAGGCGACATCAAGCGACTTGCGGAAACGGCAGAACCCACCTGCGGCATCATAACCAATGTAGGCAAGGCCCACCTGATGGGCTTCGGCTCGTTCGAAGGGGTGATAAGGACAAAAGGCGAACTATACGACTACCTGCGCCAACGTGAAGGCAGCAAGGTGTTCATAAACGCCGGCGACGAGCATCTGGCGGGCATTTCCACAGGACTCGACCTCGTGCGCTACGGACTGACAGGCACCGAGGGGCTGGCCGTTGAAGGGCGTGTGACCGACTGCTCGCCGATGCTGCACTTTGAATGGCGGGCCGGTGGAGGCAAGTGGCACACGGTGCAGACACAGCTCATTGGCAGCTACAACGTGCTCAACATGCTCGCTGCAGCCTGCATTGGCGTATCCTTCGGCGTGGACGAAGACTGCATAAGCCATGCGCTCGCTGCATACAAGCCAAGCAACAACCGCTCGCAACTTGAGGTGACACCCCACAACAAACTGATTGTTGACACCTACAACGCCAACCCAACAAGCATGGCGGCCGCCCTGCGAAACTTCCGCGAGATGAACGTAAGCCCCAAGATGGCAATACTCGGCTCTATGAGTGAACTGGGGGATGCATCGGCCGAAGAGCACCAGAAAGTGGCCGACGCGCTCGATAGATGCGGCATTGGCACCGTATGGCTGGTGGGCGATGAGTTCGGACGCACCGAATGCCCATACCGCAAATTTGCAACTGTAGACGATGTGAAAGCTGAAATCAGGCGCAATCGTCCCGAAGGGCAATACATATTAATAAAGGGCAGCCACAGCCAGCGGCTCTACGAGCTGCCCGAACTGCTGTAAAAGTAAACAAGGATATGAACGAAGAACAACTGAAACGATATGCACGCCACATTGTGCTGCCGGGCATAGGCTCGGAAGGCCAGGAAAAACTGCTGGCCGCCAAAGCCCTGGTAATCGGGGCTGGCGGGCTGGGATCACCCGTGGCCCTGTATCTCGCTGCTGCAGGGGTTGGCCGGATTGGCATAGCTGATGCCGACACGGTGAGCGTGAGCAACCTGCAACGACAGGTAATTCACACCACGGCAGACGAAGGAAGGCCGAAGGTGGAGAGCGCACGGGAGAAGATGAAAGCCATCAACCCCGGAGTTTCCGTCGACACATATTGCACAATGTTAGACGACAAAAGTGCTCCGGAGATTATCTCCGGCTATGATTTCATCATCGACGCAACCGACAATTTCAAGACGAAGTTCCTTATCAACGATGTATGCGTGGCTTTAGGCAAATCGTTCTCTTACGGTGGGGTGCTGCGCTTCGGAGGACAAACCCTAACGCACCTGCCATCGACGCCATGCCTGAGGTGCCTCTATGTAGACGAACCGCCCGAAGGCACCGTTCCACGCAACGAGGATGCGGGCGTACTCGGGTCGGTGGTGGGCATTCTCGGCACCATACAGGCCACCGAAGCCATAAAATATTTTACCGGCGCCGGTTCTCTGCTCACAGGCAGGCTGCTGTCGTTTGACGCCCTGGCTATGGAATTCAGGACACTGAGCATATCCGCCAACCCATCTTGTCGGGCATGCGCACATAAGTGAACTGACGCTGACCGATTCTGACACTCACTGCATTGGCAGTGATGTCAACGTTTTAAAGAACAGGCACCATGCGGTGCCTGTTCTTTCATTTATGCCCCATAATTTGCAAACCCACCGGGAATGCGTCATGGTTTTATCCAAATGGATGCACAACACATGCAACTGTTTACACAACCCAAGCCGCCGTCGACACGAACACCCTACGGTTTGCGCGCCGCAGGAGAAGGCAAAAGCCCCCACACGCATTGGTATCAACCACTCATTTTGCCGTAATGAAATCTATGTGACTGCCGGCACTTTCATTGAAACATAATGCTTTGCACGCATCCGCCATCTGCAACCGAAAAATGATTCATTCCTTCCGCAATGCAGATTGGCCCGCGCCTATGGCATTGGCTTATCTGGCTACGACAATACAAAGCGACCGACAAGCAGACGGAAGCGCATTATTTAAATGTATAATACTACATTGGTCGGTATAACGTAAGATTTGTGGTTATACCATATTTGTAACAATGCACCCATGATATGGCACGAAAACAAACCTATGATTGATTACAAGAACATTATAAAACAAAAGGTATTACTATTCCGCATTGCAAATCTATGGGAATCGCCACACGAAAAACCAACTGCCACAAAAACGCACGATGGAAAACAACAACGAATAAAAAGAAAAAGGCGAAACACGATTACTTCCGTATTCCGCCTTTTGTCGGGATGAGGCGACTCGAACGCCCGACCCCTACGTCCCGAACGTAGTGCGCTACCAACTGCGCTACATCCCGATGCCCTAAAAGCGAGTGCAAAGGTACAGCATTTTTTCGAAATACGAGCAATTTTTTCGATAAAAATTTGCCTAAACCGAAAAAAAATCATACCTTTGCACCCGCAAACAAGAAATTATTGGTGCCATAGCTCAGTTGGTAGAGCAAAGGACTGAAAATCCTTGTGTCCCCGGTTCGATTCCTGGTGGTACCACTGAAAATCAGAGAGTTACAGAGATGTAGCTCTCTTTTTTATTACTCTAATATGGCTGAAATGCAGGGTAAAACAGGGAAATGTTTTCTCCAATGTTTTAACCGAAATGATTACAGTAGATGTAATTTGCTACAAGTACAAACCCCTGAAAACAGGAGAATTACCCCTAAAGATTAAAGTCTGCAAGGATAGAAAGACAAGGTATATCAATCTTGGTGTTTCTACCAAAGCAGAGTATTGGGACTTTGAAAAGAACCAGCCTAAGCCCACCTGTCCCGACAGAGAGCTGCTTGAAAAGCTCATATCCAGTAAGATAAGTGAAGCAAAGAGCAAAATAGTAGAGCTAAAATCAGAGGATAAGGAGTTTTCAGCCACTACCCTTGTTGATAAGGTTTCCAATCCTGCAAGGCTTGTGACTGTGGGAGAACTCTTTAAGCAGCACTTGCACCGTCTTGAAGAGGAAAAGAGAACTGGTTACAGGCTCTCCATACAACAAACTTATAATTCCCTAATCAAGTTCAACAGACATCTTGACATTCCTTTCTCTGAAATGGATTGTAACTGGCTGAGGAGGTATGAGACTTGGCTGAGGAAGCAGGACAAGTCAGAGAATACCATTGGGATAAGGTTCAGGAATATCAGGACTATCTTCAACCTTGCAATAGACATGGAACTTGTCAAGCAGGAGGACTACCCTTTCAAGAAGTTCAAAGTGTCAAAGCTGCACCAAGAAACAGTAAAGAGAGCCTTAAGCAAGGATGAGATACTGGCTGTGATAAATTATCCAACTAAAGGCAAAGACTTCTATACAGGGCTTGCAGTGGCTTTATTCACCTTTTCATATTTTATGGGTGGCATCAACTTCGTGGATATGGCTTACCTGACAGATAGGAATATCACAGAGGGGAGGCTCATCTATCACAGGAAGAAAACTTCTAAATTGATAAACCTGCCTTTACAGGAAGAGGCTCTGATGGTCTTGAAGAGGTATAAGGATAGCAGCAAAGGTTATTTATTTCCCATCCTATCCAATGAGCACAAGACAGAACAGCAGAAGCTGAACAGGCTGCATAAGGTTATCACAAAGGTAAACAGAGCCTTGAAAACCATCGGTGAGGAACTGAACATACCCATCAAACTCACAACATATGTTGCGAGGCACTCTTATGCCACGGTATTGAAAAGGGCTGGTGTGCCTACTTCAATCATCAGTGAATCATTGGGACATAGTTCTGAAAGAGTGACCCAAATCTACCTTGACAGTTTTGAAAATAATCAGATAGACAAGGCTTTGGAATTTTTAAAATGAGTATATTTGCACATCTAACTTAGAATTTTACTATATACATTTCGAGTTGGATGTGCAAATTAAAAATTTAAGACTATGGCTGAAGATATAAAATCACTTGCAGAAGCTTGTTATGAGTTGGACAGCAATTATCCATCACAGTTTTCCATGCTTAATGAAGCCCACTTCAGTGATACTGATGGAGTAGAATTGGTCACACTTGATGAGGTAAAAGACTCTAAGGGAGAATATACAGAGTGGACTATAACAATCAAGCAAGGAAAAAGAATAGGTGAAGTAATGGATAGAGTTCCTTTTGGAATTATCAATAAGACCATTACAGGCTTAGGAGCCACTACTTTGGAAATAATGAATCAAGAAAGAGATTCCATCATTGTAGTACCCACCAAATCTTTGGCATATAGCAAATGCAAATCTGCAAACCTAAGTAAAGGAGATAGGTATGCATTATATTTTGGAAGTCCCATAAAGGAAATTAAAAGTTATGTAACGCCACGTCAAGTGCAGGCTTATTTGAATAGTAACAATCATTGGAAAAAGAAGTTTCTTGTAGTAGCAGACAGCTTGCCACGCTTAATTAAAATTCTTGAATCAAACGGGATAGATGTATATCACAATTATTTCTTAATGGTAGATGAGATTGATACCATGCAGGCTGATAGTGCCTACAGACCAAGATTGGAAGATGTAATGGACTACTACTTCAAATTTGATTGGAAGCATAGAAGTGCGGTATCTGCAACACTGAATGATTTTTCCAATTCCCTATTAGAGAATGAATCAAGAGTGACTACCCGTTGGAAAGATAATCCTAAGAGGAATATAGACCTTATCTATACCAACTATGTGGATGACACAGCGGTTAAAATCATAAGACAAAAGCTGACTGATAATCCAAATGATAAGATTCTTGTAGCATATAATTCTTTGGATGGAATACTTAACATATTGGAACAACTAAGTAAAAAAGGGATTGTGGATGTAAACAAATCCAATTGTGGCATTCTATGCAGTGAAAGAAATAATGATAAGGTTAAGGACTATCTTGAAGATGCTGACAATGTCATTAATGAAGAAGCATATTTTCAGAAAAAGATTGTGTTTATGACTTGTGCTTATTTTGCAGGAATAGACATTCAAGACAAATGCCACCTTATTACAATTACATCACACTTGCAACCCTTTACCTATCTGTCCACCAGAAGAATGGAACAGATTGCAGGAAGATGTAGAAATGGAAACTTGTCTGAAACCATAATCTATGACATTCCACAAGAAGCACCTGACAGCAAATTTCAAAACGAAGAGGAATATCAGACCTCACTGCTTGACAGAGCTAAAACTTATGCTGAATTTATGAATAGCACAAAAGAAGCCATAAAAAGGAATCCAGAATTGGAAGAATTGGGTAGCTTTATAGATTCCTTTGTTGACTATTCAGCCAAAGCAAAAGTGAACAATAATGATTATCCTATAAAAATAATAAGGATAGATTCTATTGAAAAGACTTTTAAGCCATCATTCTTCAATATAGATGCCTTGACTGAAAAATGGCATCTTGTACATTCTTTATATATACATAAAGATAATTTATATAAAGAACTTTTAGAACAAGGACATCATATAAATAAAAGTATAAATCTTATCAAGCAAGAAAACCATGATACTTCCATATCTGGTATTAAAGAACGTAATAAAGAACGCCAAGCTGAACATGTTGAAGCATTGAAACCGCAGTTGTTAGCTTGGAACAGAGAGGGAAGGGATGAAAACCAGTACCAGCAATTATGTAAACAGCAAGATAAGCAAGTACAAAACTTATGCAATGAGTTTAAGAAATTATCCCCATATATTGACAATGAAATCCTTTTTGATGGACTTGCAGGGCATTTTCAACATCAAAAAGAATTACGGAACTATGTCAATAAAGTGGTATTCCATATTATGCCATTTGATAATGCTTTTAAAGCTGATGTGCTGGCTAAATTTGACTATCATAACATTCAATCTCATTTAGGTGAAAGAAATATAGGAATTATTAGTAAGCAAGAGAAACTTGATAAGTTAAAAGAGGTATTTAGGATTCAACTAAGAAAAACAGACATTTCTGACAATGTGCTATCTGATTTTTTTAGCTGTTTCTTTAAGACATCAAGAACTGGTGCCAATGACAAAATATTGGGACTAAACCCGTTAGATTTACCTACACCTATTCAGTATATTACAGGGAATATCAACCCATTAGATTTGTTTATATTCCCATAAGCAGAGTATCAAACCACTACCCCTGTTTTCACCACAGAAAGCAGGGGTTTATTATATCTGAACATAGAAGTAAATAACTATATCTACTGCCCAAGCTGCTATACTACAAAAATTTTTTTATTTTATTTTTTTCCACCTCTTCTGGACTTCCATGAGCCAGCTTTAATCACCTTTACCCTCCCTCCCCTTGCTTTGGAGTGGGAGATACCCCCAGTAGTGAGGTTTAGGATGATTGAATGGTACTAACTCCATTGGGCACTAACTCTCTCCCTGCAACTGATGTTTAACAACTTAAAATTACAGACAAATGGAAAAGTTGAAATTTTTAGAGACTATGACTGTTGAAGAGTTCAAGTCCAAGATGAGTGTGAACAAGATTGAAGTGAAGCAGAATCCTTATACAGGAAAATGCTTCTTCGTGTATGGCTTTGAGACAGGGGCTGTGAGTGACAAGTTCCTCAATGGTGGAATAGACAATCCAGTCATTTCACAAGTATGCTCACCTGATACGGGTGATATGTTCTACATGCTCCATCAGAAAGGGGATGGAGGAGCACCTACGCTGGCTACTCTCTAAAGTTAGCCTGTCATGTCCTGAAGGTGGTGAGTGTTGAGCTTACCACCTTTTTTATTATCCCAAGAGTTTAACTAAATGTATTACAATTATGATGAATCTAAGGAAATCATCCAAGAAGCAGGCTAAGATTAAGTTAGCCCTGCAAGGCTGTGCTGGTTCAGGAAAGACCTATTCAGCACTGTTGTTGGCTTATGGACTGTGCAGTGACTGGACTAAGATAGCAGTCATTGATTCAGAGAATGGGAGTGCTGATTTATATGCACATCTGGGCAACTACAATGTATTGACCCTGAGTGACAGCTTCACTCCTGAAACCTATATTGAAGCCATAAAGGTATGTGAGGATGCTGGCATGGAGGTTATTATCATAGACAGCATTTCACCATGCTGGGATAACCTGTTGGAATACCATGCCAACCTGCAAGGAAACTCATTCACCAACTGGCAGAAGATTACCCCAAGAATCAATGCTTTCATGCAGAAGATACTACAGCCTGAAAGGCATATCATCTGTACCATGAGGTGCAAGCAGGACTATGTATTGAATGAGAAGAATGGCAAACTTGTACCAGAGAAAGTTGGGTTAAAGGCTGTAATGAGGGATGGCATAGACTATGAGTTTACCATAGTATTTGACATCAACATGAAACATCAGTGTGTAGTATCTAAGGACAGGACCAACCTCTTTGTGGAAAAGCCAGACTTTATGATTACTCCCACTACTGGAGAGATTATCAAGGACTGGTGCAATGACGGGGTCAACGTGGAAATGATTAGAGGTAGGATAAAGCAAGCCAAGTCCATTGAGGAGCTTACTACTTTATATCACCAATACCCAGAATGGTACCAGCAGCTTACTTCTGACTTTATGAACAAGAAGTCAGAACTGCAAGAGATTAAGGACAAGAGCAAAAACATTAATTATTCACCAAATTTTGTAAGATATGGAAGCAATGCAGTTACAGCCTGTCAGGGCTGATTTGGTTTATCCAAGCAGGATGAACAGAAGTTTGAGATATGATGCGGAGGCCATTACTCCAATAGAGGTAATAGAAACAGAAGTGCCACAGTCAGGAAGTGGGCATAAGCTGCCTTTCATTGAGGCTAACACTAAAGAAGTCACTATTGAACATTTGAAGAATGACTGTGTAGTGCCTGTATTCAGTAAGGACAATGAGATAACAATCTCACATCCCAACTTCATAGAAGCTGTATGGGAAGCTGCCAATAGAGTATTCCCCAATGAGACCATTGAATGCCCAGCTATAAGGGTAAGCCATGTAATTAAGGGAAGAACCCCTGAAGCCATCCACAAGCCAGTAAAGGACTTGCTGGAAACAGACAAGACCATCTACTATGAGAGAATGATGTTCTGCTTTGAAGTCCCCAATATCCACGAGGATATAATGGGCAACAGGCTCAACCTTACAATAGGTGGTGTCAGGGCTTATAACCATGAGAACCTTTACAGCAAGAAAGGAGTAGAGAAGTTCAAGGTGTTCATTGGCTTCAAGAATATGGTGTGCTGCAATATGTGTGTATCAACAGATGGGTACAAGTCTGAGTTAAAGGTCATGAGCATCAATGACCTCTTTAACTCTGCAATGCAACTGTTCCAAGAGTACAATATAAGCAAGCATCTCTATTATATGTCAGCCTTAAAAGAAAGCTATATGACTGAACAGCAGTTTGCACAGTTCTTGGGTAAGAGCAGGCTATATCAATACCTGCCTACTGAGCAGAAGAGGAGATTGCCCCAGATGCTAATGACTGACACACAGATTAACCTTGTGGCTAAGGCATACTACAATGATGACAACTTTGCTCTTCCTGACAATAGCATAGAAATTAGTATGTGGAATGTGTACAATCTCCTTACAGGGGCTAATAAGAGCAGTTATATAGATAACTTCTTGGATAGGGCTTATAATGCCACCCAGCTTGCTGAGGGGCTTAACAAGGCTCTTTATGGAGAGAGTGAGTATTCCTGGTTTATCCAGTAATCACCCTGATTAGTAACTTTCCCTCTCCTTGCCTCCCTTATCCATTATGGTAGGAAATTCTTGCCGTGTCGAAAAATACTGGACTGTCTTATAAGTCAAAGTAAAAATCGACATCTGCGCACTAAGTTATAATTATTATGTGTTGTAACATATTAGCTTTACAGCAGAGCAGGATTGTACTCACTTCTCTTTTCTGATTTATAGGAAAGTGAGTACACCTGCAATATAGATAAGGAGGGCAGGACAGTTTTGCACATCTAACTTGAAATTTATCTATATAAAGACAGAGTTAGATGTGCATTTGGTCATTAAAGAGGTTGGCTATTATGGTCAGGAAGAGGTTTGTTTAAGGAAGTTAGGGATATATGGCTTGTTCTCTCATCCTTAATTTAACCCTCTTCTTGACCATAAGAATGCCACTTGTATTGAGTATGTTGAACAAATAACAGATTGAAGAAATGGAAATTGTGTTAGACCTTTTAGGAGAGATAGCAATGTTCTTTATTGGTCTCTTCATAATGGCTAAGGTATTGGACTGGTAACAGTCCATGTCTGTAGTTTAATGTTGCACAAGCCCCAGCTTATTATCAGGTTGGGGCTTTTGATGCACTATACCTATGATGAATGGATATTATCAGTAAAGTTCATTGCTGCATTATTAGCAACAGCACTTTACTTAAACTATCCTGCATTAATAACAGGGAATAAGAGTACCTTTGTATGTGGTTAAGGTACAGCCCATGCCTATGGTGTCTGATATATTGGAGTTTAACTTTGAAAAAGTGGCGGTTATATGGTTGTTTCTCGTTGGAAAGTGCTACCTTTGTAGTAGTAATGACTAAAGTAATTGCCAATGAAGTAAAGGTTTAACAAAGACATATTAGAAAAAGAAGTGTTTGCTTCTTGCTTGATGTATTCTGAAAATCGCCAAATTAGAGGAATTATCCATCAGCAGCAAGAGAGTGAATGCTTGCACCATAAGGTGTGGGCTTCCTTGTTGTATGGATAAAGGTGTTTGGCGATACCTCAGAATAACAACGGGTTGAGCCTGCACCTTTCTTTTTGTGGTATGGCTATAAAAGGATTAAAACTATGGGACAAATTTTTCAATCAAATCAGTTATTCCTTATGTCTAATGAGGATATGGAAAAGGCTTTCCGAAGTAAGCTTGTTTGTGTAATGCTTAAAGACTGTAATATTATTAGAGGCACTATTACAGGATTTGAATTATCTGCAAATGAGCCACATCTTATAATAGGTATCATTATAGATAAAGCTGCACATGGCATATCTATTGATAAAATATCAAGTATAGAACTTCTTTAAAATCAAACAGCTATGAAGAAAATGTTATTAGTCTTATTTTCTATGTTCTTTATGAATATAGTAGGACAGGCACAAAATGTAGATGTTACATATAAAGAAAACTGTTCTGTAATAGTACCAACGGCAAAGACCTTAAAAACATTGGGTAAGCTATCCTATAATGAGTTTTCTTCTATCATGAACAAAAACGGTTATCAAGAGGATAAAGAATTTTCTACTCATAAGTCCATAGCATATACTAATGGAAATTTGGACCCTATCATGCTTAATTGTTTTAATACATATTATTACAATATATTAAATAATAGTGTTGAATGTATGATTGCCGTTGATATGGTATATCCTACAAATGCCATTACCAATCTGATTGATAGCATAAAAAATACATATATAACTACCACAAGTGATGGTTATGATATATTTAGAGATAGTGAATGTGTAATAGCCTCAGAGCTGATGATAAGTATTATAGAATCGTGGTAAAATCTCGATAAAGTTTTTCATAATGAAAAGAATAGGAATATTTTTAATTATATTAATTACACTAACAACTTCTTCTTGCGTAAATTCAAGAAGCTCATTGATGCAATATGAGCAGAATTTAGAGGCAACAATTGATAACTATTACTTGGTGCTTCAAATGTTGTATCTTATGGCATATTCCAAAGCTAATGGGTATACTTCAGTAGATGGAATGTCATATGATTCATTAACTGTAATGCTCACAAAGGAGTTGGATAGAATTGAAAATAGAGTTTATGTACTTAAACAAGATGCAGATAAGATACAAAAGGGAATGAAACAGTTTTATTTGCATGATTATAGAGATAACTTTAATAGATTGAAATCACAATTAATAAATGGAGAATTTGACAATGCTATTGAAGTCACTCAGAAATGTTTGGAATCTATTTATTGTGCAAAGACATTTTTTCACTATGAGCCAAAATTTTATGAAGAAGAAGGACGTACTTTTTTATAGTTTGAGCTATGGATTAGATAAGACCAAACTTCCCATTATTCCTGTTGAAGTAGAGGGTAAGTATCTCTGCTTCATCATAGATACAGGAAGCACTTGCAGTTTGATTGATAATAATGTAGTAGAATACTTCGAGAATATTATAACTCCTGTAGGAGAATATAATGTCAGTGGAATAGATGGGACTAAGCATAAGGTAGATGTGGTTACATTGCCTTTCTCTTTTGAGGGTCAGTTATATAGACCAAACTTCTGTGTAAAGCCACTTCTTGAAGCCTTTAAGGATATTGAAACTGAAAGTGGAATACAGGTATATGGGCTACTTGGAACTGACTTTCTAATGGAAAATAGATGGGTTATAGATTTAGATAAACTCCAGATTATTCAACGAAATATAATTTAACTTACTAAAAATAAATCAATGATGAAATTCATATGTATATGTTCACTTGCTATTTGCTTATACGCATGTAGCACCAATGCCTCAAAAAAAGAAACTAATAGTCAAGTAAATGATACAACCTCTAAACAATTAATGATTGATGCTACGGTTAATCCTGAAATAAATAAGATACCCATAAATAAAATATATAGCAATAATGACTTTAGCTTAACTTATAGTTCTGTTTATACTTTAACAGAACATGGGCGCACAGCTTCGTCAGGAAGTACATTATACGAATTGTCTATAAAAGGGAATGAAATGAATTATCTCTATATAACTATAGACAAAGGTGAATGTAATTATCAAGAGCTATATGACTTGTCCTTAAAAACATATGCTGATTCATATATATCTTCCACTCCTATGTTACCTATTACCATATCTGATATAGAAGGAAAAGTTTTCAATATAAAGTGCGAATATCAGAATATTACTGTATTTATGATACCCACGGAATATTATACTATTATGTTTCAACTTTTTAGTAATAATGAGCAGGACTATAATATCTTGTATGCAATCATAAAAAGTTTTAGTCTTCACTGAATTTGTATCACATAAAACTTTATCTATATATTAACTCATTCTTGACAGATGTGAAAAGTTATATTAATAATAGGCACAATAAGCGATTTATAAAACAGAAATAAAAAATTGCTGTCGTATAGAAACTTATGTTTATTCTTTATCTATATAATGGATAGAATAATTAAAGAAATTACTTAATTCGATATTAACTCAGAAGGCATTCTTTGTTTTATTTGTAGTTTTAACCATAGAGTAAGAATGTATAGGTATTTAACTGGTTATCAGCCAATAATAGATATATCAATTAATTACTGAAAATCCTTGTGTCCCCGGTTCGATTCCTGGTGGCACCACTTTGAAGAAAAGCAAAAGACAGTAAAATCCTGATTTCCAAGCGAAATCGGGATTTTTTGTTTTCCCCCGGCACGCAAAAAACGGCAAAATATTACCGTTCGAGGTGGAGATAAAAGGTGGAGCAGAAATCTCCACCGAATTAGAGTCTTTCTCACTGATTTGCAATGTTTTGCGTATCAAGAAAACGTGGTCGGTTTCCTACTTTTGTCCAAACTAAAAACTGTAGGAAAATGAAAAGGAACTCGTTCAATGTGCTTTTCTTCATCAAGAAAGCCAAACTGCTGAAAAACGGAGAAGCCTCCGTGTGTATGCGCATCACAGTGAACGGTGCGCGAGTGGAAACCAACATCCGCAAGAGCATTGACCCAGCGTCATGGAATCAGTCGAAGGAATGTGCCCGTGGAAAAAGCCGCAAGGCGTGCGACCTGAACGCCTATATCGAAAATGCAAAAATCAAGCTCCACCAAATCTTTAATGAATTGGAGGAACAGCGACAGCCCATCACCGCTCGACTGTTGCAGGAAAAGTTCTTCGGACAGGACAAAGAGCCGGAAGAAGTCCGCACGCTCATTGGTACCATACAGGAACATAACGACCAATGCCGTGCTCTCGTGGGGAAAGACTATGCGTTGATTACCGTCCGCCGTTATGAAAGCTGCAAACGCTATCTCGCAGAACTTATTAAACAGAAGTACGGGAAAGAGGATTTGCCGCTGACAGAAGTCAATGGCGAGTTGGTTCGTGCCTTTGAGTTCTACCTCAAAACGGAAAAGTCCTGCCAACAGAACACCGTTATCCGCTACATGAAATGCCTGAAGAAGATAACCAATCTCGCTTTGGCAAACGAATGGATAACCAAAGACCCGTTTGTCGGTATCAAGTTCCATGAGAAAGAGGTTATTCGCGAGTTCCTGACAATGGATGAACTGCTCACCATCTATCACAAAGACTTTCCGTTGGAGCGCATCCGAATCGTGCGTGATGTCTTCATCTTTGCAGCAATGACGGGGTTGGCGTTCATTGATGTGCAGCAACTGGCACCCGAACATATTGTTGAAGATGCAAACGGCAATCTGTGGATTCGCAAGCCACGGCAAAAGACGAAGAATATGTGCAACATTCCTTTGCTTGACATTCCTTTGGAAATTCTCCGTAAGTATGCCGACCATCCCGTTTGCCAAAAGAAAAGGGTATTGCTGCCTGTTCCCTGCAATCAGAAGATGAATAGCTACCTGAAAGAGATTGCCGACTTATGCTTGATAAAGAAAAACTTAACCACACATGCCGCCCGGCACTCGTATGCGACCTCAGTCTGCCTTGCCAATGGTGTGAGTATTGAAAATGTGGCTAAGATGCTCGGTCACTCCAATATAAAAATGACACAGCACTACGCCCGTGTACTGGACAGCTCCATTTTGCGTGATATGACTAATGTGCGTAATGTGCTTTCTAATGCAAGGTAAGAACTATGGACAGGGGAATCATTACAATCAGTGAAAACGGGGCAGTCGCTATGCCGACTGTTCCCGTTTGGATGACACAGCAGGAAATGTCTGATGCGTTCAATGTGTTCGGCTGCGACATCCGGAAGGCTGTACGTACCATATACAAGAACATGGAGTTGTCGGAAGAAGAAACGATGCGACATGTCAGAAAGGACGGCAGGATTCGCTATGACGTGTACAGCCTTGAAATGGTGGTAGCTATAGCCTTCCGGCTTCGGACTAAGGAGTGTATGGTTTTCAGACGGTTCATCATGGACAGACTATACACAAACAACTGTAAGAAGCCAGTCCATTTGTTCTTTTCGCTGTCCAATGCTCACCCACGATGCATGTGTTAGAGTAAAGTAAAAACGACCATTCTATAAAGAGTAAGCCAATGGTTGGGCAGTTATCCTGCCGCCATCGGCTTACTCTGTTTTTGTACGTGTCAAATCACGTTTCCAGTCGATAAGCGTTCCGATACCCACTCATTACCAACTTCTCGACGTCGGACTCCTTGTACAGAATCTTACCGCCCAACTGGTAGTAGGCAATCATCCCGTTGTTGCGGTAGTCCTGCAAGGTGCGGCGGCTCACCTTGAGCCATGCCGAAACTTCCTTGTCCGTCAGGAACTGTTCATTACCCAGCGAAGTCTTGTGGCTTGCGTCCATTCTCTCGATGCCATCCAGCAGGGCATCCAGCTTTCCGATGAAGCCGACCTCTAGTTCTTGGTCGGCAAAAATCAACTCATTCATAATTTGCAGTATTTACAATGGATTTAGTGGTACATTAAACTCTACTTATTAAATTGTCTTGCCACGCCATGCGGCATCCTTGCGCCTGTCCTCCACGAACAGGACAATACTTTGAACATCCTCCGGCTTGTAGAAAATCTTATGCCCTATCTGGGAGTAAGCCAGCGTCCCGTTGTCTCGGAGCGTCTGCAAGGTGCGGGGGCTAATGCACAACTGCTGGCAGACATCCTGATTGTCCATCCAACGGCTGAGTTTTCCTTTTTCGCGCTTGCCGATGATTTCATTCACCCGGTCGGACAACTGGTTGAGCTTGCCGACCATTTCTTCATACTTTTCTTTCGAGATAATTACTACATTCATTGTGTATATCGCTTTTGTTGTTAATAATCCGTTTCGCCTGCAAAGTAAAGCCGTTGCTTGTATAAAACAATGGTTTTACCATGAGGCGGCAGCTTGTGGCTGCAAGTGGCAGGGAGTGGCGTTACCCACTGCCTCGTGACGGCTGTTCCAAGCGTCCGCAATGCAAAGGAAAGCGAACCCCGGCATAATCCAATCATTTCACGTTTGCGTGGCAGCATTTGGCGTCGGTCTGGTAGCCTCTGGCGTTCTTCAGCTTCCAAAACCCGTCCAAATGAGTTTTTCTTGTGAGCCTTATTGTAACCTCCTTATCTATATCCAATCCGGTAATTTTAAGCCCTTAAATTTTACAGCTGACATCCACACGGCAATGGCAAAACGGCGCATCATAAACCGTCCGGGCAATGCGTAAAGTGCAAAACCGTACAATGTTGCCACAGCCTGCCCATTCGTTTGACAGCCTGCCATACAGACATTTCCTTTGCAACCGATAATCGGTCAAATGTGCGCACATCGGCCAATATTTTTAAACATCAAATTCAAACAAGTATGAAAAAGAGCGTTAACAATCAGACAATGGATGCAGCATTGCAGACATTTTTGGGAGACCTGTCAAGCAAGGAAATGCCGAAGCCGGAACCGCAGCCTGCCGAAACACAGGAACAGGCAAACGAGGCAATACAACAGGAAACGGCAATGGTTAACGAACCTATGCCGGAACAAACGGATGAAACTCCGCAGGTGGTACGCCGCATCAGCGGCAAGCAACGCCGGGCATCGTTGGAGGAATACAAGGATTCTTTCCTCTCCGTTCCGTCCATCGAAGACCGCAAGCCCGTGTTCCTTAGCCGAAGCACGCGCGATGCCCTCGACCGCATCGTCCGCATGTTCGGGGAACGCAGGATGAGCGTATCGGGACTGGTGGAAAACATTGCCCGACAGCATCTTGCCACCTACGGTGAGGACATCGAGGCATGGCGTAAACTCTGAGAAGTAAGAAGCGGATTAACGGGAGGCAACTCAGAGTTACTCTGAATTCATCCAACGGAGTTTTGAGGGGAGCAAGTTTGTGTTTCGGGCATACCGAAACCTCCTGCTCCCACTCCGAAACTCCGTGGTAGCCGCATCCCGTTGGTCTAACCGGTAATCACATTTTAATCAGTAGAAATCAATTAAAAACCAATGGAACAGAAACGGAAATTTGACAGGAGGAACAAGGGAGGCCGTCCCAAGAAGGGAGCGGCAGACAAGCTGAAATACCGCCTCACGGTGAAGATGGCGACATCGGACTACTACACGCTGAAAGGCAAGGCGCGGAGCGCGGGCATTTCCGCCGGGGAGTTCTTGCGAGGCTGTATGAGGGACGGGCAGGTGAAGGAACGGCTTACGCCGGAGCATACAGGTTATATCCGCCAGTTATGCGGCATGGCGAACAACCTCAACCAGCTTGCGCACAAAGCGAACGCGGCAGGCTTCGTCGCCGTGAGACTGGAATGCCATGTGCTGGTCGCACGTATTGAGGAACTACTAAACTTGATACTTCTATGATAGCTAAAATCGTCAAAGGAAGCAACTTCAAGGGTATAGTGAACTACATTCTTGACAAGGAAAAGGATGCGAAAATTCTCGTCTGTGACGGTCTGTTTGCCGAGAATAAAGAAACTATCGTAAGCAGTTTTGAAGCGCAGGCAAGGATGAATCCAAGGGTAACGAAGCCAGTAGGACACATCGCGTTGGCATTCTCTAAGGAGGATGAACACCGTCTTACCGACCGTGTAATGGCTGGAATCGCATTGGAATACCTGAATGCAATGGGGATAAGGGATACGCAAATCCTTATCGTACGCCACTTTGACAAGGAGCATCCGCACGTGCATATCGCATTCAACCGCATTGCCAATGACGGCAGGACAATTAGCGATCGGAACGAGCGGATACACAGCACTCGCATCTGCAAGGAACTGACACGGAAGTACGGACTGTACTTCGCCGACGGCAAGGAACAGGTGAAATACCACTGCCTGAAAGAGCCGGACAAGACCAAATATGAGCTTTATTCCATCCTTAAATCGGAAGTTGCAAGGTGTGGGAGCTGGAACATACTTGTTGCTAATCTGAAGAAACAAGGCGTGGAAGTACGGTTCAAATACGAAGGTAAGTCGGATGATATACAAGGTGTCATCTTCTCGAAGAATGGCTACCCGTTCAGCGGTTCCAAGATTGACAGGCGGTTCAGCTATTCCAAGATTGACGCGACGTTGAACGCCAACCGGCATGAGGAACGGCAGCGGGTAATGGGTGGTCAAGCGGCAGGCAATGAATACCCAATACAACAATCTCCGCAATTTGCGCCAAGGGAAAGTGATGAATTATACAGCGGTTCCATCGGCTTATTCATGCCTACCCATGCAAACGCTCAGGCGGATGAGAATTATTTTGAGGAACAGTTAAAACGTAAAGACAAGAAAAAGAAACAACGTAAAATAAGATTCTAAAAATGGATAATAACGAAGTTTATGCGCTCTTCGAGGATATCAGAAATGGCTTGAAGGGCATCAATGACAGGTTGGAGAATGCTCCAAAAGTAAGTAACAGCCAATTAGGAGAACAAACTCCTACAATGGATTTGGCTCCCATAAAAGACTTGTTCGACAGTTCTGCAAAGGAGCATCAACAGCAGACGATAGCCATGCTGACCAAGTTCGGGGAGGCGGAGGTTAACGCATCGAACCGGATTCTGCACCTGTTGCGTGACTTGAAAGAAATGTTTGTCCGAAATTCGGAAGAACGGACGGACGAACCGCAGGAGCATATCCACCGCCACTGCTTCGACATCCGGTCGAGCAAGGTCTTTTCTCTTTTGGTCGGCATGGGTGTCGTGTGTACCCTTTCCATCTGGGGTAACATCGAGCTTTGGAAATCCAAACGGCAGTATGCGGACGATGCCTTGAAGTTCCGGGTCATCCGTTCATGGGGAGGATGTGACGCAAAGACCATCCTTTGGCTAAACGATGTGTTCGACATCCGGCGTGACGAGGAAACCATTGAATGGCTGCGCCAAGAGGCTGACGGATATGACAGGAACTTGAAGGCTGTTTCCGACAGTTTGATGCAGGAGAGATTGAAAGTGGAATAAATTTCAAAATAACGATATGGTTCACATAAATTAGGGGCTATCTGATTTTAAACAGGTAGTCCCTAATTTTAATTTTATTTTTTACGACGATACTTTTGATTGGGGTCACTGGGCTTTTCAGGGATAGTACGTTCAAGAACGCCTATTTTTATTAAGGATGTAATATATTTCTGACGATTTTTGGATTGGTTGGAAATTCCTAGCCTATCCATAATCTCTTGTGCTGTTCTCGGTACCGAGCAAAAGTTCCTTATATCCTCTTCTTTCTTTGTTAACTTATGAGTAACCAAGCTCGTGTGAATTTGGTTGTTTTTCTCATTAGCTTGGTTACTTTCTGCGTCGTTCGTATCTATAGCCTGGTTATTCTCGCAAGTAACTATGTTACCTTCGAGATGAACTTGGTTACTATTTCTAGGAATGGTTATTACGAACTCGTTAGCTATATGGGTCATTTCTTTATTCTCAACGCCGTTGAAGAAAATCGCATTTGGGTCGTATTCAAGCGCACGACGTATGCCGCTTCCTGCACCGGTATAAGGTAACAAGTAATTGGCATTTGTAAACAAGAAGATATTGCGAGGCATAGATGTGCCGTTCTTAATATCTTCAATAGTCAACCCATTAGGTAAAGTTCCCGGACTATGAATTTCCACCCGATCATCAAATATAAATATACGAATCGGAGCTTTAATATTCAAAGAACGGTGAACAAGTGCGTTAACTACATATTCAATAAGGCTTTCGTATGGAATCTCAAGTTCTCCAAGAGAATTGAATTCCTTTTCTACTTGCACTTTACGTAAATTGCGGGTAAAGAAATTCATTATAGCTCGGAACTGATGAAGTAGGTTACCCTCAATTTCCATGTCATGCATCTTGTCGCGGAATTGTGTACCACCTATCGAATTGCCCATAAAACTGATGCATTTAGCAGTCATAATGGGTAACCAACGTTGAGTATACTTACCAAACAATAGCATTGCAGCAACAGTTAACTTGCCGTCTGTTCTAATGAAACGTAGATTTCTAAGAAGTTTCTCAATAGTTGTACCTTTGATAATAAAATCAGCCATTTCATCAAGAGTATAATCTTTCATATTTAACTCGTCGATATTCTTTCCTTTGAATACCGGAGCAAAGCGACTTATTAGATAGAGTTTGATAGTCTCTGCATCAAGATCTTCAATTACTGCATTCGGTACAGCAGCCTCGTCTGGATCAAAACTACCGCACTCACTCATCATCTCAGCAATTTCCGAATTATCGAATACCTTACGTTTATCTGCACCGTTTTTCATCCATATAATCCCCTTATTGTCATGGTATGGTTTATTCTTTCCTTCGGGAATCGTAGCGACAACAACTGCACCTCCGGAAGTAGGCACATTATCCACATCTATCAGGACATTGGGAACCACATTTTCAGATGCTATACTCGTCAGCAAATTAGTAGTTTCCTGTAGTTCCCTATATGAAAGAGCATTTATTGCACCCAATTTATCATTAATACCAATAACAAGCTTTCCACCGCGAGAGTTGCTGAAAGCTACAATCTCACAGCCAATATCGTAGCGGTCATTGATTCGTTCTTTAAATTGCACCTGTCCAGTTTCAGCCAAGTCTCGCATTTGAAGTAATTCTTGTTCAGTCATATAAATTTTATAGGCAAAATCAGAGTTGGTTTGTAATTTTTAAAAGTTCAATTTCTCTACTATCAGATGATTCAGACGGTGGGAAAACAGCAAGGCTCATTATAAGGTATGCAATCTTCTTTCCTTTTGTTGTCATAGGGAATTTAGTGGTGTTACCAAAATCTATGTTTTCTAGTTTATTGATATAACTGTTAAACGTATTCCTGTCAAAAGACAAGAGCGATTCTTGGTTTAAAATTTCAACAAGGAGAGAGAGCAATGCTTCATACCCTACCGTTGATTGCAAAATATTTTGAGGCTTTGAAAGCCCATCATATATCCAATATTGTGGAAATTTAGATTGTATTGTACTAAAAAAGTAAAATAAACAATCAGAAATTAAGGAATCATGATTATCCGCATAAAATTTTCTGAATGGTAGAAATTTTTGACTTTTTTGCCTTTTTAATTCTTTTCTTTTTTTGTATTTATCATTCTCAGATTCTCGTAATGATTCACTTATAAGCCCAACAATGCTTTTTATCATTGTAGCTTGAGAAAGAGGAGGACTCATTTTTTTGTCATAATCACCACCATATAATTTTATTCTATGATAGAAGGGCGATTTAGGATGAGCATTTAAGGCTAAGGTGACTTCTAAAGCTGTCTTATAGGGTGTATCCTCAGATGAAAGTCCAAATAAACTATATACCAAATCTTGGGAAACTCTTTTTTGTGTCCTATTAATAGTGGAAAATATCATAGCTTGATATTCCAAACTTTTGTCTATAAAATATGAGATAGCTAACTCCATATTCAATAGATTTTCTAATTTAGTATGAGCCAAAATATTATTATGCTTCTCGGCTTCTTCTTGTAATCGCTCTATTGCGACTTCGATACCGCGTATACGATGTTGACCATCAATAATCGTAATGAAAATATCGGCATCCTGATAACCTTCTTTGGCTAATTTTATTTGGCTTGTCACTTTCTCATCTAATGAGATTTCGATAATACCATCATGTGAAAACTGAGAAGAAATCATAGACATTGGTATCCCAAGAACAATATTTGTTGGGAACATAGCTTCAGGGTCATTTATAAGAAAATCTGCAATCTTATTGACTCTTGAAGTTTCTACTTTACGCTGAATATGTGGATTGTAAATAGGTTTCTCATCCTCGTCAAATCCTATTATTAAACGTTCAGTATATCTTGTATAAGTTAAAATATCTTTAATAGAAGCTTTCCCAATAATAAAATCTTGACCATTTTGCTGAACAGGAAACCCCTTAATTATTATCCCATTTTGTCCCATGATTCTGTAAGTCTTTTTTAATTTGTGAATGATAAGATTTATCCCCCAAGAAGCCATTACATGAATTTGCAAGAATCCAATACCACCAAGATATTATAGTACTAATAATGGCAATTATAAAATGTCCATCCCAAAAAGAGAAACAAACCGTAATGACTTGTAATATGAGTATAGAAAGTGTTATAATCACATGGCTTACTTTATAGTCACTATGAGGAATGACATGGAGAAATATGGTAAATGCAGCCGGAACGGATAAAGCAACGGCATAAGTCATCATATTTTGAGAAACATATTTTAATGGTTCTCCATTAATGTACTGCCATAAAGATAGAAACACGCCAATTCCCCCAAATATTACTACCATAAAAATAAAATATAGTATAAAACTTGGTTCTTTGCACGGCTCAATACTTTTAAGGTAAAGATCCTTTAATATTTCAGAAAATCTAGGATGTTCCATATTTATTTTTCTTTCCAATATTGAACGACCTCAAACAAGTCTCCTTTCTGTAATTCTTTAATATTAGATACACATTGTCCGTTATCTAATTTTTCAAGATTTCTCATTGTACGAGAACCATCCCTCTCACTTAAACCAAGAAATTTATTGATAGCCTTCGTGTTGCTAAGATCATTTATCGGTAAAAGAAATGCGGTCTCACATTCTTGTGAAAAATCAAAATTACCCTGATTGTATTCCGATATGCCTTGCGAGAGAAGTACAATAGAAACTCCGTATGAGCGAATCTTCCTAAGCAAGACTTCTAAAATTTCCAAAGACTTTTTTTCACGGAACAGATCGTGAGCCTCATCAATCATTAACACGTAACGCATACTTCTGTTGCCATCCACTACTTCTGTTCCCCCCATATTAGTAAATACATTGAAGATGTAGTTAATGATGAGGAAAACTGACGTGAATCGAACGGTACTATCTAGTTCTCCCGATAATGAAAAGTAATAATTGTTGTTTAGGAAGATGCTTGGATCGTTGACATTCGAAGCAAAAAGTTCATACTCACTTAAGCGTTCCATAATTTCTGTAAGAGTGTCACGATTATCACCGACTGATTCTATAACCAAGTCATAAATTTCCTTCAATGAAGGGTGTTTGCCATCTTTATGCTGGACAAACGCTTCTTTAGTGGCATCTTTCAGTATTTGCTGTTGCCTTTTGCCAATATTGGAGTACTTGGCAATAATGTCAACAAATTTGTTTATACCAACTATTTTGTTCTTTTCGTTAACATTGTCAATGAACGAAACGGGATTTAAAGGAAATGGTGTGTGAGGGGCATTTATACATTCTGTATGAGTTTCTGCAAAAAAATCATTCATTTTGATTTTGTCATCTTCACTCAATCCCTTAAAATCAAGGAATAGAAAATTGACCTGACCTTGTGTCTGCTTATATAGTTGACGAAGAAGTTCAAGTGCAAATTGAGTCTTTCCGGAGCCAGACTTTCCTGCTACAGCAATGTGTTGATTGTTGTAGCGAGTTGAATCGTTAAAACAACAATATACATCCTCTCTTGTTACGATATTATATCCCACTTTGATTTTAATAGGACCAGAAAACACACTTTTTGTGATGTGTTGATTTCTATTCTCAACGCAATCGAATCTTTCGGGAGTATCTTCAATCATATCAATTCCCTTTCTGAAATATTCAGTTAAGAAATCGAAGAAAGTGTATTGTGGATTATTTTCAAACAGGTAATTTATCTTTTCTAATCCATGATCAATATGTAGTTTTATATACTTTGGGATAAGCTCGTCATTTTTAGTTATTCCATATGCCTGACAAATTAAGGCAATGTAGAAATCTCTATACTGTCCATCAAACAGGATATGATCCTTGTATTCTTTTCCTTGTGAATCGTATGTAGAAAATTCCTGTTGAGTGAAGCGTTTACCTGTAGACAAAGAATAGCCTAATGCAATACGAGCTATTACATTTTCTTTTGTACCCCCAGTAAGTTTTTTTGTTAATTGGGTTACAATGGTTTGATTTTCTCCTGATGTTTTGATGTTAATTTGCATATCCGCTATTATTATATTCTTCAAAAAGATTTTCTGGTTTCACTTCAACAAAGTGCGAACCATCTTTTTCATTGTTTATCAAGTAGGATTTATTTACAATTGGCTGAATATATTGATATTCTTCTTCCGTCAATTCTTTTTTTAGAAGAGGAAACAGAATCACTTGTTTTGAAACATTTGGATAGAACTTCGTGAGTACATTCTTTGTATGTTGCGGGTCAAATTTCTGCATTGGGCTATCTATGAAAACAGGAAACTCAATTTCTGTTTCATCAACCAAAGCACTTAATAGTGCAGATGCAAACATCTGACGTTCTCCCATGGAGAGAATGCTATTATCAATTTTCTTATCATCATATCCAAATAGGCAAATGTCAACATCATCACCATTGCCGTTGATGTCTACAATGACTTTTTTAACAAGATTGGTCTTGTGTAAATATGATTGAAGTTTTACTTCCAGTTTTTTTGCTAGAGCTTTTTTCTTTTCTTCTTTAAAGCGAATAAGGAATTTTTGTATTGTATTGATTAGGCGTGTAGCTTCATTGTCAACTGCTCGGTTTTGATCCGAAACATTTATTTTTTTAGAGAGAATCTCCTTTTGCTTTTTATGAGCAACTACTTGTTCTTTAAGTGACTCTATTTCACTTTGTCTTTTCCCAATTTCTACACCTATAGAATCTATCTGACGGTCGATATTTTCTTTTCGGGTTCTCAAATCCTGAACGTAATCACTCTCTGCTTTTTTCTCGGCCTCGCGAATATTCTTTTCGATTGTGTATAATTCAGATTTTGCTTTGGTGTATTTATTAATTAGATTCTCAAAAGAAGATTTGCTATCTTTGATTTTCGCAATAAGATGCATAAACTCTTCAATCTGCCCCTGACTAAAGTCATGCAATATACAGAAGTGTTCAAACCTACTTTCATCAGAAACATTATAAAAATATTTCTTAATGAGTTGTCTGATTTGCTGTTCGTAGAAGTCTCTAGTCTTTATATCAATTGAGAAATGGAGATCCTTCTTTGCTTCTTCAATATCGCCGAGTATGACATCAGTTTTATCATTAATTCCTTCCAGTTGAAGTTTATTCTGTTTATACGCTTTTTCCGTTTCTAATTGTGTTGAAAGTTCAGACATAATACCTCCTGCCAAGCCAAATGGGATAAGGCTGTATAAATCTTTAAGGCTGTCATCTGCTTCCCTTAGCACTATGTCAAGTTCGGCCTTCCTATTATTTAATTTCTGCAATTCGTCTACAGACATAGTATCACCCTCACGAATCAATTTTGATTGAAGTTCGGCTGAATTATGGCGCTTAAAAGCTCGGTCTTCTTCCAGATTACTAATTTCCTCAGTCAACCTGTCAATTTCACCTTCTTTGAAATCAATATCTGCAATTAGCCCATTAAACTCGCGTTTCTCTTGAGGTTTAGCAGATGACTTCCTATAGTCATCCTGGATTCTGACTAATTCATTTTTTAAATCTTCATATTTTTGTATGCCGAAATTACGAAAAAGGTCTAAGTGATTGAAAATGAGTTGCAGTTACCAACTCATAGTAGTAATAGGTTACGAATTAGTTAGTTATCTGCTGTTTTATTCTTCTGCGCGTTGCGTAACCTTCAAAGAACTCTTCGTATGCAAAAGTAGCACTTTAATGGCATATATTGAAATAAAAATCCAGCTTTTTAAGCTCCACAGACAAGTTTTTCCGTAAAAGCGAATTTATTCGTAGGAACATCATCATCAATAAATTGACGACCATGTTCCTACTATTGCATAAGCATAGAAAAGGGCTTTGCGTCACGCCTGAACCATGTTCAGACTGATGATGCAAGGCCCCTTTCTTTTTTTTGCTTATGCCACAAGCGGTGCTTTTACGGCTGTTACCTGTTGATTTTCTTTTTTTGTCGGTTCCTCTAATCGAAAACGGAAGTCATGGGTAACCACACCTTCCATAAATGAAAAGTGCCATTACCCATGACGGCAAACCGGAAAGAAAATTGCAACCGCATAACTAAACAGGTTTAGCCACACGGTTGCAACATACTTTCTTGGAATGTTTGCCGGTTTCACGTTTTCGCCGTATCCCTTCTTTTTGAGATTTCCTTTCTTTCTTTTCCCGGAACATTTCATATCCAATATGCCTCCACATCCGTTTACCTCCATTTTGATGGTCTTTCAGACAGTCGCATCAGGTGGATCGTTCCCGTTCTGGGTGCAAAGGTAAATCCGGGATTGGGATGCTCAATGGTTTTTAGAAAAAATCTCCAGCCCTGCGGGTAGTATTTTTTCTTTGAAAACCCTTGCTCTACCCACTCCCTACCTTTTTGAAGCACCCGAAACGAAAACGACCGAAGCGACAGAAAGACGCATTAAAAAAAATGTCGGATAAACGGGAGGCATATAAGGTTGGAAACTCAACTCCCTCAGCTCTCGAATCCGCATTAAAAATAAAAACAAATGGATATGGAAGCAGCAGTAGCAACAAAATTCGTGAAGTGGGAAGTTCCGACATTGGAAAGCCTACATGAGTGTAAGGTTTACAGACTTCGTATGAAAGTGAACAATGGCGAGGTGCTGAACAGAGAGGAAAAGAATTGGATAACCGAAAAGGTAAACGGCAATACCTATTTCAAAAGTGCGATACCATTGCAAGGATGGCGGTTTGACTTCTCCGACATACTGAGGACATTCCTTGTAAGCCAGTACGGACAATGGAGAGAATACAAGGCTATGGACAAGACGGCACTCCGTAAGATATTGTACGGAAGAATTGACAGAATTGTAGAACTTGACAAACGACACCCAAAATGACAGCAGCAATGAACATAAGACAGACAGCGCAATCCATTGGACTTGCAGTATTCGCATTTCTGTTGCGCTGTTTCCTTTGGATAGTCAATATCCTTTGGTACATCATCAGAGAAATAGTCTGTGGAGTATTCCGAATGGTTATCAATGTAATGGTATTCATCATATTCCTCATTGCCATTTTCGGCTTTCTCCTATGGCTACTGACACTTTGAATTAACTCCCAAAAGCATAACATTATGAAACGATACAGCAAGACAGCAGCGCAGCAATGCAGATTTTACGAGGTGGACAACATCTTTGAGTATATGGTGGAAACCTACATCAACGGCAACCATTCAACCCTAAGAAGGCTATACCGCGAACTCAACAAGGAAGCGAGAAAGGACTTTATCGGTTTTCTTTTGGTGGAATGTCCTCCACAATACCACACGGAGATTTTACAAGAGATTGTCTGACCACATAAAGGAACGGATATGAACAGGACAACGGAAAAGATACCCACATGGAGTTTAGCCTACATCATCAATGGTGATGCAACCGCACTCACAGACGATGAAGTTCAGACAATAGACAGATGGATGAAGCAATGGCAAGTACAAGATGTTTCACCCCTCACAGATGAAGAAGGGAACGCACAGCCTTATTTCACCCATTACCCCCTTTTCGGACTTCCCACAGAAGTGGAAGATTGCGAGATACTTTATTTGAACGACAACCCGACTAAAATTTGAGATTATGAAAGGAACAGACCATTTCAAACGAACCATACAGATGTTTTTGGAGCAGAGAGCAGCGGAAGATGAACTATTCGCCAAAAGCTACCGCAACCCTGCCAAGAACATAGACGATTGTGTCACATACATTCTGAACTATGTGCAGAAAAGCGGTTGCAACGGCTTTTCAGACGGAGAGATTTACGGACAAGCCATTCACTATTACGATGAAAACGAGATTGAAGTAGGCAAGCCTATACAATGTCAAGTAGTTGTAAACCATGTGGTGGAACTGACAGAAGAGGAAAAGCAGGAAGCAAGGAGAAAGGCGGTTGCCCAATATCAGCAGATGGAACTCCAAAAGCTACAGAACCGCAACAAGCCGACAGCGAAAAAAGAAACACAAGTCCAACCCTCATTATTTGATTTTTGATATGAAACCGAGAACACGCATACAGA
>ULUB01070277.1_pt1 | contig 30185 bp, 30 predicted proteins | sample 1958111 | NCBI WGS metagenome assembly ULUB01 (sample SAMEA4835749, study PRJEB28245) | human gut metagenome | biome: gut microbiome; material: fecal sample | place: Denmark | collected 2008
ACGGGCATTGCGGGACCGGACGGCGGCACAAAAGAAAAACCGGTAGGACTTGTCTATATCGGCTGTTATGTACAGGAAAAGGTGACAGTAAAGGAATGCCATTTTTCCGGCAGCAGAAGTGAGATCAGGCAGGCAACGGTAGAAAGTGCGCTTATCCTGCTGCGGGAGTGCATTTTAGAACAACTGGGATGATAATCCCACGATATTTAATCGGGGCTTTTGCTCCGACATCATATCATAAAATAAATAAAAGATGTACCAATGGCGGAAATTCAGGCGAATGCGGCAGGTACATCTTTTTATATAGGAAACATGCAATGATGCGAGAGGTTTGACGATTGCCGGATTCCCTTCATAGGGTGACAATTGCCGAATTTCCTTCTTGCGGAAACAGAAAATATATGATACTGTCTAAATAAGCTTTTCTGGATAAGCTTATTTCTATGGCGCATGCCATCTGGTCCGGAGTTCACCGGAATTTTCACGAAAAAAATAAAAAAGAAGGAGTGAATGCTTATTGAGGGACTTTTAACGGACTTTATCCGTGTATAATAAGGACATAAATTGCCTGCAGGCAAAAGAAATGATATACTCAAAAATAAAAGAAGATAGTCTATTGACAAAATCGAACATTTGTTTTAATCTAATAAAAGAACGAACAGATGTTCCTATAAGGAGAGAAAAATGGAAAGAGAAGATAAACTGAAAGCACTTGACGCAGCTCTGTCACAGATTGAACGCCAGTATGGAAAGGGCGCTGTTATGAAGCTGGGTGATAATACAGCAAGAATGAATGTGGAGACTGTACCGACAGGATCGTTAAGTCTGGACATTGCACTGGGACTTGGCGGTATTCCGAAGGGACGTATTGTGGAGATCTACGGACCTGAGTCCAGTGGTAAGACGACGGTAACACTGCATATGATCGCAGAGGTACAGAAGCGCGGCGGTATCGCAGGCTTCATTGATGCGGAGCATGCGCTGGATCCTGTTTATGCCAAGAATATCGGTGTAGATATTGATAACTTATATATTTCACAGCCGGACAGCGGTGAACAGGCACTGGAGATCACAGAGACAATGGTACGTTCCGGTGCGATCGATATTATTGTTGTGGACTCTGTTGCTGCATTGACACCAAAGGCAGAGATCGACGGTGACATGGGCGATTCCCATGTGGGCCTGCAGGCACGTCTGATGTCACAGGCACTGCGTAAGCTGACTGCCGTGATCAGCAAGTCTAACTGTACCGTTATTTTTATCAACCAGCTGCGTGAAAAGGTCGGCGTTATGTTCGGTAACCCGGAGACAACGACAGGTGGCCGTGCACTGAAATTCTATTCTTCCGTCCGTCTGGATGTCAGAAGGATCGAGCAGCTGAAGCAGAGCGGAGAGACGATCGGTAACCGTACAAGGATCAAGGTTGTCAAGAATAAGATCGCACCGCCGTTTAAAGAGGCTGAGTTTGATATTATGTTCGGTACCGGTATTTCAAAAGAGGGTGATATTCTGGATCTGGCAGCAGAGAACGGTATCGTCAATAAGAGCGGAGCCTGGTATGCTTACGATGGCAATAAGATCGGTCAGGGTCGTGAAAATGCAAAGCAGTTTTTGCGGGATAATCCGGAAGCGTGCGCAAAGATAGAAGCACAGGTACGTGAACTGTTCGGACTGGAAGCAGATCCTGTCAAAGCAGATACAGATGCAAAGCCTGAGACAAAATCCAAAGCGAAAGAATAAGAGCTATGGAACGGGTTGTTACGGGACTTGTGGAACTGGATAAAAAAAGATATCAGGTATATCTGGATGAAGAATTTGCCTTTGTACTATATAAAGGTGAGGTTCGGAAATATAAGATCGTAGTTGGAAAGCCTCTTGCACAGGCTGCTTATCAGGAGCTTGTGCAGGAGGTTTTGCCGAAACGGGCAAAGCTGCGTGCCATGAATCTTCTGACAAAACGCCCCTATACGGAGAAAAAACTCCGGCAAAAGCTGGTAGAAGGAAAGTATCCGGAAGATATCATAGATATTGCGCTTGCCTATGTGAAATCATATGGCTACATTGATGATGAAGCTTATGCAAGGGATTATATTTCTTATCATATGGCATCGGAGAGTCCTCTCAGAATCCGGCAGAAGCTGATGGAGAAAGGGATTGACGGTGATACCATAAACGCATGTCTGGAAGAACAGGATGCAGAAGCGATGCAGAAGCTGCAGCTCCGTCAGATTCAGCAACTTGCACAAAAAAAGAATCATGGACAAAAGCCGACAGATCAGCGTGAATCGGCAAAGGTCATACAATATCTGCTCCGGAAGGGATATTCCATGTCTATGATAAAAGCTGCATTATCTGATGAATTATTGGAAGATTTATACAAATAGAAAGTTGAAAAACCACAAATACTTGACATAACATCTAATACAGTTTAAAATTGAAGTGTTGTAAAATTAGATATTAGGATGTCGTCTACATACATTCTATAGATAATATAAGTACAATGAAAAATGAATAAGGAGGTGCTCCTGTACATGCCGTCAATTGCAATTGCAGTTATAGCAGTAATTGTTGCTCTTGCCATTGCTATTCCGGTCACTGCGAAGATCGCGACTTCCAAATATCAGAAGGACGTAGAGAGCAAGCTTGGAAATGCAGACGATAAGGCACGTCAGATCATTGATGATGCATTAAAGACTGCGGAAGCCAAGAAGCGTGAAAGTCTTCTGGAGGTTAAGGAAGAGTCCATCCGTACAAAGAACGAGCTGGACAAAGAGATCAAGGATCGCAGAGCTGAGGTACAGCGTTATGAACGCCGCATCCAGCAGAAGGAAGAGAACATCGATAAGAAATCCGATGCGATCGAGAAGAAGGAAGCAAGCATTATCGCGAGAGAAGAGGAACTGGCAAAGCAGAAAAAAGAAATTGCCAGCTTAAACGAGCAAAGAGTACGGGAACTGGAACGAATCTCAGGATTGACCTCTGAACAGGCAAAAGAATATTTGTTGAAAATTGTTGAAGATGAAGTGAAACATGAAACTGCTGTCATGATCAAAGAAATGGAGAGCAGAGCCAAGGAAGAAGCTGATAAAAAGGCTAAGGAGTATGTGGTAAATGCGATCCAGAAATGCGCTGCAGATCATGTATCAGAGACAACTGTATCAGTCGTACAGTTGCCAAGCGATGAAATGAAAGGACGTATCATAGGTCGTGAGGGTAGAAATATCAGAACCCTCGAGACATTAACAGGCGTTGATCTGATCATCGATGACACACCGGAAGCTGTTGTATTATCCGGCTTTGATCCAATCAGACGTGAAGTCGCAAGGATCGCCCTTGAAAAGCTGATCGTTGATGGTAGAATCCATCCGGCCAGAATTGAGGAAATGGTTGAAAAGGCACAGAAAGAAGTCGAAGTAATGATCAAAGAAGAAGGTGAATCCGCTACGCTGGAAGTCGGTGTGCATGGTATTCATCCGGAGCTTGTCAGATTACTTGGAAAGATGAAGTTCAGAACCAGTTATGGTCAGAATGCCTTAAAACATTCTATCGAAGTAGCACAGTTATCAGGACTGCTTGCGGCTGAGATGGGCTTAGATATCCGCATGGCAAAGAGAGCAGGTCTTCTGCATGATATTGGTAAAGCAGTCGATCATGAAAGAGAAGGCTCTCATATCCAGCTGGGTGCAGAATTATGTAGAAAATACAAAGAGTCTCCGATTGTTATTAATGCTGTTGAGTCTCATCATGGTGATGTAGAACCACAGTCCTTGATTGCTTGTATCGTTCAGGCAGCTGATACGATATCCGCAGCAAGACCTGGGGCACGTAGAGAGACTTTGGAGACGTATACGACCAGATTAAAACAATTAGAAGAAATAACCAACAATTTCAAAGGTGTAGACAAATCTTTTGCTATTCAGGCAGGTAGAGAGATTCGTGTAATGGTAGTTCCGGAACAGGTATCTGATACAGATATGGTACTTCTGGCAAGGAATATTTCAAAGCAGATTGAAGAAGAGCTTGAGTATCCGGGTCAGATCAAAGTAAATGTGATCAGAGAGTCTCGTGTAACAGATTATGCGAAATAACAAATGAAAATGGAAGGCAGTCGATCGAAAAATCGGCTGTCTTTTTTGTGTAATAGGAAACTTCGTTCCCATTACACAAAAACGCTCCGCGGGGATGCGCACTGCGGCGTACAATGTAGATGTCGCAAGCGACCGCCGCAGGCGCAAGAATGTGCCAAGGCACATTCTTTGTTCCATAAGTTTCGGATCTAAGTCTTTTCATTTGGACAAAGCTGTGGTATACTACAAACAGCGTAAGCAATAAATTTGATTGATATGGAGTGATACGATGTTTATCCTATTAGCAGGTGGTTTACTGGTCATTATTATTGCAGTGATCGTTGCTGTTGTCAGCTCGGTTGTATCTGCGGTGGCAGCAAACGAAGATATTGAAGATTAAAAGACAAAATTACCAAAACTTAATATGAAGTTTTGGTAATTTTTTTGCTTTTTTGAGAAATTATTCTTGTCATACGAGTGGATCTGTAGTAGAATGAATAACCGTAGACGAAATTGTATACAATTATGCATGGATTCAAAGGAAGGAGCTTTATCACTATGAAATCGTACAAAGAATTAAGTCGTGATGAGTTATTGGAATTACAGGGTGCTCTGAATAAAGAGTACGCAGATGCGAAGAGTAAGGGACTGAGCCTGAACATGGCAAGAGGAAAACCGTCTCCTGAACAGTTGGGATTTTCCATGGGGATTATGGATGTTCTGAATTCTTCTTCTGAGCTAGTTTCCGAGGATGGTACAGACTGCCGCAACTATGGTGTTCTGGATGGTATTCCGGAAGCAAAAAGACTTATGGCAGGTATGGTAGATACAAAGAGCGAGAATATGATCGTGTGTGGTAATGCGAGTCTTCCGATTATGTATGATACAGTTGCACGTTCTTATGCATTTGGTGTATGTGGCGGCAAACCATGGTGCAAGCAGGAGCATGTGAAGTTCCTCTGCCCGGTTCCTGGATATGACAGACATTTTGCGATCACAGAGCAGTTTGGCATTGAAATGATCAATATCCCGATGCACGAGGATGGACCGGATATGGATCTGGTAGAAAAATATGTAGAAAGCGACAGCAGCGTAAAGGGTATCTGGTGTGTACCGAAATACTCTAATCCGGAAGGTGTCTGCTATTCGGATGAGGTTGTCAGACGCTTTGCTGCGCTGAAACCGGCTGCGGAGGACTTCCGTATTTACTGGGATAATGCATATGCAATGCATCACTTATATCCGGATCAGCCTGTGGAAATTCTGGATATTATCGAAGAATGTGAAAAGGCAGGACATCCTGATATGGTATTTGAGTTCTGCTCAACATCCAAGGTAACCTTCTCAGGCTCCGGCGTTGCAGCAGTTGCAACATCCGAGAAAAACCGTGAATGGTTTAAAAAGACAATGACGATCCAGACGATCGGTTATGATAAGATCAATCAGCTCAGACATGTAAAATATTTCGGCGATATTGAGGGCATGAAGGCACATATGGTAAAAATGGCAGACAGCCTCCGCCCGAAATTTGAAGCGGTACATGAAGTACTGGAAGCAGAGCTTGGCGGACTGGAGATCGGTCAATGGACAGATCCGAAGGGTGGTTATTTCATTTCCTTCTACACATTACCGGGCTGTGCAAAGAAAGTGGCCGCTATGTGTAAGGATGCAGGTGTGACACTGACAGGTGCAGGTGCTACCTATCCATATAAGAAGGATCCGGAAGACAGTAATATCCGTATTGCACCGTCTTTCCCGACAGTAGACGAAATGAAGCTGGCAGCAAAGCTGTTCGCGCTTTGCGTGAAACTGGTCAGTGTTGAAAAATTACTGGAAGAAAAGTAGGAGCCAAAATGGATATCTATAAAAGACTGGACAGAAAACTGGTTCATAAAGGGAAGATCATAGATCTGTATGAGGATACGGTTGCGATACCAAACGGTAATGTGGCAAAGTGGGATTTTATCGGACACAAAGGAGCGGCGGCGGTTGTTCCCGTGACTGCGGACGGCAGGATCCTGATGGTACACCAGTACAGAAATGCACTGGACCGGGAAACACTGGAAATCCCTGCAGGTGGCAGAGACAGTGTGGATGAGCCGTATATAGACTGCGCAGCAAGAGAACTGGAAGAGGAGACCGGTTACAAAACAGAAAAAGAAAATCTGGAGTTCCTGATCTCACTTCGGACAACGGTAGCTTTTTGTAATGAACGGATCGATGTATTTGTGGCAAAGGATTTAAAGCCAAGTCATCAGCATTTGGATGAAGATGAATTTATTGATGTGGAGGCGTTTACGATCGACGAACTGCTGGAAATGATCTACAGCGGAAAGATGCAGGATGCCAAGACAATCTCATCCCTGCTGGCATATAAAGTAAAATATCAGGCATAATGCAAAATAGAAACAGAAGAACAGGCTTCTGTTTCTATTTTTTTTGCTCTCTGCATATAATGCATAGAATCCATGAAGGCAGAAACAAGCTTTTGGATAATAACCTGCATGGCAAGGGAGGGGTGTCTGGTATTGAACATCGGAAAGGTGCAGAAACAGGTCATACTGTTTCTGGCAGGCTTTGTACTGGGCGTTTTATATATTTATATGATCGGCTGCCGGGAAACAGATTTCTTGGGCATCCAGAGTCTGATGCAGATTTCTTTTCTGGAAATCGGGTATCGGGAATATTTTTTATATCTGCTGAAAAAAAGAGGCCTGCTGGGGATCGGTATTGTGTTGATCGGTATGACAGCCGCAGGTCAGCTGCTTCTTGCCGGTATTGTGATGTATTTTGGAATGAGTATTGGTGGTATGCTGTCTGTCATGATCCTGCGATATGGCTGGAAAGGAATTTTGCTGAGCCTGAGCTTTTGTCTGCCGCAGGATCTGTTTTATATTCCGGCGGTCAGTATGGGAATCAGCCTGCTGGCAGTCCGGGGCGGGCAGAAAAGCGACAGAATGCCGGGATATCATATGGGAGAAAAAAAGAAAAATAGGCTCAAACAGATTTTTTTGGTGCTCGGGGTAACCATAATTGGAATCCTGGCAGAATGTTATGTAAATCCGATGCTTGTCAAAACGGTTTTAAAAATCTTTTAGAACAATTTTTACTAGATGTGGTAGGCTTGTAAAATACAAAAATCCACATGTTGCGATTTGCCTATTTTTCGCGGATTTCCACCAAAATGACGCACAAAATAGTGTTTGCTTTTCTCGGAATTTGCAATTATAATGAAATTTAACAGGCTTAAGATTACATAACTATGTATATAGGAAGGGTTACATTTCTTATGGAGAGGGAAGTTCAGGAGTATATTTCGTATTTACATAATGTAAAGCACACTTCAAACAACACAGAGATGTCTTATAAAAGAGATCTCTTAAAAGTATGCCACTTTATGCAGGAAAGAGGGATTAACAGTGCCACAGCAGTGAAGGAACAGGATCTGAAGGCATATATCCATGTACTGGAGGAACAGAAGCTTGCAGCTGCAACCGTTTCCAGAAATATTGCTTCTATCAAGGCTTTCTTTTTGTACCTGTTTTCTGAGGGAAAAATCCAGAATGATGCAGCACTTTGTTTAAAAGCGCCCAAAATAGAGAAAAAAATGCCGGAGATCCTGACTATGGGTGAAGTGTCGGCGCTTCTTGAGCAGGCGAATGGCGACAGTCCGAAGGAAATCCGGGATAAAGCGATGCTGGAGCTTTTGTATGCAACAGGCATCCGTGTGACGGAGCTGATCTCTTTAAAGGTTTCCGATGTGAATCTGCCGATGCATTTTATTATGTGTCGTGATCCGCATAAGGAACGCATGATCCCATTCGGAACACAGGCGCATGATGCTTTGGAGCGCTATCTGGGCGGTGTCAGAGCCGAGATGGTTGAGGACAAGTCCTCAGAGATCTTGTTTGCAAACTGCTCCGGAAAGCCGATGAGCAGACAGGGCTTCTGGAAGCTGATCAAGTTTTATGCTAAGAAAGCAGGCATTACAGCCGATATTACACCGCATACACTCCGTCATTCCTTTGCAGCCCATCTGGTAGAAAACGGCGCAGATTTAAAAAGTGTACAGGAAATGCTGGGACATTCTGATATTTCCACAACGCAGATCTATGCCAATATGAATCACAACCGGATCCGCGAGGTATATGCCAAGGCGCATCCCCGCGGCTGATCCCCGAAGGGATAGATGCACGGAAACAATAAAAAAGCATAGGCTATAGGAAAGAGTAAAAGAGGAATGCCTGTGCAGTTTTGTGAATTTTGTGAGAAAGAAGTGATCAGCGTACGTGATTGCAGGAAGCTGGGCAACGTATATGATATGGAGTTTGATGCGTGCTCCGGCTGTATCTGTAAGCTGATCGTAAGAGAACACAGCGGGCTTCTCGGTTTTTTATGCTGCGGAGAAGAGACGACTGTTCCATATTCCAAGATCAAGCAGATCGGATCCGACATTATTCTGGTGGATCTGTAACAAATAGGTTGACATAATATTTTTATGCCAGTATACTGAAAGAAAAGGGGGAGACAGCTTATGAAATGCCCATTTTGCGGACACGAAAATACAAGAGTTATCGATTCAAGACCGGCGGATGAAAATAATTCCATTCGCAGAAGAAGAGTCTGTGATGAGTGTGAGAAACGCTTTACAACCTATGAAAAGGTAGAAACGATCCCACTGATCATCATTAAAAAGGACAATAACAGAGAGACTTATGATCGTTCCAAGATCGAGGCAGGAGTTTTGCGTGCCTGTCATAAAAGACCGATCAGTGCGGCTCAGATCACCCAACTTGTTGATGAAGTGGAAACAGAGATCTTCAATCGTGAGGAAAAGGAAGTGCCAAGTGCTGTGATCGGAGAACTTGTCATGGATAAGCTGAAAAATTTAGAGGCAGTTGCTTATGTGCGTTTCGCTTCTGTTTACCGCGAATTTAAAGACATCAATACCTTTATGGATGAGCTGAAAAAGGTGCTGAAATAGGCTAAATATACAGCCGTTTATGCCGATATATAAGGTAGAAGAACTCTCATATGTGTATGGGAAAGAAAGGCAGGTGTGGACAGATGACGATTGACAGTGCTTATCAATACGGCAGTTATTATCAGAATTACAGATCCGAGATCAAACAGGTTTCTGTCGATGAAGTCAAGCAGCAGGACAAACAGCAGCTGCAGGCTGCGCAGGAAGACATCTCCACACTGCAGCAGGAATACAGACAGCAGGAGGACACAAGGAGCCGCAGCGCGGATCTGGAAAATATTTCGCTGACATTTTGTAAGAATGATACATATGACTACATCGGTAAGGATGCAAGCCTTGAAAATCTGGATATGATGAGTGCGATTTCCGATATGCAGAAGGATAAGGTTTTAGAGCAGTATCAGTATTTTGTAAAACCGAAGGATGTACTGCTTTCGGACGTCGATGGCACCGTGATCCAAAAATAAATGCAAATGTAAATAAAAGACACCTTTCAAGGGTGTCTTTTTTAGGGAGAAATTATGTTGCAATGTTTTTACCCGGATTCCTATCAGGATTCCGCCTATTCCATTGATTATGAAAAAATGCGGATGCAGGGCTATGAAGCGATCATATATGATATTGACAATACGCTTGTATGCCACGGCGCACCGGCAGATGAGAGAAGTATGGCACTGATCGAAAGGCTGAAAGGGCTCGGCTTTTCCATTATGCTCCTTTCCAACAACAAGGAGCCGCGTGTCAAGAGCTTTAACGATCAGGTGCACGTCAGCTATATTTATAAAGCAGGGAAACCAAATCCGAAAAATTATGAGGCTGCCATGGTCAGAATGGGCAGCAACCGCAAAAATACAGTCTTTATCGGTGATCAGATCTTTACGGATATCTGGGGCGCCAAGAAAGCCGGGATTTATTCCATTTTGGTAAAGCCGATCGATAAAAAGGAAGAAATACAGATCGTATTAAAACGATATCTGGAAAAACCGATCCTGTATTTTTATCAGAAGAAGGTACGAAAGGAAGAAAACGGATGCAGATAGACGGAAAAACTAAGACTTGTGGGCTGATCGGGGATCCGGTCGCCCATACATTATCGCCGGTGATTCATAATACACTGGCACAGACGCGCGGCGATGACCTTGTGTATGTACCGCTGCGGGTAGAAGCGGAACAAGTCGGGAAGGCAGTGGAAGGGGCGTATGCTCTGTCTCTTACGGGACTGAATGTGACCGTGCCGCATAAAAGTGCTGTCATTCCTTATCTGGTGGATATCGATCCGTTGGCGGAAAAGATCGGTGCAGTCAATACACTGGTCAGACAGGAGGGCGGCTTTAAGGGCTATAATACCGATATGCCGGGACTTCTGCGTGCCATGCGGTCAGAAGGGATCACAGTGAAGGAGCAGAGCGTTCTTCTGCTTGGCGCAGGCGGTGCAGCGAGAGCAGTGGCATTTCTCTGCATGAGCGAGGGTGCAAAGGAGATCCTTTTGTATAACAGAACCGTGGAGAAAGCAGAGCGCGTGGCAAAAGAAGCAGAGACTGCATTTGGCAGAAGCTGTATCCGGGTGATCTCCAAAGAAGAGCTTTTGCAGCTTACCGGAAGCTATCTGGCGATCCAGTGTACAAGCGTCGGGCTGTATCCGAATGTGGATGATGTGATCGTGCAGGAGGATGCACTGTATGAGAAGATCCATACGGGTGTGGATCTTATTTACAGACCATATGAGACAATGTTCATGAAGAAGGTAAAAGCACATGGCGGGAAGACGATGAACGGTCTGAAAATGCTGTTATATCAGGGCATTATTGCCTATGAGCTGTGGAATAAATGTGAGGTATCGGAAGAAACCGCTGCCCACATTTTACAAAAGATGAAGGAAGAGATGGGAATCCATGAGTAATATTATTTTGATCGGCTATATGGGATGTGGAAAGAGTACGATCGGGAAAAAGCTATCCTATGCTGTCAGAAAGCCGTATGTGGATACGGACAAGCTGATCGAAACAAAGGAGAAAAAAACGATCAGTACGATCTTCAGTGAGCAGGGAGAGGAAGCATTCCGGGAAATGGAAACAGCATGCATCAAAAGCCTGTTTGCACAGAAACAGGAGCATGTGATCGCGGTCGGCGGCGGACTTCCGCTGCGCAGCCAAAACAGAGAGCTTTTAAAGAAGCTTGGAACCGTGATATATCTGCGGGCAAAGCCGGAGACGATTTACGAAAGACTGAAAACCGATACGACAAGACCGCTTCTGCAGTGCGCGGATCCAAAGGAGAAGATCAGCCGGATGCTTTTGCAGCGTGCGCCGGTTTATGAAGAAGCTGCGGCTTATGTTGTGGATGTGGATGATAAGAGCTTTGAACAGATCATAAAAGAGATAAAGGAGAAAACAGATGAAACTATTAGTCATTAACGGACCGAATCTGAACTTTCTTGGTATCAGAGAACCGGAAGTATACGGAACGGAAACCTATGCAGATCTCGTTGCCATGATCCGGGAAAAGGCAGAAGAAGTAAATTGTGAGATCGAGGTATTCCAGAGCAATCATGAAGGTGCGATCATAGACAGGATCCAGGCTGCGTACAGCGACGGTACACAGGGCATCGTGATCAATCCGGGTGCATTTACCCACTATAGCTATGCGATCCATGATGCGCTGCAGTCGATCACAACGATGCCTAAGGTGGAGATCCACATTTCGGACATTACCAAAAGAGAGGGATTCCGGGCAGTATCTGTGACAAAACCGGCATGTGATGATCAGATTTACGGTAAGGGATTTGCAGGCTATCTGCTGGCAATAGACAGAGTCCTTGCGCTTGCATAAAGGTTTATACGAAGTTGTGCGAAGTTTTGCAAAAATATGCTTGCATTTTGAATTGGTAGTATGGTATAATCATTTTCGGCGGTTGAAACAGACCGCCGAAAAGAAACTACATATAGGGGAATAGTACAGCGGTAGTGCGGCGGTCTCCAAAACCGTTAACGGGGGTTCGATTCCCTCTTCCCCTGCTACATAGGACAACTACTTAAGATCCGTCTTAAGTAGTTGTTTTACTGTGCGGATGGAGCGATATCTATTGTCATTCCATGGAAAATACAGTAAAATAGAAGTCCGGGGGTTAGTAATAAAACAGAATGAATGGAGAGATGAATATGGCAAAAAAGTATGATGTAATTATTATCGGTGCAGGACCGGGTGGTATTTTCTGTGCCTATGAACTGATGGAAAAGAAACCGGATTTAAAGGTTTTGATGATAGAAAAAGGACGCAGCATTGAAAAAAGAACATGTCCGAAGCGTGTGACGAAGCAGTGTGTAGGCTGTAAGCCATGCTCTATTACAACAGGCTTTGCGGGAGCAGGTGCTTTCTCAGACGGTAAGCTTTCCCTTTCTCCTGATGTAGGTGGTAATCTGCCTGAGATTTTAGGCTATGATGAGACAGTTAAGCTGATCCATGAATCAGATGATATTTATCTGAAATTCGGTGCTGATAAAAATGTATATGGTCTTGACAAGGAAAAGGAAATCCGTGAGATCCGCCGGAAAGCGATCAATGCCAATCTGAAACTGGTAGAATGTCCGATCCGACATCTGGGAACGGAAGAAGGCTATAAGATCTACGGTAAGCTGCAGAAGCATTTAGAGGAATGTGGTGTAGAGCTGTTATTCAATACGATGGTGGAAAAGATCATTGTGGAAGATGGCAGAGCTGTCGGCGTGACAACAGATAAGGGAGAGACTTATCAGGCAGACGAGATCGTATCTGCAGTCGGCAGAGAAGGTGCTGACTGGTTTAAGGATAAATGTGAAGAGGTCGGTATTGAGACAACACCGGGTACGGTTGATATCGGTGTCCGCGTTGAGGTGCGTGATGAGGTTATGCAGTTCTTAAACGAGAACCTGTATGAGGCAAAACTGATCTACCATACACCTACTTTTGATGATAAGGTTCGTACATTCTGTACCAATCCTTCCGGTGAGGTTGCAACAGAATACTATGAAAACGGACTTGCCGTTGTAAACGGTCATGCTTATAAGTCAAAAGAATATAAGACAAACAATACAAACTTTGCGATCCTGGTATCCAAGAATTTTACAAAGCCGTTTAAGACACCAATCGAATACGGTAAGCATATCGCGCAGCTTTCCAATATGCTGTGCGGCGGTAAGATTTTAGTACAGACCTTCGGTGACTTCAGACGTGGCAGAAGAACAACGGAAGAACGTCTCTGCAGGCGTAATGTAATGCCTACTTTAAAGGATGCGGTTCCGGGCGATCTTTCTCTTGTATTCCCGCATCGTATCATGGTGGATATCGAGGAAATGATCCTGGCACTGGATAAGGTAACACCGGGTATTGCTGCAGATGAAACACTGCTGTACGGCGTAGAAGTAAAATTCTACTCCAACAAGGTAGTTGTCAATAAAGATTTTGAAACAAGTGTAGCAGGACTTCGTGCCATCGGAGACGGCGCAGGTGTAACACGTGGTCTGCAGCAGGCTTCCGCAAACGGTATCAGCGTGGCAAGAAGCATTCTGCGCAAGATGGATGAAAATTAATATGCAGAAAAGCAATCAATGGAGAAAACTGTGGATTTTACTTGTAATGGCGGTTATGTTTTTGCTGACTGCCTGTGGGAAGCAGGAAGACGGCAAGACAAAGATCGTACTGACAACGGGCTTTTCCGAAAATGAAGTGTTTAAGATCGGAAGCAGCAGCTGTGACCGGTCAGAGATCATGGTATATCTGACGAATATGCAGAATCAGTATGAGGCAGTATACGGCGATCAGATCTGGAGCCGCAGCATAAACGGTGAGACGCTGGAGGATAAGGTCAAAAATGTGGTGCTGGCGCGTCTGGCGCAGATCAAGACGATGAACCTTTTAGCAGAGAGCAGGCAGGTAACGCTTTCCGAGGAAGAAGATGCGGCGGTACTCTCCGCGGCAGAGACATATTTCTCTTCCCTGAATGATACAGAAGTGGAAAAGCTGGGGCTGACTGAGAAAAAAACACAGGATATGTACCGGGAGTATGCACTTGCCAATAAGATCTATGACCTGATCATTCAGGATACCAATCCGGAGATCAGTGATGATGAAGCAAGGACTGTGACGCTGGAGCAGATCATGATCAAGACCTATTCGCAGGATGGCGACGGCAACAGAACGCCTTACACGGATGCAAGTAAGGCGCTCGCAAAGCAGCGTGCGGAAAAAATCCTGCGTAAGCTGCAGAGCGGAGAAGATTTTGATACACTGGCGCAGACCTATAACGAAGAAAGCTCGATCACGGTTTCTTTTGGAAAAGGCGAAAAGCCCAAGGCACTCGAAGATGCAGCATTTGATCTGGGAAACGGAGAAGTCAGTTCCCTGATCGAAACGGATGACGGATATTATATCCTGAAATGTATCTCGACGCTTGACAGAGAGCAGACAGATGCCAATAAGCAGAAGATCATGGAAAAGAGGAAGGAAGAAGCCTTTTCACAGATCTATGATGAATTTTTGCAGACACAGATCCGGAATCTGAATGAAGAGCTTTGGAAAGAGATTTCCTTTATCCATGATGAGGCAGTGACGACAAAGACATTTTTTGATGTTTATAATGAAAAACTGGGCAGTTTATAAAAGTTTTAGAAATGCGCAAATGCCCGTAAATTCAATAGTACAGCAGATTATTAGCACTCATTTTGAATGAGTGCTAATTTTTTCTTGACTTTTAAATGTGGGAGGACTACACTGGATAACAGGGAAAACTGAAGTAAGAAAGGAATGTGATAGTTATGGCACAGACACATGGTTCACTGTCTATCAACAGTGATAATATTTTTCCTATTATTAAGAAATGGCTTTATTCCGATCATGATATTTTTTATCGTGAACTTATCTCAAACGGTTGTGATGCGATCACAAAACTGAAAAAGCTGGAAATGATGGGAGAGTACGAGCTTCCGGAAGGATATAAGGACCAGATCAGGGTTGTACTCGATCCAAAGGAAAAAACGATCCAGATCATTGATAACGGTCTTGGTATGACAGAGGAAGAGGTAGATGAATACATCAACCAGATCGCTTTTTCCGGCGCGACAGATTTCATAGAAAAGTATAAGGACAAGACAAATGAGGATCAGATCATCGGTCACTTCGGACTTGGTTTCTATTCCGCATTTATGGTATCCGATAAGGTAACGATCGATACACTATCTTATAAGAAAGACGCAAAGCCGGTTCACTGGGAATGTGACGGTGGCAGCGAATTCGATATGGAAGATGGCGACTGGGATCAGGTCGGTACAAAGATCACACTGTATCTGAATGAGGACTGTCTGGAATTCTGTAATGAATACAAGGCAAAAGAAGTCATAAAGAAATATTGTTCCTTTATGCCAACAGAAATTTATGTCAGCAAGGCAGAAGAAACAGAAGTACAGATCATCAAACCGGAAGAAAAGCTGGACAGCGATGAGGTTGTAGAAGAATTTGAAGATGAAGTAAAGACACCGGCAAAGGACGGCGAGCCTGAAAAGACAGAAAAGGTCAAAAAGCTCCGTATCAGGAAACGTCCGGAACTGATGAATGATACACATCCGCTTTGGACAAAGCATCCAAATGAATGCACAAAGGAAGAGTACATTGATTTCTACCGCAAGGTATTTATGGATTATAAGGAGCCGCTGTTCTGGATCCATCTGAACATGGATTATCCGTTTAACCTGAAAGGTATTTTATACTTCCCGAAGATCAATATGGAATATGAATCCATCGAGGGAACGATCAAGCTGTATAACAATCAGGTATTTATCGCAGACAATATCAAGGAAGTCATTCCGGAATTTTTGATGCTCTTAAAAGGTGTGATCGACTGCCCGGATCTGCCGCTGAACGTATCCCGTTCCGCACTGCAGAATGATGGATTTGTCAAGAAGATCTCAGAGTACATTGCCAAGAAGGTGGCAGACAAGCTTTCCGGTATGTGCAAGACCGATAAAGAAGAGTACGAGAAATACTGGGACGATATCAGTCCATTCATTAAATTCGGCTGCTTGAAGGATGACAAGTTCTGTGAAAAGATGAACGATTATATCCTGTTCAAGAATCTGGACGGCAATTATGAGACATTACCGGAATGCTTAGAGACAAAGCCGATCGACGGCGAAGAAGAACAGGCAACGGATGAGAATGGCAATCAGGTAGAGGCTGAAGTGGTAGATGCAGACACAGATGCTGAAAAGGCAGAGGATGAAGAACCGAAAGAGAAGATCATCTACTATGTAACGGATGAACAGCAGCAGAGCCAGTACATCAATATGTTCAAACAGGCAAAGATGGATGCGGTTATTTTGACACACAGCATCGATCAGCCGTTTGTATCACAGCTGGAAAACAAGAATCCGAATGTGAAATTCAAGAGAATCGATGCAGACCTGACAGATTCCTTCAAGGCTAAAACTTCCAAGAAAGCACAGAAGGAGCTGGATGATGCTGCAGAAGAGATCGGAAAGGCAATGAAGAAGGCTCTCAAGAGAGAAAACCTGACAGTCAAGCTGGATAAGCTGAAAAACAAGAAGGTTGCTTCCATGCTTACGATTTCCGAAGAAACCAGACGTATGCAGGATATGATGAAGATGTACGGCGGTGGCATGATGCCTGGATTTGGATCCGAGGATGGCGCAACACTTGTCCTGAATGCTAATCATCCGCTGGTACAGTATATCATGGAGCATAAGGATGGCGAGAATGTCATGTTGATGTGCGAACAGCTTTACGATCTGGCAGTGCTGCAGAATGCACCGCTTTCACCGGAAGCTATGACGAAGTTCATTGCACGTTCCAATGATATTATGCTGCTGCTGACGAAAGAGCAGTAAGAGTTGCTATAAAAAGAATATAGATATATATAGATAAAAACAGGAAACGCCTATAATCGCAATCACGTTTGACTACCCTGCGATTTATCTGGGTCACATTTTCCCGGGCTCCCGTCACTGGAACCACCGAGCATGCAAAATCGGTTTCACCGATGCTCGGTGGATGCATAATGGATTTGACAAGCAAATCCATTACATTTCATCAGTGCTCCGTGATCGCTCGCTCCGGGAAAGTGACCGATAAATCTCGGTCGTCTACACTATCGATTGCTTATTATAGTCGTTTTCTGTTTTTTGCCTTAAATCTATGGAAGTCCTTTTTATTGGACATATTGTGTGCGTATAATAGGGGTGTGAGAGGCCTAAGAAATAAACTCTTACTGGTTTTTAATTTTCTAAGGAGGTTGATCTATATGAAGAAGAATTCATTTGGACAGGGACTGGCAATATTATTTGTAGTAGCAGGTATTCTGTATGTAATCGGTTCAATAGGAGCGGCAAGAGAACCTAAGTGCATTGAGGCAGGATGCGATAATAAACAGGCAAGTGGAAGCAGTTATTGTTATCTGCATAAACCGTATACGGAAAGTAGCGGTGGTACATCCACGTCAAGCAGCAGCTCATCATATAGCGGTAAATCATCATCAGGCAGTACTTCTCAGAGTAATACTTCCCAGAGCAGTACAAGCAGCTTGGGTTCAAGCAGCAGTAGCTACAACAGCAAATCGTATACAAACGATAAAACTTCTTATAGCAGTGATACTAAGAAAGGGACTACAACAAAGAAGAGCACATATGATTCTTATGATGATGGCTATGATGATGGCTATGATGATATCTATATGGATGGCGATTATGACTATGACAGATATGAAAGAGATCGTGATTATGCAGATGGTGTAGATGATGCAATGGATGAAGACGACGAGGATTGGTAAGTATGGCAGGTAAATAGTGAAAAAAGAAGTCGTAATGATATAATATTAGACAGGATAAGAGAGCAAGATGCAGAAAATATGGCATAGGTAAAGGAGTCGGAAATGAGAGACCAAAAATTATATGAATCAGTTGGAAAATACATAGATAAATATTACATAGATAAGCCGGATGATATTAAACTAGATAAAGAAATGAAGTCTATATTTGATAGAATCTCGGAATTTAGAAAGAAAAAAGCAACAAAAAAATGTGATGCCGAAGAAGATGCAGATATTGAGATAGATGAAAGTGCCGTAGAATCGTTTGATGTTGAAAGTATGCAGAAAACGAAAGCAACTGACGCTATGTCTTCGATATTGGCAACAAACCGTAATATAGAAAGCCTTATGGGGCAGATGGATGAGACATTTTCCCAAAGACTATTGCGTTTAATTGATGAGAGAGGGATGACTGATTCTGAAGCATATAATAAAGCTTATGTGGATCGGAGACATTTCTCAAAAATCAGAAAAGATGTGAATTATACGCCAAATAAGAAGACTGTGCTTGCGTTTGCAATAGCATTAGAACTATCTATTGACGAAGCGAAGGATCTTCTAAATTCAGCAGGTTTTGCGTTTTCAAGAAGTTCAAAGACGGATATTATCGTGGCTTATTTCTTACAGAATAAGATATACGATATGTTTGAAATTAATGAGATATTAGATGCTTATGGACAGCCAATTTTTGAGTAGGTGATGAAATTGTCGCCTATCATGCGACCAGTTCTGTTAGTTTCGTAGATATAATGTGATTACAATAAACCGAAGGAGGTAAATCACATGAATGCGGAATTAACAGAGCTGGTTTTTATTTTGGACAGAAGTGGTTCAATGGGTGGACTGGAGAGCGACACAATCGGTGGATTTAACGGGATGATAGAGAGGCAGAAAAAAGAAGGAGAAAAAGTTAATGTGACTACAATCCTCTTTGATGATGAAGTGGAAATCATTCATGATCGTTTCCCGATTGATGCAGTTCAGCCGTTGACGGATAAAGAATATTATGTCCGGGGATGTACAGCATTGCTTGATGCAGTAGGACAGGCAATTAACAAAATTGACAATGTGCAGAAACATTTGTCGGAGGAACATCGTGCCGGAAAAGTATTGTTTGTAATCACTACAGATGGATTAGAAAATTCCAGTACAGAGTTTAATTACAATGACATTAAGCGAATGATTGAAGCAAAGAAAGAATGTGGCTGGGAGTTCTTATTCCTTGGAGCAAATATTGATGCAGGCAAAGAAGCTGAAAAAATTGGTATTGAAAGAAACAGGTCAGTAACATATGAGAATGATCATGATGGAGTAGTACTAAATTACGAAGCTGTTGGAAGAGCAGTGAGAGGCGTTACAAAAAGCAGAACCTGTAGTATAGAACTCGATGATGCCTGGGCAGATGATATCGCAGAATATCATGATAAGGCAGGAAAAAGGTAGGTGATATTTATGGTAGATGCAAGAGAAATGAAAAAGATACTTCGTAATAACGGATATGAATATCAAAGATGCAAAGGCTCACATTTTATGTATTCAAACGGTATTTATACGGTTGCAGTTAATAAAGACCTAAATGCAATGGTGGCAAAAAGAATTATTAAGCAGTACCACCTGCAGGTAGCAGGTGCGTAAGAAGGGAGAACAATTTTATGGCAATGATTGTATGTCCACATTGTGGAGAACAGGTATCAGAAAAAGCAAAGAAGTGTGTGCATTGCGGTGCAATATTGATACCAGAAGAGAAGAAGCATTGTACAGAATGCGGTGCTGAACTTGAAGAGGGGATGACAGAGTGTCCGAATTGTGGCTGCCCGGTCGATGATACACTAGGGCAGGAGACAGATGAAAAGCCGCAAAAGGTAGAGGTAACAGGGGTAAAGGTTGGCATTATGCAATGCCTAGCTTAATGAAAAATAATGCAAAAATATTGACAGAAATACTCAAAAGCAAGGTTGTGAATTTCTTTCTCACAAAAACTAATGACTCTTAAATGAAAATAATTAAAGCTCGCAAGAAAATGCGACTATTTTAATTGCAAGAATAAGCGTTTTGTACTATAATTTAAAAAGCGAGTTTTTACTCAATTGTGACAAATATAACATGTCTATAGAAGAAACCACGAGGTGTGAGAATGAGAGTAAGTTACAATAAATTATGGAAGTTATTGGTAGACAAAAAGATGAGTAAAGCCGATTTGAGAAAGGCTGTAGATATTGCTCCGAATACCCTTACAAAGATGCGTAAGGATGGAGAAGTGTCTATGAGTGTATTACTCAAGATTGCTACATATCTGGATTGCGATATTAGCGATATCTGTGAGTTTGTGAAAGATGAAGAATAAACCTTGTTGGAGAGTGCAAAATGGCAGAGTTAGTATATAGTGCAGGACTTACATCAAAATTGTTTTGGCTGCAGGAGTCCAGAAAGACCGCTGGATACATCCTGGATGGATATAGTAAGGCGGATATCCGCAAGATAGCCTGGGAAGAGAATATCTATCAAGTAAAAGCAGAATATCGTGCATATGAGGTATTGAATGGTACTTATCGTAGAGTATCTGCTTTACCGGAAGCAGTGCTTCGGGCTTTTACCACTTGTGATGTGGAGACAGCAAAGATTTTAAACTTAATTGCAATCCTTATGGATAACCGACTATTTTTTGAATTTCTTCATGAAGTGTATGATGAAAAGCTCAGACTGGGAGAAAAGGAAATCACAGACAGGGATTTGAATGTATTCTTTTCGGATAAAGCGTTGCAGAGTGATGTGGTGGCTGGATGGACGGATACAGCAATACGGAAACTGAAACAGTGCTTTACTAGAATGATGTTTGAGGCGGGATTACTTGAAAGTAGTGCAAAACCAAGAACAATCAAGTCAATTCACATTGACTATCGTACAGAGGAATTGCTGACTGCAAATGGACTGGGAGAATACTTGAAAGCTGTGAAAGGAGTCTGAGCATGGCAAAGTTAAATTTGGATGATAGACTGAATCAGATAGAAGACAAAATATCAGAGAAGTCGTTTAGAGAGAATAAAGGACTTGGAAATGAAGTCGGATATTATATATTCGATTATGATCCAAGAGAAGAGCTGTATGTGAGAAATCATATAGCATACCTTAAGGATAGAATAAACAATGGAAACAAGGATTTCAGAATAGTTGAGTTTGACCTGTTTCACTTGATGGTTGAGATATTGCAGGAGGAAGGTTATCTGGAAGCATTCTTTGATTTGGAAAAAGGGAATGGATTTTTTGAGATGGCAGACAGCCTTGTAGAGACATTGGGACTGGATGAGACAAATGAGCTGAATCTAATCATATCAAGAATATTGCAGGAAGATTTGACAGACAGTGTGGTTTTTCTTACCGGAGTAGGAAAGTGCCATCCGATAATTGCAAGCCACAACATCTTAAATAACCTGCATCAGGTACTTGACAGCGTGCCGGTAGTGCTTTTCTATCCGGGAGAGTATAGCGGACAGGATTTGAAATTATTTGGAACGATGGATTCACACAACTATTACAGGGCATTCCGTCTGGTGTAGAGGAGGAAATACAATGCAGATTAAAAATATGTTTGAAAAGCAGATTGACCGTGACATCAAGGGCGTAATTAAAGTGGGTCAGTCGGATGAAGAAAATGTATATCAGGAATTAGATGAATATGTAGTGACAAAAGAACTTCTGAAGCATTTCAGGGATTTCTTCAACAATTATGAAAAGGGTGTAGACGGATATACAGATAAGATGGGTGTCTGGATTTCCGGATTCTTTGGAAGTGGTAAATCTCACTTCTTAAAAATACTGTCTTATTTATTAAAAAACAGCACAGTAGAAGGTAAAAGAGCCATTGAGTATTTTACAGATGGTAAAAAAATAGAAGATCCGATGCTTATTGCAGAGATGACAAAGGCTGGAACGATTGAATCAGATGTCATGCTTTTCAATATTGATTCAAAGGGTTCTGCAAAGGTAGGCTCCGGCAAGGAGGCTATCGTTGAAGTGTTTATGAAGGTGTTCAATGAGATGCAGGGATATTGTGGTTCCATTCCTTATCTCGCAGAATTTGAACGTCAGTTGGATAACGAGGGCAGATTTGAAGAGTTCAAAGCGAAGTTCGAGGCGAATGCAGGAGCACCTTGGGAGAAAAAGAGACAGGCATTTGCAGTTATTCAGGATAAAGTAGTAAAGACATTAGTCGAGATGGATTTCATGAGTGAGGAGGCAGCACGCAACTGGTGCAAGAATGCAAAGGGCAGCTATGACCTCAGTATTGAGAAGTTTGTATCACTCGTGCAGGAATATTGTGCGAAGAAAGGACCGAATCATCATGTTATCTTCTTAGTGGATGAAATCGGTCAGTATATTGCAGATGATACACAGCTTATGCTCAACCTCCAGACAATTGTGGAAGACCTTGGAACAGCCTGCAAAGGTAAGGCATGGGTTATCGTAACAAGCCAAGAGGATATTGATTCTATTACAAAGACAAAGGGAAATGACTTCTCTAAGATTCAGGGACGATTTGATACGAGACTTTCTCTTTCAGCATCCAATGTTGACGAAGTAATCCGTAAGCGTGTGCTTGCAAAGAATGAGACAGCAACACAGACGCTTAGACTTCTCTATGAGCAGAAAGAATCAATTATCAAGAATCTCATTACATTTACAGCGGATACAGCGGACAAGAAGCTGTATGCAGATAAGGCAGATTTTGCAGACTGCTATCCGTTCATACCATATCAGTTTAATCTTTTGGGACAGGTACTTACTGCCGTCAGAACACATGGCGCAAGTGGAAAGCATCTGTCTGATCAGTCACGTTCTATGCTCGCACTGTTTCAGGAGTCGGCAATCAGAGTAATGGATAAAGAGGATGGAGTATTGGTTCCGTTTAGCTTCTTCTATGATCCATTACATAAGTTTATTGACCACCAGCACAGTCAGGTGATCTCAGATGCAGAGAATAACAGTAAGCTTGATGAGTTCGATGTAGAGCTTTTGAAAGTTCTCTTTATGATTAAATATGTCAAGGAAATTAAGGCAAATGTGGACAACCTGACTACGCTTATGATTTCCAATATTGATGATGACAGGATTGAAGTCCGTTCTAAGATTGAAGAATCATTAAAGAAGCTGATTAAAGAGACACTTGTACAGAAGAATGGTGAAATATACATCTTCCTGACAAATGAGGAGCAGGAAATCAATAATGCCATCAACAATGAGTCAGTAGAGATGGGAGAAATCATCGGAGAGGCTTCTACAGTTATCTTCGAGGAAATCTATACAGAAAAGAAATACAGATATAGCAGCAGATATCTGTTCCCATTCAATCAGAAAGTGGACGACAGATTCTTCAAGGGAAACCAGTCAAATGATATCGGAGTTACGATAATTACACCTTATGGTGGAGACTATCTGGATTCATCACTTCGATTGCTGTCTGCATCGGAGAAGTCAGTAATTGTGAAGTTGCCGAATGACAGTACTTTCTTAGAGGAGATCAGAGAGTCTATCAAGATATATAAATACTTGAACAAAAATGCTTCCGGTGCCAGAGGAAGCTTTGAAAGTATACGTCGAGCAAAAGAAGATGAACGTATTGAGAAGAAGGACAGAATCAAAATATATATAGAAGAAGCAATTAAAAATGCAGATATCTATGTCAATGGGGATAAGGCAACCATATCAGCAAAGGAACCGGCAAGCAGAATCAATGAGGCACTCGGCAAGCTGGTAGCTATGCAGTATAACAAGCTGACTTATATGGAGACAGCACCGGAGATTTCAGATATCAGTGCAATTTTCAAACACAATGATGGTCAGATGAGCTTCCTGGGCACAAGTGATACCACACCGAATAAGCTCGCATTAGAGGAAGTGGTACAGGTAATCGGATTAAATAATGCCAGACATGTGAAGACATCCCTTAAATCATTACAGGATAAGTTTGGTGCAGCACCGTATGGATTTGATCCAAAGGATGTGCAGTGGCTTGTTGCAATGTTGTTCAAGCTGGGAAGAGTGTCTCTTACTCTTAACAGTCAGATCTTGTCATTGCTTTCAACGAATCAGGATGAACTGGTCAGATATATTACAAAGCGTGAATATGTAGAGAAACTCCTGATAGACATCAGAGAAAGAGCAACGGATGGTCAGATTCGCTCTGCAAAAGAAGTTATGAAGGATTACTTCGGATTTACTGTATCCAGTGATGATGATGACAAAATCATGAGCAGCTTCAAGAACAGAGCGAAGGATAAAGTTGAAGTATACGATGACATCCTTGTAGAGTACAGAATCAATCCAAAATATCCTTGTAAGCGACTGATGGAAGAGGCAAGAAAGAGACTTGCAGAAATCCTTGATATCAATGAGCCTACAGAGTTCTTTAAAACTGTAGATAAGAAGAGGGATGACCTGCTTGATGATGCAGAAGATACTGCACCTGTATTTGATTTCTTTAAGGGAGATCAGAAAAAGATTTTTGAAGAGGCAGTAAAGAATCTTGCATATTTTGGAAACAGCAAGACTTATGTAAGTGACCAGGAGCTGTTAAAGGTAGTCGAAGAGATAGAGACTATCGTAAAGGACAGCAAGCCTTTCGGTAAGATCCAGAGATTACCGGAATTAAATAAGAGATTTGAAGAGCTTCATATGGGATTGCTTGAAAAGGAAGCAGCTATCATGGATCCATTAGTACATGACGACTTCCTTAAAGTAAAAGAAGTATTGGATACTAAGCCATTTGCGGAAGTACTCCGTCCTCGTATCAATCAGAGATTTGATGAAATATGGGAGAAACTCAGAACGTCCAGTGATATTGCTGCAATTAAGAACATTAAGCTGGAAAGTGATACTTTAAAAATCAAGTGTCTGGATGAGATAGATGAATATGAGAGGGCACATCAGCCTGAACCGAAACCACCTGTTGCACCGGTAGTACTCGGTAAAGAGCCGATTAATCCTACACCTGCACCGACTAAAGTAAAGACAAAGAGACGTAAGAATGTTTCCATCAGTAATGTAGCAGGGGCTAGAACATATTCGATAGAGACAGAACAGGATATTGATAAGTTCCTTGCCGAGATGAAGCAGAAGCTCATGAATGAACTGGAAGAAGACACAATAATTACATTGAGCTGATAAGCTTGATTGGAGGATATAGCACGTGAACAAAAATGCAATTAAAAAATTTGCAATAGATGCAAGAAATAAGCTGATAGCATCCGTTACCGATAAAGCTGGTATGCTTGGGATCACACCGGATAATTGCAGTGAAGCAATCACAAAAGGTGCAGATTTTGAGGTATATAGGACAGCAGCAGGAACAGAGGTAACACTTAATACAAAACAGTGTGAGCAGAGAAGAAAACTGGTAGACCAGATTCATGCAAGAGGCTTTGAAGCGGTAGTGGAAGAAGTGGCATATACATGGTTTAACAGAATCTGTGCTATCCGTTTTATGGAAGTGAACGACTATATGTATCCTGTAAGAATTCGTGTGCTTTCTTCCGAAAAAGAGGGAAAGAATGAGCCAGATGTGGTAACAATGGCGCCTGAAATTGACTGGGATTTTACAGATAAAGAAAGAGAAGAAATCATTGATGCCAAGATGAATAACAGGCTTGATGATCTATTCAGAATGCTTTTTATCAAACAGTGTAACCTGCTTCATGAAGTGTTGCCGGGACTTTTTGAAGAGACAGAAGACTATACCGAAATGCTTCTTAACATCTCATTTACAAATGAAGATGATGTGATTCGTATGCTGATAGATGATAAGAGAGGAATTCCAGAAGAAGACTTTAACGTAAATACGATTGGAGAAGATGGTCAGCCTACAGGACAAGTGGAGATTATAGGATGGCTATATCAGTATTACAATACTGAATTAAAAGATGATACTTTTGCAAAATTGAAAAAGAATGTAAAAATCACAAAAGAGAGAATACCTGCGGCAACACAGCTTTTCACTCCGGACTGGATTGTTCGTTATATGGTTGAAAACTCGGTCGGAAGGATTTGGATTGAGCATCTGCGTGCAGTTGATTCGAGTATAGATGAAAAAGCAACTGCGGAGAGATTCGGATGGAAATATTATCTTCCGGAAGCAGAGCAGGAAGAAAATGTAAGTTTAGAATTAGCTAAAATTAGAAAAGATTATATAGATTTGACACCGGAAGATATCACTTGCATAGATCCTTGTATGGGGAGCGGTCATATCTTGGTTGCTATGTTTGATATACTTATGGACATTTATGAGAATGCTGGATATGACCGGAGGGATGCAGCATTCAAAATAGTAAAGAGAAATATTCATGGACTAGATATTGATCAGAGAGCATATCAACTGGCATATTTCGCTGTTATGATGAAAGGACGCGGATATAATAGACGATTTTTAAGCGTTAAAAATGTAAAACCTAATGTATATAGAGTTCAGGGAAGTGGATATACCGATAGTACAGGGATAAGGAAATTTGTATATGATGAAGCTACATTAGACTATTTTGTAAATAATAATGCTATGTTAAAAAGATCCATGGATAATTTGAGTGAGCAAATATTAAATGCTGAAGAATATGGATCTATTTTAAAAGTTGAAAATGTAGATTTTAATCTGATATTTGAAAGATTTAAAGAGATTGAAGAGGAGATTTCTTTGTATAAGAATTCAGTTTCGGCTTCATTATATCCTTTTGTAGTGACTGCATATATGTTGAATAAAAAGTATGATGTCGTAATAACCAATCCCCCATATTTAAGTGCTAGGGGTAGTATGTCTTCTGTATTAACCAAATACTTAACAAAGCATTATCCTGTATCGAAAAACGATTTATTTACAGTTTTTATGGAAGTATGTGAGCACATGACAAAGAATACAGGTTTTTATTCGATGGTTAATCAACAATCATGGATGTTTCTTGCAGGATTTGCTAAGTTGAGAGAAAAAATATATGAAAAAGATTGCTTTATAAATTTGATCCACATTGGTGCAGGTGCCTTTGAAGGTATTGCTGGAGAAGTTGTTCAATCGGTGGCTTTTTTAATACGAAAGATTAGTTGCAAAGAATATAAAGCATCGTATATAGATATGACAAAGGGAGCGTGGAAAGAACAGATTAAGGGGTTGAATCATGTACAACATACATATTACATGTCAATTAATGAAATATCGAATATTCCGAATGGAATTCTGTGTTATCATCTAGGGGGGATGGCAATAAAGCAGTATTATAACGGAAAAAGATTGGATTCATTTGCCGATCCAAGAGTCGGTATGGCAACAGGGGAAAATGAATTATTTGTCAGACTTTGGTTTGAAGTTTCGGTTAATAAAATTGGATATGGTTATAAAAATGGTAAAGATACATTAGGAAAAAGCGTGAAATGGTTTCCATATAATAAAGGTGGTGAATGTAGAAGATGGTATGGGAATAGGATGCACTTAGTGGATTGGGAGGAAGATGGAAAAAACATAAATGCATTTAAACAGGAAAGGCTAATGAGAGGTGAAATTGAAAAGAAAAACAGTGAATGTTGGAATAGAGATTACTATTTTATGGAAAGTATTAGTTGGTCAAAGGTATCGTCTGGAAGATTCGCAGTTAGATACTACGAGCCGGGTTTTATTTTTGATGTAGCAGGTTGTTCCATATTGGGATTAGGTGAAAATTTGTATTATGTTATGGGCATGTTAAATTCAGAATTAAGAAATGCATATGTTGAATCCTTAAGTCCTACATTAAATTTTGAAACAGGAGCAATAAAGGCTTTTCCCGTAATTATAAAACAAAATAAGAAGGAAATAATAACGAAAATTGTAAAAGAATGTATTAAATTGGAGGAAGAAGATTGGAATTCATTTGAAACATCTTGGGATTTTAAATGCCATCCATTAATATCTGTTATCGCACAGAATAGAGTGCTTTTTGATGATACAACAGATATTGATTTAGCAGAATGTTATACTTACTGGGAAAATGAATGCAATGAACGTTTTAATCAGCTCAAAGTTAAAGAGGAAGAACTGAATCGCATTTTTATTGATATTTATGGCTTGCAGGATGAATTGACACCAAAGGTAGAAGATAAAGATGTCACAGTTCGTAAAGCAGATTTACAGCGTGATATTAAGAGCTTGGTTTCTTATGCTGTTGGATGTATGTTTGGACGATATTCATTGGATGAGGAAGGTCTTGTTTTGACAGGACAGCCTTTTGAAGCACATTTCTTTGAAGCATCAGCACCAGTTTGTGGAACTGGATTTGCAGGAGCACCGGGGGCATCCGTTCCAATAGGTGAATTTTATTATAAGACAGATGAAGGTGTGAAAAAATGCACTTATAATCCTGACAAAGATAATATCATTCCTATTTGTGATGAAGAATATTTCTCGGATGATATTGTTTCAAGATTCTGTGAATGGGTGAAGATTGTATATGGTGAGAAATCATTGGAAACAAACCTTGATTTTATTGCAAAAGCACTTGGCAACAAAGGAAACACAAGCAGAGAAGTAATCAGAAATTATTTTTTAAACGATTTCTTCAAGGATCATTGCAATACTTATTCTGTTACAGGATCTGGTAAGCGTCCTATTTACTGGATGTTCGACAGTGGCAAACAGAATGGATTTAAGGCACTTATTTATATGCATCGTTATGATGCAGACACAGTCGGAAGAGTAAGAACTGATTATCTCCATCGGGCACAAAAGTATGTGGAAACCGCAATGCAAAGTGCCCAGTATACAATTGACAATGCGGCATCAGCTTCAGAAAAATCAAAAGCTACAAAGGCGGTAACAAAATATACAAAACAGCTTGCAGAAATGAAGATATATGATGAAGCAATTGCTCATGTAGCCAATCAGAGAATTGAGATTGACTTGGATGATGGTGTAAAAGTGAATTATGCGAAATTTCAAGGTGTGGAAGTGGCACAGGAAGGTAAGAAAACATTAAAAATTGATTTATTGGCAAAAATTTAATGTAAAAGGAGACAAGCTGGTATTATGAATTTACAAGACAAATTAATAAAATTATACAATGAAATTGACGAATTAAAGAATAAAGACAGTTCAAGTGATAGCGATTTTAAAGCATGGAAAACCGATGTGCAATTATGTCTTTCTGGTCTTTACGGTGAAAAAAGTATTCAACTTAAAAATTTTAATAACCGACGATTTTCACCAATGGTATTTGGGGGAAATACAGATTGGCATGGACCATATGTACGAGACTTGGAGACTACAAAGAAAGAGTTTGAAAGATATATTGACGATTTTGAGGATATAAGCCCAAATGTTGATGTGAAAAATAATATTACAGTGAATAATAAGGTGTTTATTGTTCATGGACATGATGGTGAGCTAAAAGAGAAGGTTGCAAGAAGATTAGAACAGCAAGGTATTGAAGCGATAATTTTAAGTGAACAAGCGAATCGTGGAAGAACTATCATTGAAAAAATAGAAGCATATTCAGATGTACATGTAGCAATTGCACTATTTACACAAGATGATATTGGAGCGGCTAAGGGAGAAAAAGAGAACGAAAAATATAGGGCTAGGCAGAATGTTGTTTTCGAGGCAGGCTATTTTATGGGATATTTAGGTAGAGAGAATGTAATTATGATTACAGAGGAAAACGTAGAAATTCCTGGAGATTTGTCTGGAATGGTATATACAACAAAAGATAATTGGGAATTTGAATTGTTAAAGGAACTTAATGCTATAGGAATGAAAATTGATATGAATAAGCTTCTTGGTTAAATAAGAATTATTTGCAAGAATACAAGCCTATGGAGTTATTGTTTTAATATTGTTTTAAGGTAGATAGATTATCCAAATGATTAGGAAGGAGGCATGGAATATGTTGCAAATTATATCCGGTAAATTTTTTGAATATGGAGAAATAGTACATAATGAATGTAATGGAATATTATATTCGAATGTCTCTTTTCATTCTATGCACCCAATAGAATATGGAAATATAAAAATAAATACAGTAGATTGGAATCCCGGATATCCTTGTTATGTTATTTCGTATGATAATTGCATCGAACATATTCCTCAAACGAGTATTCTTGTAAAAGTTGGGAATAATGTTGTAATTGAGCAGTTAAAATATATTTTATCATTCTCATTAAATGCAATATTTGATGAAAGTGAGTCAGTGATAGAGGAACTTTGCAGAAGAGGAAATGTTCATGTGGACAAAAAGAATTATTAGATAAGCATTCTGAAACAGTAAATAAATGCTGTATT
>ULUB01063164.1_pt1 | contig 29067 bp, 24 predicted proteins | sample 1958111 | NCBI WGS metagenome assembly ULUB01 (sample SAMEA4835749, study PRJEB28245) | human gut metagenome | biome: gut microbiome; material: fecal sample | place: Denmark | collected 2008
AGTGGCAGTTCTTTTTTCTGGTATCGAACCAGTTCCAGTATGTCCCTCTTATTCTGGCGGTATATACGCAGTCTTGCCATCTTATCTGCACCGGTTCTGCTCCAGCCTAATGGTCTTGAACTCATTCTGTCTGAATAAATGTGGCTCACATGTCCCTCTGCGCTGCACTGCAGGCTCTTATCCTTCGCCCTTACGGATTCCATAATTCCTGCCCAGTTCCCCAGAATATAATTCTTTGCGGATTCTACTGCCTTTGCTTTTGTTTCACTCTCTGTTACATGCAGAATCTTATCAAATGCTTCTTCTGCCGCCCATTTCCGCTTTCCGTTAATAGCTCTGTATATTTCACTTCTCGCATCCTGTGCGGAATCTTTCAAGTGGCTTGTTGCTGATATGATATATTTATGCATGTGAAAACGGTCCAAAACAAAACGTGCCTTGGCATGCATTCCTGCTCCCGTTCTAATCCAATCCGCTCCGTCTCCGTTTATATATATTTTCTCCAGCACTTCCTCGTCATAGCTCTCTGTAATAAAATCAAACACTTCCTGCCATAGTTCTTTCGTCCCTTCCGTCCCGGCATAATCCCCTCCGAAATAATGGCAGTTTACCAGTTCATGCTTACTCCCATCGAAATTTACATCCTCGTAGACGTAGATAAGCTTTGGCATAACGGTATTAACGCGGGGCTTTTTAACGTCACCCTTTTTTTCAAGATACTGCAGCGAAACATGGTCTTCATCTGCATCGATATACAGACGGCTTACTCTGCGTTTCTCCTTCAGCGGCTCCAGTAACGGAAACTCAAGGGTATGAAGCTTATTCATTACGGTTTCCTTGCTTACCTCCTGTTCCCCGATACAGGCATTGATTCCGCCTTTCCGGTAACTGCTTTCCACAGCCTCCTCCAGTATTCTGGCTTCTGCATCCTCTGAAATACGTGCATGCGATTCCAAGCCCATGAGACGATCTAACAGATAGCAGTATTCCCCGGTTTCTTTATTGTAAAAATACGTCCTACTGTAACAGATTTCTCCCAGACTGGTCAGAAGCTTCGTTTCATCCCGGCGTTCAATGTACCAGCCTTTTCGCAGGTCCTGTCGTTTACGCAGCAGTTCATCATAGCTTTCCAGTTCTTCTTCAATCAGGGAAAGCCCTAACTTCGTTACCTCTTTAGTCACTCCATAAACCATTTCTGCAAACTTGGTAAGGTCATCTGTATAGTGACTAAAAATTTCTGTTAAATTTTTTACCCCTTGTTCCTGAAAATGTTGTATACTGTTAATCATGAAAGCACCCTCCTTGGATTGTTGGTTTGGTCACCTTAAATCCTAACACAGGAATCCGGTGCTTTCTATTTTTTTATTTTCCTACAAAAACTTTACCCTAGCGCTTTGCAAAGTGTTGCGATCTGCTCTTCCATCTCAGCATCGCTGATCATGGTAATACGACCGTTGTCAAATTGGTCGGTGACCCATTCGTATAATTTTGCTACGAGTGGGTCCTTTTTTGTATATTCTTTTTCACCGCGGCGTGAATACGAATGATTCAGCCAAAATACAATGCCGGCGGTGCCGGAAGTGCCCGTGATCGAAACTTTCGGTGGGCGGTTTAAGATCGATTCCGTGTCAAAAATATTGTAAATTTCCGGATTTTTCATCAGCCCGTCGGCGTGGATGCCGGCACGCGTGAGGTTAAAGTTCTGGCCGGCAAATGGGGTCATCGGTGGGATCGGATAATTCGTATCATTTTCGATGTAACGTGCGATTTCGGTGATGTACTCCGGATGCATACCATTCATTGTTCCACGAAGGGACGCATATTCGAAGATCATTGCCTCAACCGGCACATTTCCGGTACGTTCGCCGATACCGAGCAGGGAGCAGTTGACGGCACTTGCGCCATACATCCAGGCTGTCGTGGCATTGACGACACCTTTGTAGAAATCATTGTGGCCGTGCCATTCGATCATATCCGAAGGCACGCCGGCATAATGCTGCAATCCGTAGATGATGCCGGAAACACTTCGCGGCAGTGCAACGCCGGGATAAGGAACACCGAGGCCAAGGGTGTCGCAGGCTCGGATCTTAATCGGAACGCCGCTTTCGCGAGATATTTCCATCAAGCGGCTGGCAAACGGTACGACAAAGCCGTAAAAATCAGCACGCGTAATATCCTCAAAATGGCAGCGTGGGCGAAGTCCGGCTTCAATACAGTCGCTAACGATGCCTATGTATTTGTCGAGGGCCTCTTTTCTGGTAAGTCCCATTTTATGGAAAATATGGTAATCCGAGCAGCTGACGAGCACGCCGGTTTCTTTTACTCCGATCGAGCGCACCAGCTCAAAATCTTTTTTCGATGCCCGAATCCAAGTGGTAATTTCCGGAAAACGATAACCGAGTTCCATACATTTTTCCAAGGCATCACGGTCTTTTTTCGAATAGACAAAAAATTCGGTCTGGCGGATCATGCCATTGTCGCCGCCGAGCTTGTGAAGCAGTTTGTACAGATGAATCATCTGCTCAGTCGTATACGGAGTACGCGACTGCTGGCCATCGCGGAATGTCGTGTCGGTGATGAAAATGTCATCCGGCATATTCTGCGGCACACGGCGGTAGTTGAACGCAATTTTAGGCGTTTCATTATAAGGAAACATTTCGTGAAATAACGCAGGTTTTTTTACGTCCTGAAGTTCATAGGAATATGGATCCTGCTCTAGTAAATTGGTCTTTTGGCTTAAATTGATATCTGGCATAATAACCCTCCTGTCTTGCAATCATTATAGAACAGGTGTATATTATATGTAAAATAAATTATTTTGATAGTAATAATCGAAAATATTGATAAAAGGAGAAGCAGTATGGATATTGAGACAATGAAAACGTTTCTGGTTCTTGTGGATACAAAGAATTTTACGAGGACGGCGCACCAGCTTTTTATCGCGCAGTCGACGGTGACAAACCGCATTTTGGAATTGGAAAAGGAGTTAAATGTAACTTTATTTGAGAGAAATAACCGAAGCGTCGAATTGACGCCGGCGGGCGAGCGGTTTTCGTTGTACGCGGCGAGTGTGATCCGACTGACGGACACGGCGATGGCGGAGATCAGTTCCATTCATAAGTTTGAAAATACGCTGCGTATCGGTTCGTCGGACTCTGTTTACGAAGCGCATTTGGCGCCGATCATTCAGGCGCATCAAAGAAATCACCCGGAAGATGCCCTGAAAATATCGATCGGATTGTCGAGCCAGCTGTTGGAGCAGCTGCAAAGCGATATTTTGGACGTCGTATTTTCGTATATTCCGCTGCAAAATCCCAAATTTCACTGTGAGATTTACAAGGAAGACCCGATGATCCTTGTTACAGACTGGAATAACCGCAAGTATCAAAAAGGAATCCGGCAGCAGGAACTTTTGCAGGAAAATTATCTGATGTGCAATTTTGCCCTGCAGAATGTCGGCCAGTTTATCCGAAATCTTTTCCCGAAATACCACCAATTTTCGCTGGAAATTGACGACTGTTCGAAAATCATCCCATTTTTGATCGGCCAGCAGAATTACACATTTCTGCCCAAAGATACAGCGGCTTCTTATATAAAAGAGAAGAAACTGCGGGAAGTGGAATTGCTTGATTTTCAGACGCCTGTGATAAATAGTTACATTATTGGCAAAAAAAGCAAAAGAAACTTATGGGAGAGCATGTTTATTGTTGCAAATGCCTATAACCTATGATAAACTTTTATAATATAAAGAAATTTAAAGTTACGAAAAAAGGAAAAGTGACTGCGGTCAAAGCGGGAAAAGCCAAAGTAACCGTAACGGAAAAATCGAAAAAGAAAAAGCGTAAAATCGGGGTTGTTATGGTTAAAGTGAAGGCGAAAAAGGCGGTCGAGATTTCACAGTCGGAAAATCATACAGCCGCCGGGGGAAACCCTGGTGGCTGCTTAGTTTTAGGGGGGAGCTTGTGGTCTGCGAGACGAAATTTATCAACTAGGTCAAGGTGCAAGTCCTAGTTGTGTGGTTTAAAAAGAGAAATCGTTGCTCAGACCAAAGGGAAAGTCCTAGTTGTGTGGTCTGCAACGAGAAAATCGCCGCTTGAACCAAAGGGAAAGTCATTGTTATATGGTTTAAAAAGAGAAATCGTTGTCTGGATCAAAAGGAAAGTCCTAGTTGTGTGGTCTGAGGCGAGAAAACGCCACCCAGACCAAAGCCACTATCTATCTCCGACCGTTCGTCGCAAAAAACGACCGTTCGTCGCAAATGAGTTGTAATAATATGCAAATGAATGATATCATGAATAAAAATTCAAAACAAAGGAGATTGATTTATGAAAGTTTTAAGTTTGTTTATAAAGGAAAAGAATATTTCTTATTAACTGGAAAAACGTATAAACTTACTGCTGATGAATTAAAGAAAGCAAAACAAACTGCTAAAAAACAGAATAAAAAATTAAGTCAGGTTATTCCATATTTTTGTACACAAATTGCATGCATAAAATATAATGCCGGAAAGAAAACAGATGTAAAGAATTGTGGAAGATTGGTTGGAGTTACGTATTCTAATAAAAAGCGGACTAAATTTGGCAGACTGAATCGGGTAGATATAGGTTTAAAAGATGATAGCCGGATTGTTATCTGGAAACGAAGAAAATCTGATTCGGCAGTCCAGGTATCTACATTTGCGTTTGATAATAAGATTAAACAAAAATTAGTGGAAAAGAAAAATGTATCTTTTACAAATAAAAAGCTACTTCAGTTTAAAACGTGTTTTACGATGAAAAAAAATAGCGATGGGAAAAAAGTTAAGATTAAAAGACAATATATATGCGTTATTGACAAATAGGAGGTTGAAATCATGCGAAAGTTAATGTTATTTGTAATGTTTTTTATATTGTTTTGCATTCCTGCAAAAGCATCCTATGCAAAGCCAGATGTGACGAGCGGTAAATGCGGAGAAGATGTCTATTGGAATTATGATGAAGCTACGTTTACGTTAACGATATCTGGAAACGGAAAAATAACTTCAAATCCATGGCGTGATTATTTTGACGAAGGGCAGATTGGGGTGAATCTGGTAATAGAAAAAGGGATTACTTCAATCGGTAAAAACATATTTGTGTTTGAGTGGTTTGGAAATGTAAGTATAGGTCCTGATGTGGTTGAAATTGAACAATCCGCATTTAGTGATACTTATATCGAAAAATTGGAGCTTGGTGATTCCGTAAAAAAAATTGGTGAATCTGCTTTTAATTCCGGTGGCAGATTAAAGGAATTAAATTTAAAAAACGTCGAAGAAGTAGGGGAGCGTGCATTTGAAGGCTTTACACACTTGGAGAAAGTGACTTTTGGTAAAAATCTAAAAAAGATATCAAAAAGTGCTTTTGAAGGATGCCTTTCTTTAAAAGAAGTTGAGTTTCAAGGGGGTGCACCCAAGATAGCAAAAAATGCATTTAAAGATGACCGCTTTCTGAAAGTGATTATAAATCATTCGGAAAGCTCCATACCGCTTGGAAAATTAGATAAAGATCTGACTTGGTATCAGGAGGGGAAGAAAGTTACAACGATTTCTCCCGGAAAGACAGCAAAATGTAAAGGACGGCTGTTTAAGGTAAAGTACAAAGATTTGAAAGGAACGTTTGAGGGAAAACTTCCGAAAACTTACCGATATGCAGAGGATAAATACCTGCCGACAAAAGGAAAGCGAAAAGGATATTTTTTCTATGGATGGAGTGATAATGGATATTATTGGCTGAGTGATCTATGTGATCTGCGGGGAAATATTACATTAATGCCAATCTGGATTCGATACAAGGTTAAGAAAATGAATGCTACCACCAGAAGATTTTCTTATTCTATAGAGAAAAAATATGATTATTTCTATAGCAGGACAGCTCAGATTCGTTACTCCGCGGATAAAGGAATGAAAAAAGCAAAAACGCTTTGGTGTGACAATCTTTGGAAAGGAAGTTTTACAATTAAAAATCTGAAAAAGGGAAAGAAATACTATGTACAATTTCGAACCAGAGATGAAGATTCCAAATCGCCATGGAGCAATCCTATTAGGATTTAGGGTAAAGAACAAACGAAAGTGAGGTGGGGAATGATGATGACCTATTCGGCTTATACATGGCTTGAATTTTGAAAAAAATGGTTTGGAAAATAATGGAGAAATTAGCTGCCGGGCAGATAACTGGAGCCTGTGAAAAAATTTCTGTAAATTAGACAATATACGGGTCTTCTATGATAAAATATTAAATCATAGGAGGCCTTTTATTATGGCAAACAGAAAAAAACAAGTTTACAAACCAAAACCAATGACTGAGGGAAAGAGAAATCTGATTCAAGGATTGCTTCAGGAGTATGATATTCAGTCCGCTGACGATATTCAGGAAGCATTAAAGGATCTTCTGTCCGGAACGATTCAAGATATGCTTGAAACAGAAATGGATAGTCATCTTGGTTATGATCGCTACGAAAGATCCAGCGAGCCAAACTACCGAAACGGCACAAAGCCAAAAACTGTTCGTAGCAAGTATGGGGAGTTCGAGGTCGATGTTCCTCAGGATCGACAGAGTTCCTTTGAACCTCAGGTGCTTCCAAAGTGTCAGAAAGACATTTCTTTGATTGATGACAAGATCATTTCTATGTATGCAAAAGGAATGACCACACGACAGATTTCAGAAACGATAGAGGATATTTATGGCTTTGAAGTAAGCGAAGGAATGGTATCTGATATTACAGATAAACTTCTTCCTAAAATCGAAGAATGGCAAAATCGTCCTTTATCTGCGGTATATCCTATCGTTTTCATTGATGCTGTACACTTCTCTGTCCGTGATGATGGAGTAATTAGAAAACTTGCCGCATATGTTGTTCTCGGTATCAACGAAGATGGCATGAAAGAAGTTTTAAGTATTGTTGTTGGAGAAAATGAAAGCAGTAAATATTGGTTGTCCGTATTGAACAGTCTGAAAAATCGTGGAGTCCAGGACATTCTCATTCTCTGCTCTGATGGATTAACAGGAATCAAAGATGCAATCTCTACAGCATTTCCAAAAACAGAGCAGCAGCGTTGCATAGTGCATATGGTAAGAAATACACTCAAATACGTTGCAAACAAGGATATGAAGGCTTTTGCTAAAGATTTAAAAACAATCTATACAGCTGCCGATGAAGAAACTGCCAGAAAGCAGTTAAAAACCGTTACAGAAAAATGGTCGGGACAATATCCGAGTGCCATGAACCGCTGGCATGATAACTGGGATGCAATTTCCCCGATTTTCAAATTTTCCAAAGAGGTCCGTACTGCTTTTTATACCACAAATGCCATTGAATCGCTGAATTCATGCTATCGCAGACTAAACAAGCAGAGAAGCGTATTTCCGAGTTCCCAGGCGCTAATGAAAGCACTATATCTAGGAACTTTTGAGATAGCCAAAAAGTGGACAATGCCAATCCGCAACTGGGGCAAAGTTCGTGGCGAACTCGAGATTATGTACCCTGAGCGAATGACAATATAGCAATAAAAGCTGAATGGTCAAGAGTAAATATACACCCAGATTTTCTGGGTGTTCTTGACATACCATTTTATTTTTGTTATTAAATATACAATGGCTTAACCACAGAAACCTGCTGTTAAGCCGTATCAATTATCATAGAAGATCTGAATTTACAGAAAGAATTTCACACCGTCTATTTCGTTTTTAACCAAACCACTTGATTTGAATTCTATCAAACATTGTTTAACCAAAGCAGCTTATCTGCAAATGGATTTTTTTCCTATTGCTATTAATGATTGCGTTTTTATACCCTGTCAGGACATACTGTATCTGCATTCTGAGAATAAATATACTATTTTTTATACTACAAATGGGGATTCTCATATTTCGCGAGATTCTCTTACCGCTTGGAACGAGAAGTTGAAGGAATTTGGATTTTGTCCTGTATCACGAAACAGTATTATTAACTTGAAATACTATTAAAAAACCTATCAAAAACAAGCAATTCTTTCGACGGAAATACGTTTGCCGATTAGTCGTCGATATTTGCAAACTTTAGATGAAACGTTTCGTTGTTATATGATAAAACGTGTTTAGGCAGCCCCCCTCCACTTCTGCCAACTTCTAGTGCCTTTTTGCAATTGTCAAATGTTCCGAAAAATGCTACACTTAAATCAATAAAGCATTGCGAAATACTATTTGTTGGCAGCAAAACGACAGGGAGGAAAGAATGATAACAATGAATGTATATGCAAAGGAAAACACAGCACCGGTGATCGTGGAGGCAGAAGCGGTTGCGGGATTGCAAAAATTGGCGCGGATTTTCTGCGGAGACATCGAAAAGGTGACCGGACATCAGCCGGAGTGCGTAGAAGGCTGGCAGGAAAATGCGTCAGACCACATCTTGGTGGCGACGTGTGATAACAGTAAAATATTGGCAGGATTGGAAACACAGAAAAAAGTGGATCTGAGCCAAATTCGAGGCAAAAGAGAAGTGTATGGGATTTTCTGCCTTGAAAATATGCCGGAACAAGGGAAAAATGTACTTGTGATCGCGGGAAGTGATAAGCGCGGTGCAATATATGGAATGTTTTACATTTCTCAGAAAATCGGTGTCTCGCCGTGGGTGTTCTGGGCTGATGCCGTGCCGAAAAAGAAAGAAGAAATTGTATTTGATCAAAAGATAGAGACAATTTCCAAAGAGGCAAGTGTGCGCTACCGTGGATTTTTCATTAACGATGAACAGCCGTGTTTCGGAAATTGGGCGAAGGAAAAATTTGGAAGTTCCAAGCCGACACCGGAACTTTACGAACATATTTTTGAATTGTTGCTGCGCTTGAAGGGTAACTATATCTGGCCGGCGATGTGGCGTTCGGATTTTTCGATGGATCATTTTGAAAATGCGCTGCTTGCAGACGAAATGGGAGTGATCGTGGGCGCTTCCCACCATGAGCCGTGCTGCCGTTCCGGCGGAGAATTTCAGGCACTGCGAAAAACGCATCCGGAGTATGGAACAGAGTGGAGTTTTCTGTCGAACGCAGAGGGAATCAGCAAATTCTGGCGCGACGGACTTCTTCGTAATAAAGACTGTGAAAGCCTTATTACAATTGGAATGCGGGGCGAGTTTGATTCCTATTTAATGCCGGAAGATGCGACGTTGGAAGACAATATCAATGTACTGAAAGCGGCGATCACGGAGCAGAAAAAATTGATTGCGGAATGTGTGGAGGCAAAACATCCGCAGCTTCTGGCGATTTATAAAGAGGTAGAGGACTATTACCAAGGGGATGAAAATACTCCGGGATTGAAGGACTGGGATGTTATTCGTGATGATATTATGATGCTTTGCGACGACAATTTTGGGCATGTGAGAACTCTGCCAAATGAGGAAGAACGCAAGCATCCGGGTGGCTTTGGTATGTATTATCATTTTGATTATTACGGTGGTCCGGTGTCGTATCTTTGGATCAACTCGACACCAATTGCCAAAATTTGGGAACAGATGACAATGTGTTATGAATACGGCGTCCGCGATGCGTGGATCGTCAACGTCGGCGATATCAAAAATCAGGAATTGCCACTAAGTTACTTTTTGGATCTTGCCTATGATTTCGACAGCTGGGGAAGTGTGGCACCAAATACAACGCTGCATTATACAAAACAATGGCTGCAAAACCTTGGATTTATCGAAGAAAAATACGAGGGACTTGAGCAGGTGGTGGAGGAATATACACGCTGGAATGGTATGTGCCGGCCGGAAGTTCTCAAAGCCGATACGTATCATGCGGTTCATTATAATGAGGCGGCGAGAATGATCGAGCGTACCGGCCGCGCGGAAAAAATTGTGACGGAACTCCGCGGAAAGCTTGCCGGTGATCCGCTTTCAGACTGTTTTTACGAGTTGATTTATTATCCGGTCATCGCTTCGGCAAATATTTTAAAAATGAATTTGTATGCGGGGCTGAACCAATTTTATGTCAAACAGAGGAAAAAACTGGGAAATTGTTTTGCGCCGAAAGTTCAGCAATGTATAGACAAGGATAAGAAGCTGACAGAAGAATATCATACATTGCTCGGTGGAAAATGGAATCATATGCAGTCGGTATTTCACGTGGGTTACATCGGTTGGAACGACGAAGAATGGCAGTATCCGGACTGCCACATTCTGCATCCGGTCAATGCACCGCGTCTTCTTGTGAGTATTTCGGAGGAAGAAAAAACAACCGGCGGCAATCCTTGGCGAAGAACGACATTGCCGATAAATCTGGTGTCTCCTATTGCAGCAAGCAAATGCATCGATGTGGCAAATGGTGGAGAAGGGGAACTTTTCTTCCGTATTCGTTGAAGTGATCCTCGTATTCAAATCATCCAAATAGGTGCACAAATAGACACAAAAAAGGTTGGGGAAAACACCTATGAAATCGCTGCAAAGACAGAGGATATCCTGCAATTTCAGGTTAGCTATCAGCCAAATGACGCTGAGTTTGAGACATTTGATACTTCTATTTGTATCTATGCCGACAATGCAGAAGAGACTGCGGAATTATCGGAAAATAATACGCAGGAAACCCGTGTTGATATCGCAGTGCATGCAGAATGTTTGAATCTTTCCGATGTGAAACCGGATACATTGATTGAAAACGATGGCTGTATCTGCGTGGAAGCGATGGATTATGCGGAGGCGAAAAAGACGGAAGAGGCACATTGGCAGCATATTTACGGTTATGGAAAAACCATTGGCAGTTTGAAAGTGACGCCTTCGACAGCCACTTTTGAAAAGGCGGAAGAGGCACCGAGTGTAACCTACCGCATTTATGCAAAAACAGCAGGAAAATACGAGATGGAACTTTTTACGGCACCAAACAATCCGGTTGTTTATCAAGGAAAAATGTGTGTGGCTTATAAAGTCAACAACGCAGAAACAGCACTATTAAATACGATTCCGGATGAAGGATTTGTGCCTTGGCTCAGCCACAGCTGGGAGCGCGGTGTCCTTGACCAGATTCATAAAGCAGCCTGCACGGTGGAATTGCAGGAAGGTGAAAATGAAGTCACGATTTTCGCATTGGATCCGGCAGTGGTTCTGGAAAAAATTGTATTTACAAAAGAAGGCTGCGAGAAGAAGAAATCTTATCTCGGACCGGTGGAAAGTTACCGTGTAGGGTAGAAGAGGCATATAAAAGAAAATGTTTGTGCAATAAGGCGATACGAAATGAGTTGAGTCATTCCGATGCTGCTTACCTTTGTTTTGCGAAGATTTAAAAGAAATGAAAAAACATTATAAACGAAAGGAAACGGCTATGAAAAAAGTTTTTTTGGCAATTGCCATAATGGGTATTATTTTATGTGGATGTGGACAAGCTCAGGAAGAAAACGTAAAAACAGAGAGCAGCGAGACACAAAAAAAGGAAGGAGTAAGAATACAAAGTTGTGAGTTCCCGGTTGATATTAATGCGGAGCTGTATATCGATAGTGTGTACTTACAAGAAAAATTACAAGTTTTGAGTCTTACAAAAGAGAACAATGATTTTGTTTTAAAAAGGAATGTGATGAGTGAAGTTGGGGGGTGGGAGGAATATAAAGAAAAAATAGACGGGGAATACATTGAAAGATCCGACGACGAAACAGCATCTTTTAGCAAAATTCATAAAGAATCCGAAGACACATTATTTGCTCTATGGCAACAGTGTAAATTCGTGAAGAATGAAGAGGATAGTTTTACGCGTACCTATGTCAAATTCGGAATTGTGAAGATTGATGTTCCATCCTGGGATATGAAAATGCTTTGGACAAATGATATCGATGAAAAAGATGCGGGTGCAGGTGTGACCGATTTTGGGATAACGGACGTTGGTGATTTTATGATGTATTTTGGCCAACAGCAAAAAATAGTAAAATATACTAGTCAAGGGGAGGCAAAAGATGAGTTTGATCTGAAAAACTCGTTTCGTGGAGCCGCGCAGTTTAATGAAGATGATATTTGGGGAGTGTCGCAGGAAAATAAGACGTTAATCCGGTATAGTTATGCAGATGGACAGGTTAAAAAACAATCAAGTACACCAATTGAAATGGACGAGAATACACAAACGTGGAAAATTTTTGGAGGCCTGAATGAAAACCAATATTTTTGTGATGAAGGCCAGTTATATATAATTAAGGAATCCGAGGAATTGGAGAAGGTATTTTCGAATGAAAAGTTACCGGCGGCTGTTACGGATTATGTAAATTCGGATACAGAGAGTAAAAGTTATTTAATCGGACCTAAAGTGCCGGATGAGGGAGAAAAGGCCAAGGGCAATTCAGTTGAACTGCGAGTATATGTGATTGTTTAAAATTAACAATCTATTTGCATTTTCTCTCACAATGTGCTATTCTATACGATGAGCGGTATTCGTAGGAAACTGCATCAGATGATTATGCGTCACCACACCACGGAAGTAAGGAGGCGGTGACATGCAGATAGGTTTTATCGGCGCGGGAAAAGTCGGATGTTCGATCGGAAAATATTTGAAAGAACATGGCAGACCGGTTGCCGGGTACGTTAGCCGACATATCGAAAGCTCGGAATTTGCTGGGACTTTCACAGATACGAAGGCATTTGAAAATTTACAAGAAATGACAGAAAGTTGTGACATTCTGTGCATTACGACGACCGATCGGGAAATTGGAAATGTATGGAACGAGTTGCAAAAACAGGATTTAAAGGACAAAATAATTTGCCATTTTAGTGGCTCATATTCATCTGCGGTTTTTCAAGGAATCGACGAAAAAAAGGCGTTTGCCTGCTCGATTCATCCTATGTGTGCGTTCAGCGACAAATCCACAAGTTACCGACAATTGAATGACGTAGTATTTACAATGGAAGGCGACGACAAAGCCCTTGCTGTCATGCGTCCGCTTTTTGAGCAAATGGGAAACCGGGTGCTGCAGATCGATTCGGACAAGAAAGTACTTTATCATTGCAGCGCTTCGCTTGTCAGCAATTTTATGATCGGGCTGTATCAAATGGGACTCGACTGCATGGAAGACTGCGGACTGGCGAAAGAAGAAGCCGAATTGCTGCTTGGTCCTCTGGTGCGCGGAAATATCCATGCGCTGCTTGAAAAAGGACCGGCGCAGGCACTTTCCGGACCGATTGAGCGAAATGACGTGTCAGTCATTTCCAAACATTTACAGGCACTCGGCGAAGAGGACGCGCAGTTGTATCGGCTTGTGGGGAAAAAGGTTCTGGAAGTTGCGAAATTGCGCAATCCGGATGAAAATTATGAGGAATTAGAGACACTATTATAGAAAGAAGGAAAACAGCATGAAAAATACAGTATTAACATTTCAGCAGGCAAAGGAAAATGGCGAAAAATTGACAATGTTGACCGCTTATGATTATTCTACGGCAAAATTGATCGACGAAGCAGGCGTAAACAGCATATTGGTCGGTGATTCGTTGGGAAATGTGATCCTTGGATACGAGGACACGATTTCCGTTACGATGGAAGACATGATCCATCACGGCGCAGCGGTAGCGCGTGGGGCTAAAAATGCGCTGGTTGTCATCGATATGCCATTTATGTCTTACCAGACTTCGGTTTATGATGCCCTTGTCAATGCCGGACGTCTGATGAAGGAAGGACGCGGCGATGCGGTCAAACTGGAAGGCGGCGTGGAAGTGTGTCCGCAGATCAAAGCGATCGTAGATGCCGGAATTCCGGTATGTGCACACATTGGTCTGACCCCACAGTCCATCAATGCGTTTGGTGGATTTAAAGTGCAGGGAAAGAGCGAGGCAGCAGCAAAAAAACTTCTGGAAGATGCGAAAGCAGTGGAAGAAGCGGGTGCATTTGCTGTCGTGATCGAAGGTGTGCCGGCGAAGATTGCAGCGCTTATCACGGAGCAGCTTCATATCCCAACCATTGGAATCGGAGCCGGAAAAGATTGTGATGGACAGGTTCTCGTGTATCAGGATATGCTTGGAATGTTCTCTGATTTCACACCAAAATTTGTCAAACGCTATGCGAACATCGGCGAAGTGATGAAGGAAGCATTTCAAAATTACATCAAAGAAGTGCAGGACGGCGTATTTCCGGCAGAAGAAAATACGTACAAAGTGGACGACAGTGTCATTGAGAAACTGTATTGATGAAAATGTGTGGCGAGGGGTGATCGTATGAGAAATATTGGTAAAGCCAAAAAAGAAGATGTGGAAAGCATTTTGAAATTATACAAATCCCAGCTTGGCGAGCCGTTTTGTGCCTGGGATGACGGGTATCCGTGCGAGGAAAACATTGCGGAAGACCTTTCCAGAGAGTCGCTGTTTATTATGAAAGATGGAAATGGAGATATTTTGGCAGCGATTTCAGTGGATCAGGACGAAAATGTCGAAAATCTCACCTGCTGGACCCAGAAATTACAGCCGGGAGCTGAATTGTCGCGGCTTGCGGTGCGACTTGATCTTCAAAACGGAGGCATTGCCCGCGAAATGATCCGTTTCGGAATGGACGAACTGCGGAAACGCGGGAAAAAGAGCATTCATTTTCTTGTAAACAAAGCCAACCAAAAGGCGATACGGTCTTACGCACCATTTCATTTTCACGTCGTCGGCGAATGCGAATTGTATGAGCAGACATTTTTGTGTTATGAAAAAGAATTGTGATGCCAACACGCCGAAAAAAATCTTGCCAACACGCCGAAAAAATTTTTGCCAATACGCCGAAAAATTTCTCGGCTGCTTAAAAAATTAACTGGTTACCGAACCAAATTGGAGGAAGAAAAATGGAAATTATAACAACAGTAGACGGAGTAAGAAAACAGGTAAAAGAGTGGAGAAAAGAGGGACTTAGTGTAGGACTTGTACCTACGATGGGCTACCTTCACGAAGGACATAAAAGTTTGATCGATAAGGCGGTTGCTGAAAATGACCGCGTGGTTGTCAGCGTATTTGTCAATCCGATCCAGTTTGGACCGACAGAGGATCTGGCAAGTTATCCAAGAGATCTTGACCGCGATGCTGAGCTTTGTGAGAAAGCCGGCGCAAATGTCATTTTCCATCCGGAAGACAGCGAAATGTACTTTGATGATTTCTGCACCTATGTGGATATGGACGATCTGACCAAGGGACTTTGCGGAAAGACAAGACCGACACATTTCCGCGGAGTATGTACGGTGGTTTCCAAATTGTTCCATATTGTTGCACCGGACCGCACCTATTTTGGACAGAAAGATGCCCAGCAGTTAGCAGTTATCCGCCGCATGGTGCGCGACCTGAATTTTGACATTGAGATCGTCGGCTGCCCGATCGTGCGTGAGGCAGACGGACTGGCAAAAAGTTCCAGAAACACCTATCTGAGCGCAGAAGAAAGAACGGCCGCAACGGTACTCCACAAAGGCTTGACAGCGGGAGAAGAACTTCTCAGATCCGGCGAAAAAAACGCAGCAAAAGTAGTGGCAGAGATTCGCAAAGTTATCGAAAATGAGCCATTGGCGAAGATTGATTATGTCGAATTAGTAGACTGGAATACACTGAAACCGGTAGAAACTGTCAGCGGAGAAGTGCTTTGTGCGGTCGCTGTATACATTGGAAAGACGAGACTGATCGACAACTTTATCCGATAACGGCAACGATTTCGAATTTATGAGAGAGAGAAGAGGTTGAACCAAATAGGGACAAAACCTCTTCTTTTTGTACACATATGAGATATTTTTATCGTTAAAAGCGTGTAATAAGTGAAAGGCTTTTCAAATACAACAGAAAGGGGAAACAGATTTGGACAATAACGAATATATCCAAAGCGTAAATGAGTATTCGGATCTCATATACCGAGTTGCGCTGCATGCTTGTGGAAATCAAATGGATGCGGAAGATATGGTGCAAAATGTATTTATCAAATTATTTCAGCATAAAAAGCCGTTTACTTCTGAGGAACACAAGAAAAGCTGGCTTATCCGGGTGACGGTAAATGAATGTCATACGTTATTCCGTTCGGTCTGGAAGAGCAGGGTACAGCCGATGGAACAGATTGAATGCAGTACACAAACGAGTATGGAAGAACGGAGTGATCTGTATGATGCGGTGATGGAACTGCCGGCAAAATACCGGGTTTTGATCGATCTGTACTATTATGAAGATTACTCCGTTAAAGAGATCGCGGATATATTAAAGATGAATGTTTCTACAATTCAGACCCGCCTGATGAGGGCGAGAAAAATGTTAAAAGAAAAACTCGAGGGAGGAATGACTTATGAGAGAAAGAGATTTATTTAAGAAAAATTATCCGGAAATTAAGATGTCGGAAGAGGCAAAACAAAAATTGTTTGACCTGCCGAATGTGGAAAAAAATGGCAGCAAACACAACTTGCGCCGTGCAGCGGTAATTCTATTTGCCATTTGTGCAGTTGGGCTTGGAGGAGTTGGTTATGCAGCATCCAATGGCTACATTTTCAATTCTGCCGGGCATAAATACAAAGCGGAATATTATGTGAATGGCGAGAAAAAGCACGTGGAAAACGAAGTAAAAGAGAATGGCGATTTCAGAATGTCGTATCACGACAAAGATTCGGCATACGAATCTGAGACACAGGGAGATAAGGATCATACGGTAAAGGTGATTGACATAGATTGCAATGGTGAAAATGGAGAAAAACAGTCGCGGACATGGACTTTGGAAATTGACAAAACAGAGTCGGTGGAGGACCAGATTTGGGGAATCCGCAGTCAATTAACACCAGAGCCACAACAGGCAGAAAAAATGTCCGAGGACTTTCTGACAAAACTCCAAAAGACAGCAGATTCGCTTGGTGGTGTCTGGCAGAAGGGAATTAATATGTCGCTTGAGGATTACCGCAAGATCAATCTTGGACATTTGATCATCGTGGAAGATAGGGAGATGGACAACGGAAAGAAGGCCTGGATCTACCTGGATATCGAAGAACCCGCGAAAGCGGTGAGTTCGCATAAAGTTGTTACGGTACAAAGTGCAGCCGGGGAAAAAGCCAGTTTTGATGTAAAACTTGGCAACGGAGGGTTTGAAGAAATATCACTGCATGAGGGATGATCTTAACTGCTAATTCCGCCGACAAATCTTGACTTTTTTCGTCAAAAACTATATACTAAATTCGTTAGTGTATATGAAGGAAAGATGAAAGAAGGATCAAGATGAAAAAAGTAACGATAAGATATTGCTGCAACGCCTTGATTATGGGTGTTGCAGTATTTGCGTGCGGAATATTTGCAGAGACTTCGGTGAAAGCGGAAGGGACACCGGAAACGGTTCCCCCGATTGAAAGTGCAGCTCCGCAGGTTATGCCGGAAGTTAGTGCAGTGCCGACAGTTGTCACACCGGCGCCGACAGCACCACCGGTAACACTGGCGCCGGTTCCTCGTGTGAAACCATTGAAAAAAGTTACCAAAGTTAAGGCTGTGCGGTATTCGACGACCGCTGTCAAGGTTTCCTGGAAGCAGACGAAGCAGGCAGAATATTATCACGTCTACTATAAATTGGAAAAAAACAGAAAATACAAACTCGCCGGGACGACACAGAACGATCATTTTCTTGTGAAAAAACTGAAGAATAAGAAAACGTATTCATTTTATGTGACGGCGGGCAAAACAAAAAAAGAATCGTCATCGGACAGCCAGCCTTCGGCAAAAAAGAAAGTGACGATGAAAAAGTATCAGCGGAAGGTGGTATTTGCCGGAGATTCCATCTGCGAGGGCATTGCTTATGAGGGCGGATTTCCGACGATGCATCTGGACGCAAAGAAAAAAGTAGTTGCTTACCGTGGCCTGAATACCGTGACGTTCCATACCAAAAGGATTTTTAAGGGAAGAACGGGACTGCAGAAGCTGATCGCAGAGAATCCGTACCGCGTTTATATGATGCTTGGAATGAACGAAATTCATTATCGGCCGGCATCGCAGATGATCTCGGAATACAAAGATATGATCGAGGCGATTCAGCAGGCAGATCCGAATACGGATATTGTATTGTGTGCTGTTTCACCTGTCACAAGAGCCGAAAAAGCAAGGCATCCGGGCATGAAACAAATTCCTATTTTTAATCGGCGTCTGAAAAAACTTGCGAAAAAAATGGGATTGAAATATCTCGATTATACAGACTTTTTAAAAGACTCCGGTGGATTTTTGAAAGCCGGATATGCGACAGGCGATGGTTATCATTGGAAGCCGCCTGCGTATGCTAAATTTGGAACGGTAATTGGGAAATATGATAAATCATTGGATCAGTAAAAGGAGATTGAAAAATGACGAAATTCAGAAAAATAATTTGTACTATATTAGCAATGACACTTTTGATCGGACTGGTGGCAGAGCCGGCGCAGGCGAAGCCAAAGGCAAATTGCAAGTCACTCTGCTCTGTGGCATTAAAGGCGACAGGCGGCAGTGCAAATTTGAAATATGCGTCGAAAAGTGCATTGGATTTTGGCGCACTTTCTTCCGCAGCCAGAAAGAAAGTAAAGACAATGCAGTATGTATTTGATGCAAAAGAAGCTTATAGTTTGTGTGTGATGCAAGCAAAAAATGCGTCTCAGGCAAAGAGCCTACTTGGCACATTGAAGAGCTATAAAAAGAGAAATTGCAAGAGCGATTATCTCAGTGATTATACGGCGGCAGAAAAGCAGGTATTTCAAAATGCAGTTTGCGGTCAAAAAGGGAAGTATGTCTGGTACATTGCCATGTCACCGAAAAAAGATGTGAATATGAAAGGTCAGACTGCTCTTAAGAAGAAGTTATAAGAGGAGTTAAGACATGGTTTTCAGCAGTTTATTGTTTTTGTTCCGTTTCCTGCCAATCGTTCTTTTGGCATACTACATCCTGCCAAAGAAATGCCGGAATTTCGTACTATTTTTGTCGAGTCTCGTTTTTTATGCGTGGGGCGAACCGGTATATGTGGTACTCATCCTGCTTTCTACATGTGTAGACTATGCGGCGGGACTTGCGGTGCATTATTTTAAAGAAAAGGGGAAAATGAGTGGTGCCAAAGTTATGGTTGCCTGTTCGGCAGTCATAAATCTGGCACTTCTTGGCTTTTTTAAATATGCCGGTTTTTTTCTTCAGATCGTTCATCAATTGACCGGTTTGGCGATGCCTGAGCTGCATCTTGCATTGCCAATCGGTATTTCTTTTTATACCTTTCAGACGATGTCCTATACGATCGATGTGTATCGCGGGGATGCTAAAATGCAAAAGAATTTTATTACGTTTGGAGCCTATGTTGCGCTGTTTCCACAGTTGATCGCGGGGCCAATCGTCCGTTTTAAGGATGTCGCAGAACAATTGGATCATCGAAAAGAGACGATTTCGCAGTTTAGTAAAGGAATCCTTCGATTTATGGTGGGACTCGGAAAGAAAGTGTTGATCGCGAATCAAGTGGGGGCCCTTTGGAGCCAGATTGCGGCGATGCCGGACAGTGAGCTGACGACTGCGATGGCATGGCTTGGTGTAGTGGCGTTTACATTGCAGATTTATTTTGATTTTTCGGGATATTCGGATATGGCAATCGGTTTGGGCGCAATGTTCGGTTTTACCTTTCCGGAAAACTTCAATTATCCATATGAATCAAAAAGCATTACGGAATTCTGGCGCCGCTGGCATATTTCGCTGGGGACGTGGTTCCGGGAATATGTGTATATTCCGCTGGGCGGAAACCGCCATGGTGTCGGACGTCAGATATTAAATCTGGCAATCGTGTGGTTTTTAACCGGATTGTGGCATGGCGCATACTATAATTTCATATTGTGGGGAGTGTACTATGGCGTGCTTCTTGTGCTTGAGAAATTTGTATTAAAAAAGGTGTTAGATAAATTACCTGCGGCGTTTGGACATATTTATACGATGTTATTTGTCATGATTGGATGGAGTTTGTTTTCGTGGCAGGACATGGCGGACAGCGCGAATTATATGCGTGCGATGTTTTTCCGGACCGGAGCAGGAGTTGTGAATCAGCAGACGATGTATCTTCTGGTATCCCATGCGGCTTTGCTTGTCATTGCCGTCATCGGATCGCTGTCCGTTGTAAAACGGTTTCTAATTTGCAGAGCTTTCCCCGAAGATACGGCACGTAGAGAGATTGCAGCAATTCTATTTACTATCGTATTGTTTATTGCCTGCGTCGCATTGCTTGTGAATTCGTCTTACAATCCGTTTTTGTATTTTCGGTTTTAAGGAGGTGGCAAAGTGAAAAAGATAAAAATATTGTCGATTATTGTCTTTTGTGTTATGCTGTTTGGGGGCGCAGTCATTACGGCGGTTTTACCGAAAAAAGCGTATTCCGATTTGGAAAATAGAAATTTGGAACAGAAACCGCAGCTTACCAAAGAGCAGTTTTTACAGGGAAAATATCAGGAAAAATACGAAACTTATCTGAGCGACCAGTTTTTCCTGCGGGATCGATGGGTGGATCTGGCGGTGACCCTCCAAAAACAAATGGGAAAAAGGGATATCAACAATGTTTATCTGGGAAAAGACGGTTATCTTTTAGAAAAAGACGACGAAAATGAGTATGATAAAGAGCAAGTGGAAGAAAATGTAAAAACGTTGTCTTCCTTTCTGAATGATATGTGTGAAATGTTTGGCGAGAAGCAGGTAAGCTGTCTGATGATTCCGTCGAAGACACTTGCACTTTCGAAATATTTGCCGGCATATTCGCAGGTTTCCGAGCATACCGAGGTGTTAGATGCATTGCGGAAATCTCTGTCACATCCGGAACGGATGATTTATCTGAAAGATGCTATGCAAAGCCACCAGAATGAATATATCTATTATCGGACCGACCACCATTGGACGACGCTCGGTGCTTATTATGCGTACAAAGAATGGGCAGAAAAGAGCGGACAGGCAGCCGCGAAGCCAATTACGGAGTATACGCAGGAAACGGTATTCGATGATTTTTACGGAACGACGTATAATAAAGTACATGTAAATGTCCCAAAAGATCAGGTTACACTTTTTAAAAATGCATCGCAGGAGGCCGTTCACGTCAATATGGATGACGGCGATGTAGAAGCAGACACGTTGTATTTTCCCAAAGAGGCAAAAGAAGGGTTTAACCGCTACAATGTATTTTTATCAAAGAATACCTTTCAGATAGAGATAACGACAAAGGCAAAAACCGGAAAAACACTGCTCCTGATCAAGGATTCCTTTGCTAATTGTTTTGTCCCGTTTTTGACAGAAAATTATGACCGAATTATCCTGATCGATTATCGTTATGGGAAACTTCCAATCGGCCAGATTCTTGACAAATACGAGGATATCACAGATGTGCTTGTGATGTTTAATACGGAAAAATTTATGCAGAATACAAAACTCGCCGGCCTTGCAAATGCAGAAAAAAAGAAACAGACATTGGAAGAGTTTAATCCGGATGATTTTTTGGAATAAATAGAGAAAGGAAGAGAGCGATGCTGGAACCGGAAAAAGTACAATTATCGCCAATGCAAAAGACCTGGATCTTAGATCTTGATGGAACTATTGTGGTACATGATGGACCGTATATTCTTGGAAAAGACCAATTTCTTCCGGGAGCGGAAGAATTTCTTGCGAGCATTCCGCCGAATGATATCATTATCTTTCTGACGGCACGCGGCGAGTGGGAAAAACGTCATACATTGCAGTTTTTGAAAGAAAACCATGTCCGTTATGACCATATTATTTTTGGAGCCGGGCAGGGCGAGCGAATCCTTATCAATGATAATAAGCCGGATGGACTTGTGACAGCGGTCGCCATCAATACGACGAGAGACCGGTTCTGCCGGACAAAATTTGAGACAGATCATGGACTGGGAACGATGTATGACTGAAAAGTTTTGAACAAATGCATATTTTACGAAAAAAGGAGCATTATGGACAACATACAATTTGACATTGTCAATCAGGATTTGAATCCGACATTTCTCTTTTCCTGTCAGGTTGACCGGAAAGAGAGCGAAAATAATTATCATAAGCACGATTTTATTGAGATCGGAATTATACTAAAAGGGAAAGGTATTTATCATCTGAATGATGAATATGTGCCGGTCAAAGAGGGAGATGTTCTGATCTTCAATCCGGGAATCGGCCACGAGAGCATTATCCGTGAAGGTGAAGAAGGCCGGCTGGAATATTTTGTCGGACTTACGGATGTATCGTTTTGCAATATGCGCGAAAATCAGATTGAGCTGAAGGACGGTAGCAATGTGCTGCATACTTCCGGGAAAACGAGGCGTGAAATTTTCCAACTTTGTGAGAAAATGGAAAAGGAAAATACTGAGAGAAAACCGGGAAGTTATTTTATGCTGAAGGCGTATTTAACACAGCTTCTGCTGCATATCGTGCGCGAAGAAATAGAACCGGTTCCAGCCATGAAAGGCCGTGAATTCGAGTCTACCGGAAAAAAATACGTCGCTGCTCAGATCGCAGATTATCTCGATGAACATTATGCGGAGAAGATTTCGCTGGATCAGATTGCGGAAAATATGTATCTGAGTCCGTATTATATTTCCAAGATATTTAAGTCGGAAATAGGAGAATCGCCGATTCATTACCTGATCCGCGTGCGACTGGAACATGCCAAAGAACTGCTGGAACAGAAGGAGGATTTTGGCGTCGCGGAGATCGCGGAAAAAGTGGGGTACGACGATGCGTATCATTTTAGTAAATTGTTTAAAAAGACATATGGGATGTCACCATTGAAGTATCGGAATAGAAAGGGGTAAGGGAAATTCCGGGGTTCATAGAACTATTCCGAACTTCCCCGCCCATACATTTCCCTTTTGCAGAATAATACATGTGAACGGACAAGAAAATCCATTTCTTTTCCGTTCGTTTTTTGTATACTATACAAAGACAGACGAAGGAGGTGGTTTTATGCCATTGAAATATCAGGTTCCGGATGATAAAAAAGTCCGTGTTATCGTGGACAGCGATGCGGCGTGCGAGGCGGATGATCCGTTTGCAATCGCACATGCGTTACTGTGCGATAAGTTTATTGTGAAGGCAATTTTTGCGGAACATTTTAACTGTGAAGGAAGTATGAAGCAGAGTTTTGAAGAGATTCAGAGAGTCGTGAAGGCGATGAAAAAAGAAGTTCCGGTTCTTATGGGAGAAATTGGAAAAATGTCAGAAAAAGGAACCGGGGAGATTTCGGAGGCTTCGTCATTTTTGATCCGCGAGGCATTGCGGGAAGATGACAAACCGCTGTATGTTCTCTGCATTGGGGCGATTACGAATATTGCCTCGGCGATACAGGCGTGCCCGGACATTGTTCCGCGTATGACGGTTGTGTGGATCGGGGGACAGAGCCACGAGCACAGCACCGGCGAAGTGCGGGAATTCAATGCAGGAAATGATATCGAAGCAGCGAATCTTGTGCTGGGAAGCGGGGTTCGGTTTTGGCAGATTCCAAACGATGTGTATGGCAGTATGCGGATTAGTCTCGCTGAGATTCAGATGCGGATCGCGCCATGTGGCGAGATTGGAAAGCATTTGTTTGAGCAAATGGAGACTTATAACCGGTCGGAGCGGGCCGGATGGACACCAGGGGAGAGCTGGACATTGGGTGATTCGCCGGCGGTAGGTGTTGTCATGGATGAATTTTGCGGAAAATATCACGAGACGGAAGCACCGGTCATCAACGAAGATACGACCAACCGTTTTGAGAGCGGAAGGCCGAAAATCCGCGTGTATACGTCGATTGATCCGCGTTTTATAGTAGAAGATTTTATTGCAAAACTGCAATGTTTTTATGGAGGAGAAGAATCATGAAAAAGATAGATGTAAATACAAAAAACGTGGTAAATTTTACCAATAATACATTTTCCTGTATTGGCACAGGGCGTATGGATCTGGCATTACATAAAGAATATCTGGATCAGCTTGCCCTCGTGCAAAAAGAGATCGGATTTGATTATATCCGCGGTCATGGATTGTTTTGTAAAGATATGGCAATTTATCAGGAGCGCGAAGAGGCGGACGGAAGTATCGTCGAGGAGTACAATTTTACGTACCTTGATCAGGTGATGGATGCGTACCGGGATCTCAATCTGAAGCCGTTTATCGAGTTGGGATTTATGCCGGAAAAGATGGCAAGCGGTGAAGAAACGGTATTTTATTGGAAGGGGAATATCACGCCGCCGGCAGATTATGACAAATGGACCAGACTTGTGCAGAACACGCTTCGTCATTTGATCCGTCGTTATGGGGAAGAGGAAGTGTTGACATGGCCGATTGAAGTATGGAATGAGCCGAACCTTGCGGTATTTTGGAAAAATGCGGACAAAGCGGAATATTTCCATCTTTATGAAGTCAGCGTGAAGGCGGTGAAAGAAGTCAATGCGTCGCTGCGTGTCGGAGGACCGGCAATCTGTGGTGTCGATGATGTGGCATGGCTGACCGATTTTCTTGAATTTGTCAAGGAAAAGAAACTGCCGCTAGACTTTGTGACGAGACATCATTATACCAGCGAAGTGCCGGAAAAATGCGGACATTACAGCTATGTTGCATTGCATCAGCCGGAAGAGGCATTTGAGGTGTTGGAAAAGTCCAGAGAAATTGTGGATAACTACGAAGAATTTGCCGGAAAAGAGATTCATATTACCGAGTTTAATACCTCGTATGTGCCAAATGCGCCGGTGCACGATACGTGTTACAATGCGGCTTATGTCGCGCACATGTTGTCAAGGCTGGGCGACTGCCATGCGTCGTATTCGTATTGGACGTTTGGCGACGTGTTTGAGGAATGGGGCGTGCCGTTTACGCCATTTCACGGAGGATTCGGTCTGGTTGCCAACGGCTGCATTCCGAAGCCGACATTTTGGACATTTGCTTTTTATAAGGGCTTGGACGGCGTCTGCATGCACCGCTCGGAGGAAATGCTCGTCGTAAAAAGAGAAGACGGTTCGTATTATGGCGTGGCCTGGAACCCGGATAATGACGGAAACGGCGGCACATTGGAACTTGACATTAATATTGGTATGGTAGAAAATGGAAAATATTGTGCGGTAACAAGACTTGTGGATGAAACACATGGAAATCCGCTGAAAGTCTGGCATGACCTCGGCGAGCCGGCGAATCCGACGCGCGGGGAAAATGTGCTGCTTCGCGAGGCAGCACATCCTTTTGTGGCGACGCGGCAGGTTGAGGCAGCAGAAGGTAGGTTGACCCTGCCTGTCACATTGGAAAAAAATGGAATCCTTGCGTTCGAACTGCGTCTGGTGGAATGCAGTCAGGATGCGGGCTATGATTACGAGAAAGTGCTTTCGCAGAAAGTGACTTCCCGATAGAGAGGAGAGACACTATGACACCATTAAAATGGTTTTCCGGATTTTTGAAAAAATACCGGCTGGCGATTGTGATCGGACTCGTGCTGATGACGGTCATTGTCGCATGCGCGATCGTAAATCCGTACATTTCCGGAATGATTGTCGATGATGTGATTCAAGGAGGTGCGTACGACCTTTTGCCGAAACTGATCGGCATTATGCTCGCAGTGACGGCAGTGCGTGCGATCCTTCGTTATGCCACACAGATGATGTTTGAAACCTGTTCGCAGGGGGTGCTTTACCGCATGCGTGACGCGGTGTACCGCAAATTGCTGCAGGAAGATTTTGCCTTTTACAACCGCAACCGGACGGGGGATCTGATGAGCCGCCAGACCGGAGATATGGACGCAATCCGGCATTTTGTCGCCTTTGTCATTTACACGGTATACGAAAATATACTGATGTTTATTTTTGCGCTTGTGATGATATTTATGGTAAATGTCAAACTGGCATTGTGTATGATGGCGGTGTTGCCATTCTGCTTATTTACCACATATTTACAGTCGAAACATGTAAAGCCGAGATTTCACGAATGCCGCCAGAGTTTTTCCAGCCTCAATGCCTTTGTGCAGGAAAATATCAGCGGAAACCGCGTGGTAAAGGCATTTGCAAAAGAAGAATACGAGAAAGAAAAATTTGAAAAAGAAAACGATAAATATCGCGAGGCAGAGCTTGGAGCCGCTTCGATCTGGTGTCGTTTTGTACCGATTTTTGAGCTACTTTCCAATCTTTTGATGGTCGTACTTATTTTGTATGGCGGATACCAGGTGATCTGCGGCGAGATGACATTGGGAAATCTTGTCACAGTCAACGGGTATCTGTGGATGCTCTCCAATCCGCTTCGTTTCGCGGGTTGGTGGGTTAATGACGTACAGCGTTTTATCACATCGGTGGAAAAAATCTACGACACGTATTCCAAAGAACCTGACGTTAAGAGGCCGAAAAAGGGCATTAAGCGCAAGGAAATGCAGGGAAATATCGAGTTCCGCAACGTTTCTTATGAAGTGGAAGGCGAGGACATTATCCACAATATCAGTTTTTCGGTGGAAAAAGGCCAGACCGTAGGGATCCTTGGTTCCACAGGAGCCGGAAAATCGACGATCATGAACCTTCTTTGTCGTTTTTACGATGTGACGGAAGGAGAAGTTCTGGTCGATGGAATTGATGTAAAAAATTGGGATTTGCATGATCTGCGCGACAATATCGGTATGGCGATGCAGGATGTCTTTTTGTTTTCCGATACGATTGAGGGAAATATTGCCTACGGAAAGCCGGACTGCACTTTTGAAGAGGTCAAAGAGGCAGCGGTTATGTCGGATGCGAATTTGTTTATCAAGGCGATGCCGGACGGCTATCAAACGATTGTTGGCGAGCGCGGAGTAGGACTGAGCGGCGGTCAGAAGCAGCGTATTTCTCTTGCAAGAGCGCTTTTGAAAAAGCCATCCATTCTGATCCTCGATGATACGACTTCTGCCGTCGATATGGAGACGGAAAGTTATATTCAGGAACAGCTGAAAAAACTTGGCAGAAAACATACCGTGTTTGTCATTGCTTACCGCATTTCTTCGATTAAAGATGCCGATGTGATCTTTGTTATGGACGAAGGGCGGATCGTCGAGCGCGGTAATCACGAGAGCCTTTTGAAGCAGAATGGCTATTATGCAACCGTTTACAAACATCAAAATGGAATGGAGGGATAAAAAATGGCGAAGCGAAATACGTTTTCCGAGGATGAAATTTACGATGAAAAATTTGATATCAATCAGGTAAAGCGCCTGTTTCATTATGTGAAACCTTATCGCACCCAGATTGCGCTGATTGCCATATTGATGCTAAGTTCCTCCGGACTTTCGATGTTGATTCCGACATTTTTTATGAAAGTGATGGACGACTGTATACCGATGGGAATGGCTGGAATGAAGCCGATTTTAGGTTACGTTGCGGCAATCCTTCTGATAACGGTGTACGGCATGATCAGCTTAAAACTGAAAATCCGTTATATGAGCCGTATCGGGCAGAATATCGTGCATGAGATACGAAGCGATATTTTTAACCATTTACAGGAATTACCATTTTCGTATTACGATGAAAGACCGCATGGAAAAATCCAGGTTCGAGTGGTAAATTATGTAAATAATCTGAGTGATCTGCTGTCAAATGGTATCATCAATACGATTACGGATCTCTGCAACTTGTTCTTTATCGTAGGTTTTATGATTGCGATCAATGGGAAACTTACGCTGCTTTGTATGTGCGGACTGCCGGTGCTTGTGTTTGTTGTGGTGTTAATTAAGCGCAAACAGCATAAATCCTGGCAGATCCAGTCCAATAAGCAGTCCAACCTGAATGCCTACATCGCCGAGAGTATCAATGGTGTGCGCGTGACGCAGTCGTTTGTAAGAGAAGAGGAAAATATTGACATTTTTAATGGGCTGTCACGAAGTTATCGAAAAGCGTGGATGCGCGCAGTACGTTACAATTTCCTGATGTCACCGATGGTGGATATTATTTCCAATATCACGACAGCGTTTATCTACGTACTTGGAATCCAATGGATGTTTCAGCCGGATTCCGGTATTACGGTCGGTGTGTTGGTAGCATTTACCGCATATATCAGCCGCTTCTGGAACCCGATCAATACGCTGGCATCTTTTTACAATTCGCTCCTCACGGCGATTTCGTATCTGGAGAGAATTTTTGAGACAATTGATGAGCCGGTCGATGTCAAAGACCGTGAAGATGCGGTCCCGATGCCTCCGATCCGTGGAGAAGTCGAGTTTCAGGATGTTACTTTTAGTTACGAACCGGGAGTCGAGATTCTTCAGCATGTAAATCTGAAGGCGGAGCCGGGAAAATGTATCGCGATCGTCGGACCGACAGGAGCCGGAAAGTCGACGATTGTGAATCTTATCAGTCGTTTTTACGATGTGGACAGCGGAAAAGTGCTGATCGATGGCATCGACATCAGCGGCGTGACCTTGAAAAGTCTTCGAAGCCAGATGGGAATTATGATGCAGGATAGTTTTATCTTTTCCGGAACCATTATGGACAATATCCGCTATGGCAATCAGGACGCAACGGATGAGGAAGTGATCGAGGCGGCGAAAGTGGTCTGCGCGCATGATTTTATCATGGAAATGGAAAATGGTTACCAGACGGCCGTAAATGAACGGGGAAGCCGTCTTTCCGCCGGACAGCGCCAGTTGATTTCCTTTGCGAGAGCACTTCTTGCGTGTCCGAACATTCTCATCATGGATGAGGCGACATCGAGCATCGATACCGAGACGGAAATCCTTCTGCAAAAGGGATTAAACCACCTTCTGGAGGGAAGAACTTCGTTTATTATCGCGCATCGTCTTTCGACGATTAAAAATGCGGACGAAATTTTGTACGTTGACAAAGGCGGCATCGTGGAACGTGGAAATCACGAGGAACTGATGGCGAAACGGGGCGAATATTACCGCCTGCAGATGGCGCAGAAGAGTTGAGACTGTGTTTTGGGGGCTTTTAGTGTTTATTTTGGCGATGGCAGATGGCAGGAAGGGAGAAGGACTGTCGGTGGCGTGTGGTCTGTCGGGACAAGTATGGCGAGTGGGTCAAGAGGCCTGTTGGCGGAGTGTGGTCTGTCGGGACAAGTTTGGCGAGTGGGTCAAGAGAATTGTTGGCGGAGTGTGGTCTGTCGGGGCGAAATCGCTGAGTGGGTCAAGAAAATTGTCGGCGGGGTGTGGTCTGTCGGGGCGAAAAGGGCGAGTGGGTCAAGAGG
>ULUB01080928.1_pt1 | contig 28621 bp, 20 predicted proteins | sample 1958111 | NCBI WGS metagenome assembly ULUB01 (sample SAMEA4835749, study PRJEB28245) | human gut metagenome | biome: gut microbiome; material: fecal sample | place: Denmark | collected 2008
TCCCCTGCTTCCAAAGCCAAATCAATCGCTCTTCGAAATTGAGTTGCGAACTGTTTAATTTCCTTCATCTTACGCTCCTTTAATAAAACCGCTTTTGCAAAAAAGTATCCTTTCGCCAAAATGTATAATTCCCGTTTCCCAAAGCCTATCCCCTGGGGTAAATCTCTGCTTATATCATCACTCTGCGGAAACAGAAACACACATCTATTTTTCTTCCAAAATCGCAGAAACCTTTGATTTATTGGGCTTTTCTCGACAGAAGGCAGACTGTTTCGACGTGCGTACAAATTCAAATTATATCCCCACAAAACTACGGATATCTGGACAATATTTTTACAGTACTAATACCGTTCGTGCAGCCTTTTCCCGCAAAATCATGGATGGTATTAATTTTGCACCATACTAATTGTGCAACAGCCTGTGGCACAATTACTTTTTTCCATTACTTCAGTATCATTATCTTCTTCCATCTTTTCCGCTTCTAACGATTGATACTCCTGTTTCAATCCTCGTAATAATTCTTCCCCACTCGACAAGTACAGCTTATACTTTGACACAAAAATCTGCGTCTTATCAAATGACTAGTGCTACCGCTTATTGAGAATAATTTCTTTCTTATTAACAAATAACCGAGCATTTATATTCCAACTGTCTTGATAACCTCCAACAATAATTAATATAGGTTCTGGACATTTTAGTTTTTGGTCTTGAGATAAAACTATCATTTGATTTTTATCAATATTACTTGGTGCCGACGATGCATTTGGATGATAGTGCCACTCTCCTAAATAATACTGACCTTGGTCCCATGCCAAGTCTAAAATTCTTTTCAATCCATCTATACCCCTATGAAAAGTACACTTTGAATGTCTAGAATTTTTGGGTGGTGATGTTATTTGCAAAATATTAGCTATTGCTTGGTTGGAAGAATAATTTCCAATTAAAATGCCCCCTGTTTCATAAGGATTAGAAATAGCACAATAATAAAGCATTTGTTCATAAGCCTTTGTGTCGAACTTTACACTATATGATTGATTCTTATCTTGAAAAAGCAAATTATCCATCCTCTCTTTTCTCCACCACCTCATAGCTTTCAAATATCCCATCGCTCTCTTTTTGCTCGTAAATGAGTGAAAGCGTCTTTTGAGATTTTGATATAATGTAATTTTCAATTACCTTCACGGAAGTTGCAGCAGCAATCCAAATATCATCACTTCTTCCAGGAAAAGTCGGATGCCAGCAACCAATTCCATTCCTTGGCAAGTCGTAATCATCATATAAGACTTTTTCTGCCTGTAGGTACGGGGAAATCAAATCATAAAAAGCATTAAAATTAAAAGTGTTACCATTCATCAGTGTAACATATAATCGTTTTGCACCCAATCCAACAGAGACTGAAGCTATAATATGGGTTCTCTTAAAATTAGTACTTTGAAGAATATCAAGTACATTATTTTCCCCAGTACAATCAACAATAACATCATATCTATCCAAATCAATATTTGTTTTAAAAGAGTCATCATTTGAAAGAGTATCATTTATAACTTTAACATTTGCGTGTGGATTTAGGGAGTTAAGATAATTACATACCGATAATTCTTTAAATTCACCAATATTATTTAGATTTAAGATATGGCGGGATAAGTTCCCGACTTCAAATATATCTGAATCTGCAATAGTAATATTATATACTCCTGCTCTTACAAATATTTCTGCGATTGATGCTCCAATGCAACCTGCTCCAATGAGCAATATTCTTTTTCTTAGTAACAGGTCGCTCATTTTACCTCGTTGAGATATTTCGTGTTGGTTCCAATTTTCTGAAACAATCCAATCCAATTTTGCATTTTTAGTGAATACCTCACATCTATCACGCATCCACCATCCCTGTTGATTATTTCTGAATCCTTTTGCTGTTCTTTTGCCATATGATACAGTCGGTAAATACAGAGCTTTCCAAGAAATTATCTCGGGGTCTCCACCAAAAAATCGGGGAACAGGGAAACCAATTAAAAGCAAATGCCGTTTTCCGTCCCGAATTTTTGAGACAATATTTTGAAGGATACACATTATATTAATATGTTGTTTTTCACAGGCAACTAACAATTCGCCAAATGTTTCTGGTGCTTGCCACTCATTAACAACTGGAATCTGATTCATAAGTATCCACGGGGCAATAATTGGAGGTGATATAGTTGTTTTTGAAAGATATTTTCCCCATTCTGTATAATGCTGAATGTTGTTACTTAGCGATTTAAACACCTTAACATAGTATACAAATGGTTTACTTTTATACACATCTAATTCTGCTATTCCATACCGACATTCGACACTCTCCCATTGCATGAAGGTAACCACATCTTCCGAGAAAGCAAACTGCATTTCTAAAATATTGCTCATAGAAAATTCGGGCAGCTCAAACGGCTCGCTTTCTGTAACTAATTTTCCTTTTGCCGCTAACTCGAGCCAACAAATTGCTCGTTTTGTATGATACAACAAGCGTTCATCTACACTATATGGTTCCGATTGATAATTAGGTATTGTATTCACCTCAAGGCATAATGCTCCTTTTCTCCACAATCCGTTCCTTTCAATTTTGGAGTTGTTGGCTTGATGATACAATGTAACCGTTATACTGTTTTCGACGTCTGGATATACTTTAATTTTTCCGTTTGGGTATTCGGATCCAACAACGAAAAACCATTGAGATTTCTGAGGGAAATATGGTGTTTCACATTCAATCACAATACTTAAGTGTAAATACCAAACATTTAATTCATTATCAAATTGCCACTCATCCATTATCTCAACTTGCGATAATGAATCTAAAGCCCTTCGAGCCTGATTTAATTTATCAAGGATTTGTTTTGACTCCATCTATGCAAATCTTCCTTCTGGAATGGCTGCTGATTTTTCGGTACGGGTTGTAAATCCCGTTGAAGAATTAGATTTTGATGGCTTTGGAGCTGGTGGGAATTCATTACCAAATAGCTCTCTCCATTTGCAAACACTATCATATAATTCTTCACAATCAAAAGCTTCACGAGCTATTTTAGCAGCATCACAAACCGTATCGTAGAAATCAGAATATTCTTCATCTGTAATTCGTGCAAAAACATCGTGTTCAGGAACGCCTCTATCAGCTAAAAAAGGTTTATTAGTGTATTGGGAAACGATATTTTCAAGAGTTAATACAACACCTTCGGCAACACTTTTAATATCATCTGGACAACAATCACCAATAAAATGTTCCAACGGATAACTCTTGGGATGTTTCATATCTGGATATTGTGTTTTACGCCACCACTTCAATGCCTTAACAACATTTATATAGTGGGTATTGCAATTCTTGTTTTTTTCAACCGTCCATCGAATTTGCTCAAGTGGATGTGTTTTATCCCATTTTTCCGCTTCACGGTCAGGAATTAGCAATGGTTCGGATTTCCATTGAGGCTGGCTATCTGATCTACAAAATATGTTATATGTACTTTCAAGTAAGGCATTACTAAACGATTTTGTAAGTAACTTTTGTTGAAAATCTTCAATTGTGTATTCTGAAATAATAGCCTCATCTTGAAGTACTCCTGTTTCGCTCTCACTAGGTGCAGAAGTAGGAACGATATCCAAATCAACATAACTTAAACTTATACCAATTGATCTCCCTTGAATTCTATATTTGTCTTTGTAATGCTTTTCTAAAAATGGGACAAATAAATTCAAAGCCTCCTCTGGTGTATACTCTTCAGAGTCTAATTTCGTTACAACAATTACATCGACATCCGATTTGTTGCCGTTTTTAGGTTTTACTGCTGTAGAACGTCGGTAGCTTCCCTGTAAAAAAGTACTAATAATAATCTTAGATAAGGTTTCATCTTCCTCTAATCGTTTTCTTAACGTGGTATGCCCTGTTTTCAAATCATTCACCTGATTATCAGACAAGCGAATATTAGATAAAAAATCTTTAAAATATGACGGTACAGTAGACATAAACGATCCTCCTTTAATTAGTAAAACTTATTGATTGTGAATATGTACAAGAATTCCTTTGCTCAAAATCATATTCATATAGAATACATTTGCCAAATCCAACTGAATTTTGACCTAAGAAAAACATAAATGCATTTGGAGCAGCAGCAAAAATATGTAGTGTTGCACGCCGTTCCACAGTGCTTCTTCTGCCAATAGCGTTATAAACTGAATTAGCTAAAGCAGTTGCATGTGTTCCATCTTCTATCGAAAAATTTGTAGCACCAACATCGCTTGGCGTACAATTAATGATACGTCCAATTGATAGATTGTTTTCTTTTATGAATTTTACCACGTCATCGTAAATGTTGCGAGTGACATTTAATACTAATGCAGAATCATATTGATTCTCATTAAACTTTTCGTGTGAAATATCCCAATTAGTATAGTTCCTTTTAGATGGCAGTTTCACATCCCATAATACAGTGCCATTGGTCGACGATTTTTGTATCGGAAATACGTTGATACCTGATTTACTATCAAGAATTCTTCCTACTGCAAAGGCTATAGACGCATGTGTATCTAAAAATATTTGATAGGCATGCTTGTTGCTTGTATTTGTGAGCAAAAATTCCTCCAAATTTCTATAAATATCTTTGTTCCAATCGTATTCACCCTTTATATTGCGACCATCAAACTTATTAATGAATGATAAACAACTCTCTGTGTCTTCTTCCAAGTTTTCTGCTCCACGGGTAAAGCTTTTCACACCAATAGATATTCTTTTAGGGGAATACTTATCGGCAACAAGAAGAATGCGTTTTTCCATTTCTTCATCAAAGTCTTTTCTATCAATACCTTTACCATGTGTTGAAGAAATCATCTGGTCATTTACAGTCGCTGAAGCAATAAACCTAATTTGGTCAAACGTCATCATTTGATTGCTATCTGAAATATACTGATGCAACGAATCTCTTACAATTTTTTCTAAAACTTCTATTTCAAACGGCAAAATAACAAACCGTATTCTCTTATTATCAAACAAATCTGTATCAAACCCCTTTAGCGACAATTTTGCTTCTTTATCAAGCACTTTCCCATAATACTTTTCGATTGACTTTATAAACGTGTTGGCGGACTTATCACATTGCCCGATTAAAAATAATTCATATTCAGGACTTTCTATATCCTTTATAAGGTCATCTAGCCATGTTTTGATGTCTGATTTGGTAAAAGTATTTATCGTTGATTTTACTTGTATGCATTTAACAATTTGATTTTGCTGCTCTAATGCTATATCAACCTTATCATTTGATGTTGGAAATTCGACATATATCTTATCCCAGTTACCTTTATCAGTTAAGGCATCTAATACTGAAGCAAACCCCTGGTATAAAAATCCCCGTGATGCTTCTTTTCCACCCATAATTCTCACCCTTTCCATCATTTATTTGCTTTACTAATCCATGTGATATTCTATAAACAGGCTACCTATTAAATAACCCCAAAATATTTCAAAGCATCTTTGATTGCTTCCACTTTCTCCGCTGTAGGATGTTTCAATTCTTCTACTGCATTAGGAGCGTCATACATCGGCAAGCCCAGACTTCTCTTTACCTCTGCTATATAAGCAGTATGTACCTTGAAGCCATATTTAGTTTCTATATATTCCTTTATTTTTTGTATGTAACTCGCTCTTTCGGCTTGTACGCTTCGGCTCTCTTTGCGATATTATCCAGCGGTACTTTACCCTCACCCTCGCCAAACTCCACTTTTATGTTGATATGACTGTCGGGCTTTTTGTGGGAAAGCAAGACAACCGTCTCCACATGCTCTGTGTCACATAACTGATAAACCCCTTTGATCTCATCTTGCTGCATACCTCCCAGCATAAGCCATGTTTCCGGCAGTCCATTTTCTTTTTGCAGACATTGATTCAACGCCGCTTCAAATGGGCCGTATACATCACTCCATTTTTCCTTACAATACGCCTTTGCCTTTTCCGCCCATTGCGGATTCTTTCTTATAGAAATAATTTTCATATTATATATGCCGGCTGCACAAAGCACGATAGTGTGAATGATAGGTGTAACGGATTCCAGTGTGTCGTTTTCTGCTATTGTTCCGCTTTTTCATATCATTCACCTGCCTTTCGTATAGGAATTAGTATAACGTACTTTTTCCCGCGTGTCAATCGTCTAACTGAATTCCTTTCAGCAGACCTGCCAGCGATGTCGTCGCTTCTTCATCGGTATATTCCATTGAAGTTTCCTCCGAGTCATTGACTGCTTCTTCCACTTCCGGCGCGATGTCCTCTGCTTCTTTCATGCTCAAGCGAATTTTTCCGTCTTCGACAGACAACACTTTCACTTTTACTTTCATGCCAAGTTTGACCACTTCTTTTGGCGACTTCAAAAACTTATTGCAGATCTGTGAAATGTGCACCAGTCCGGTAAGTCCGTCTCCAATTTCAACAAAGCATCCGTAAGATTCGATACGGGTAATTGTCCCCTCGGTAATAAACCCTTTCTGCAGAGCATTTAATTTCGCAGCATTTTCCTGTGCAAGGCGTTCTTTCGCCACTTCTTTTGCCGAAAGCACAAGGCGGTTTTCGTCTTCGTCCGCCGTAATTACCTGTACCTGCACCTTTTTACCGACGTAAGACTCCAGATCCTCGACATACTGTGCCGCCAGTTTGGAAGCCGGAATAAATGCACGGATTCCCTCAAGATACGTAATTACTCCGGAAGGTACCACTTGTTTGATCTTCACTTCAAAGATGGTATGATTGGCAAGGGCATCCTGCAATGTTTCCCAGGCTGCCACTTCTTTTGCCTGACGCAGGGAGGTGATTGTCTGTCCGGATTCATCTTCATATAAAACGATCACAGTCAGCGTATCTCCGATCCGGATCTCATCCATTGCATGAAAATCCGGGTCATTGCTCCATTCTTCTTTCGGAATGATTCCGCGGGAATACGATTGCAGATCAAGCGCGATCTCGTCTTCGTCGATTGCCACAACGGTTCCTTTTATCGCCTGTCCCGGGCGGAATTTTACAAAAGAGGCATTGATTTCATCTTCAAAATCTGCCATTGTCAATTTTTCTTCATCCATTTTCTGTCATCCTTTCCAATTCGTCTGCTAATCTAGCAAATTCTTCCAGCCCTAATTTTTCGCCTCGTATTCTTACATCAAATCCCGCCTGTTCAATCGCACGCGCTGCCTGTTCTTTCGTAAAGGAAAGCTCGGCGCTGTTTGCAATTCCATTTTGCAGGGTTTTCCGGCGCTGATTAAAAGAAGCGCGGATCAGACGGAACATCAGTTTTTCATTATGCACTTCGACCGGCACTCTTGCGAGACAGTCGAGTCGTATGACCGCACTGCCGACATTGGGCCGCGGCATAAAACAGTTCGGTGGCACAAAGGCGGCGATGTATGGTTTGGCATAATATTGAACCGCGAGAGACAGCGCTCCGTAATCTTTTGTCCCCGGTTCTGCTTTCATACGGTCTGCCACTTCTTTCTGCACCATGACGGTAACATTTGCCAGAGGAACATGGCTTTCAAATAATTCCATAATGATCGGCGTGGTAATGTAATATGGCAGATTTGCCACCACTTTGATCGGCTTTCCGTCATTGTAAGTGTCTGCGATCTGCTGAATGTCCTGTTTTAAAATATCGCCATGCAGCACTTCTACATTGTCGTAAGGCTGCAATGTTTCCTTGAGAATAGGGATCAATTTATCATCAATCTCCACCGCAAGCACCTGTCTTGCATTTTCACAGAGATACTGCGTCAATGTGCCGATCCCCGGTCCGATTTCCAGCACAAAATCGTCTTTTGTAATCTGTGCCGCGTCGACAATTTTATCAAGCACATGCGGATCGATCAAAAAGTTTTGTCCAAATTTTTTCTTAAATTGAAATTCATGCTTTTGAAGCACTTGTATGGTCTCTTTGGGATTGCTTAATTTTTCCATATTCACCTCCTGTTTTTTTCATCCAGCCGGTATAACTTTCTGGCATTTTTTTCTGTTTCTTCGATTACTTTCTGCTCGGAAATTCCTTTGATCGCGGCAATTTCGCGTGCCACATAAATTAAGTTTGTGGAATCGTTTCGTTTGCCGCGGTTTGGTTCCGGCGAAAGGTAGGGGCAGTCCGTCTCCAGCACAATACGTGAAAGTGGGATGGCTTCTACCGTCTCTTTCAAACGACGTCCGTTTTTAAATGTGATCACACCGCCGACTCCGATATAAAATCCCATATCGACGTATTCTTTTGCCATCTCTTTGGCATACGAATAGCAATGAATCACGCCGCCACAATCTGCCGCATGGGTTTCCAATATCATATCCATCGTATCTTTCGCCGCTTCACGGCTGTGGTATACAATCGGTAAATTTACTTTTTTTGCCAGTTCAATCTGGCGGCGGAACCATTTTTTCTGAATTTCCGGCTCCGGCTCTTTCCAGTGATAATCAAGACCGATCTCTCCGATGGCAACAACTTTTTCGTCATGGGAAGCCTGTTCCAGCCATTCCATATCGGTTTCTGTGAGGGGCGCGGTGTCCGAAGGATGCACCCCGACCGCCACATAGGCAAACTCATAACTGTGTGCCAGTTCCATCGCCGCTTTGCTGCTTTTCATGTCAGCGCCCACGCACACAATATTGCCAATTCCATTTTCTTCCAATGATCCAAGAAGGCTTTCGCGGTCTTCGTCAAATGCTCTGTCGTCGTAATGACTATGTGTATCAAATATCATATTATTCTTAGAAAAGACAACAGAAGAGAATTCCTCTGTTGCCTTTTATCTCCGTTTTCTTTGTATTCTATTAGCAGATCTCGGCTCCTGCCGGCATCGGTTTTTCCGGTGTCATAAGTGCCAGATTTCCGTCGGCATCTTCTGCGCAGAGAAGCATTCCTTCTGACAATACGCCTGCCAGTTTTGCCGGTTTGAGGTTTACAAGAACCATCACTTTTTTACCGACCATCTCTTCTGCACTGTAGTGTGCTTTGATTCCGGATACGATCTGTTTTACTTCGCTTCCGATACGAACCTGGGAGCACAAAAGTTTTCTCGATTTCTTCACTTCCTCGCAGGCAATGATCTCGCCCACCTGGAACTGCATTTTCATAAAGTCATCAAATGTGATCTCCGGTTTTGCTTCGATATCAATGACATCCTCCGGTGCCTCAGCTTTTTCTGCTTCTGCTGCCTGAGCCGCTTCTTTTTCATGAATTTTTTTCATAAATTCTTCTTCATCGATTCGCGCAAACAGAATCTCCGGCTTTTCAACTACTTTGGTATCGTTTGGATATTCTCCTGCTTTCAAAGTCTCAAGTTCGCCCTTTGTCGCATTGATCTGAGCAAGGATCTTCTCACTGGTTTCCGGCATAAAGGAATCCAAAAGAGTCGCTCCGACACGGATACCATCCATCAGATTGTACAAGACGGTAGCCAGACGAGGTTTCTTTTCTTCCTCTTTGGCAAGTGCCCAAGGCATCGTCTCGTCGATATATTTATTACAGCGTTTAAACAAGGTAAAGATTTCCGTAATGGCATCTGCCACACGAAGTTTGTCCATTTTTTCTGTCACTTTGCCCGGTGCCGCATTGATAACAGCTTTCAGTTCATCATCGACAGGCTCGGAAACACCGGCATCTTTAACCACTCCGTCAAAATACTTATTGGACATGGAAATGGTACGATTTACAAGATTTCCCAATGTATTGGCAAGGTCGGAATTCATGCGTTCTACCATTAATTCCCAAGTTACTACACCATCGTTTTCGAATGGCATCTCATGAAGAACGAAATAACGTACGGCATCTACGCCAAACTCGTCTACGAGATCATCGGCATACAGTACATTTCCCTTACTCTTACTCATTTTTCCGTCGCCCTGAAGCAGCCAAGGATGTCCAAATACCTGTTTTGGCAGAGGAAGTCCGAGTGCCATAAGCATGATCGGCCAATAAATCGTATGGAAACGCAAAATATCTTTTCCGATCAGATGAAGATCTGCCGGCCAGAATTTGTCAAACATTTCATCGCTGTTTCCGTCCTGATCGTAACCAAGTCCGGTAATGTAGTTACTCAGCGCATCGACCCACACATATACGATGTGGCCCGGATCAAAGTCTACCGGAATGCCCCATTTGAAACTCGTTCTGGAAACACAGAGATCTTGAAGTCCCGGCAAAAGGAAATTGTTCATCATTTCGTTTTTACGCGACTCCGGCTGGATAAATTCCGGATGTGTGTTGATATGTTCGATCAGGCGGTCCTGATATTTGCTTAATTTCAAGAAATACGCTTCTTCTTTCGCCGGCTGGCACTCGCGTCCACAGTCCGGACATTTGCCATCGACAAGCTGTGACGGCGTGAAGAACGATTCACAAGGAGTACAGTACATTCCTTCGTAATGTCCCTTGTAAATATCTCCCTGCTCATACAATTTCTTAAAGATCTTCTGAACCTGTTTTTCATGTTCTTCATCCGTCGTGCGGATAAAGCGGTCGTAAGAGGTGTTCATCAGATCCCAGATACGTTTGATCTCAGAAGAAACATTGTCAACAAATTCTTTTGGCGTAATGCCTGCTTCTTCTGCCTTCAATTCTATTTTCTGGCCATGTTCGTCCGTTCCGGTCTGGAACCGCACATCATAACCTTGATTTCTTTTATATCGCACGATTGCATCGGCGAGTACAACTTCATACGTATTTCCAATATGAGGTTTTCCCGATGTGTAAGCAATGGCGGTTGTCAAATAATATGGTTTCTTTGCCATTTGTAAGAGCCTCCTTCAATTTTAACTTCCTATCTTTCTATTTTAGTGGGAAATCATGAAATTGTCAACGGTTTCATCACTCCACTCTGCAACATCTCAATTTCTTCTTTGTATGGCGGAATCGGATTTTTCGGATCATCTTCCGGTTTGATCCACGGTGTTTCCAGTATTTTCGGCACATTGGCAAATCTCTCGTCCGAGACAAACCGGTACAGAGTATCAAATCCGATCGTGCCAAGTCCCACATTTTCATGGCGGTCTTTGTGCGCTCCGAGTGGATTTTTGCTGTCATTAATATGAAATACCGCAATCTGGTCCAGCCCAAGAACGCTGTCAAATTCTTCCATTACCTCTTCGTAATGATTGACGATGTCGTATCCTGCATCATTTACATGGCAGGTATCAAAGCACACGCGGAGGTTTTCCGGATACCGCACGCCGTCATAAATCGCTTTAAGTTCTTCGAAAGAACGACCAATCTCGCTGCCTTTTCCTGCCATTGTCTCCAAGGCAATCTTCACTTTCATATCCTGTTTCATTACCATATCCAGTCCTTTGATGATCTGCGCGATACCGGCTTCTTCACCCGCGCCCACATGGGAACCCGGATGGAGAACAAGTGTCTCCGATCCCATCGCTTCGGTTCTCTCTAATTCTACCGCGAGAAAATCCGTCGCGATCTGAAAGGTCTCCGGTTTGACCGTATTTGCCAGATTGATAATATAAGGGGCGTGTACGACAAATGTCTCAATTCCGTTTTCCTTCATCAGCTCTCTTGCTGCCGGAATATTTAATTCCTCTATTTTCTTTCTTCTTGTATTTTGAGGTGCTCCGGTATACAGCATAAAGGTATTTGCGCCATAAGAAAGGGCGGTCTTCACGGAGCCAAGCATCATATCTTTTCCACTCATTCCCACATGGGATCCTAATAAATACATATTTTCCTCCTATCGCAACAATTCAGGACTGAATGTGCGGATGGGGTGTCCCGAATAGTTGCTTTCAAAATTTATTGTTCAAAAAACGCAGTTACAAATTCTTCCAGATAATACTGGTCTGCTGCCGCCATCAGTTCACGGGCAGAATGCATCGCAAGGATCGGCACTCCCATGTCTACCATTTTCATCGGCAGATATTTGGAAGCGATTGATCCGAGTGTGCCTCCCTGGGAAACGTCCGAACGGCTGGCAAATTTCTGATACGGAATGCCTTCGTTTTCAAAAATCATCATTGCGGTCGCCACCGCTTCACTGTCTGTTACATAATTCTGTGCGCTGGAACGTTTGATCACGACGCCTTTTCCCAGCGGATTCGGATTGGTCGGATCGGATTTTTCCGGTTTATTCGGATGAAACCCGTGTGCGACATCAAGTGACAATGCAAATCCTCCAAAAATCGCCGTCTCTGCCTTTTCTTCGGCCACTCCGAGACAGCGGTATATTTTCTTTAACAAGCGGTACAAAAATTCGCTGTCTGCCCCCTGTTTTGTGCGGCTTCCAATCTCTTCGTTGTCAAACAAGGCGATGACATTGATCCCCTTTTCCCGGTTCTGATTTAAAAGCCCCTGCAGGCAGGCTTCGACTGAAGTAATGTTGTCCAGCCGCGGGGCAGAGATCATATCTTCCTGAATGCCCAATACATCTCCGGCATCACAATTGTACAAATATAATTCATAATCCAATATCTCGCTTGCGGATACTTTCAGTTCTCTCGCAAGCAGGGAAAGAAAGAACTCTTTTTCCACTTCGGTTCCATCGACAAAAGCCAGCGGCTCAAGGTCATTCTGACGGTTTAATTCCACACCTTTATTGACTTCGCGGTTCAGATGAATGGCAAGATTCGGAATCGTAAAAAGCGGACGTTTCATATCCACAATACGCACTTCCGGCTCAAATACATTATCGGATTTGATAACTACTTTTCCCGCCACGGAAAGGGCACGGTCCATCCATGTATTTAAAATAGCACCACCGTACACCTCGACATTTAACTTGCCATATCCTTTAGTGTCTACTTCCGGATTACTTTTGATATAAAGGCAGGGATGGTCTGTGTGCGCCGCAGCCAGGCGAAGCATCTGGTCTTTCTCCGCCGCCTCTTCTGCCAAAAATTGGCTGCCGATAGAAAATGCAAACAAACTGGAATCCGACTGTGTGACAAGATAAGTCTTGCCGGGCTCCAGATCCCAATGCGGTTTCTGCATGGAAAGCACACAGGCGCCCTCTTCTTCCAATGTTCTTTTTGCCGCTTTTACTGTCGTAAAGCTGCATGTCGATACGCCGATCCGATTCAATAAACGGTCTGCGGTTTCCTGAACTTTTATATTCATATCCATTTTCCTTTCCCACTTTGTATAATTTCTTTTCTTCCGGTTATACTCTTACTATAACCAAAGATAAAGTTAAAATACTTATCCTCCCCCCTTTTCAAAAAGGAGCCTCTTTCCTACCGATAGCGCAGGAGAGATGCTCCTTTCGTTATTAAATAGTAACTATTCAGGTTCCCCCTCTTCCACACATTCGCATTTCGAACACTTCGTGTTCTTTCCCGCCTTTGACAAGGCTAAAAATGCTCATATGCGGAGGGGGAGCCCTATTAGGATCTTATGTGGAAATCAAAGCCTCTTACGTGCAAGCACGACGATTCATTGCTTCCCATACATAAGATCCTGAATAGTTACATTAAATATTTATAATTCCCAATGACTGAAGCAGCAGGAATACTAGCAGAACCGGTGCCACGAAACGAATCATGACGATATACAATCCTTTTCTGCTGAATTTGTATTCTCCATTCTGCGTTACTTCATTGATGATGACATCCGGTTTCACAACCCAGCCGATCAAAATACAAGTAAGTACAGCTACGGACGGCATCAGAATATTGTTACTGATATAATCCATAATATCTAAGATCTGTGCTACGCTTCCATTTGGCAGCGGCAGTTCAAAGTAAAACAAGTTGTAACCGAGGCAGACAATGATTCCACCGATAAATGCATAAATGGTTACAATAATTCCACCTTTCTTTCTCGACCAATGGAACTTATCCATCATACTTGACACGATAGCTTCCATGACTGACACGGAAGATGTCACTGCCGCAAAGAGCACCATCAGGAAAAATGCGACACCGATGGCGATGCCGACACCGCCCATCTGGTCAAATACTTTCGGAAGGGAAACAAACATCAATCCCGGTCCGCCTGACATTCCTTCAATTCCCATAAATACATAGATTGCCGGTACGATCATAAGGCCCGCAAGAAGTGCCACCACGGTATCAAAAATCTCAATCTGGTTGATGGATTTCATCAAATTTACATCTTTTGGCACATAAGAACCATAGGCTACCATAATTCCCATCGCTACACTGATGGAGAAGAACAGCTGTCCCATCGCATCCATAATGATTACAACCCAGTCTTTGAGCGTCATTCCGCTGACATCCGGAACGAGATATACTTTTAAACCGTCAAGTCCGGTTCGGGTAACCCCATTCGCATCCGTGAATTTTATCGTCAGCGAATAGACGGAAATTCCAATGATAAGTACCAATAAGATCGGCATGATAAATTTGCTGGCTTTTTCAATTCCTTTATCCACGCCGCAAAGCACGACTGCCGCTGTCGCTCCTAAGAATATCATCATAAAGAAAATCGGTGCATACTGCGATGTAATAAAGTTGTTAAAGAAACTATCCTGCGCCGCATTATGCGCTTTGGCTGTCGCAAATACAGTGAAATATTTGACAACCCATCCACCGATCACACAGTAATACGGCAAAATGATCGTCGGTACCAGGCAGGCAAGTACGCCTAATTTTCCCCATTTTGGATGAATGGCTGCATACGCGGTAAGCGGGCTCTGCTTGGTCTTTCGCCCTATCGCGATCTCGGTTGTAAGAAGTGCAAATCCAAATGTCAATGCCAATATGATGTAGCAGATAATAAACACGCCGCCGTGATTTTTCGCTGCAAGATACGGAAATCTCCAAATATTTCCAAGTCCAACGGCACTCCCTGCTGCCGCCAGTACAAATCCCAGTGTCCCTGTAAAACTCCCTCGTTTTTTCTTTTCCATAAAGTCCTCCTGTCAGTGCGTTAATATCTTCTATAATAATGGATTATGGATTATAACGCAAGGATTTTTTTACAAATGCAACACCCGGTCTTTGATTTCCTGGGTTCTTCCCTGATTCCAGAACTGGGTTCCGATATAGCCACAAGTGCGGCGGGCAACGAACAGTGTGTCGGTGTCGCGGTTACCGCAATTTGGGCATTCCCAGACAAGTTTTCCTTTTTCATCGGTTTTTATCTGAATCTCGCCGTCGTATCCGCAGGCCTCGCAGAAATCGCTTTTCGTATTGAGTTCCGCGTACATGATATTTTCGTATATATGCCGCATTACCGCAAGTACCGCCGGTATGTTGTGCTGCATATTCGGCACTTCCACATAGCTGATGGCACCGCCGGGCGACAGTTTCTGAAATTCCGATTCAAATGTCAATTTATCAAACGCGTTGATTGGCTCGGTCACGTGAATATGGTAACTATTGGTAATATAGTTTTTATCCGTCACGCCTTTGATCCGTCCAAACCGCTTTTGCAGGCATTTGGCAAATTTGTAGGTCGTTGATTCCATCGGTGTGCCGTAAACCGAATAGCTGATATTTTCAGCAGCCTTCCATTCGGCACATTTGTCGTTTAATTTCTGCATGACTGCCAATGCAAAATCATGTCCTTTTTTTGCCGTATGGCTTTCTCCGGTCATTCGCACGCACATTTCGTACAATCCGGCATAGCCGAGGGAAATGGTCGAATAACCGTTATACAATAGTTTATCAATCGTCTCTCCCTTTTTCAGGTGCGCAAGCGCTCCATGCTGCCACAGAATCGGTGCCACATCGGAAACGGTGCCGAGAAGGCGCTCATGACGGCAGCGCAGGGCACGGTGGCAGAGTTCCAGTCTTTCGTCCAATATTTTCCAGAACATGTCCATGTCGCCGTACGATGAGCACGCCACATCAACAAGATTGATTGTCACGACTCCCTGGTTAAATCTCCCATAATATTTATGGCTTCCATCCGGATTCCGCTGACTGTCTTCCACCGTCAGAAAGGAACGGCAGCCCATGCAGGTGTACACATCCCCCCGTTTTAATTCACGCATGACTTTCGCCGAAATGTAGTCCGGAACCATACGTTTTGCCGTGCATTTGGCAGCAAGTTCCGTCAACGCATAATACGGGGAATCTTCCGAAATATTGTCCTCGTCGAGTACATAGATCAGCTTCGGAAATGCCGGTGTGATCCACACACCTTTTTCATTTTTTACCCCCTGAATCCGCTGTGTCAGCACTTCGCGGATGAGCAGGGAAAGGTCATACCGCGTCTGGCCTTCCACTTCATCCAGATACATAAACATTGTGACAAACGGCGCCTGTCCATTGCACGTCATCAGTGTAATGAGCTGGTACTGAATGGTCTGAATCCCGCGCTTGATCTCATCTAAAAGCCGTTTTTCCGTAATTTTCTTTATCTTTTCTTCGTCTTTTTCCAGTTCGTTTTCCTCAAATTCGGTTTCCACTTCTTTATATATTTTCTTTCGGCTGATGTCCACAAACGGCGCCAGATGAGCAAGAGAAAATGACTGGCCGCCGTACTGGTTGCTTGCCACCTGCGCTACGATCTGCGTCGTAACATTGCACGCGGTATAGAAAGAATGCGGTTTTTCGATCATTGTCTCGCTGATGACCGTTCCGTTTTGAAGCATGTCTTCGAGATTGATCAGATCGCAGTTATGTTCTTTTTGTGCATAATAATCGGAGTCGTGAAAATGAATGATTCCCTCATTGTGCGCATCCACAATTTCTTTCGGCAGCAGCAGACGCATCGTAAGGTCCTTGCTGACCTGCCCCGCCATATAATCGCGCTGCGTCGAATTGATGCTTGCATCTTTGTTGGAATTTTCCTGATTGACTTCTTCGTTGCTGCACTCAATGAGCGACAAAATCTCTGCATCGGTCGTATTGGCTTTTCTCGCAATCTCACGCTGATAGCGGTAACGCACATATTTCTGCGCAATCTCGTATCCGCCCTCTTCCATAATGGCAATTTCTACCAAATCCTGAATCCGCTCTACATTGACGGCATGCGATGCCTTCTCAATCCTCTCCACCACTTTTCTTGTCACATCCGCAATCTGTAAAAGCGTCAGTTTCTTATCATCCGTCACCTCATTGTTGGCCTTTTGAATCGCATTGCTGATCTTTTCCGCATCAAACTCAACTTCTTCACCATTTCGCTTTATTACCCATACACTACCCATCTGTGCCTGTCATCTCCTATCTTTTCTTTCTGTTGCACGTTGGTGGTTTCCTTTTATCATAAAGGATATCGAGGAACTAACGTCTTTCGCCCCTGATATCTGCAAATATATAGTGTTTTGTTTTTCCCCAGCCACAACATATAGTATATATCATAACACTTTAAGGCGGGGATGTAAAGGGGAGATATTTATTATTTTCAAAAGACCCCCGCACTATTTCTAATGCAGAGGTCTTTCTCGCTTATCACTGTATCTTAACCTTTCGTTTACAATGCCATCCGCAAAATGGCTCTTCGAGGTCTTCACTATCTTCCATATACCACGCTACATGTCTCGTGATCTCGACATAATAGGTCTTTCCCTTTTTTAACTTTGGAGAAAGTCCGTCTCCATAAGGTGCTGTATAGAGATGAATTCTTGCGTCAGACATATCTTTCTTTTCTGAATATCGAAAATAATAGGCGTCTTCTTCTTTATTATACCCTTTCTTTCCATATTCGGCATCCTTCACCGTGACATGTATTCTCCCTTTCGTAGAAGTCACACGGTACTTTTTGAAAATGGCATTGGCAGTAAGATTGCCGTACAATTTTTCCGTAATATGATTTGGAAATAATTCCCAATCGTTTTTTGCCGATATATACCATCCGACAAATGTATAACCTTTTTTCTTCACTTTCTGAGGCAGCTTCTGCTGTTGATGATATTGATAAGAAACTGGTTTTTTCCCTAAAACTTTCCCCCCGTCCAGATTATATTTGATCTTATACTTCTGAAGCTTTGCTGTCGCCGTCTTTCCCGGAGCAAGTTTTGTTACCTTTTTCTTGCCAACATACCAGCTTCGTTTTCCAGACATCGTATCTAGGGGAATGGTAATCTTGGAATGATTCGTAATTGTTTTTAATGCAATGCAATTTGACGCAAACTTTTTATCAATTTTTTTTACAGACTTTCCAATGATAATGTTCTGTAATTTGGAGCAGCTGTCAAAGGTGTATTTTTCTACTGTTTTTACTGTATCTGGAATTTCAAACTTTGTAAAACTACATCTCGCAAAAGCATATTCTTTTATCGTTTCTAACTGCGATGGCAACTGAAGGTTTGTAAGTTTTTTACACCCTGCAAACATTCCGACGGAAAGAGTTTGAAGACCACGAGGTAATACCACTTCCTTTACATCCGAATCATAGAACGTCCAGTCACCTATTTCTTTTGTCGATTCTGGAATTACAATTTTTTCTATCCCGATAAGTTCAAATGCATTCTTTCCGAGTTTTTCCAACCCAGATGGAAGTTCTATTACCGCTATACGTGGAGAAACCAATGCCCCATCACCAATTTCCGTTATCGTCTCTGCCAACGATATCACGATCTTTTCATCGGGTGATGTACCCAAACTATCAAAGCAATTATCTCCAATCTTTTCGATCCCATCTTCTATCACAACGGACTTGATTTTTTTATTAATCTTCTCGTCTTGATCGAATTTTTTTGTTATCGTCCCTGTCCCGGAAATCGTAAGCACACCATCCTCGGACAGGGTATAACTACATTTTGCTCCACACGTTCCTTTTATCTCTGCCGCACGAGACACCGATATCGGTGATGCAGACAAAAACAAAAGGAAAAATGTCAGGAGAATTGCTGTTATTTTTCTGTATTGAATCATTTTGCACCCCTTTTAGCATAATTTGCTTCACTAAGATAGTTTTTAGGAACAGAACATATATATTGTTTAGATTTATCCGTTGTTTTACCTTTTCCGTTATTTGGAGAAATCACAAAAAATATATCTTTTCCATATAGATGAAGGCCTTCCATTTCCTTATTTTTAAAACTTACCTTAGTAGGATTAATCCGCAACTGTGTCCGATAACTCCCATTCTTCGTTAAATCTTTTTCACTTTTCCTATATAATGTCATCATCCCTACTATCAAAGGTTGTTTTTCAATTTCATTTCCCGATGAAAAGTATATTTTATTTTTATTTACCATCTTTTTTTGAGCATTTTTGCCTTTATAGGTATTCGAAACTTCAATTCCTTGATTTGAGCCATATGGTCGTATCATCTGATTTTTCTGTTTTTGTTCACAACTATAATTACACCATTTTTTATTCATAGACTGGAACGATATGGTTCTTGCTGAAGTGTTTTTTTCAAAATACTTAATTATATTACTCATCTGATAGCACGCAATCTGGATTTTAGAAATTTTTATCTCCGATTTCTGATCATCATTCAAATCGTTAGCAAACCAAACACATAATGTTTTATTGTCAGCAGATAAAGCCGCATCAATTCTACCTGGTCTTCCAAAATATTTTCGGTTTTGATTTGCATAAGCTAATTTAGTAAGACGCTTTACTCCTTTTTCCTTTGCCGAATCACCTTTAAAAGAAATATTGGTTTTAGCACTATATTTAACCAATGCTAACGACTGCGAAAAATCCTTTCGGACATTTGTCCCTAATAACATATACATTTTTCCATCACATTCTACAAATTCAAATGTTTGTCCATGTGCAAAGCCTTTCAGTCTCATTGTGCTATTTTGATCAAAATTCAAAATTTTATCATTTTTCGAATCAATACTACATGTTGAAACGAATACATCATCACCTCTTCTTTGTGCGATATAATATTTATTTCCACTTTTCGCAAAAGACTGAATAGCTCTTGCTTTTGATATTTTAGGCTCTTTATCTTTACTGTTTTTAAATTCTTCCAACCTGATACCTTTAATCGTATATTCAATGCCCTTTTCCCCTATTTTTGTCTTTTTCGGACGATATGCTGGTAATGCAAATCCTTTATTACTTTTATTAACATTACTACCAACACCTTTTGCCTTTGAAAGTTTTGCCATTACTGTCTTATATGCTTGATACTGACTTTCTGTATCAAATTCATCCTCTCCTCGTTCATAACCATCTTCAATTTCATCTTCAATTTCAGTTTCCTCATCTATAACTTGCATCATATCATAAAGATAGTATTCATCTATATTCATTTCTCCTTCAACTTCTGCTATGAACCCAAAAGAAACAGAACCATTAGCCGGAATAGATGCATTATAATTTGCATTATTTAAATATAAGTAGTTTTCTTCACTCTCTTCTACTTTTGCATTCCATACTTGCTGAATCTTTATATCGGTTTCTAATTCCAATTTCCAATCATCAATCACGTTATCTGATAAGTTTTTGATTGTTATTTCGCCATTTACAATATTACCATTCCAACGACTATATTCTTTGCAAGTAACTTCGTATTCATCTAAAACTTCTGCACACTCTTGTGTCAAAAAGACTTTATCCGGAAATTCAATATTGTCTGAACACTTTAATGTCATTCCAAAACTAACAGTCTGCCCAATCTCAATATCTTGATTCCAATTTGCATTATGAATAGTATATGTACACTCGTTTTTTTCTTTTACACTGGCGTTCCAAATATTTTCAATTTCTGCTTCCAAGTCAAAGCGCACTTCCCAATCTTCAATCTTCTCTTCTAATGTGTTTTTAATAATAACTTCAACATTACAATGATCTTTCCACGATGATACTACTTTGAATTCTGCATCGATATTATTATCTTCCAACAAATCCAATGCTTCATCATAATCTATTTCATCTGCACTTGTCTCATCATCGTCTTCATCTACATCTGTTTCACCAAACTCGACATCTTGATAATCTTCGTCATCTTCAATCGTATCACCCTCCCTAAGTTCAAAAGCATAAACTGAAACATTACTTACAAAACAGGTAGTAAACACCATTACCACCAACATTATTACAGCTACAATTTTTTTCTTCATTTCTACTCTCCTTTGATTTTTAATTATTTTGCTGTTTTCGAAGCTCATCTGATATTTATAAGATAAACATATTTAAAACAGGCAAAAAATAGTAATTCATTTATATTAATTATAATACAACTAACTTAATAAGTCCAATTAGTTTTTGTTATAAATCCTATAACTTTTGTGTTATAAATAACTGTAACATAAATTCCCTATTATCTAGCGTTTTTACCCCTACATACCTGAAAAAGCGCCGGCAGACTACTTCTACCGGCGCATCATTTCTTTTCTCTTTATTTTCTTTTGAATTTTTTCCCTGATTTTCCGTCAAAGGTTTCTTCTAACTGCTGCAACAGTTTCTTCTGCTCCTTGGTAACGGATGTCGGGACATCGACAACGAAGTCCACATAATGGTTACCACGCAGTTTTTTGTTGCGCAGGGAAGGCACACCTTTTCCACGCAGACGCATACGCGTTCCGGTCTGGGTGCCCGGTTTGATCGTACATGCCACTTCTCCGTCGATGGTTTTTACCGTTACTTCGCCACCGAGTACGGCTTTCGGGTAAGAAATCTTCACTTCGGAATACAAGTCGTAGTCATGACGTTCAAATTCCTCATGCGGCTGTACGTATACTTCTACAAGAAGGTCGCCACGTGCTCCGCCGTTGGTGCCCGGCTCGCCCTTTCCACGGATACGTACACTCTGTCCATGGTCGATTCCGGCCGGGATCGATACCTGGATCTTCTTTTTGCTTGCAATGTAACCGGTTCCGTGGCAGTCCGTACATTTGTCTTTGACCACTTTTCCTGTTCCATGACAATGCGGACATGTGGATACATTCTGTACCATACCAAATAAGGATTTCTGGGATGTCACCACCTGACCTTTACCACCGCAGGTAGCACAGATTTCCGGTGAAGTTCCCGGTTTTGCTCCGGTTCCGTGACAGGTCTGGCATTCGTCTTTCAATGTCAGTTCCAGTTCTTTTTCTACGCCAAAGCAGGCCTCTTCCAATGTGATGCGGACCTGCGCACGGATGTTCGCACCTCTTGTCGGTGCATTGGGATCACGTCTTCTGGCTCCGCCACCAAAGAAGTCGCCGAATATGTCGCCAAAAATATCGCCCATATCCATACCGGAAAAGTCGAAGCCGCCGGCTCCGCCAGCACCATTTTCAAACGCAGAGTGACCAAATTGATCATACTGACGTCTCTTATCCGGGTCGCTCAATACGGCATACGCTTCGGATGCTTCTTTAAATTTTGCTTCGGCATCTTTATCTCCGGGATTTGTATCAGGGTGATATTTTTTTGCCAATTTTCTATAGGCACGTTTCAGGGTAGCATCATCGGCATTGCGGTCTACCCCTAATACCTCATAATAATCACGCTTATCAGCCATTTTTATCCTCCATTCACTCACTCTTCGTTATAACCGACAGTACGACCCGCACCAGAGTACGAGCCGTAACATCGGAATCTATCAAGGTTGATTACAGTTCTCTGAAATCTCCATCGACAACGTCGTCTCCGCCGTTATCTGCTGTCTGCTGTCCTGCTGCTCCCATATCCGGACCAGCTGCACCCTGAGCGCCGCCAGCTGCCTGCTGTGCCTGCTCATACATCTTAGCAAATACCTGCTGTGAGTTTGTCATCAAGGATTCTTTTGCTGCTTTCAATTCTTCGATATCAGCATCTGTCATAGACTCTGGCTGTGTTCTCTCAAGAATTGCTTTTACTTTGTCAATCTCAGCCTGAACTTTTTCTTTCTCCGAAGCATCTACTTTGTCACCCACTTCATTGAGTGCTTTCTCTGTCTGGAATACCATGCTGTCTGCTTCGTTGCGGGTATCGATGCCCTCTTTGCGTTTCTTATCCTGAGCTTCGAACTCAGCGGCTTCTTTGACTGCTTTATCGATATCATCATCGGACAGGTTAGATCCTGCTGTGATGGTAATGTGCTGTTCTTTTCCTGTTCCAAGGTCTTTTGCAGATACATTTACGATACCATTGGCATCGATATCAAAGGTAACCTCGATCTGAGGTACTCCACGCATTGCCGGTGGAATGCCATCCAGACGGAACTGTCCAAGAGATTTATTGTCGCGGGCAAACTGTCTTTCACCCTGTACTACGTTGATGTCTACTGCGGTCTGATTATCGGCTGCGGTAGAGAAGATCTGGCTCTTCTTCGTAGGAATTGTTGTATTTCTTTCGATCAATTTGGTAGCTACACCGCCCATTGTCTCGATGGCAAGAGAAAGTGGTGTAACATCCAGAAGAAGGATATCACCGGCACCGGTATCTCCGGCAAGTTTACCACCCTGAATGGAAGCACCCAATGCTACACACTCATCCGGGTTCAAAGATTTATTTGGCTCATGTCCTGTCAACTGTTTTACTTTGTCCTGTACGGCCGGGATACGTGTGGAACCACCAACCAAAAGAACTTTGCTAAGTTCAGAAGCAGTAATTCCGGCATCTTTCAATGCATTGTTTACAGGAGTGGCAGTTCTCTCTACCAAATCTGCTGTCAATTCATCGAATTTTGCACGTGTCAGGTTCATATCAAAATGTTTTGGTCCTTCCTGTGTTGCTGTGATAAATGGAAGGTTGATATTTGTCGTTGTTGCGGAAGAAAGCTCTTTCTTTGCTTTCTCAGCAGCTTCTTTCAAACGCTGCATTGCCATCTTATCACCGGAAAGGTCAATACCTTCTGTTTTCTTAAATTCGCTTACCATGTAATCGCAGAGTTTGTTATCGAAGTCATCACCACCAAGACGGTTATCTCCGGATGTTGACAATACTTCGATGACACCGTCACCGATCTCGATAATGGATACATCGAATGTACCACCACCAAGGTCGTATACCATGATTTTCTGCTCGCCTTCGTTGTCAAGACCATAAGCAAGTGCGGCTGCGGTAGGCTCGTTGATGATACGTTTTACATCAAGACCTGCGATCTTACCGGCATCTTTGGTTGCCTGACGCTGTGCATCGTTGAAGTAAGCCGGTACTGTGATAACAGCTTCTGTTACTTTTTCGCCACCAAGATAATTCTCTGCATCGCCTTTCAATTTCTGAAGGATCATTGCGGAAATTTCCTGTGGAGAATATTTCTTTCCTTCGATATCGGCACGATAATCGGTACCCATATGTCTTTTAATGGAAGAAATGGTATTATCTGCATTGGTTACTGCCTGACGTTTTGCAGGTTCACCGATCAAACGCTCTCCATTTTTTGTAAATGCTACAACAGATGGTGTTGTACGTGCACCTTCTGCATTTGCGATAACGACTGGTTTTCCACCTTCCATAACAGCTACACAGCTGTTTGTTGTTCCTAAGTCAATTCCAATAATTTTACTCATAATAATTACCTCCAAAATAAATTCTGTTAGTTTACTACCTTAACCATACTGTGTCTCACGACGCTGTCTTTATACATATAGCCTTTCTGAAATTCTTCAGAAATGATGTTTGCCTCTTTGGTCTCATCTTCGTCATGCATTACCGCATTGTGAAGATTTGGATCAAATTCTTTTCCGACGGCTTCGATCGGAGTAACTCCAATTTCTTCAAGTACCGTAGTAAACTGTTTGTATACTGCTTCCATTCCTTTTACGAAGGCATTGTCTTTTTCCTCTTCCGGAACTGCTGCCAAGCCTCGTTCAAAATTATCTACGATAGGAAGAACTTTTTCCACAACATTTTTGGCACCCATGTCAAATTTTGCTGCTTTTTCTTTTTCGGAACGATTTCTGAAGTTTTCAAACTCTGCCATATTACGGAGAAGTCTGTCATTTAACTCTTCAATCTTTTCATCCTTCTTATCTTTCTTTTTGGATTTTTTCTTTTCTTTTTTTTCTTCCGCCTTTGCCGGCGTTTCCTCTACGGTTTGTTCCTGCGCCTGTGTTTCTTTGGCTACAGTTTCTTTTTCGGTTTCCGGCGTTTCCGCCTGCTCGGCTTTCTTTGTCTCTTCTGCCATTTTGTACCGCCTTTCTCCATCAACTCTGCTTTGTCACTATGTCTTGGATTTAAATATATCATCCAGCTGCTGCATGCAACTTTCCAATGTGCCAACCACTTTTTCATAATCCATACGTTTTGGTCCGACAATTCCTATCTTGCCATACACACCTTCTTTGATCTGGTATGTTGCCGTAACCACGGAACAGTCACGCATGGATGCGACCGGTGACTCTTCACCGATATATACCTGAATCCCATGTTCTTCCGGATCGGTCGCCTCGTCATTGACCCAGGCTTCCAGTCTCTGCTTTTCTTCGAACGTGGAAAGGAGATCTACCATCTTTTCCTTATCACTCAATTCCGGATATTTCAAAATGTTCGTCGCCCCGGAAGTATATACCTCCGACGTCTCTTCATCACTCAGCGCTTCTCCGATGCAATCTAATATGCTCGAAGCAAGTTCACCGTATTCACCGGCTTTTTCTTTGATCTGCTGCATAATCGCCATATTAATCTCTGTGACGTCCAGTCCATTAAGTGCGGCATTGATCATAAAATTCAACTGAGCCAGAACATTGTCCTCGATTGGTGCTGCCAGATTAATAAATTTGTTGTTTACATGATTGTTATCCAAAACTACGATCACAAGGATCTGCGAATCGGATATCTGATTCAATTGTATGAATTTGATCTTCTTGTGTTCATAACGGGGTTTGGAAACCATCGTCGTGTAATTGGTATTTTCTGCAAGCAGTTTTGCTACCTGCTGTAAAAGAAGATCGATCTTGTCTGCCTTTTCGATCAAAATCCCTTTCGCATCGTCCACTTCTTTTTCTTTGTTGCGAAGCACCGTATCTACGTAAAGCCGATACGCTTTGTCCGAAGGGATTCTTCCTGCTGACGTGTGAGGCTGTAAAATGTAACCCATCTCCTCGAGATCTGCCATCTCATTGCGGATCGTCGCAGAACTTAAATTCAAATCGGTAAACTTGGATACGGTTCGGGAGCCAACCGGTTCACCACTTTCCATATAGTTGTGAATAATGGCCTCCAAAATCTTTTGTTTTCTTTCATCCAGTTCCATATCATCACTCCCTTTTTGTCTTGTTAGCACTCATCAAGTACGAGTGCTAATCATTGACTAAGATAAAGATAACACCCTTGCAAGGGTTTGTCAAGGGGATTTTTAAAATATTTTTTTCATTATAGTGTTTTTTTTAAATAAGACTGTGATTTCTCTCTTCAGTGCCGCTCGCGCTTAAAGAACACACGTAGCAGTATGCGAGGGCTGAAACACGCCCTCTGCATACTGACGGTGTTCTAAACACCTCATAAAGAAATCACAGTCTCATTTTAAATGAAACTACAATATAAAAAACAAAAATTATATAAAAACGTTTTAGTTGCGAGTTGTGGGAATCGCTAGAATAATTATTTATTAACCACTAGAAAACCGTTCTCTCTTTTTTATTATAATAGTATTATTGTGGGATTTTAAATGAGACTATACTTTCTCTCACAGGCGTTTAGAACACCGTCAGCGCGTAGAGGGCGTATCACAACCCTCACGCACTGCTACGTGTGTTCTCCTAAGCGCAAGCGGCGCCGAAGAGAGAAAGTATAGTCTCGCATTATATCACCGGAAAATCCATCATCTTCAATATGATCATGATCGGGCTGTAACTTTGCAGCCACATGACGACGGAATTGGCTCTTGCTGCTTTTACGATCTGAACTGCCCAGGAGTATTCCTGCACGCCACCGAGAATGGCAAGAATTGTCCACACGACCAAGAGTCCGGACACTGCTCCAAACACAAAACCAAGCAGACGATTTACTGTGCTTACGATCGGCAGGTCATCCGCGATGCGGATCAGGCGGGCAATGATTCCAAACACAAGCATCCATATGACCAAAGCAATCCCATAACCAATCGCTTCTCTGACCGGCCACGATTTTGACAGCCGCGACACGACGGTTGGTGCGCTTGCTGCTGCCGCAATGATGGTAAGCAGATTTTTGACCATGGCAAATACGCTGAGCAGGAAACCTCGGTTGGATCCAATCAATGCGCTGATCAAAATAATCGCCAGCAAAACCCATTCTAAAATTTGTCCTATCATTCCTACTGACATTTTATCCCCCTTCTTGGTATCTCTCATACCAGTTGTTTTGTAACTATTCAGGACACCCCTCTCTCAGATTCGCATTTCGAACACTTCGTGTTCTTTCTCGCCTTTGACAAGGCTAAAAATGCTCATATGAGGAGGGGGAGCCCTATTAGGCTCCAAATGTACGGAAATCAAAGCCTCTTACGTGCAAGCACGACGATTTATTGATTTCCATACATTGGTCCTGAATAGTTACGTTGTTTTTATAGAAACTTCCGGCATAAGAAAACATCAGGTTATGTCTTTTATCAGCCGGACAGTTTGACTATCTGTATCGTTGTTTCATCAAGGAAAAAGTATTGGTTTTCCCTCGTTGTCGGGAAAAAATAATCGTAATTCTTTCCAAAATCAAAGGAAAACTTCACCGTTCCATTCTTTCTTAATAAGAAACAATTTTGGTTTCCCGTAAACAAGATTTCATTTCTCGTCATTTCCACCTGAGAATACTGTATCGTCACCTGCTTGGTCATCTTTTCTTTGCCCTGCAGTGTATACAAATGAACGACCTGATCGTCGATATTTCCGGCAACTCCGGTAACGATCAAAATATTTTCATCGTCCACGGCGATACTCTTTATCTCTTCTTTCAATGTAACTTCCGCCTGAATCCCCGGTTTTTTCATATCTTTAAAAATCGTAAAACCGTCTTCCGTAAAGATTACAACGCGATCGCTGTCCAAATATTTGATCTGGGAGATCATCTTCTGCTCAAAAGATTTTCCACCAACCAATGTATTCTGGTCCTGTCCTACTTCCGTAAAATTGTAGAAACAGACCTTATTTTCCATCGTTCCGTTGGCGGCGACCAGGTAGGAGATAACAATGCTCTCTCCATCGGGTGCCAGATCCAAATCCATCGCATATCCATCGTCCAGTACATTGCTTGGGATCTCCACCAAAAGCTGTTCTCCCGCACTAAACGGATCGTATATATTGATCACATCGCTGTCGTCATCATGGAGCAAAACTGCCACTTTTCCATCGGCAGACACTTTTGCACGACCGATTGGCAGTGTCGTCTCAATCTCTTTTCCGGGATTTGTCCCATCATATATAATACAGGTTTTGCTTCCAATATCTGCAACCACAACATAATCCTCGCAAATATCAACCTGCGGCTGCTGCATCTCGTATCCGCCATTCCAAAGAACATTTCCGGTTTTATCCAATGCCGAGATTCCGTCCCTGCTGTATTTCAACAACTTTCCATGATACGAAAGATATTCCACATTATTACTGTCCTCTCTCGTGATCTCACGTTCCACGTCATATCCCGAAAAAGTACGGTTCATATAATAATAAGAAATGATAACAATCGCTGTCAACGCTACGACCACAGCGGCTGCAATGGACCCAAACAGCAGAATTTTTCTGCGCTTTTTTTCCTTTTCCACACTGTTCCTCATTTCTGTGTTAAAACACTTTCTGATAAAAAAAGTATATCATAAGAATTTACAGATTTCAATGAATTTATCGCAATCCATTTATAACAATTTGTTATATATCCTGCCAGGATACCGGTAAGCGTCCCGCACATGCTTGCATGATGTGGGGCGGTTATCAGGGATCCGCC
>ULUB01051824.1_pt1 | contig 27477 bp, 16 predicted proteins | sample 1958111 | NCBI WGS metagenome assembly ULUB01 (sample SAMEA4835749, study PRJEB28245) | human gut metagenome | biome: gut microbiome; material: fecal sample | place: Denmark | collected 2008
AACGATACAGAATCTCGCCGAGATTACATCTGTCATTTCCGACGCCGTTACAGGACAGCTGAAGCCATAGTATGTCTTGACACAGCTATAGGTCTTGTCTTGGTCTGTGTAATCAATAGTGAGCTTCATGGTTTTTTCAGGGTTAATAGCAACTGTCGAGGTTCTTCCGTTAATCTCGAATTCCATGTAGCCGCTGCCGTTGTCTAAAACGTCTCTTGACAATGACATATAGAAGTTCATTTCTATATTGCCGCCGAGAGTTGCGTTTTTACCTGCTAAGCTTGAGCCTAAAACGTTGCCGTTTGAATCAAGACCTGCCGACTTTGCCGAGCCCTCTGGAACTCTTACCTTAACGCTGTAAATAACCGTTCCGTCAGCTTCTGCGTCGAAAGCGATATTAAATATTCTTGATACAGAAAGATGGTCGCCTGCGAGAAGCTCATCATTGTTGTGCCAATCCCTCTTAGCCAAGAAGTTTTCAACAACCTTTTCGGCGTTGAATTTTGAAACAACCTTGCCGCCGGCTTCTTCAACTGAGTCAACGCCTGATGATACCCAGCCGTCGCCCTCCATTAAAAGAATCTGACTGACCTTGGCGTCGGCAGTTACCTCAATAACCGCTCCGCCAACCTGAATTGCTTCCTTCAAATCGCCGAGAAGAGGGCTTTCCCAGTTGATTCCGTAGCCGAACCAGCCCGTCTCAGCCTTTTCCTGCTCGCTCACAAATATTATTTCTGTGTCGGAATCCGGTTCTTTATGCTCAGGCATAATCTCGAAGTCGAACTCAAAGGTGTTCATTCCGTCGGCAAGAGTGAAGCCATCCTGCAAAAGTTGATTTCCGAAGACCCAGAACTCAATTGCTATTTTCTGATCCTCGCCTACAGTATAATCATAATAGCTATTGCCTGTGTTGAATCCAACTGCTCCTTCATTTATGTAAAGATTAGACACTCTGATAACTGTGCCGGCAGGAATTGCAGACTGATTGCCGTCTCCGTTTTTGCTGTCAGGTTCGTAAGCTTTAAGCAAGAATAAGTCAGGCCAGCTCTTGCTGCCGCTGACAGAAACGCTGTATTTACCGTATTGTGTGATATTCTCGGCAACATCAATCTGATCACCGTTTCCTGCCCATACGCTGAAGTTGACAGGTGCGAAGTTTCCTACGGATACCTCATCAAGCTTAGGAACAAGTGTTACAGAGGATGAGATGCTATAAGCCATTTCGGCTTCGTATGCAGTATTGCCGTCTGTCCAGCCGGCGAATACCTTTCCGTCGGGAACTTCTAAAGCTGCCGGCATTGTAATCTCTGCGTCAGCATGAAATACACTGCTTGAAAGTACCGCGCCGTCTGCATTCTTAAAAACAACAACAAATGTCTTATCATAACTAAAGACTGTATTCTCATTATCAACTGTTACTGTATTAACCTTAACACCGTTTTCTAAAACATTGTATGCTCCTGCCGGAATACCTTCTCCGACATAAACGCAGCTGTTTTCATTTCTTGTCAGATAAAACTTTTTAGACTCATCGGTTGTATCAACTAAAGTCATTTCATTGTTCAAGTGATTTGCATATTCAAGGTTGTCAAGATTAAGGTTGTACTCAACCCTATATGTATCCGAGACAGGCGGCTGAGGGTCGATAACGCCTGCAACAGCAACACTGACACGAACCTTTACAGTTGTAAATATTTCAGGCTTTGCGCCTGCAAATGAATCTATGCCGCCCATTCCGAAATAGAGCGTAACGCCGTCATTGCCGTTAAACACACCGTTTTCAACGGTTTTGCTCACTCTGTCTGCGTTCAGCTCAATCGGAGCTCCGTCTATTTCAGCATATGTAACAGTCACCACTGTTCCGTTGGGAAGATCGGATAACTGACCGGTGTTTCCGGCAATAGATTTAATGCCTATATATGCCGAGTTGGTTAGATTCTTAGCCTCGGAAAGCGTCGCAGTAAATTCAAATTCACCGCCGCCTATAACATTCTGAGGTGCCGACTGAACCAAGCCGGAGAAAACATCGCCTATTTCAAGAAGCAGGCTTGTATTTGTTCCCTGCTCGCTTCCCTCAGCCATAATTCCGAAATCAAACGGATTAGCCGCCCAAGGCTCAACAGCCTGAGTGTTATCACCGATTGGGGAATCGCCGATGTCTGCGACGTTGTCCTCTGTGTTGTCGGCAGGATTATCGGTTATCGGATTATCCTCCGAAGCAGATTGCTCAAAAATGCTGTTATCCGGAATCGTCTGCTCAGCGATAACAGCATCGGGAATCTGCTCATTTTCATTTGCATACGCTAATACTGACGCACAGCTAAGTGTCACAGCAAGTGCCAGTATCAATGCCATAAGCTTTTTCATGTAATTGTCCTCCATAAAATATATTAACGCACCGGCGACACCACACCGTATCCCACAGTGCAATTAACAAAGTGCAGATACAATCCGCATTCAGTCATGCTAATTATATACTGTAAATTAAATCCACGTCAACAGATTAATAGAGTATTGTTAAAATTGTATAGACGTTTTGTTAATTCTGCATATGATAATTTTAATAAAAAATGAGCATTGCCATAATGTTATTTATAAATTAATATGAGCAGAAAACGTTCATAACAAAAATACATGAATGTCATAAAGCAAAAGCCGCACAAACCGAAAAAGATTTGTGCGGCTTTTTGCTGCCGTTTCGCTTTGATTAAATAAATCGGAACAGATTAATACTTTTCACAAAGCATATTATTCTTTCAGTATAAGCGAAGACTCCGATTCAGCTTTTCTTATATCGATGCTGCAATCACAATAAGTCCTGCTGTTTTCATGCCGATGTCGGCATTATAGGTCAGCTTATAGCTTACTTGCCCTGATAGAAGCCGTTAGCGGACATGAAAGCATAGAGCTGCTCGCCGTGCTGCTGTTCTTCAGCCTGAATATGGTTTAAAACCTTTCTTGCGTTGGCGTCGCCGAACTCGAAAACACTGACATCATAAAGAGAAGAAACGTGCTTTTCGGTGGCGAGCATATCGCTTGTTAAGAACTTGTCGATATCGGCAGACTGCTGATCACAATAGCAAACCTTCTTGCACCATCTGTTATTCTCATTTTTTAATCCGCCCTGCGGAATTGCAGGAACTGTTCCCTGAAGCATGGCATTGATTGTGTTCAAATGGTTCTTTTCAACGTTTGCAATGTCTGTAAAAAGGTTCTTCAGCTCGGTCGAGCAAGCATCGCAGGAGTATTTTGTATATTTTTCAACGCAAAGCTGCTCCTGTCCCTTTAAGTCCTGCAAAAGTCCTGTTTCTTTTTGTGAAAGTGTCATACTAACAATCTCCTTTTAATTAAGATGTTGTTAGTATGACACTTTTTAAACACAATATTCTCGCAGCTTATTAATTTATCTCATCGACATCATAAGGCGTTGTCTGATATACGAAGTAGTTGAGCCAGTTGGAAAACAGCAAATTTGCGTGCGCTCTCCATGTAACCGCAGGAGCTTTGGCCGGGTCGTCGTTCGGGAAGTAATTTTCGGGCACTTTAATGTCAAGACCCTTGTCCTTATCCCTAAAGTACTCCTTAGCAAGGGTATCGGCCTCGTATTCGGAGTGACCTGTTATGAATATCTGCTTTCCGCCGTTTGTCATACAGGCATAAAGACCTGCCTTCTCGCTTGAAGCGAGCACCTTCAGCTCGGGAATGCTCTTAACCTCGTCAAAGTCGACGGTTGAATTTCTTGAATGCGGAGCATAGAAAATATCGTCAAAGCCCCTGAAAAGAATGGGGTTTTTGTAGTCCACGGTGTGGGCAAACACTCCGAAAAGCTTTTCGGGCAGAAGCTTCTTTTTAATTCCGAAGTGATAATAAAGTCCCGCCTGAGCGCCCCAGCAAATATGAAGCGTTGAGTGAACATGAGTTTTTGTCCACTCGAATATGCCCTTTAATTCGTCCCAGTACTCGACATCCTCAAATTCAAGATGCTCAACAGGCGCACCTGTTATTATCATGCCGTCGAAGCGCTCGTTCTTGACGTCATCAAAGGTCTTATAAAATGTGAACAAATGCTCAGCAGAGGTGTTCTTAGACTGATGACTTACAGTGTGCATAAGCTCAATTTCAACTTGCAAAGGGGTGTTGCCCAATAGCCTTGCAAGCTGGGTTTCGGTTGCAACCTTTGTCGGCATGAGATTCAAGATAAGTATGCGCAAGGGACGTATGTCCTGTGTCTGCGCCCTTGTCTCGGTCATGACGAATATGTTTTCATCTGCAAGAGTTTTTGCCGCAGGAAGCGAGTTCGGAATTTTAATTGGCATGATAAAGCACGCTTACAAAATGGTAAGCTCTCCTTTTAAATAGTCGTTAAAAATACACTTGACCGCACAGAAGATATTTTTCTCCTGTGCGGCAATATAATAAGCTATTATACAACAAAAATCAGACAGTTTCAAGTGCCTGTGCAAGGTCTGCAATCAAATCCTCGGCGTTTTCAATGCCGCAGGAAAGCCTTACAAGGTCGGATGATACTCCTGCCGCTTCAAGCTCGGCGTCGTTCATCTGACGGTGGGTTGCGCTTGCAGGATGCAGGCAGCAGGTTCTCGCATCGGCGACGTGGGTTTCAATAGCGGCAAGCTTAAGCTCCTTCATGAAGCTTTCTGCCGCCTTTCTTCCGCCCTTGACTCCGAAGCTTACAACGCCGCAGGAGCCGTTCGGAAGATACTTTTTGCACAAAGCATTATCAACATTACCCTCAAGGTCGGGATAGAATACCCAGCTTACCTTTTCGCTTGATTCAAGGAACTTAGCAACCGCCATTGCGTTTTCACAGTGGCGCTTCATTCTTAAGTGCAGGCTTTCAAGACCTAAATTGAGAAGATATGCGCTCTGAGGTGCAGGTGTGCAGCCGAAGTCTCTCATCAGCTGAGCCGTTGCCTTGGTTATGTATGCTCCTGCCATTCCGAAGCGCTCGGCATAGGTTATGCCGTGGTAGCTGTCATCGGGAGTGGTAAGACCCGGGAACTTATCCTTATGAGCCATCCAGTCAAACTTGCCGGAATCAACTATTGCTCCGCCGACTGCCGAACCGTGACCGTCCATATACTTGGTTGTCGAATGTGTAACGATATCTGCTCCCCACTCGAAGGGACGGCAGTTAATAGGTGTAGCAAAGGTGTTGTCGACAATCAGCGGTACTCCGTGACGGTGAGCGGCGTTTGCAAAGCGCTCGATATCTAAAACTCTTAAAGCAGGGTTTGCAATGGTCTCGCCGAAAACTGCCTTGGTGTTAGGCTTGAATGCAGCTTCAAGCTCTTCATCGGTGCAGTCGGGAGAAACGAAGGTAAAGTCTATTCCCATCTTCTTCATTGTAACGGCAAAGAGGTTAAAGGTTCCGCCGTAGATAGAGCTTTCCGCAACAACATGGTCGCCGCAGGTTGCTATATTGAATACGGCAAAGAAGTTTGCCGCCTGACCTGAAGAGGTGAGCATTGCAGCCGTTCCGCCCTCAAGCTCGCAGATCTTTGCTGCAACCGAGTCACAGGTCGGGTTTTGAAGCCTTGAATAGAAGTAGCCGGAGGCTTCGAGGTCAAAAAGCTTTGCCATGTCCTCGCTGGTGGAGTATTTAAAGGTTGTGGATTGAATTATCGGTATCTGCCTCGGCTCACCGTTTTTCGGTGTGTAGCCGCCCTGAACGCAGGTTGTCTCTATTCTTCTTTCAGACATATTAATTTTCCTTTCTGCGCAGTACAAATTGCTTTAGACGCTGATTAATGCAGCAAAAGCATTGCAGAAAATGCGTTAATCAGCGTTTGTAATCTATTTTCGGCATCTGAATAATGCCGCAAATTATCCTAAAGTTATCGGGTCAAATGCAATCAGACAGTCTGTCTCCAGCCTCTTGTGTCCTCACGCTTGCCCCACTGAATGCCTGTTATCTCGTCATAAAGCTTCTGGGTAAGCTCGCCTATGCCGCCGTTTCCGATGGTGAATACTTCTTCCTTATAGCGAAGCTTTCCGACAGGCGAAACAACCGCTGCCGTTCCTGTTCCGAATACTTCTTCAAGCGCACCGCTGTGAGCTGCTTCAACAAGCTCGTCAACAGAGATTTTTCTCTCCTCGACCTCATAGCCCCAGCTGCGGCAAAGCTCTAAAACAGAGTTGCGGGTGATACCGGGGAGGATAGAGCCGTTGAGCATAGGAGTTACAATCTTGCCGTTGATCTTAAAGACAATGTTCATAGCTCCGACTTCTTCGATGTACTTTCTCTCGACGCCGTCCAGCCACAAAACCTGTGAGTATCCGCCGTCGTGAGCCTTAACCTGAGCCGCCAATGACGCAGCATAGTTACCGCCTGTTTTAGCAAAGCCTATACCGCCTCTTACTGCTCTGACATATTCGTCCTCAATCCAGATTCCGACAGGTGCAAGTCCGCTTTCGTAGTATGCGCCTGAGGGAGAAAGGATAACTATAAATAAGTAGCTCTTTGAAGGAGCAACGCCCAAGTGGTCGTCTGTAGCGATTACAAACGGTCTTATATAAAGGGATGTGCCCGGCTCCGAGGGGATCCAGTCCCTGTCGACATCGACAACTGCCTTGACAGCTGCAACAAAGTCTTCCTCGGGGATTTCGGGGATGCAAAGCCTTTCGTTTGACTTGTTTGCACGCTTAGCGTTCATATCGGGGCGGAACAGATAAACCTCGCCGTTTTCGCCCTTGTATGCCTTTAAGCCCTCAAACATTGTCTGACCGTAGTGGAATACCATCGCAGCAGGAGAAAGAGTTATGTCCTGATAGGGTACAACTCTTGCGTCGTGCCAGCCCTGACCCTCATCGTAGTTCATTACAAACATATGGTCGGTAAAAATGTGACCGAAGCCAAGCTTTTGACCCTTGGCAGGCTTTGCCTTGGGATTTTCGGTCTTTTCAACCCTTATATCAATCATTTTTAAACAACTCCCGTCAAATATTTTATTATGGATAAGTATCAGCCCTCGTAATTATAGCCCATCTGAAGAGCCTTGAGGTTTAAGTCCAGAAGCTCGGCACGCTTTGCCGAAACTACCTTTTTAAGCCCGTCTGTTATGTCGTCGAAGCTGACAATTGAGGTTTCCTTTATCATCTTGCCGATCATTATCATGTTTGCAAGGGTGGGTATTCCCGCCTCCTGAGCGAGCTTTGTTGCAGGGATGTAGTAAGCCGAAACATCCTGCCTTGTGAGCTTTCTTTCAATGAGTGTTGAATCAACGAACACCTTGGAGCCTGCAACTGCTGCGTTTTCGTATTTATCCAGTGACGGCAGGTTCATAACCATTAATATATCCGGGTTGGAAACAATAGGCGAGCCGACGGGTGTGTCGGAGATGATAACTGAGCAGTTTGCTGTTCCGCCTCTCATTTCAGGACCGTACGAGGGAAGCCAGCTTATCTCCTTGCCCTCCAAAAGTCCCTTGTATGCTAAAAACTTTCCGGCAAACAATATTCCCTGTCCGCCGAAGCCTGCAATAAGTACCTGTGTGTATGCCATAGCTTATTTTACCTCCTTAGCGGATCTGTCCTTGTAAACGCCCAAGGGATAATAAGGAATCATGTTTTCTTCAAGCCACTTCAAGGCGTTTGAGGGTGTCATTCCCCAGTTTGTGGGGCAGGATGAAACAACCTCGATAAGTGAAAAGCCCTTGCCGTCTATCTGGTTCTGGAAAGCCTTCTTTATAGCCTTCTTGGCTGCCATGACGTTTTTAACGTTGTTAACAGCAACTCTTTGAATAAGCTCGGGACCGTCCAAAGCTGAAAGCATCTCGCAGACTCTTATCGGATAGCCGACTGTTTTAACGTCTCTGCCGTAGGGAGAAGTCTGTGTTACCTGACCGGGAAGTGAAGTCGGAGCCATCTGACCGCCTGTCATGCCGTAGATAGCGTTGTTGACAAATATAACTGTTATATTTTCGTTTCTTGTTGCGGCGTGGACTGTTTCTGCCATGCCTATAGATGCAAGGTCGCCGTCGCCCTGATAGGTGAATATGACGTTTTCGGGCATTGCTCTTTTAAGACCTGTTGCAACTGCCGGTGCTCTGCCGTGAGCGGCTTCAACCATATCGCAGGCAAAGTAATCATAAGCCATAACTGCGCATCCGACAGGGGCAACGCCTACTGTCTTGCCTAAAATGCCAAGCTCGTCTATAGCCTCGGCAACAAGACGGTGGATTATGCCGTGAGTGCATCCGGGGCAGTAATGAAGGGGCGCATCTGTTAACGCCTTGGGTTTATCGAAAACTACCATCAGTTGTTACCTCCAATCAAAGTATCAATTGTTTTAAGAATCTGTTCTGGGTCGGGAATCATTCCGCCGGTGCGGTTGCACAAAACTACCGGCTTGCGGCATTCCTCGGCAAGTCTGATATCCTCAATCATCTGACCCATTGAAAGCTCAACGGATATAAATGCCTTGACCTTATCGGCTGCCTTAGCAATAGCCTCCTTGGGGAACGGCCAAAGGGTAATAGGCCTTATCATGCCGACTTTTATTCCCTTTGCTCTTGCTGCGGTTATAGCGTTTTTGGAAACACGTGCCGCAATGCCGAAGGCAACTATGCAATACTCGGCGTCATCCATCATGTATTCTTCATACATTACCTCATTTTGCTCTACAGCAGCATACTTTTCAAATCTTTCAAAGTTCTTCTTTTCAAGCTGCTCGGGGACGAGGTATAAGGAGTTGATAATGTTGTGCTCACGCTCACACTTTGTTCCTGTTACCGCCCATGGCTTTTCAACCTTTGAGGCCGTCTCCTCGGGAAGTGATACAGGCTCCATCATCTGACCCATTGTGCCGTCTGCCAAGATCATTGTGGGCATTCTGTATTTATCGGCGAGGTCAAAGGCATGAGCGGTTAAATCTGCCATTTCCTGAACGGATGCAGGAGCTAAAACGATAAGGTGATAATCGCCGTGTCCGCCGCCCTTTGTCGCCTGGAAGTAATCGGACTGCGAGGGCTGGATACCGCCCAAGCCCGGTCCGCCTCTTTGAACGTTTATAATGAGTGCGGGAAGGTCTGCGCCTGCTATGTAGGATATTCCCTCCTGCTTCAAGGATACTCCGGGGCTTGAGGATGAGGTCATAACTCTATAGCCTGCTCCGGCAACTCCGTAGACCATATTTATAGCTGAAATCTCGCTCTCAGCCTGCAAGAATGTTCCGCCTATCTTCGGCATACGCTTTGCCATGTATGCGGCAAGCTCAGTCTGAGGGGTTATGGGGTATCCGAAATAATGACGGCAGCCTGCTCTTATGGCAGCCTCGGCAATAGCTTCATTGCCCTTCATTAAAACCTTTTCTGACATTTTAAGCATTCCTTTCTTAAAACACAATATTTGTTTACTTTTCAACGGTTATAACGCAGTCGGGACACATAGTTGCGCAAAAAGCACAGCCTATGCACTTTGACTGATCGGTCATCTCGGCAGGAGAGTGACCCTTTTTGTTTATCTTATCCTTGGCAATAACCAAAAGCTTCTTGGGACAAGCCTCAACGCACAGTCCGCAGCCCTTGCAAATGTCCGTTTTGAATGTTACCTTTGCCATTAAAACATCTCCTTAATCATTTTCTAAATTATATCGTAATATTTATTCTGAAGCGTAAGCTCAAATACATCTGTCATCTTAAGCCTTTTGGCAACGCCTTTTTCGACGCTCGTAAATAGCAGCGGCAGTCCTGAAAGCTCGCTTAGCCTTTGCGCCTCGTGCGAGCTGTTTAAAACAGTCTCAATTGTCGTCTCCTGACCTAAGTTAGTGTTGTTGACAATTGCCGTAAACTTAATTCCGCCTGCAAGCTCTATTTCACGCATGACCTCTATTGCGTCCTCGGCAGTCCTTGTCAAGGGTCTTGAGAAGTTAGCAACGTATATCATCTCGTAGTCGTTTTCTTCTAAGATGTACGGCGCAAATCTGCCTAAAGCGTATGCTCCCCTGTCGTCTCCGCCGATGTCTAAAACTGCGTGCCTTGACCTGTTCTGAACAACGCCGTATATTTCAGACGGCAGAGCAGGAAGGTCGACATTTGTGTTGGCATATTCGGGCGAGATAAGCTCTATCCCGTTTTCCTCAAGTCTTTCAATGCTGTCCTTGGTGCGAAAATACGGGTTAACAATGTCAAGGTCTGCAATAACGACATCATAGCCCTCATTTTTAAGGTACTCGGCATAGTTGACGGCGATATTTGTCTTGCCGCTTCCGTAGTGTCCTGCAAAAAGTGTTACTCTTTTAATTCTCATCATAGCTTATTTCTCTGAATCTTTCCGGATGTAGTTTTAGGAAGCTCATCCTTGAAAACTACAATTCTTGGGTACTTATAAGGAGCGGTTCTCGACTTAACATAAGTCTGAATCTCCTTTTTAAGCTCATCGGTGGCGACAGTTCCCTTGGTTAAGACGATGCTTGCCTTAACAACCTGACCTCTTACCTCATCCGGTGCCGCTGAAACTCCGCACTCCAAAACATACGGAAGCTCCATAATGACGTTTTCAATCTCAAACGGTCCTATCCTGTAGCCCGAAGACTTGATAACGTCGTCAACACGTCCGACATACCAGAAGTACCCGTCCTCATCTCGCCAAGCGGTGGCGCCCGTGTGATACAAGCCGTTTCTGAATACCTCAGCCGTCTTTTCTTCATCCAAATAGTATCCTGCAAACAATCCGCACGGCAGACCGTTTTCAACATGGATGACTATTTCTCCGACCTCACCGTCTGAAACGGGCTTGTCGTCTGCGTCAACCAGCTCGATATTGTACAGCGGAACGGGCTTTCCCATTGAGCCGAGTCTTGCGGTTGTTCCGACAAGGTTTGCTAAAGCTACCGTTGTCTCTGTCTGACCGAAGCCCTCCATAATCTGCAAGCCGGTTGCCGCCTCGAACTGCCTGAACACCTCGGGGTTTAACGCCTCGCCTGCCGTCGACATATGCTCAACCGAGCTTAAGTCATACTGCGAAATGTTTTGCTTTACCATCATGCGCAGAATTGTCGGCGGTGCGCAGAAGGTTGTGATGTGGTATTTTGCGAACATCGGAAGTATATCCGATGCGTCGAATCTGTCAAAGTCGTATACAAACAGCGGTGCTTCACACAGCCACTGACCGTACAGCTTGCCCCAGGCACACTTTGCCCAGCCTGAATCGGCAACCGTAAGGTGAAGTCCGTCCGGGTTGACACAGTGCCAGTACTTGGCGGTTATGAAGTGACCTAAAGGATACCTGTAATTGTGCATTGCAATCTTCGGATTGCCTGTTGTTCCGGATGTGAAGTACATGAGCATCGGCTCGTCGCCGCAGGGGCAATCCTCGGGGCGGTCGAACTTTCCTGTAAACAGGGTGTATTCAGAATCAAAGTCTCGCCAGCCGTCTCTTACTCCGCCGACCATGATTTTGGTCTCGAGTGTGGGAGCTTCCTTGGCGGCAATATCAACCTGCTCGGCTACTCCGTCGTCAGCTGTGCAGATAATTGCCTTTGCTCCCGACTTGTTCAGGCGGTAAGCAATGTCGTGCTCCTTGAGCTGATTGGTTGCGGGGATTGCAACTGCGCCGAGCTTATGAAGCGCAAGCATACAGAACCAGAACTGATAATGCCTTTTCAGTATAAGTATAACCTTGTCTCCTCTTTTAATTCCGAGGGACTTAAGATAATTTGCCGTTTGGCTTGAAGCGCGCTTCATATCCGCAAAGGTGAAACGACGCTCGTTTTTATTCTTGTCGATATGGAGCATTGCCAGCTTATCCGGCTGCTCCCTGCCCATTCTGTCGACAAGGTCAAAGGCAAAGTTGAAGTTGTTTTCATTTTTAAAGGATATCGACTTGAGCGCGCCTATTTCGTCCTCAACAGTATCAATATAATCCTGATAAATCCATTTTCTCTCGGCAGTTTTCTTCTTTGGACTTGTCTTGAACTCAATCGGTGCGGAGTGAGTTATCTTTTCAATAGACTCTCCCTGCGGGTTAAGGACTATGGCATAGAACCAGCAATCCTTACCGCCGACGGCTATCATGCCGTGTGGTGTGTCGGAGTCAAAATAAATGCTGTCGCCTTCGTTTAAGATCTCAACGTGGTCGCCGACCTGAACCTTTAATGAGCCGCTGACGATGATGTCGCACTCCTGACCGGCGTGAGTTGTAAGCTCAATGTCTCGGTTCTGCGCTTCCTCGCTGAATTCGCTTCGTACATACAGCGGCTCTGCAATACGGTTTTTAAAGGATGCTGCAAGGTTATAGTAAACCATGCCGTGAGCCTGCTCGATTCTTTGACCGTTGTCCTTTTTTGTAACCGTGTAGCCTGCAAGCCTTGGGCTTGCGCCTTCTATAATATCGGTTACGTCTACGCCCAAAGCAAGTGCGCATCTGTACAAGAACGCAAAGTTGAGATCGCACTTACCTGCTTCGCAGTCACGGTATTCCTCAACGCTGACAGCAGTCTTAACCGCCATTTCAGCCTCGGTAAGACCGACAATCTCACGAAGCTCTTTAATTCTTGCGGACATCTCCGAAATTCTTAGCTCAATTCCTGTTATTCCGGACAATTTTGTATCATTCCTTTCCCGTTTTTTAACATATTTCTATGTTCTCGCAAAGGCAACTTTTTGCCGAAATCCCTGCGCCTATTCGCACGGACGGCAAAGATTGCTTTCCACTTGGGACAGTTAAATATGTAAAAAACCCGTCCCAAAGATGCTCATATCTTTGAGACGGGATAAAACCCGCGGTACCACTCAAATTGCGCAGCAAAAGCTGCACCACTCAGGCTCATAAAAAGCCGTATGCATTAACGCAGCAGTCACGAAAAGGGTCTACTCGGCATAAGCCTTTCTTCCTTTCAGCTCAGAAGCTACAGACAAAACCCTCACGACAGCGGCTTTCACCAAACGCCGCCTCTCTGAAGTCGAAACAGATAATATCCTTCTTCGTCATTGCTTTTGTACTTTACAGTGATATTCTATCACATCTCTTTGTTATTGTCAACAACAATAGTGTTGTCGTTTTGTACAATTTTGTCGGCTGTGACGCCGTCCGCATAGTTTTATTCGCTATTTGCTGAAAGCTTAAAGCTTATTTCTCTGAATTTTTCCTGAGATAGTCTTGGGCAATTCATCCTTAAATTCGATGATTCTGGGGTACTTATACGGAGCTGTATGGCTCTTGACATAGCTCTGAATTTCCTTTTTAAGCTCGTCTGAGGGAACGGTTCCCTTTGTTAAAACGATGCTTGCCTTAACAACCTGACCTCTTACCTCATCTGGCGCGCCTGAAACTCCGCATTCAAGAATATAGGGAAGTTCCATCAAAACGCTTTCAATCTCAAACGGACCTATTCTATAGCCGGACGACTTGATAACATCGTCGATTCTTGAAACATAGTAGAAGTAGCCGTCCTCATCTCGCCATGCGGTGTCGCCTGTGTGATACAAACCGTCGTACCAGCAGTCGTCTGTCTTTTCTCTGTCTAAATAGTATTCCTTGAAGAGTCCGCACGGAACATCCTTGTCGGTTCTTATAACGATTTCTCCGACCTCACCTGCAGGAAGCGACTTGCCCTCGGGATCGACAATATCAACGTCATACTGAGGTGAAGCCTTGCCCATTGAGCCAAGCTTAGGTGTATCGCCGAAGAGATTTGCAATTGTAAGAGTTGTCTCAGTCTGACCGAAGCCCTCCATTATTTCAAGCCCGGTGGCTTCCTTAAACTGCTTTGCAACCTCCGGATTTAATGCCTCGCCGGCAGTCGTCATGTGCTTGATGGATGAAAGATCGAACTTTGAAAGGTTTTCCTTTATCATCATTCTAAGCATGGTGGGAGGTGCGCAGAAAGTTGTTATATTGTATTTTGCAAACATCGGCAGGATGTCGTTTGCGTCAAAGCGGTCGAAGTCATAGACGAACACTGCACCCTCGCAGAGCCACTGTCCGTAGAGCTTGCCCCAGAGCGACTTGCCCCAGCCGGTATCGGAGATGGTTAAGTGAAGTCCGTCTCTTTGGCAGCAGTGCCAGTACTTAGCGGTTACAAAGTGACCCAGAGCATAGGTGTGCTTGTGCGCTGCCATCTTGGGATTTCCTGTTGTTCCCGAGGTGAAGAACATCAATGCGGTGTCATTTCCGCAGGAGGAATCGGGAGTTCTTTCAAACTTGCTGCTGAACAGGCAGTACTCGTTGTTAAAGTCTCGCCAGCCGTCTTTTGTGCCGCCGACTAAAATCTTTGTCTTGACGGACGGGCACCTTTCGGCGGCTCTTTGAGCTATATCGGCAGTGTCGCCGTCTGCGGTGCAGACTATAGCCGAAACTCCGGCGGCGTTAAAGCGGTATTCAAAGTCATGGTCCTTTAACTGATTTGTCGCAGGGATTGCAACTGCTCCGAGCTTGTGAAGGGCAACCATGCAGAACCAGAACTGATAGTGTCTTTTAAGCACCAGCATAACCTTATCACCCTTTTTGATACCCAGGGATTTAAAATAGTTAGCCGTCTGATTCGATGAGTGCTTAATATCCTTAAATGTAAACTCACGCTCCACATGGTGCTTATCAACATGAAGCATTGCAAGCTTATCGGGATATTTGTTTGCAATCTCATCAACTATATCGAAGCCGAAGTTAAAGGTTTCGGCATTTTTAAACTTTATGCTCTTAAGCCTGCCGTATTCGTCCTCAACGGTGTCGCAGAACTTCTCGCATATGAGCTTTTCAGACTTGCCTGCCTGAATGATATTATTTCTGACGTTCTCTTCCTTGGTGTCCTCACCCGGAAGAACTACTGCCACAAAGGTACAGTCCTCGCCATCTACTGCAATCATTCCGTGAGGTGTGGAGGAGTTGTAGTAAATACTGTCGCCCTCACGAAGAATCTCAATGTGAGAGCCTACCTGAACCTTTAAGCTTCCCGAAATAATGAGGTCAAATTCCTGTCCGCTGTGCTTTGTCAAATGGATAGGCTGATTCTGCTGTGCCGGAGAGTATTCATACTTAACCCAGTAAGGCTCAGCGATTTTGTCTCTGAATTTGGGCGCAAGATTTGAAATATCAATTCCCTGCTCCTTGGCGGTTTTTTGACCCTTGCCCTTTCTTGTGACGGTATAGGAGGTGAGCCTTGCTTCGTTGTTGCCCTCCAAAAGGTCGGTGAGGTCAATATCAAATGCAAGTGCACACTTGTGAATAAAGGTAAACGGCAAATCCCTTTCTGCAGATTCATAGGATAAATACTCGCTCTCGCTGAGTTCAACCCTTTTTGCCATTTCCTTTTCGGTCCATCCCATAATCTCACGCATTTCTTTTATACGTGACGCTATTTCAAAAAGCCTTGTCTGTGAATTTTCAGCCATTAATGATGTCCCCCTTTTAAAATATAAAACAAAAAAGACTCGTCTCAAGATTTCTTTGAGACGAGTCCTATAATTGACCCGCGGTACCACTCAAATTGCGCTTTAAAACGCCGCTCAGGCTCTAACAAGCCGTATACATTTACGCAGTAATCACGTCAGACACCTACCCGCTTAAAAAGCTATCGGTACTGCTGCTCGGAAGTGATGGGAAAAATCTTTGTATCTGTCGGCTTGCACCAAACCCGACTCGCTGTAAAATACTTTTGTAAGACCTTCCGTCTTCGTCATAGCATTTAATCATATGATTCTCTGTACAAAATATCTGTTTGACACTCAGCACATTTCAATCAAATTTTTTGTTATTATAACACTGCTCCCAACTGATGTCAATCGTCAATAAGCTACAATCATTCAATGACACAACCGAGCTTAATTGTGCAATATCACAAAGTGATTATTCTTCGAGACCCAAGTTAAATATTCTGTCGGCATTCTTCCAAAGAATCTTTTCCATCTCATCATCACTAAGCTCCAAGGCTTTAAGGCGGTCAAGCTCTTCTTTGGGGTTCCACATGGGAAAATCTGTTCCGAACAAAACCTTATCGGCGCCGTATTTTCTTATAAGCTCTCTCGCCTTAGCCGGTTCAAAGGCAAATAAGCTCGACGAGCAGTCGACATACAGCTTTTCATAGCCGCTAAGCTCATCGCAGGCCTGCTCCCAGACGCTGTAGCCGCCCAGATGTGCGCCTATAACCGTGAGGTTTGTATAGGTATCCAAAATAGGCTTGAGCCTGTTGGGGTTTGAAAGGTCATACCTTTTGTCACCGGTGTGGAACAAAACCGGCAGGCCCTTCTTTTCGCACAGCTCATATATCTTTAAACAGCGGTAGTCGTCAATCTTAAAGCCCTGAATGTCGGGGTGAAGCTTAACTCCCTTTAATCCAAGCTCGATAAGATGATTTATATCGCCATCTAAGTCCTCGCTTTCGGGGTGCATTGTACCCAAGCCGTAGAAAATATCCTTGTTTTCCTCGACTGCTCTTGCTATAAATTCGTTTATAGACCTCGTCTGGCTGGGCTTTGTGGCAACCGAGAAGATTATGCACTTAGTCACACCCGATTCCGCTAAAAGTCCCTTAACCGTATCCACCTTGCCGTCATAGCGCATTGGTATTCCATAGAATTTACCTGTGCTTGAAGACGCCTTTTCAGCTATCTTGTCGGGATAAACATGGCAGTGGCAGTCAACTATATGTCCCATTTATATCACTCCTTTAAAACACTGCGTTTTGACGCTTACAGCCCAAGGCTCTTAATAGAATCCTCACGCATTTTATACTTGAGTATCTTTCCTGCGGCATTCATCGGGAAGCTTTTTGAGAAGATGAAGTATCTGGGCACCTTATGACGTGCGATTCTTGCAACGCCGTAGTCGACCATTTCAGCTTCGCTCGACTCCTCGCCGTCGTTCAAGATGATCCATGCGCAGGCTTCCTCGCCATAGCGCTTGTCGGGAACGCCGACAACCTGAACGTCTCTTACCTTGGGATGGGTTAGGTAAAACTCCTCTATCTCTCTTGGGTAGATGTTTTCGCCGCCTCTTATAATCATGTCCTTCAAGCGTCCTGTTACCTTGTAGTAGCCGTCCTCTGTGCGGCAGCAGATGTCGCCCGTGTGAAGCCAGCCGTCTTTGTCGATAGCGCTCGCTGTCGCCTTTGGCATTTTATAGTAACCCTTCATGATGTTGTAGCCCCTTGCGACAAACTCGCCGTTTTCACCGTCGGGCAAATCTTCACCCGTTTCGGGGTCGATAATCTTACACTCAACACCCGGGAAGGCGCTTCCTACCGTTTCAACCCTGTGCCACAAGTCCTCATTTACCTCGCCCATGGTGCAGCCCGGAGAGGATTCCGTCTGACCGTAAACGGAGAGTATCTCGGTCATGTTCATCTCGTCGGCGGCACGACGCATTAAATCAGGGGGACAGTTTGCGCCCGCCATAATTCCTGTGCGCATATGCGAAAAGTCAGTCTTGGCAAAGTCTTCATGGGCAAACATGGCGATAAACATCGTCGGAACGCCGTTGAAGCAGGTTATCTTCTCATTTGTTATGCAGGCAAGCGATGATTTCGGCGAGAAATAAGGCATCGGGCAGAGTGTTCCGCCGTGGGTCATCATAGACGTCATCGACAAAACCATGCCGAAGCAGTGGAACATCGGAACCTGAATCATCATTCTGTCGGCGGTGGACATATCCATTCTGTCGCCGATAATCTTTCCGTTGTTAACAATATTAGAATGCGTCAGCATAACGCCCTTCGGGAAGCCTGTTGTTCCGGAGGTGTACTGCATATTTGCAACGTCGTCCGGCTTGACAAGCGCCGCACGTCTTCTGACCTCTTCAAGCGGTACGCTGTCGGCACGCTTGAGCATTTCCTCCCATGTCAGTGCGCCGTCCATCTTAAAGCCGACTGTTATAACGTTTCTTAAGAACGGCAGGGCTGCGGAATAAATAGGCTCGCCGGGGACAGTATTTTTAAGCTCGGGGCAAAGCTCCTCCATAATGGCCTTGTAGTCAGAGTCCTTGCAGCTTTCGATCATGACTAAGGTGTGGGTGTCTGACTGTCTTAAAAGATATTCAGCCTCGCTTATTTTATAGGCTGTGTTTACGGTTACCAAAACTGCGCCGATCTTTGTCGCTGCCCAGAATGCCAAGAACCACTGCGGAATATTTGTCGCCCAGACGGCAACATGGTGTCCCGGCTTGACGCCGAGGGATATAAACGCCGCCGCAACACGGTCGACGTCCCGTCTGAACTCTGAATAGGTTCTTGTGTAGTCGAGGGTCGTGTATTTAAATGCGTACTGGTCGGGGTAGGTTTCAGCCATGACGTCTAAGACCTGAGAGAAGGTCTTTTCTATGACATCGTACTTTCTGAACGGAAATGTTCCCGTTCTTGCACGGTTATATGACAGGCTTGACACGTCGTCGGACCTGTCGAACTTTTTCAGGTAGCTTGCGAAATGGGTCAGAATTATATCGCCGTCAGATATCTCGTCATTCCACATACACTCGATGCTTCCGCTGTAGTTAAGGCTTGACAGTGCCGCAATGAAATCAGCAGTGGGAAGACTGCCCTCGCCGATAAGGCAGCTTTTGCCGTCCTTTATATCTCCCATGCGGACATAGCCTATATATGCTCCGAGATTTGTTATAGTGTTCTCGGCTGTTTCGCCGGCTTTAAAATAGGTCTGCCTGATGTTCCAGCAGGCGCCCACTGCATAAGAAGCAAAGTGCTTAAACACAGCAACGAGCTTTTTAGTATCTGCATAGTCGCCCGATGACTCGATCAGCACCGTAACACCGCACTCCTGCGCCTCTTTAACAGCTGATGCAGCACAAGCGACAAATGTCTTTTCGTCAGTTCCCTCTTTTACCGATACAACGACGTTTTCAATTCCTGCCTCGCAGGCCTTAGATATGTAGCCTGAAAGCTCGCAGTAATCGTCGGGGTTGTCGGAAAGCTCTTTTGGGTATGTGAGTGCGCATATGCTCATATGTCTGTTTACAAGCCAGCGCTTGGCGTCGTTAGCACTGAAGCGTGAAAAAATGCTGTCGCTCTTTTTTGATTCTTCCTCGAGTCCTGATATTTCTATCGCTTCAAAGCCGTAGTCAACGGCAGTGTTGCAAAGCTCTTTAAAGGACTCCCTTTGCAGGTTTTTAGTTGAAAATGAAAGCTTCATATATATGTATACCTTTCTTTAAGAAAACCTTATTCTTTTGAATACACAATCTTATTGAGTGCATTGACATACGCTCTTATGCTTGCACCGATTATATCGGTTGAAATGCCGTTTCCTGAGTAGAGCTTGCCGTCTGCTCTTAATTTGACTATTGCCGAGCCGACTGCTTCCCTGCCCTCTGTTACCGATGTTATCTTAAAGTCGTCAAGCTCATAGTGATGACCGATGATATTTTCTATTGCCCTGAACGAAGCGTCGATAGGTCCGTCTCCCGAAGCTACTCCCGAGAGCTTTTCGCCGTCCTTGGTGAGCGTTATATTTGCGGTTGCAGGGATGATATTTCCGCTGTTGGAAATGTAGCTTTCAAGGTGATAGGTAGACGGCACCTGCATACAAGCTGTTGCAATAATCGCTTCAAGCTCTTTTGCGCCTATTGAATCCTTCTTTCTTGATACACGCTTCATCTCTTCGAAAGCGCTTCCGATATCGGCGTCCGAAAGCTCATAGCCCAAAGCCTTGACCGCCTTTGCAAGCTCCTCAAGGTTTGAATCCTTTGTCAAAACAACATCGCCGTTAGCTGTGCTGACACTCTTGGCGGCAGTTTGACGTCCCTCAAGGCACATCTTGATTTCAGCGACAGTATGATGAAGCTTAGTGACGTCCAAAGAGCATTCAGCGTCCAATGCTTCTCCTCTTACTCTGATAAGCTCGGAGAACATTCCGATATCAAGACCGCACTCAGCAGCATTGACCTTAACTCCGTCCGCACCGTTCAAAATCGCAGCGGCAGCGGCAGCTACAGCCATTCCCATTGCGTTTGAAAGTGAGACAAATACATTGATATCGCAATTGCTCTTAATCTTCTTAACAAGCGAGCCTACCTCGTCCGGCAGGAATACTCCTGCGTCGTCGCATACGGTAATTGCGAAAACGTCAAGACTTTTTGCAAGCTCGGCAAGCTGAATTATAAACGATGCGTCTGCTCTTGAAGCGTCCTTAAGGCACAGCTCAATCTGAGCTTCGGACTCCTTAGCCGAGCAAACAAGCTTTTCCGCCAAGGCAAGCATCTTAGCGTCCTTCAGGTGATATTCATACTCCATGCTGACTGTTGAAACGGGAAGCTCTATCATGATAACGGGATTTTCAGATGACTTTGCCGTTACGACTGCTCTTGCCACAGATTCCGTATCGGCAGCAGCTGTTATGACAGCTCTTGAGCTTTTGAGCGCCCCTGCAAGCGAATCGGCAACTATCTCAGACTCACGGCTGCCGTCGGTTTGCGGAAGCTCGATAAAATCTGTGCCAAGGGAATCGATAAGGCTTATCAGTCTCATTTTCTCACGAAACGACAGCTTATTCGCCGCATCTGAGCGCAGTGTTACATCACCAACAAATACTTTTCTCATTCAAGGTTCCTCCAAAAGTAAATTTTTATATGTCAGAAAAAACATTCAGGCATTAAAAAAGCACGACCCATGGGACTTCCCATAAATCATGCAGGGTGATTATTAATATAACCACGGTACCACCTGTATTGCCGCCAAAGCGACCTCTTTAACGGCTCTGACAAGCCTTAGCCGATAACGGTGCCGACCGTAGCCCCATACTGACGCTGATTCTCATTAAAGCGATAATCAGTACAAATTTTCCGGGACTCTGCTCCGATACGAGACGGCTTTAAAGCGGTTCTTTACTGCCTCGCACCAAAACGGCAGCTCTCTTTAAAAGCAGGTGCAGTCAACAGCACCGACGCTTAAGCCTAATATCTTCAACGCATTTTCATGTAGTTTATCACATTAAATCGATGTTGTCAATAGATAAAATAAACAATTTTTATGACTTGTAACAATTATTTTATCGCTTTAAATTACAATAAAAAGTAATCAGCTGCGTTTGAAGTGACGCGAATTATCTGCTTCGAACGATAGTTCTGCGGTATATACCGTATGCAACAAAAAAGCTGACATTTTTCCTTGTGTTTTGTGCAAATCGATGTTATAATAGTTTTATTGATGAACAAAACATTATTAAGGAGGACTATTATGGCAATGACACAAAGACCGCCCGTAACCAAAACGGCTGACGGCGGAAGGTACTTCGAGCATGAGTTTGAAAAATTCTATTTAAAGGCTTATATTCCGGCAAACGATTTAGACGGACAAACAAACAACTACGGCTTCCGTGCTCCGCTTCTGTTGGTTTTTGAAGAAAACAGGCAGACCATGGAGCAGGCTATAAGCTTTGCATGGACAACCGGGCTTGCCGACATTGCGGCGTCTGCCGATTCAAGCGTCCTCTTTGTTTATCCCACCAACGAGGGTGGCTGGGATAATGCCACCGAGGAGCTTTACGCTTCGCTTATATCGGAAATCAAAATCAATCCCGACTATTCCGACGGATTGATTGAAATACACAACTTTTTCACCGGTGAATACGGCGGCTGCTTCGTCAGGGGAGCTATTTTCAGGGCGGATATCTACAGCTTCGGAAAGTCTGCCGACTATGTGGCTAAAAATCTTTTGAAGACCCTGCACGGCGAATACCTTTGGGGACCGGGCGAAATCACCCCGGCAATGTGCTCAATGCAGGGCTTGAGCGTTACACCGAATGTTGAGCGCAGGGACATAGCAATTTTGAGTGTCGGAAACTCCGACGAGATCAACTCGGCATTCAAGGATTGTGAAAATCTTTTAATCAAGTCCAAAGCCGACTATAAGGCGGATTTCAAGGCGTTTGTAAGAAAGTTTAAGATGTGGTGCGGACAGATTCAGATAGAGCCTGACTTTGAAGCTCTTGACATGACCGAGGAATCCGGCATTGCCGTAGTCAAAACCTCGCCTGACAACCGCATGATTAAGGATATGCCAGAACACAAGGTCGGATACTTTGCATACTACAACAACGATACCTTTGCCAACGGTCCTGCGCCATTGGTTATAGGCTTCCACGGACACGGCGATTCTTCAATGTTTTTAACCTTCGTTTCAGGCTGGTGGGAGGTTGCGCATAAATACGGCTTCTTGTTTGTATCCTTGGAGAATCACCAGTTCGTACCGGCTGAGGAAGTAATTCAGGTCATAGAACACTTAAAACAGCGCTATAATATCGATGAAAAGCGAATTTACGGCACAGGCTTTTCAATGGGCAGCGGCAAGACTTGGAATATGTTCGAGCAATACCCTGAGGTCTTTGCCGGACTTATGCCTGCGAGCGCACTCTTCCCGATCAGAGGAAGCGGATTCGGCGCACCGAACCCCGATAAGCTCAACACAACTGTTTCAGTTCCGATGTTCTACTCAGGCGGCGAATGCTCTCATCTTTCTGAGCTTGCCTGCCAGTCGGAGGGCGCTTTAGAACGCATTAAGTATTTAGCCGAGGTCAATAAGATTGCCAAGAAGTTTAAGTATAGCTATGACGAAAAGGACAGCTGGGAAGACCCCGTATGGAGCGTGCCCGGAGATCGTGTCGAAAAGCTGTATGACGAATCAAGAGACAGCTACTTAACCATTCACTACTACAACAGCGAGGACGGCGTCTGCAGAACAGCCCTTGCCAGCATCAGCGGACAGGGTCACGAGTTCAGGCATCACACCTGTGAAAACGCATGGAAATTTATTTCGCAGTTTGTTAAGGAATGAGCTGCTTAAGTAAATGTATGAAGAATCCATCGGAATGGTTTCGTTCCGATGGATTTTTTATCCATCTATCTGAAGCGGCATTGAATTCTTAAGAACCTTAAGATTTATTTAAGGTTACATTAATTCGGTTGATTTATTCTGAATGTGCAGTTATCATATACATTGCTCGAACTTCTATAGAAAACGACTATAAGCAGCATATCGAGCAATCGGCGAAAGGATAATACCGCATATGAAGAAAATCAAACGGATAGTTTTGTCTTGTGTTTTAATTTTAACAATCGGCTTGGCTCTTGTTTTCCTGGCTAAACCTCATTTTTTATACATACTGGGTGAGCATATCGGAGTAAACTGCAAAAAGATTGAAATGAATACGGTATTTCCGGATAATATCAAAAAATTCTCGCTGAGCGAATTAAAAGCCGATGCCAAGGTCAGCTTTAACCAAAGCTTGATGCTGATAAACTCAGACTGCCAATTGCAGGATGACTTTATACCATCCTTATCCGCATACAAGGATACCGATGTAAAGATAAATGAATGCCTTCAGGAAGCTTATGGGAAGTTATCTCAGGCAGTCGATGAAGCAACCGGTAGCAAGCTGTTTGTTTCCAGTGCTTACCGCACCAAGGAAGAACAGCAGGAGCTGTATAAAGAAGATCCCTCAACTGCCAATCCTCCGGATGCCAGCGAGCATCAGTCCGGTTTGGGTCTTGATGTTTATGTGAGGTATTACGCCGGCTTTGGGTTTATCAAAACGGATGCAGGACAGTTTGTGAATTCAAAATGCTGGGAATACGGATTTATTATCAGATACCCCTCTTACGGCAAGTCAAAAACCGGAATGAAATATGAACCATGGCATATAAGATATGTCGGCGAGCCGCACGCTGAAATTATCTATAACAATCATTTAACGTTGGAAGAATATATACAGTCCCTGAGCTGCGGCGACTGGTATGAGGTCGACGGCTATTTAATATCACGCCAAAAGCCCGATGACAATGGTATGCTATCTCTGCCTTGCGACTTCTCAAATGCAGTTATCTCCTTTGACAACACGGGCAGCTATATCATCACCATTGCCAACATCGACTCCGAATTAAAGTGAACGCATGAGTTACCATGGTAACTCACATTATTCGCTCCGACTGATTGAGTGTCGGTCGGAGTGGTTTTTTCTGCTCTCTTTAAACGATAATTTGTATAACGCTCAGACGAATACAAAAATCCCATCGGAACAAATCTGCTCCGATGGGATTTAATCTTATTAATTCAATTGCGACTGACTTATTCCGAGACAATAAGCTCAAGAGCTTCCTTCTGGCCGACCTCGCCCATAGATGTATTATAGGTCTGCTTCGGTCCTATGAGCGAAGCCTTTATAGTCTCGCTTGTGGGGATGATAACAAACTTCTGCAAAACAAGGTTTTGATCCATGCCCCAAACTCTTAAGGTGTGCTCGCCCTTTGTTAAGTTGAGGGTCATTTCAGCCTTTCTTCCGCCCTGTTCAATAGTTGCATACCAGCTTCCGCTTACGCCTGAAACGTATCCTTCGCCCTGAACGTTCATAACGTCTATCTTGCCGCCGTCGAGCTGAATGCCGGCATTTAAGTGTGTGCCGTTGTCGAAGGAGACGTTGTTGCCCTGTCCTGCGTATACAACAAGCTTGTATTCGCCGTCCTCGGGAACCTTGAAGTTATAATCAAGCCAAGGGCCTGCGCCTTCCTTGAAGGACTTTGTGAAAGTGTTGAGCATCTTAACAGATGTCTTCTGCTTGCCGTAGCCCTCTAAAACTGTCCAGCTTATGCCGTCGGACGAGCCTCTGTCGGCAAACTGGTCTGCATTCATTGCGATAACGCTGTCAGACGGGAAGTGAACCGTTGTGAGCTTTGTCTTGGTGTCGATAACCTTGGCGTTTACCTCGATGTCGACTGTGCGATCTGAGCCTGTAACGGTTATCTTGCCATTTTTGTCCGATGTGACCTTATCCCAGTCCACCATAACAGCAAAGCTCTTGCTTACAAGATATTCGCCCGAAAGCTCGCCATCGACTATGATGAAATCGCCGTCAACGTCTAACTTATAGCTTACCTTCTGGTCGCCGGCATTGGTGAGGTTGACAACATACGCCTGCTTTTCAGTTGACTCAAAATCGGGAAGCTTAGCCTTTCCCGTCTTGTAAACTCTCCTTTCTGTCGGGATGTCAACCTGCATCAAAGCTCCGCTTTCGGGTTCAATCTTTGATGTGACAATCTTAATTGACGACTCGCCGTTCCAGCTTGAATAGTTCATATGCGCCTGAGCCTTGACATTGCCCAAAACAGGGTCACTGAACTGCTTGCAGTAGTCAGGAGACGCTATCATCATGCCGTACCACTTGTTAAGACCGTTTAAGTCCTCGCCCAAAGAGTTATATACTGCTGTTAACTCCTCATCATACTTAAGGTACTTTTCGACAAGGTCGGCATATGTATTTGCCAAGGTAGCTCTTCTTTGTGAATACAGCTCATTCAATCCGCTCATTATCTGGATTCTTACAACGTTTGCAGACGCAACCGCAGGATAGTAAACCAGCTGATAGAACGGTGTGTAGCAAACTGAATCCTCGCCTATCTTATCCTTCAAATAATCCGCTCTTTCGATAATGCTGTCGATAAGAGCGAGCTGAGACGCCGCTTCGTCGTAGTGCAGTAGGCTGTAGGACGTGTCGCCTGAATTTTTAAGGGTTTCCGGCTTGCAGTTGCCGTTCAGCCAGGTGTAGTCGTATAAAAGGGTTGCTATTGTTTCGATGTCCTCATCGGTTATCTTATCCTCAGCAGCGAACTGCTCCTTTGCCCATGTTCTCAAATACTTATCGCAGTTGTTGGGATTATCCGAGCCGTACCTTTCAAAGTCGTATGCCAAATCCATGAAGTAGCTTAAAGGAAGCTCCATCGGTCTTAAATCTCCGACGTTTACAATCCAAGCGTCGTCAATGCCGTATTCATAAGCTGTGGTGAGGTTTTCCCATGTTCTTTGAAGCGGCATGGTGTTTATCCACATTGAAGTCTTAGGGCTTCCGACATAGTCGAAGTGATAATAAAGTCCCCAGTTGAACTTATCCTTTTCATCCATTTCAGGCAGGGTTCTTAAATAACCGTTGTTGTCCTCACAGAGCATAACGATTCTGTTTGTCTTTGCGCCCAAAAGACCTGTAACATCGGGGTCGTCTCTTAAGCCCTTTCCTAATGCCGACTTGGGGTCGTTTCTTGAACCGCCGTACCAGCAGTTTTCAACTTCCTTGTAAACCGCTATGAGCGCAGGCGTATCTTCAAGACCGTGGTTAGCCAAAATCTTATCCTGCGTGCGCAAAACTGCCTTTAAAAGCTCGATGTTTTCCTCGGTGGTGAGGGTTCTTCCCGTTGCGTCGATAAGTGCGGAGTCGTTTTCTCCTCTCATGCCGACTGTGAAGAGGTTGTCAAAGCTTCCGTTTCTGTAAATGGCGTCGCTCCAGAAGTTTTCAAGGTTTGTGGGATTCAAAAGATAGTTCCAAACCTTTTGTGCTTCGTCTGAGCCTAAAGACGGGTCTTTATAGGTTCTCTTTGAGCTCCAGTAGCCCTGCAAGTCGCCCCATTCTCCGCCGCTTCTTGCCATAGGCTCATGGTGAGATGCACCGACGGTTATGCCGTATCTGTCCGCTAAAACGGCGTTTGCCAAGGTCATCGGGTATTCGCCCGGCTGCAATACCTTTGTCGGGTCGGCGGTAATATTGGTGTCGGGGACGTTATTTGCAACGCCTGAGTTTCCGGGCTGATCGCAATACATAACTCCGCCGAGCTTATAGTGATAGCTCTTTTCAAGCTCGGCAAACTTGCCCTTAACGCCCTCCATACCGTCGTTTGAGAAGTTATTTGACCACATCGCAGGCCACATATAGTTGCCGTTGAGTCTTAAGAGAAGGACGTATATCTGGTCGTAGAACATATAGTTCAAGCCGCCGAAGTGGCTGTCTGCAAAACCGTTTAAGCATGGGTTTTCATCGTTCATGAAGAAGCCTCTGAAGTTGACAGACGGTCTTTTCGAGACGGTTTCAAGCTGCATGGCGGTTGCTTCAAGCTTGTCTGAATGTGCCGGCTTAATATCGCCCCACCAAATCCATGGGCTGATGCCGAATATATCCTGAGTGATATGGAACAGACCGTAAATGGTTCCCCTCTTGTCAGTTCCGGCAACTATAACCTTGGTTCTGTCGCCGTCCTGCTTAACCTTAATCTGATATCTTTCCCACTGCTCAGACTTAAAGCTGCCGCCGCTGGGCGATATCTCCCAGTCAAGACCCTCAGCCTTAATCATTTCATCGTCGACAAGACCTGCCATGATGTAAACACCGCTTGTCGGCTCTTCGTTGACAATTTCGGGAACTGCACCGGTCAGCGCCTCAATATCCGAAGCTATCGCCTCTGCGATAAGTGAAAGACCGTCGTAAGCTCCGCCGTTTACGTCTATGTATATAGGCGCAGCATTTTCCTGCGTCGCCAAAACAACCTTGGGCGAATTATCAACAGGTTTCATGTATGTTACCTCCGCATTAAATATTACTTGCTGACCGCCTATTGAAACGGCGCAGCTAAGCTCCTTTTTTGTTTGCTCGTCTGCAAATAAGCTGACTGCATTCGACACAATTGACATTGCTGTAACAATGCAGATTGACGCCGCCGCTAAATTCTTGCCCTTCTTGTTTTTTAAGAGCAAGATTACTATTACGA
>ULUB01022699.1_pt1 | contig 27404 bp, 27 predicted proteins | sample 1958111 | NCBI WGS metagenome assembly ULUB01 (sample SAMEA4835749, study PRJEB28245) | human gut metagenome | biome: gut microbiome; material: fecal sample | place: Denmark | collected 2008
AAAAAGAGTGGGTCAGCGTCCACTGCAAGGCTTTCACCTTGTTGTATCTGCCTTCCTTCTGAGCCTTTACAATACGTGCTTGTAGCTTTCTGACAGCCAACTCCGCCTTATTCCAGTCTATTCTGTCCCAAAGTGTTTGCTGATTGTCAGCAGGCGCACACGATGTCTTGTTTTCGTTCATTTGCTTTCCTCCTTTTGAAAGTTCTAAAAGTTAATTGTAAAGAATCACCATTTGACAACATTCGGTTTTGATTGCCTCCCTAATGTCGTCACAGAAGTCTGCCCACTTTCGTGTCGGATGATGTCGCCCACATCAGCCCGTGATGTCGGTTCAATCCGTATCCGCTCCATTACAGAACGGCATTCGCTTTTTCTGTTATCTTATACCTGCACACCATTCGGCTTTCATTGCTGTCAGCTTACCTGCCATTTTTTACATGACAGGAGATATACAGGCTTACCATGTTCCACATAGATAACTAACGGATAGGTTAGGTTCTGTCTCATCCTCCGGCGGTGCTTATATCCGTGTAATCCTACCATGGAGAGGATTAACCGACCGCTTCCCTTTTGGGTAGAGTGTGCCAGTATCTTACACTCTTTCGTGACATTACGAAGTTTACTAACAGTTCGCTTGCGCTAACCATACTATCCAGCCTCGCCACTCTACGGTATGATACTAACCGTACTTGACTTCCCCTCACGGTTCTGTCTTGTCTTGCGAAAGTGTACTTTGTCCCGACCGCTTAATACAACATTAAGGTGCACCGGTCGGTAGGCTACCGCTGACGGAACAGCGGGTTAAAACTGATACCCGTAAGTATCATTCCAACAATTATCTATGCGACTTCATGTCGCACCCAGGGTATCTCCAAATGATGCACCGCAACAGCCCTTTTCTGCGCGTTTACACCCGTTCCCAACATCGAAGTCGAGCCGAACAGCACACGGATTGTCCCGTTGTTCATATCCTCGAACATCTTTTTACGCGCCTTTTCCGTCTTGGCGGTTTGGATGAACTGGATTTCATGAGCCGGGATGCCCATCGCCACCAACTTGTCCTTGATGTCTTGGCAGATGTTCCACTCGTTAGGCTTATACGTGCTTAAATCGCTGAATACGAACTGTGTGCCACGGTTTGCCTTGTAGCGCACATAATACTCATAAATGGTCTTTGCGCACCGTGTAGCCTTGTTTGCAGGGTCATCGCAGAACTGGCTGCCCAACAGTCGCATATCCAAGGACATCTTACGCGCCACGTTAGTTGCTATCAGCATTTTTGCCTTTTCCAAATGTTCCGGTTCGGGCATATCCAACTCCAAATCATACCAGCTTCCGCTTTGGGCAAAACGCACCAGCCGCTCAATCATGGCCTCCTGCTCCACGGTCGGTTTGGCAGAAAGAAAACGCACGTTCCTTTCGGGTATGTCGAGATTTATCATATCCGCCGTGCGATAGTCGGTAATTTCACGCAGGAAAGCCGCCAGTTCCGGCACTTTGATATAGGTTCTAAAGCGTTCTTTCCGCTTGATGGAGCCTGTCACGCTCAACTCGTAGTCGGTCGTTTTCTTGGTGAAGATGGCCGCCCATGCGTCAAAACAGCCAACCTGTTGCTTGGCAAGCTCTTTCGGGCGCAAGTATTTGAAAAGCACATACAACTCGGTCAATGCGTTCACGACCACCGTACCCGACAAGAATGTAGCCCCCAAGTCCTTTCCCGTGCGTCGTTGGATGTCACGGATGGCGATTAACAGGTTCATCGCACGTTGCGAGCCCTGGTTGTTGCCGATGCCTGCCACCCTTGTATGCCGGGTCTGGAACATCAAGTTTTTGAAATAGTGGCATTCGTCCACAAATATATGGTCGATGCCCATTGAATGAAAATCAATGCCCTTGTCTTTCTTTTCCTCCATGCGCGCCTTCAGCGACTGCAAGCTGGCTGTCAGGTTCTCCTGCCGCTTTTCCAAGGCTTTCCGCATACGGCGGTTGCGCCATGCCATGCCGCTGTCATCCAAAACTTTCAAAGAGCGTTCCACGTCTGCAAGTTCCTGTTCCATAATATACTGCATGGTTTCTTCCGACTGTGGTATCTTGGCGAACTGGTCGTGCGTAAGAATGATGCAGTCCCAATTATTGTTCTTGATTTTGGAAAACAGTTCTTCACGGTTGGCCGGGGTAAAGTCCTCCTTGCCGGGATAGAGCAGCTTGCCTGTGGGATATGCCTTGCGGAACGTGTCGGCTATCTCGTGTACATTGGCTTTCAATCCGATTATCAAAGGCTTCTGAACCAGCCCCAGCCGTTTCATTTCGTAGGCGGCCACGCACATTACCATCGTCTTGCCTGCGCCGACTTCGTGCCAGCACACACCGCCGCCGTTCTGCTTAATCATCCAAACAGCGTCTTTCTGTGACGGATAAAGCGCTTTATATGGGAACTGCGCAAAGGAGAGGCCGGGGAACGTCTGTGCCGAACCGTCATAGGTCGGACGGACATAACAGTTGAAACGCCTGTTATAAAGCCTGACCAATTCGTCACGCACGGCTATCGGCTGGTTGTCAAGCCAAACATTGAACTTATCGCGGATTTCCTGTATCTTGGTGGACGCTTCCTGCATGGCTTCCTCGTCGGGCACTTTCACCCATTCCCCATTTTTAAGCACCTCTTTCTTGATTTCGGGAACAGTATTATGCAACGCATGAACCATAAGCTCCTCGCCGTTGTATCTTCCCACAGAATATACGTTATAGGCAACGGGCGAATATCCCTTGAGCGACACTACATAAGTATCGTTCACGTCCAAATACATCACTTCGACATCCACCCCGAACAAGTCCGTGGCAAAATCGGCATACAAAGAAGTCGGCATCCAGCGTTCCCCAAAGTTAAAATCCAGTTCCTCGTAAGGTATCAATTCGGGGGTGACTTCTTCCAAGGCTCTTACGGTCTTTTCCGTCCACGCCTTTTCCCGTCCTGCCAATTCCGCTCCGCAAGCGGAATACACTTCCCGTTTTTCCACGACATTGCCAGCCAGGATGCGCCCCTTTTCCTTCCACAATCCTGTTGCCGGATTATAATACATCTCACCCTCCAAAGCCTCGATGACCTCATTTTCGCTTAAGCCCGTGGTTTGTGTGATGTAGTCCATTTTCACCATGCAATAATAGTTCAAGCTGCCGGCCAAAGCTTCCAACGGGGCAAGCCTGACGTTGGCATCCACCTTTTTGAACGCCACAGGCTCGCGCGTGATGTCGGCTTTCATAATGCTGCCGCCAATCTGCATTTCTATGGTATAGACTTCCATCCCAAGGCTGTCAAGCATGATGAACTCCTTGTTGTCGTTGGCATGGAAACAGCCCCATTTCGCCACAAATCCATCGTATAGCCTGTTCAGTTCCTCACGAAGCCGTGGTTGTTCCTTGTGTGTTTCCGCCTCGGTCGTTGCCAGCAGAAAATAGGTTTTCCGCAACGGGAAATAGTCATTGGCCCTCTCCATGTTCAAGGGGTTGGACTGCATCGGCACAAAATAGGCTTCCATGCTTGAGAAACGGTCGGCCCGCCTGCATTGGAGCGTACCCAACTGCCCCTCGAAAACAACCATCGCACCGTCTTTCATCCAGTCGGCCAGCATGTCGGTATATGGACGTTTGCCGACATTCGGCTGCGGCGCGTTTTCCACCATGCCGAACAAGTCAAAAAGGGACGAAGCGCCGTTATGGCTTTCCATGCTGCCAAACAGACGTGGGTTGAAATAGTGCGAAAAGTTTTCTTCCAACATCAAGGCAAGCCGCTGGCGCATTTCTTTCTCGCTCCCGTCCCACAGGTGCTTGCGTACAAGTTTCCCGTATTGGTTGCCCTGAATGATACTGCTTGTGGAAAGCGTACTCTTGGGAAGCGTGAAAGTCCTGTTGGCATATTCCGTAAGACGGCCTTCGGGGGTACATTCCCTGCATACCTCCAAAAACATGCGCTCCCTTGCCGTCAAGTTTTCCTTGTGCGTGTCTTTCTGAAGGATGAACAAATCGCTGCCCACCTCAATGCCGCCCGTCTGCATGAAAAGGCTGTCTGGCAAGCGCAAAGCCGTAATGATATGCGCATGGCGCACCAGATAATCCCTTATGAACCTGTTGCCCAAGCTATCGGCCACACCACGTGACGTGACAAAGGCCAACAAGCCGCCCTCTCTCAGTTTTTCAACGGCTTTCACGAAGAAATAATTATGCACGGCCTTAAGAGCCTGTTTGTAAACCGTTCCCTTATGTTCAAATTCCGCATCGAACACTTTTATCGTGCCGAAAGGGATGTTGGAGGCTATCACGTCAAAACTTCCTTGTTCCAAATCATGGCTCTCTATCGTTTCAAAGCCGTCTATCACGGTTTTTGTATCATCCTGCAAGGCTGTCAAGACAAGCCCTGTCACCAAATCCTTTTCAAATGCGACCTTGTGCGTTCCCTGTACAGCCACCGGCAGAAAGCCGCCTATGCCTGCGGATGGCTCAAGAAACGAGTTCATGCGCAAGCCGTTGGCGGCCAAAGCGGACTGCACTTGCCCGGCCACGGCCTCGATGACGAAGCGCGGCGTGTAAAAAGCCGTAAGCACGGATGACTTTATGCTGTCCGTCAGTTCCTTGTAAAACCTTTCATTCCCTTGCGCAATGGCGGACAAGACATTTTCCAGTTTCTGCAAGGCCTTTTTCATGCCCGGAGATACGGGGTTGTCCGTTCCCATGTCAAGCACCTCTTTGATACCTCCGAAACCTGAATACCTTGCCAGCGTTGCACGTTCCGCTTCTGTCGCTTTCCGCTTTTCTCCGACCACCTTAAAGGCGGTGTCAATGGCTGCGATGTTCGCTTCCAATGACTGTAATTTGTTATAGCCCATATCTTCAAATTTTATTTATTCCCTTATGTTGCCATCTTCACGGCCTGCAACGGGATTATTTTTCTGCCCCGTCAAAGGCAAAAGGACAAAAGGGCAAATCTGACGGCGGAAATACGCTTTGTACGCAAAGGAAGATTTCCGGCAGGCACCCGGAGGGCGGAGAAACGGATTTGCATATTGGCCGCCGGCCGTTAATTTTGCAGGAAAATAATCCGTGCAGGTCCGTAGATGGGCAAGAACGGGAAACCTGACCGGTCATCTAAAAGCGTCGTGAGTTGAAAAGGTATAAAGGGAGAAGTATAATGGGGATGGTATAAAAGGGATGAACGGAATGGTATAAAAGGTTGAGAGCTTCCATCCGGGAAGGCTGTCTATAAGTGGTATCCTGCACGGCAAATGGAGGCAGGACGGCTTTCACCGCCCAGCCTCTCATCATCAAAATCACGCTGCGGCCTCTTCGGCTTGTCGCTGTTCCCCGGATGGCTGCGGTTCTTCGGCCTGTTCCGCTTCCTTGGCCAGCAAGGCCGCTTTCTTTTCCTCTATGCGCTGGTGACGCTTCTCATAGACTTCATCATACCCGCTCTTGATGTCGGCCAATGTTTCGGGCATGTGCTTCCGTGCAAAGTCAAGCAACAGGGAGGCCACTGCATTGCCGCCACGGGCTTCCTTGAACTTGGCAATCAGAAAATCCCTGCGGATGACGGCTTTTGCCTTGGCCGTGAGGTTGGCGACAATGTTCATTTTCTCCTCGTCTGTAAGGTATGGCACTTCAGTGTCAATGCCGAGTGTCTGATAATGCTCTTTACGGAGGTCGGCCAACAGAAAGAAGTATATCATCTTGTCCTCGTCCGCACCAAACTTGGTTTCCGTGATGTCTGCTTCCAAAATGCGTTTCTTTGTGTCCTCCACCGTCTTTTCAAGGGCTATCTCCTTGTTGCGCTTGTCTTGCTTCTCCAGCTTCTCAATGGGTGAGGCTGGCTTCCCGTCCGTGCCGTCATTCCGCTCTGCCTTTTTATAACACAAAGTGATGTCGTTCCGCTCCACCCTCGCATAGAGTATGATTTCCCCTGCATCGGCCTTGCTGTTTATTTCTTCGCACCTCTCGTCATAAACGGCCATGTCCTGCCCGTAATCCTTGCAGGCCTGCTCGTACTCCTCTTGGGTGTCGTATTCGTCCGTCTGCGGTTCTTCGGGGCGGCTGGGATAGGCTGACAGATAGCCTTGCATATTTTCCACCACATATCCCATGCCTGCAAGACGCTCCACGGCTTTGTCGTTGCTGCCGTATGCTTCACGGCAAAGGACGACGGTAGGCTGCCGCTCCATAACCTGCATGGCCTTCTCCACCAAAAACGACACGTTCTTTTCCTCCAGACAACTCCGCTTGGCGCAATTTCCACATCCCTCCTCGTGGAACAGGCTCATATTGTTGGTGTTAAACGGACATGTGGCGCATGGGGTCTTGTCGAACAGATAATGGCGCAGGTCGGTGGTGAAGTCACGCTCGATGTTCCTGGCCACCTCGGATGCTTTCAGTCCTCGCCAACTGCCATATACGCCCTCTTTCAAATGACGGTCATACACCTCTTGCTGGATGTCCTCTCCGTAACGGCAGATTTCACTTGCCACGCTGACGGACAGTTCGTCCGTTTCCAGCAATTCGGCGATTTCGGGTATCAATGCCGTAAACTTAAGGCGTGTGCGGATGTAATCCTCCGACTTGCCGAACTGCACAGCTAAAGACTGAACGTCATAACACCCGCCCTCCAGCAACTTCTGATAGGCTCTGGCTTCCTCCATAGGGGTAACATCCTTGCGCTGGAGGTTTTCCGTCACGGCCATTTCCACGGCTGCGTCATCCGTGATGTCAAGGACTACCGCCGGGATTTCATCCGTTCCTGCCATGACTGACGCACGGTATCTGCGCTCGCCGAACACAATCTCAAACAGGCCGGTGTCCGCGATGGGGCGCACTCCGATAGGCTGCAGGACACCCTGCTGGCGAATGCTGTCGGCAAGTTCGCCAAGACTTTCCTCGTCAAAATGCTTGCGTGGGTTGAAATCGCTCGGACGGATGTCTGCCAATGCCAACGATACGATGTTTCTCTCTGCTACGGTCTGAATGTCTTTAGTTTCCATACGTTTTTGTTTTTAATTGTTGATGATTGAATTTCTTTTATTTCCCTTATGTAGCCATTTTCACGGCCTGCAACGGGGTTATTTTTCTGCCCAATCAAAGGGCCAAAGGACATAAAGGCAAATCTGACGGCGGAAATACGCTTTGTACGCAAAGGAAGATTTCCGGCAGGCACCTTTGGCGGAACCGGATTTGCTGACTGGACGCAGCCCGTTACCTTTGCGGAAAAATAATCCGTGGCTGGCCATGTGAATGCGAAAGAAGCCGGAATAAACGCTTGTATAACCGTAGGATGAACGCTTAAAACGGCCAGGTGAAAAAAGTGACATATCTGTCAACTTTTTGACATAGAAAAGGTAGAAGGATGGGTATAAGGGGAAAATACAAGTGGATACTGACGGAAAATGACATTTCTGCCATTTTTTGATAATAGAAAGGATTTAGGAAGAGCCATTTCATGGCTTCCATGTTAAAAAAATGACATTTCTGTCATTTTTTTAATGCAGATTGCAGACAGTATAAAAGGAATAGCTACCTTTGCAGGTGATAAAAATGACATTTCTGTCAAAAATATGACGTAGTGTATGAACATATCAAGGAACTCATACCTGAACCAACTGGCCGCCGGACAGGGGAACGGGCTGATTAAGATTGTGACCGGCATCAGGCGGTGCGGCAAATCGTACCTCCTTTTCAAGCTGTTCCACGATTACCTCATTTCCAAAGGTGTCAAGGAAGACTACATTGTAAAAGTGGCTTTGGACGACCTCATGAACGAGGAACTGAGGGAGCCTCACGCCCTCCTCAGGCATATCCGGGAGCGCATCCAAGACGAAGGGACGTATTATGTGCTGCTTGACGAAATTCAGCTTGTCCCAAATTTCCACGAAGTCCTTAACAGCCTCCTGCACGTGCGAAACGCGGATGTCTATGTGACGGGGAGCAACTCCAAGTTCCTTTCCAAGGACGTGGTCACGGAGTTTCGCGGCAGAGGGGATGAAATACACCTGTTTCCTTTGTCGTTTTCCGAGTTCATGCAGGGGTACCAAGGCGACAAGTGGAACGGCTGGAGGGAATACTATACTTTCGGCGGTCTTCCGCTTATCCTGTCATTGGAAACGGAACAGAAAAAATCCGAGTACCTGAAGAATCTTTATGAAAGCGTTTACCTGGTTGACATATTGGAACGGAACAAGGTAAGGAACAAGGCCGAGTTTGACGAGCTGACACGGATTATCGCCTCTTCCATAGGCTCCCCATGCAACCCGACCAAGCTGTCCAATACGTTCAAGAGCGTAAAGAACGTTACGGTGTCATCGGCGAGCATCGCAAGATACCTTTCTTATATGGAATACGCCTTCCTGATAGAAAAATCCGTCCGTTACAACATCAAGGGGAAAAAGTACATCAACACGCTGTCCAAGTATTATTTCTCCGACCTTGGAATCCGCAACGCCTTGCTGGGCTTCCGCCAACAGGAAGAAAGCCACATTATGGAAAACATCATCTACAACGAACTGCGTACAAGAGGGTATCATGTGGATGTCGGCATGGTGGAGGAACGCACCACGGACAGGAACAACAAGACGATACGCAAGCAGTACGAAGTGGACTTTGTGGCCAACCAGGGCAACAGGCGTTATTACATCCAGTCGGCATTCGCCATGCCCGACGAGGCGAAAATAAGGCAGGAGACCGCCTCGCTGACACGCATCGACGACTCGTTCAAAAAAATCATTGTGGTGGGGGGCGACATCATGCCCAAAAGGGATGAAAACGGCATCGTGACGATAGGCATCATGGACTTCCTGTTGCACCCGGACTGCATGGACTATTGAACGGCTTATGGACGAAGTGACATTCAGGTTGGCCGGGCTGCTGTTCATCGGTTGGTCGATGCTCCTGCTGGCCTATGCCGGATTCTGGAAGCGAAGGGCAGGAAGGGCGTACTATCACGCCGCCGTGCAGGCATCGGACGACAAGGAGAGGAAGGAACTTGTCATGCGAGGCGTGCTGGCCGGAAACATGGAGGCAGCCAGGCTTTATGCCGTCATGCAGCCCGACGAGTTCTCATCCAGACAAGGCATTCAAACGGAAAGGTGTCCGCTGCGTGTTCCACCGCTTCTACTACCCGAAAAGATACGAAACCTACTTGGATTTTGAGCAGTGCTGCGCCTGCAAGGACGTGCTTGACTTCAAGGACGGCCAGGCGGACGGCGTGGATTTCTTCAGTTCGGGCATATCCAAGTTGAACCCCAACCCCGGAACGGTCGTCCTGTTCATGCCGTGCAGCACAGGTTGGAAATACTGGAGACGTTTCAAAGGCATGTCAAACCACATCAGATGCCAATGCCCTGACCTGGACAGCGGCATTTCATACCTGAAATACACGGGAGAACGGCAAAGCCTGCACCTTCAAAAGGGAAGGGCGGACATACAGATGGAAAAGAACTACGAGTTGACCGAAAACCTGAAAGGCAAGGAAATCATCATCGTGGACGACCTCCTGACGACGGGCAAAAGTCTGAAAGCCTTTAAGGAAGAAGTCGAGAAGAAAGGCGGCAAGGTTGTCGGGGCCATCTTTGCGGCGCACACATTCAAGATGCCCACCCGGATGGAGATTTTCATACATGCTCTTTTCTCATATTGGGACCAGCGGAACAAGGAAAGGTGAGCCTGTCCGTCACGGACAAGCCCACCGGTACCAAAAAGCAAAGAAAATGTATATGGCCGTGCCGACTATCGGGGAATGGACAGGCGCACCTGCGTATGCCGATTGCCTTCCAAGGGAGTGTAATCGGAAATGCCACCTATGTCCGCCTTTTCAATCCTGTCCGGTGCGACACCCCGACGGACAAGTTCCCGGGCGATGTATTCCGCCCTTGCCCTGCCGAGGCGGTCGTTGATTTCCTCCGTCCCGGTCATGCTGTCAGCCGCTCCCGTAACGGTCACATGCAGGCTATGCCGGATGATTACGTGCGCCAGCGCGTCGAGGTTGATGCTTTGTGAAGGCTCGGTCAGATTGGTTGTTCCCAATTCAAAGAAGAAGTAAACCGGGATGTCCATGTCGCCGCCATCGGAACTTGCCGACTGCCGGATGGAACGCGCGTCCGTCTGATTGGAAACACCGGCCATAGCCGTGCTGTCTTGTACGCCTCCCATATCAGGCTCCTGCCGTGTATCGGCATATTCCTTTTCGCCAACCGTATCGGTCGGCGAGGCCAACGGGTCCGTTCCGTTCCAATGCCTGTTCCTTAACCGGGCCATGAGGGAGTTCAGCCCGCTGTAATCGTTCCCAGGATTGCCCGTGTCGCTGCCATACAGGCTGTCCGCAGCCCATCCGTATTTGTCAAGCAGGCCTTCCAACTCCAGTATCTTGCGCAACTCACGGATAATCCTGCCGTCTTTTTCGTGGCGGCTTGCGTAACGGCGGTTGGCACCGGCCAACGCTTCCGACCGCCTCACGAGCCATTCGTTCCGGCAAACATACGGCCTTGCGTCCACCGCACGTTTCCAGCCCGTCTTTCCGATGGTGACGGACAACCCGGCTGAAAGCGTCAGGAACCTGTCACCCCATTTGCCAATCTTCCCATATCCGTCAAATTCCCGGAATGTGGTGCATCCGCCAAGCTCCATGGTGGCAGCCAGCCGTCCGGTAATCCGATAACGGCCCTGTATGCCGTAGGATAAGGAGAACTGTTTTTGTCCGTTGCCCTTGTGGTGTAATAGGCCCACACCCACATAGGGGACAAGACTCCACTCCGCCGGAGTGCCGTCTTTCCGCTGCTCGCCCAAAACGCTCCAGAGCAAGTCCGCATGGTAATGGTGGAAATTCCGCGTGTCCAATGAACCGTCCTTGAACTTGCCACCCTGCCAGCCGATACGGCTCCCGATGTGAGGGGTGAACCATTTTCCGACATTGACAGCCCATGAAGGCTGCAGGCGGCCGAACAAGTCCTCGCAGCCGAGAGGATTTCCCAGGAAGGCGGAAGCCCCTCCCGACACGCCGATGAACCAGTTGGCCGTCCACGGGGAAGCCACCAGCACACCGTCCAAATACGACGGCGTGGTGGCGGATTGCACTTCTTCTATGGAATATTGATAGCCGCTGTTTCCTATTGAATCTGTCGGCACGGGGCCGGCAACAGCCCTTGCCCACAAGGAGCAGGATGCCGCAAAAATGAAAATGAATCTCTTTGTCATAATGTTCAACATGAATTGGTGATTATACAAATGGATAAGAAAAAAGTGAAGGTCAGCGTTTGGGCTTCTTGCCGGTGGCCGGACGCATCATGCGCTGTGCCATCATCATGCAACGGTATGCCCAGCGGCGGTCGTCCTCGTCATCGTCACGCCTCCATTCCAGGCCGTTCCCTCCGCCGCCCCCTCCCTGGCCTTCGGCAAAAGTAGTGGCGGCATCCACGTAACCGAAGAACAGCAGCGTAGCGCAATGGAGGACTTCCGCACCCTGCTCGGAAATGCTCTGCATGAGCGTTCCGTCAAAAGTGCCGCGCGCTTCCGCGCCAGACCGTGCCATCAGTTCCCGGTGTTCGCCGACCAGACGTTCCACCAGCACATCCTTCAACAGACCGTCCACCTTCGCGTGGATGTCGCGTGAATACCGGTAGGCTTCCTCGCGCAGTTCCCCGGTGCGGTCTTGGATGGCATCCATGTCCTTTTGGAGCAAGGCCAGTTGCCGGTCGGCGGCTTCCAGCTTTCCCTGCTTGTCCGCCAGCCGCTCCCGGACACAGGAAAGCTCCTTTTCCAACCGGGATATTTCTGCGGCCAAGGACATGGCGTCGCCGCTTTGCGACTGCAGTTCACGGCGGTATGCCGCCAGTTGCGCCTCTTTCTCCGCCTTCTCCTTCTTCAGGTTCTCCACCATCGTGTTCAAGCCTTTCACCCTGCGCTCTGCCAGGCGTATTTCCACACGGAGGTCCGCCAAAGCCTTCCGGTGCTGCTCTATCTGCTCCTCGATGGAAGAGCATTCCTCATTAAGGTGGCGGCGGTATTCCTCCGTGGAGCGGTGCTTGGCCCCGGTGATGGCGACACTGGAGCCACGGTTGAGTTCCCATTTCCGGTTTATTGCGGCCAGTTCGTTGTGAAGCTCGCGGAAGCGTCTGCTGCCCTCGTACATGTCCTTGCCGGAAAAGATTTTCTTGTAGGCGAACTCGCCGTCCTTGATTGGCAGGAGGGTGCAATGTATGTGCGGATTCAATTCGTCCAAGTGTACATAGAAGCCGACGATGTTCTCCTCGCCGAATTTGCCGGACACGAAAGCGTAGATGTCCTGCGCCCATTTCTCTATCTCCGGCTTTCTTTTGACCGATGAATTGTCCGCGCCCTTGTCAAAGTCCACCTTCTGGCCTCCGAAGGCCAGTTCGCGCATACGGGATTGCGAGCCGCCAAAGATAAAGTTGGCGACGGTGCGGTACTTGGGTTCCGCCAGCCCCTCGTTCCTGTCACGGATGCCGCGACTGCGCAGGTTCTCCGCCATCCGCTCCGGGATGCTTTTCGATTTGTCCACGGGCTGCACCTTGCCGCCTTTGACGACTTCAAAGTTCAGGTGTTCGCGCGTGGGGTCATAATTGCCCTTGCTGACGGCGTGTTCCCAGCCTTTTTCCGTCCACCTGCGCTGGTGTTCGTCGCTTTGGGCGGTCGTGATGCCCGCCGACGGGCGGATGTCCATCACCTGTTTTGCGTTTACTGCCATATCGTCTGTATCTGTTTTGCGGACAACCGCACTGTCCCAGCTTGCTGCCCTGTCGGACAGCCCCTCCCATCGCCGTCGGCGCATGGGGTATTAGGCTACCCACTTCCCTTTGTTCGTGGCAGGCGGGCGAGCCCGTCGCGCCATGCCACCGGCAAGCCTGTAAGGGGCATATTACGCCTTATAACAGGTGGTTGTCCAAGGTCTCATACTTTCAGTTGCCGCCCTCCGATGACATACAGCTTGCAAGCACTGCCTTGAATGGTTTGCAAAGAGCCAGGAACGTGTCTTTTGTCTGACGGCTTTCCAACTCCAAGGATTCCGACTCGCCGTCGATTACCAGTTCCGCAAGCGTTTCCATTGCTTCCGGCATCAGCGTCCAGTCCTCTGCAAGGTCTTCTTTGAAAAAGCCGTCCAGAAGACCAGTCGGGTCAAAACGGTACTTGCGCAGGACGCGGCGGACGGAGGCCAAGGCCATCCGCTCCATTATTGCCCGGCAGGTTTCCGCATAGGCCGCCTTGCCATTATCCGGCAGGCCGTCCGTAGTTTTGTTGGCATCATCCAGCGTTTCAGCATCTGTCAGGCGTTGGCAAGCCTGCCCGCATTCCGCGCCGGACACCCTGCCAAAGACCCAATCGGACAACGAGGCGTCCACCTTTTCCATAAGCGGATTGTTTATTTTCCCTTTGTTCTTTCCGGCTTCCTTTTCATTTCCGCCGGTCTCCGCCATCGTAATGACGTAGCTGCGAGTCAGGGCGGACTTTTTGATTTGTCCGAGGGATTCCAGTCCGTTCAGAAACGTGCGGACGGTGGCGCGATGCCAATGCCAGCACTCGGCCAGGTCCGTAATCGTCACGGCCAACTGTCCCGGCTGCAGTTCCACGTCCAGTTTCCTCAGCGCACCGGAAACATAGCCTGCCAAAGCTTTGTCCAGCAGGTCGCAATAGGCTTCCAGTTTGGTGTGCCGCTCGCCAGACTTCTCCTTGAGATAGTCCAATACCGGCTTGCCTGCCGGGATGCAAGCGGATAATGTTGATTTGTCTTTCATCGTCTTTCGTATTTTCTTGTTTGTCATAAAATCATCGTGTGCCTGCCACTGGCGGCCGGACACCGGCTCAATAATAATGTCCGGCCAGCACTTCCGAGTGTTTTCTCCAATGTTCCCGTGTCTTTTCATCCTTCCATCCGGCCAACACCGTACAGGAAGGATAAAACAGGGCCGCCAAAAGAAGAAAGCCCACCGTGACCGCCATCGTGTACAGATGGGGAATGAAGCCTGCCGCCAGTGCCGCAAGTACCACCGGAGCGAATGCCCTGCGGTCTTCATGGATGCGGTGAAGCCACCTGTCCGCCCGCTTGAACGGACACAACAGAGCGGACAACACAGTGGAAGGCAAAACGCCGTATTCGCCGGGATGGCCGCTCACGTACACGAAATGGAACACCAGCAGGAACACCACCAGCAGTTGCACGTAGAATTTCCGGGCGGTTTCCGAACCGGCCATCATCCAGTAAAAGCAGGCCATCTTTTTGCCGTTTCTCCCGTACAGGCACCACGGCATGATTACCAAAAGTGCCGGGAATAAGAATTGAATCATGTTCCAAACCATAATAGTGTCTGATTAAAAAGATAATGTCCGGTCATCAAAGGAAGTCCAACAGCACGTCCGCCTTGTCTTTCCTGTATTTGTAGTGTCCGGCCTTGTCATGAAGCGCGAGGTCGTTGCATACCTCCCCGCACATCTGTTCAAGCGAATCGAATAATGTCACTTGGACGGTTCTCACCCGTCCGCCGCCGTCCGTGCGCGCATTGATTTTGAACATGCGTCCGAATGACGGATTAGAATAGGCGCTGGCACTGTGGCCGAATGCCGTGGCGCAGGACGGGACATGATGGTAAAGCAGCACCATTTCCATGTCGTCTTCCAGCATATCCATCACTTCCTCCAGCGTGAAGTTGCCGGAAACAGGAAAGGTCAGCAGGATGTAATCATCATACACCAACGGGGGGTCCATCGTTTCGGCATCCAGCAAGCCGGGAAAACGAAGCGGCACGAAAGCCATGAAGTCATCAAGAAATTTTTGCAGCATATAATGGTTTTTTATCGGATAATATCCGCGTCAGAGTGTGGAAAGATGGATTTTCAGCAGGAGTATGGGCATCTCTTCCAGCCGTTCCTTGTCATAGCCGAGAGTGCCACAAAGGCGGTCGATGGCTGCCGGCATATTGTCCGCCAGGCCATAGAGTGCTCTCCTTTGGTCCGGCGTGAGCAAAGCCATATCGTTACCGTCCATGCCCATAAGCGGCTGCATCAGCATCCACAGGTACGCCTGCGCCTGTTCCGGTGATTGCAGCTTGCCGTCATTGACACCTTTCATACAGGCCGAGGCGTTCTGCAGCAAACGGCGGTTGGTACGCATGGTCAGGTAGCGCACGGCTTCTTCAATGGTAAAAGAGGGCTTTCCGGTTGCCTGCATGGCCAGGAGGCAGCATCTCTCCGTCTTGTCCGTGATTCCGGCCATTGACGTGCCTGCCAGTTCGGGAAGACGGGCCAGGTAGGAGCGGAACAGGACCTCCTCGTTCCGCAGGAACTCAAGGAATTGCCCTTTGTCCGCAATGCCGCGTTCCAGCGTGGAGGAAAGGAAACGGTCGTAACGGGCCAGTGCCTGTCCGGGTGTGTCCTTATATATAGGTATGGTGTCAAGCGACGCGAAGAAAGGCTGCAACTTTTCCGCTTGCTGGTGCAAGTCCTCGCGCCTTGCCGCCGGTGTCCCTTGTTCCTTCAGGTAAAGCACGTCCCTGTACGTCCTCGGCTTTGCCAAGGCCAGCCTTTCATATTCAGCGGCGATGGAACGGTGGACGGCGCGGAATGTATCTCCGGGATAGGCATGCGCCCGGTGGGTGGTGTCGCGCTGCAAGGCGGCGGACACCGAGTCGCGGAGTTCCTGCCATGAAGCCACCGAGGCAGCCAGTTCGTCCCATTCCATGCTTTCCGTATTTTGCACGGCGGACAGATGTTCCCGATAGGCGGTGACGGCTTCACCGGACGTTTCAAAATGCGGTCCGGCGTTTTCCTGCGAACAGGATGCCGTCAGGATTGAAATCGCCGCAACGGCACAACCGGCGGACAACAAGCCTGAAATTTTTGAGTATGATTTTTGTATTCCTGACATCCAAGATGGATGATTGGCATCGGTAAGGAGCGGATGAGGATGTCTTGTAAGTTCGATTTTCTGCTTCATGCGGATATAAAGTTTGATTTTTGCCGCAAAATTAGGGCATATATGGCTCATAAAAGACATTGCAAGTCAAACTTTACCGATAATTATAAATCATACTCATAAGTATGATTTCAGATGCAAGCAAGTGAAAGGAAGTGGATTTTTTCGAGTTTAATAATCTTAAAGGGAGGTCCAAGTATGATTGTTCCTTGGGGAAAATTTGTACTTTTGCAGTTGTTATCATTCAAATACGCTTATCGGATATGGCAAAAGTGGGTTACATCTTCCATGCGGACCAATATGAGGGTTTCGACGCGGACAAGCGTTGGATGGAAGAATACGGATGCGTACAAGTGGTGGAGGAACTGTCCGGACAGGAAAAGCTGCGCCCGGCATGGAAGCAACTACTGGCAAGCCTCGGATGGGGCGACGAGCTGGTGGTGGCGAAATTCAGCAATGCCGTGCGCGGGGTGCGCGAACTGGCCGTACTGCTGGAGCTCTGCCGCGTGAAAGTAGTGCGTCTGGTTTCCGTCCATGACCGGATAGATTCGCATGGCACCCTGTTCCCTGACACGAAAATCGGGGACGTGCTGGAGATGTTCGGCTCGCTGCCGGAGGAAACCGCCGCATTACGCAGGGCTTCCGCCCATGTGGCACGGCTCAGGATGGCCAGCAAGAAAGTGAAGACCCAGGCAGGCAAGATGAAAGCCGACAGGGAGGAATGTATCGTGCATATGTACGAGGAAGGACATTCCATCGACGAGATTTGGGAGGTCAGCGGATTCAAGAGCCGCAGTTCCGTGTTCCGCATCCTCAACAAACACGGGGTGACGCTGAACAGGGGACCGCACCAGGGGCCGCTAAAGAGGCGGAGTGATGACACATTGGAGGAATGAATAGTGAGGAAACGCATTAGCGGAGAAATCAAGAAGTGAAACTGCCTGTATTTAAGGGCATCGCAATACATATCTTTTTATGATGCAAAAGATGGCGTATTGCAACGCAAAAGGACATCTTTCATAAGCCGATATGCCACATATTGTCGGATGTATGGAAATAATTTTATAATAGATAAAAAAACATCGCGATGGAAACTTTCAACGACGTGATTTCAGAAGACCGCCTGGTGCTGGTGGACTTCTTCGCCACTTGGTGCCAGCCCTGCAAGATGATGCACCCCGTGCTGGAACAGCTTAAGGACACGCTGGGCGACAAGGTGCGCATCATCAAGGTGGACGTGGACAAATACGGACAGACTGCCGCCCAATACGGGATACAGGCCGTGCCTACCTTGATGCTGTTCCGCAATGGCCAAACACTTTGGAGGCAAAGCGGCATGATGTCGAGGGTCGACCTGCTCGCCGTAATCAACCAATATCTATGATGGCAATATCATGACAACGAAAGAACAGGCTTTGTACACGCTCATGGAAAGTCAGGGCTACAGCTACGGCCTTATGCAGACTGCCCTACATTTGCTGGGGCAATCAAAGGAGGCGTTGGACGAGATGATAGTATTTGTCGAGGATAGGCATCCGTCTGAAGAAGAGTTCATCGGACAGATGGCCGCCTTGTGCGAAAAACGGCAACAACACGGAATATGATGAACAAAAGGGAATACGCGCAGGCCAACAAGGACTGGCTTGCACAAAAATCACAGGAAGAGGGGGGCAAACACTCCCCAAAGGCATCTGCTACAAAGTCCTTGCGGAAGGAAAAGCCGACGGCAGGCATCCTGGGCCGCGCAGCATCGTGATCGCCCACTACACCGGACGGACGATTGACGGGCGGCAGTTTGACAGCAGCCGTGGCGGCGCACCACTGGCCATCCGCCTTTGCGACCTCATCGAGGGATGGATTGTCGCCATGCAGCAGATGTGCGTGGGCGACAAGTGGGAGGTTTACATTCCGGCGGAAATGGGCTACGGCAAGTTTTCCCAGCCGGGCATACCGGCCAATTCCACGCTGGTGTTTGAAATTGAACTTTTAGGGATAGCGTAAAGTATGGAAAAAGAACAGAATCATTGCTTGTATTTGCCAACAGGAAATTTGCGAACCATGCTGGAAATTTCATTGAATTTAAATTGTAAGATTATCTATAAATAATTAAAACTAAAATTTTTATGTGTAACAAATACTATAAATTAAGAAATATGCGTGATAGCCTAAACAAGGAAGACCATATCTATAAATATATTCCCTTAAAGTATGTCTTAATGATGGTTGGTAATAAACAATTACTTATGAATAAAGTGAATAGCTGGGAGGACCCATATGAAAACTTTTTCTATAAGGAAGACTTCAAAATGCCTGACGGAAGACAAGTTTCCGCATTAGATTTAACGAATGGCATATTTGGCCAATCTTGGACGTTGTTAGAAGAATCTGATGCCATGTGGAGGATATATTCACAAAATAAAGATGCAATAAAAATAAAGACTACAGCAGAAAAACTTTTTAATATCATTTATACGGATGATGCATGTATGGCTACGTCATACATTGGAAAAGTTAATTATTTTACTCAAAGTAAAATTCAGAGTTGGATTTCAAGTCTAAGTTTAGAATATTCTAACATTAACCAAATAGCGACAGAATCAATGTTTATGAAGCGTGACGCGTTTTCACACGAACAAGAAGTTCGTATTATTAAAGTGCTTGATTCCCACGCCCCAGAAAGGAACAAAGTGTCGTTATCATATGATATTGACCCTGAATATCTAATTGACGAATATTGTCTTGATCCAAGATTAGACGATTATATGACAGATGTTTATAAACAAGGTTTAATCCATGTTGGTGTAAATCCTACGAAAATTACAAAATCAAGATTGTATGAATTTACACCACAGACAATCAATTTAAGATAATTAAAACGTAATAGAAAAATCAAATAAAGAAAGTCTATTATCAAGCATATTTTTGCCATCAATAGCCCACTATTTTATACAAAACCAAATTATTTATACATATAAAACTTAAAACAGGCACACCTGCCGCAGTCCAGCATATTTCCGCTTCAATTCCATTTTGGCTATATCGTAATTGAACTGCACACCATAAGTTAGACACAAAACTTTTGGACAGTTCAATTACGACATAGCCCATTCCCTTAGGTAGTAATTTGGGGATACTGCCGCTCAAGTATACGTATGCTGCACGACACAGCTTCCTTATAGTCCGCTATCGGTTCGTCCCAGACGGACGGATAGCTTCCGCCTCCTGCATTGCTTGTAGCCCAACTGATCGTAACGGCATACAGGCCGTTGACGGATTGGCCGATGCGTATCACATTGAAATCGTCCAACGCGATGTTTTCCACAATGGGCAACATTCCCCTTATCCAGCCGTATTCGTCAAACTGCTTGTCCGCATAACCGAACAGCTTTCCACGCTCGTAGGTGGAGATATTCAATATGACATGGTGGACGCTTTGGCCAAAACTCTCGAACCACGCCACCTGCTCCGTGTCGTCATGGCGGAGTGCCAGGATATAACGCAACACGTATTGCCGCTCATGACGGCACGGCAGGTAGTCCGCCAACGCCTGCAACTTTTCTTCCTTGCTCATTTGGGATAATTCCTTTTCCATATATACATTTGTTTACATTTTACAATCGGTTCCGCTTAGCGGTCCCTCCTAAAATCATTCCACCTGTCACCGCCAATGATGGCCTTGAGGATAATCCACAAAACGCGGAATACTATGGCGGCAATGACGATGCCTGCAATGTCCTTCATAATTTTAATCATTTTGATTGTTCATACACTGCCGTACAGGTTGGTTACATCCAGTCCATGCAACTTTGCCTTCTTACACGTATAGTACGTGCCGCCCTTGGGCTGTCCGTCAAAATAGGCTATCACGCCGGTTGAACGCTCCAGCATATAGTCGTTCCGCTTCAAAAGGCAGCCGTCATAGTAATATCCGCTCAACACGACCGTTCCGTCCACGTTGGCAAGGATGTCCTCGTACAGTTCACGGTCTTTCTCCGTCCAGCGGTCGGCCTGCCCCCTGAACGGCACAACGGCTGTCACTCTCAAGTCGGGCAGCTCGCATTGCAGCGAAAGGGCGGCTGTGGCCGCCAGCGTGTCAAAGCCGAGGGCCATGCCGCAATAAAAATTGCGCACGCCCCTTGAATATGCCTTTATTATCTCCACCCTCAACACCTGCTTCAACTCCGTCCGCTTTTCTTGCGGAACAAGGCGGTGTCCGCTGAAGCATACGGACAACTCCTTGATGTCTTTTGTCTTTTCCATAATCAGTTCTCTTTTTTATATCTATAATGTGTCCTGCTCAAGAAAACGCCTCCCACCACTTTCGCGCCCAGCCGTTCAAGCCGGTCTGCGAACATCCCATAGCTTTGCCCCGTGGAAATCACATCGTCAAAGACGCAGATGGTCTTTCCGTTGATTAGCCCTGCATCGAATGTCACCGTGTCAACCATAACGGGTGTCTTGCCGTGGCGGTGCTCATGCAAGGCCGGGCGTTCCCCCGAAACGTGAACGAATGAAAAGCCGTTGGCAATGCCGCAAAGCTCGCTCACACGCTGACAGAAATGCTTGTAACGGCTCTCGTTCTTTTCCTCGCTGCTCGCCGGAACGCAGATAAAGGTCATGTCTTTAACCTTATCCCCGTATTGGCAGACGAGATACCCTGCCGTCATCCGTGCCACACGCTCGGTGGCTTCTTCCTTCGCGTCCTTGAACGCCCACACGAGATTGTGCGCCTTGATGGCGTCCTCCCCGACGTTGCGGATGCGTACCGGAAAATACTTGCAGAACCAAACCTGCGGCTTGGCCAACTGCCTTTTGATGCTCTCATTGATTGCCTGTGCCATAACTCTGTTTTTTTTCCCCTCTGTTCGCAAGCCTTTCAGCTTGCTCAAGGGATATTTTTTGCATAGGGAGTGACGGCGGCAATACGGCAAGGCAGTCAAGGGAAATACGCTCCTGAACGAAGTCCCGGAGGAAGATTTCCCGCAGAAACACCGTGCCTGTGCTTGCCATTTGCAGACAGGACGGCACTATTTTTGCAAGAAATATCCTTTAGGGCAATGCTGACCGGCGGAATGGCGGAAGATTGGAACATACCCGTATAAGAGTTGATTGAAAGGATATAAAAGGTGACGGGTGGGCGCGTGGAGCGTCCGGGCAGCCGTGCGAACTCCCTGACGGACGCACTTGCGCCCATAGGGGCGAGTATGTCCGTGTTCGCTTTCCGGCGGACAGGCGTTCCTGCACCATAGCGGCCTGCTGCCATGTGCAGCGACGCTTTTCCTGCCGGACTGCCCTTGACGCTCCGCAAAGGCGTGGGGCGCAGCTTTATGACAAAAGGCGACAGCAAGGACGGTTATAAGCGGGCCGACAAAGAAAAGACGGGGGCGGACATCTGGGAACTTGCCCGGCAGGCTTGTCGGGTGTGTTCCGTCCGTTCCTTTGCGTGAAGGGGCGGCGCAGGACGTAGCAGGCCTTGTCCTGCCACATGCTGCACCGCCTGTTCAGGCAAATCGTTCTTTGGAATATAACGGGGCTTAGAAGCTACAAAATGCAAAGGCCGGTATAAAAGAGGGTATGCCAAAATGTAGCGAGCAATAAAAAACGGCCCAAAGGCCGCTTTGTGGGATGGCAGGATTATTGCTTGCCTTTCTTCTTCTCCGCCTTTTTCTGCTCGGCAGGAGCCTCTTCTTCTTCGGGAACGGGATAGAACTTGGTGGCGACCATGATGACGCGATTGTGCTTTACGCCGTCCTTGTCGGTCCACTCTTCGGGCTTGAAATATCCCTCGAAAGTGAGCAGCGCGCCTTTGGCCAACTGGTCGAATGATTCCGTATGCTCGTTCTTGCGCCATACTTCCATATTGACGAAAGCCGATACGCGCTTGGTTTCATCGCCGTTGGTTTCCTGGCGGCCGATTGCCAAGGGGAAACGGGCTACGCTTGCATTGGTGAACTGGCGGATTTCTGCGTCCTTGCCTACGAAACCGGATACTGTGAAGATGTTTTGAAACTTTTTCATAATGAATTTTTTTAGAAGTGAAACTTAATTTTTACATGCAAGGACAAGCAGGCCCGTATCAATGTGGACAAGCCATGAAAATCGGGCTGAATACTCTTTATTTTGTGCAGGAAAATAAAGGAAGATTCCGGACTATTTTATTGGCAGGAGTGCAACGCCCACACAAGATGGCCATTCGTAGCCATCGAAGCGGGACGCTAACTTTGCATCGGAAAAATGAGTGGCTTCTCAAAAGCACAATTCAGAAAAGTGAAGGTAAGCACTTCACGCGGTTTTGCTGCAAGGGCCATCCGCCTGTTCAGGCAAGCTGCTGCGTTTCCGGCAACCGGCATAAAAGCTGTGGAACAGGCGTTGAAAGCTATCGGGCCGTATTGTCTGTATGGAGGCGCAAGAAAGCGCATGGTTCGACCGGCATAAGCGGGATGTTTCCTGCGGAGGGAAAGCCCGAAGTGTCCTGCCGGCCAAAAGAAAAAGGCGGAAGCGCAACGGCATGGTCGCCGGTTCTGTCCCCCGATAAAGGAAGGGGGGGGGTGGAAAAGGCGAAAGGCAAAATCCGGCATTCCTTAAAGCGGAATGGATGCCTTCCAGCGAGCGGAACAGTGTTTATAAAAGGAAATCACGCAACCGGGAAGGCGGTGCGTATAATATAAAAGGAATAATGGTCAAGACTATAAAAGGCTATAGGCGGCTGAATGGACGGTGTGGAAGCCATCCACACCATCCATCCCGGCTTTGAGGAAAGGTCAATCGCCAAAGCCCCATTCCGTAATAGCTATTTCCTCGTTATTCCCGATGCCGCTTATTGGCTCGCATATCAATGTGCCGAAGAAATTTACTACAACGCAGCCGTTCTTTACGGTTGCCGGTTCCGTATCGTCATCGTCCGCATGGCGGAGTTGATACCAAGTCTTGCCTTGCGGCAAGGTTTCCACGGAAATCCTCAAGTCGATGAACTCGCCCTCGACGGTCAATCCGTTTTCCAATGTCAGGCACATTGGCCTCTTGTCTTCATTACTGTAATCATACAACATAGCAGTCCATTTTATAAGGGTCAATCAAATACCAGCACTTCATCCCGGCCTCTTACCACCTCCTTGCCGTTTATCAGCTTCACGACAATCTCCCGTCCGTAATCCCATACCACTTCTCCGTCCGTATATCCCTTGTACGGCTCCAGCAGCGTACAGCTACAGCCGATGATGTCCGTTTCATTGTCATATCCGCACATAGTCCTGTCGTTTTTCATGGTTTTCAGCACTTGACATCCCATTCTCCGTTTTTGAAAACCCTGAAGCTCACATATTCATTACAAAGCTCGTGGGTCAACACCCTGATGTAAATGTCGTTCTTGTCCTCCAAAAGGGAAATCATTTTGTCTATCGTTTCTTCGGGGTAATCCCATTTTGAGGAGAACTCGCAGTCAAGGCCATTCTCCAGCCTGTTTACGTAACAATCACAAAAGTTCTCTTCCAGATAGTCCTCGACCTTTTTAAGGTCGTTTCCGTTCTTTGTCTCCGCATAGAACAGATAGGTCGCATAGTTTGCCATAATCTCCAGTTTTTAGGTTTATTCATATCCCTCATGTAGTTCTGCTACTTTTGGGCTTGACTATAATTTTGTCGCCTTGAAAGGTTCCATGCTGCTCCGGCAAGGTTTCGGGACGAAATACTACCTCCCAAGGCGGAGGTGGAGATTTTGGCTATGAACCGCAAGGCACCGACCTTGCACGGAAGCATGGCATGGGAGTTACCTTTGCGGCACAATTATGTCAAGCTGCCCGGAAGAAGCAGCGCAATGGCAAGGGGTAACAAGGATATAATTGGCACTGCCTACAAAAGGGTACTGGACAAAAAATAAAATGGGGATTGGCCGGAACTGGCGGATGGCTTACGGACGCTTTATGACAGGAGGCGATATTCTATATAAACTGACAGAAAAGATATACTGTCCTAAAACTACAGGTACAAAGCAGAATATAACAGGGAATATAACAGGCACGACTTGCCTCAAAAGTACGGGTAACTGCCGGGCAAACAAAAAGCGGTCAAAACCGCTCTTTGCTTGTCGGCATACCATTTTAGACGACTACCCATCCCGTTGGGTTTGCATCTTCATCCGAAACTGGCGATGGGGTTTTCATCTTTTTGTCATATTCCAAGATTTCCGCCATAGTCAGCCATTCGGGTTTTTCATCTTTATTGAAACTCTCGTGCAATTTTATCATCGCTTCGATTTGCCTTTGCTCATCGCCTGCCCATAGGCATCCTGGAAACCTGTTGCCGTAATTCAGATAATAATCGCAATCAGACTGCAAGCGTGAGAGTAACATATACCGAAATCTCAAATCTCGGTTTACAATATCGTCAAACGTTGTAGTTCGTGGGGTAATTTGTTTCTTTTCTATCATAATCATTCGGTTTTATAATTAGTCCGTTATTTCCAGAAAGTAATCCAACTCGTCATCTTTCAGATTATCCATAGCAAATTGGTCAGCCTGTCGCCAAAGGGTATTATACAACATGGCAAGTTGGGGATGTTTCTCGTAGTGCTGCCAAATCTTGTGGTTGAGTACCAATACCAACTCCGTAAGATACTTGTAGTTGTGTTTCCACGACTTAAATGCGAGGTTGTAGGCGTTTTGAATAGCACTTGGGCCAAACGCATCTGCGATTGAGAAATCTTCCCAAAAGGTGGTTTGCACCTTGTAACCGCAATCTTCCATAAATGTTCTGAATGACATATTGCTTATTTTTTATAGTTATACTTCCCCCTTTTATCGGTTCTACTTGTCGTGACCGATTTTTGGTTTTATCGATGCGGGGGCACGGCTATCGGAAAAGCCTCATGCGGCGGTTTTTTCTGCAAATTACTCTCCACAACAAGGAGGAAGAATTTGCAAAAAATTCATTTCAAACCGTTGCAATCAGGCGCAATGGCCGACCTTTGCATCAATAAAACCAAACGGTGACGGCAGGAGGGCGAGATAAAGGATAGCTGATATGACAAGTGTAGAATGGTAAAAGAGGCACTGATTATTTTCAAAAGGAGTACGGCTCCGACATTACAAGGAAGCACGGCATAGGAGTTTCCTTTGCGGCACAATTATGTCAAACTGCCGGAAGAAGCAGCGCAATGGCAAGGGGTAACTTGGATATAATCGGCATTGCCTACAAAAGGATGCTGGCCAAAAAAGAAAACAGGTACTTGTCGGAAGCGGCGATAGTGTACGGACGCTTTACTTTACTCCATTAGTATATATATCCTAAACCAAAGAAAAGTATAAATGTGAAGTCGCAGGTAAATCCGTTTGGGTTTGTTTGCGATGGTGCAAGGCTGGCAAAAGGCCAAACTGACTTTTTTCTTTTGGCCAGCAACATATCTATCCCAAAATTCATTACCTTTGCAATGTTCCAAACCGGTTCAAATTACAAGCTGATGCCAAACAAGGGAAACAAAGAAAAACATCTGAAACAGGAAAGGAACAAAAAACATAATAAAAAGACATTTTGTTCCTATTTTGTTCCTTGTTTCTTATTTAATAGTCATAACATATTGATTTTATGATAGTTGCAAAATAGTATTACAAACTTTCCAGATTTTCACCAGAAACGCCTTGCGGTCTTATTCTATACTATATCTTAATCGGTACGGGAAACCGTGTTTCTCCATACCGTTTTTCTCCTATGTTCATGCAAAGATAGGATTTTCAGTCGAAATTTTCTCATTTTTCGCTCTTTTTCTGCATGATACCGTATTCTTTCATCTTGTTGTACAGGGTCGTGCGGCTGATACCCAGCAGTCCGGCAGTCACTTCGCGGTTCCCGTCCGCCTGTGCCAGCGCCCGCACGATGCGTTCCCTTTCCTCATTCCCGTCTTTCAGCAGCAGGGAGCTGCCTGCCTGTGCCGTACTTTCCGCTTCCAGCCTGTCGGCGCCTATCAGCCTTCCTTCCGTCAGCAGGACGGCGGAACGCACCGTCTGTTTCAGCTCCCTCACATTTCCTGCCCACATCCGCCTCATGAGTTCCTTTTCCGCCTCCTTGTCGAATCCTTCCGTATGCCGTCCCAGTTCCTCGTTGGCAAGCTCCCGGAAAAACTCCGCCAGCGGCAGGATGTCCTCCCGGCACTCCCGCAGCGGCGGTATCTTGATGACAAACTCCTTCAGGCGGTGATACAGGTCCCGCCGGAAACGTCCTTCCTCCACTGCCTTCTCCAGATTCTCGTTGGTCGCCGCCACGATGCGCACGTCCGCTTTCCGTTCGCGGGTGCAGCCCGTCGGACGGTAGCATTTGGTCTGCAGCGCACGCAGCAGTTTCTGCTGTACCTCAGCGGGCAGGTTGCCCACCTCGTCCAGAAACAGCGTGCCGCCGTCAGCCTCCGCCATGCAGCCCTTCTTTCCGGCTATGGCTCCCGTAAACGCGCCTTTCTCGTATCCGAACAGCTCGGATGCCGCCAGCTCCCGTGTCAGCATACCGCAGTCTATCGCGACAAACGGACCTTTCTGCCGGGTACTCTGCGCATGTAGCTTTTCTGCTACGTGTTCCTTGCCCGTGCCGTTCTCTCCAAGTATCAGCACACCTATGTCCGTCGGGGCTACCAGTGAGATACGCCGGTCGATGGTCCGGAATGCGGCACTTCTGCGCTCCAGTATGGGCATGGTATGCCTTCTTTCCGATTTGCGTACCAGCTCACTTATCCTCGGAAGCAGCTTTTCCTGCAGCAGGGTCTTGGGGATATAGTCCTCGGCTCCCAGCCTCATGGAGCTGACTGCCGATGCGACCTGCGCATAGTCGGTCATGATGACAAACGGGTTTCTGATACCCGCTTCCCGCATCCGCTCCAGCACTTCCGTACATTCCCCGTCGGGCAGACGCAGGTCCGACACGATGATGTCCTCTTCGTCCAGTTCCTCCAGCAGCCTCCGTGCCCCGGCACAGTCGTATGCCGTGCGGGTCTTGTAGCCTGCCTTCTCCAGCATTCCGCAGACATGGTCGCGGAATACCGGGTTGTCCTCTATCACTATTATTCTTCCCATACCGTTCTCTCCATTTCCTTTCGGGCGAGCCGGATAATCGTTTCGCCCTGACTGGTTACCTTGCCGGCATACTCCCTGATTTCTTCTGCCGTCCCGTTTCCGTGGAGCACGTCATACAGCTCCTGCAGCGGTCCTTCGGCATGTATCAGCATCCACGAGCTGCGGATATGGTGTATCCAGTAGTCCAGCCTGTCCCTGTCACACCTTTCCGCTTCCTCCCGTATGGCGGCCATTTCCTTCTCCGTTTCCCTGACCAGACATTCCAGCCTCTGCCGCTTGTCGCCGTATGCGAACAGCGGGCTGAGGTCTATGCGTGGGGTGCTGTCCTCACCGATGCATTCTTCCGCGGCTGCCAGCAGTTCGTCGATGGAGAACGGCTTGTACAGCACCGAGCCGAAGCCAGCG
>ULUB01053965.1_pt1 | contig 26891 bp, 23 predicted proteins | sample 1958111 | NCBI WGS metagenome assembly ULUB01 (sample SAMEA4835749, study PRJEB28245) | human gut metagenome | biome: gut microbiome; material: fecal sample | place: Denmark | collected 2008
AGGCAATTGCCTGCCGATGCCTTTTTGGAAGGAATGGTTTGTGTTTGGGAATGACATTTACGGGAGGACCTGCCATTGCATGGCTTACAATGCGGGATTCTCCCTTGCACCCTTGTGCGATCTCTGTTTAAGAAATCGCATGAGACGGGAACTTCTTGATTTTTAGACGAAGACCGTGTCATTTTGGTCGTAAATGCTTCCAAATTGTTACTTATGCCTTCCGTTTGCTTTTTCCGGACCTCCGGTTGTTGTTGCATTGGGGTGAAACTACTGTGAAAATAAGATTTTAAAACGGCTGTTTTTATTTGTCTGTCAGAAGAATAGGCATTGCGTGATGGTTTGATGCAAGAAAAAAACCTCTCTTTTTGTTTATTCGACGAATTTATCTATTTTTGCGACTAAATAGTGTGGTTTCTTAAACAGAAATAATAAACATTCGCAACTGTAGGTTTGCAGACAAGCCCGAAGCGAAGCAAGGTATTCGCAATTTTCACGAATACCTTATGTGTAATTCTTAATTCACTGAATGTCAGCGTGTTCTGATGTTGCGCTGGCAAGGCCTTGGATTGCCCGGATGCGATGCGGATTCCTGGACAAACGATATTGGAATGAATACGCAGGGCACTAACTGGACTTGGTCTGACTCGGTCTCCGAGCAGATCCGCACGAGAAAAAACAACCATGCGGTAAGGTGGTATGTGCTGGTGCTGCCGGTCTCTTCAAAAGGATATTACAGGGGCAACCCGGCCAAAGGACTCCAGACCGAGCTGGCTCGGCGCATCCGTGTCGGCGAGCAGCCGTTCGAATATTTTGCTCCGTCGTACGTCGCCGTCTGCGAAAAAAAGGGCGAACTGGTCCGCACGCAGCATCCGTTGCTGTACAATTACGTCTTCGTACACGCCTCGGAAGCAGAGATCTATCGTTTGAAACGATTTCTTCCCCAATACAGTTTCCTGCCCCGGGTCCGTGACGGACGTGGCGGGTATTATCCCTACTTGTCGGACGAGGAGATGGCCAATCTGAAATGGGTTGCCGAATCCTATTGCGATGAACTGCCGGTCTATACACCCGAACCGAACCGGCTGATGAAAGGGGATCGGGTGCGCATCACCGAGGGGCAGTTCAAGGGAGTGGAGGCAAGCGTCATCATCCAGCCCGGAGGTGGACGGAAAGACATCATGGTCTGTGTGGAGAACTGCATGTATGTACCGCTGCTCAGTGTGGAGCCCGGCCAGTACGAGGTGGTTGCGTTGAACTCGGACAACCGCCATGTCTACACGCGTCTGAACGGCGACCGGCTTCCGGCGGGACTTCATGAAGCGCTGAAGCGTTACCATTCGCCCGAAGGGGTGACGGACGCGGATCGGGAGTTGGCCCGGGAGACGCTGCGGCAATACGGCAGTCTGCAGTTGGAGAGTGACGTCATGCGTTGCAAACTTTACTCGATGCTGCTTCCGGCCTATGCGATTCTTGGAGAGAAGGAGGAGTTCGACCGTCTGGTAGGTACGATTCGCAGTATCCTGCCGCTGATCCGTGCCGAACAGTCGCGTGCGTTGTTGCTGGTTACGCTCTATGGTTGCACGAACAGTTGCATCTGCCGGGATCATGCGCATGGCGCCGTCGATCCGTGGCGTGAGGAGCGGAATCCGAAAAAGTGCAAGTTGCAACTCATCCGGCGTCTTGACGATTACGATTGTTGGTTGGGACATGGCCTGTATGTCGGACGGTCTGCCTCCTCGGAACCGCAACATTGTGAATCCGTGTCGGCGAGCCGTTGAGCCGGCAGTTGTCGTACCGGCTGTCCGTTTTCCGCTTGCAATCGTTTCTTTCGATTGTTTCCATCAAACAAATATCCCCAAGTATGTTGTATTTTATCACCTCTCTGATTGCGGTTTTGGGCGTTTGCTGGATCCATCCGCGATTGGTCGCCATTGCCCTCGACAAAAACATCGTGGATAATCCCGATGCCCGGAAACTCCAACGCAAGCCGGTCCCCGTTCTTGGCGGTATCGCCGTGTTTTTCGGAACGGTGATCGGACTGGGGTGCGCCGGTATTGCCTGCGACTGTTCGGATCTGTTCATCGTGGTGGTCGCCATGATGATCATGCTCTATACCGGGACGCTCGATGACATCCTCGACCTCTCCCCGGCCCTGCGCTTTTTGGTGGAGATTGGCACCGTCCTGCTGCTGGTCTTCGTCGGAGGCTACACACTGGATGATTTCCACGGACTGTGGGGACTCGGTCAAATTCCCCGTGAAGTCGCTATCCCGCTGACGGTCTTTGCCGCCGTGGGCATCATCAATGCCATCAACCTGATCGACGGCGTGGACGGACTTTCGTCGGGTTACTGCATCATGGCGGGCATCCAGTTCGGGGTGATGTTCTGGTTGGCCGACGATCCGGTCATGGCCATTCTGGCAGCCGTATCCGCAGGATCGCTCATTCCGTTTTTCTTTCACAATGTCTTCGGCAAGACATCGAAGATGTTCATCGGGGACGGCGGTACGCTCGTGATGGGCATCATCATGTCGGTATTCGTCATGCGGCTGCTGCAGCACGACGCTCAATACATGATGCATGCCCAGGAGAATCTGGGGCTTGTGGCCTTTACGCTGGCGGTGCTGTCGGTTCCGGTCTTCGATACGCTGCGTGTGATGACGGCCCGCATCCTGAAGGGCAAGTCCCCGTTTCATCCCGACAAGACGCACCTGCACCACATGTTCATCCGCCTGGGATGCTCCCATGCCGCCACGACGCTTGCAATCCTGATGCTCAATGCCTTCGTGGTCCTGTGCGGATGGATCAGCTACAAGGCCGGTTGTTCGATCGATACGCAGCTTTACATTATTCTGGCCCTCGGCCTGCTGATCACATTCGGTCTCTATAACTTCATGGAGCGGCAGATCCGTCGCAAAACCCGTTTTCTGCATCTGCTGCATCGGATCGGCTACCGCACGCATCTGAACCGTACGGGTATCTTTTTCTGGCTGCAGAAAGCCGTTGATCGTATTTAGGCATTCTTTATTGGTGTATGTTGGTATCCAACATGGCAATAGAGTTTGTGAATAAACCGTCTTCGGATGTTTGACTGCATGCATCTTTGTTTCATTCCCTGTTTTGAATCCGTTTATTGCCTGAAGGACAGGAGCATGCCGAGTGTCGTGGCCCAAAGGGATGTTGTCGGGACAAAAGGATATGCTCGGATTTCACGCTTTTCGGACGAAGTCTGTGGAGCCTTGCTGCTGATTTTCATCGGAGGGTCTGTTTGGAATGTCCTCCACGGGTTGTGGTGCCTTGATCAGATCCCGCAAGGGGTGGCCATCCCGTTTATGCTCTTTGCTGCCGTAGGCATCATCAATGCCATCAACCTGATCGATGGGGTAGACGGTCTCTCGTCGGGCTACTGCATTTTGACGAGTTTGCTCTTGGGGATGATGTTCTGGTATGTGGAGGATCGGACGATGGGTATGTTGGCCGTCGTGGCCACCGGATCGCTGATCCCGTTCTTCTTCCACAACGTCTTCGGGAAGAGTTCGAAGATGTTCATTGGCGACGGCGGGACGTTGGTCATGGGTATCGTCTTGTCGATCTTCGTGGTCCGGATTTTGCGCCACGGCTCGATGAGCGAGGTTTATGATGCGGCAAATATCGGGTTGGTCCCCTTTACGCTGGCGGTTCTGTCCGTTTCCGTCTTTGATACGCTCCGCGTGATGACGACACGCATCCTGAAGCGCAAGTCTCCGTTTCATCCGGACAAGACGCACCTGCATCACATGTTCATCCGCCTGGGATGCTCGCATGCCGCGACGACCCTTGCGATTCTGATCTTGAATTTCTTCGTGGTACTGTGCTGGTGGATTAGTTACATGGCTGGTTGCTCAATTGATGTTCAACTGTATATTGTGCTGGTGTTGAGCTTCCTGATCACATCTGACCTTTATAACTTCATGGAGTGGCATATCCGCCACAAAACGCAATTTGTTCGCCTGCTCCATCGCATCGGTTACCGCACGCACCTCAATCGTACGGGAATCTTCTTCTGGCTCCAGAAGAAGATGGATCGGATGTAAATTTATAGATTGTACTCGATAGAATGTCTCTAGAAAATAATAAGCGAATAGCAAAGAATACAATATATCTCTATATACGCACTGGTGTAACAATGCTAGTATCATTGTATACATCAAGAATTGTTCTTAATGCGTTGGGATTGGAAGACTATGGAATTTGGGGTGTATTGGGTAGTATAATCTCCATGTTCGGGTTTATCAATCAATCATTGAGTTCTTCAATCTTTCGATATATCACGCATGCAATAGGGACTAAAGATAACGATGCGATTAATCGTACGTATAGTGCATCAATTATCATTCACATCGGTTTGGCATTGGTTATTTTTATCCTTTGTGAGACTTTGGGTCTGGGATTTGTAAATAAAAATCTTGTGATACCAGATGTTAAACGTCATATGGCGAATATTGTCTTTCATCTGGTGGTAATAAATAGCGCGATATCACTTCTGGCGGTTCCTTTTAATGCTGTTATCATTGCGTATGAACGAATGAATGTATACGCTTATTTGACAATTGTAGATACTTTATTTAAACTCCTTATTGCGGCTGTCGTATTTTGGGTCCCTTCAAATAAGTTGATTTGGTATGCGGTTATGATGCTGGTCATCACCATAGCTATGCTAGTTTTTTATTACACTTATGTTAGATTAAGTTTTGTCAATCTACGTTTTCAACATATTCGAGATAAAAGTTTATTTAAATCTTTATTAAATTTTTCAGGATGGAGTATGTGGGGAAATCTGGCATATGTAGGATATAGCCAGGGACTCAATATGTTATTGAATGTCTTTTATGGCCCTATGGTTAATGCTGCCCGCAGTATTTCACTTCAGATCGAACAATCAGTACGAACGTTTGTTACCAACTTTCAGACCGCTGTCAATCCTCAGATTATCAAGAATTATGCTCAGGATGAATTCGCGCAGATGCATTTGTTGATGTTTCGCAGTTCGCGATTTTCATTTTATCTACTTCTTTTTTTTGCGGTTCCTATTGTCTTAGAGACAAATATTATCTTGATATTATGGCTGAAGCAAGTGCCTGAGCATACGATAGCATTTGTTCGTATTATGTTTGCTGTAATAGCTCTTGAGGTCATCTCAAACTCAGTTATGACAGGAGTTGTTGCTACGGGAAACATCAAAAAATATCAGATCGTAGTAGGATCTATTTTATTGATGATAGTTCCCATATCATATGTTGTTTTACGTTTAGGTGCGCCTGCAGAATCTGTCTTTATCATATATCTGGTGGTAGAAGTCTTTGCTGTGATAGCTCGTCTAATTATCGCTAAAGGTTTAATTAAACTATCCGTATGGGAATTCTGGAATCAAGTAATTGCCAAGGTAATGTTTGTTTTGGTTGGAAGTCTAGTTCCTCCATTAGTAATTCATATCTTTTTTCAGGCGAGTATTATTCGATTGATCGTGGTCCTAGTAGTCGGGTGCTTGTCTACGGGTTTGGCCATTTATTTATTGGGATTGGATGAGCGGGAAAAAGATCTGGTTTTATCCACATTACGCCAGAAACTTCATTTCTTGTAGTTGTTTTTAAATCCTATTTACGTTATGAAGATGTGGATTCCGATAAAGGTTATATTCTCAGTGTGGTTTATTTTAATTGCCACTCATTCCGACGCAATAGAATTTGTCTCAATAGAGCATGCCGGGAATGTAGCCAATAAATATGGCTATGGTCGAATAGATTACATATATTACATTGGTAAATATGAGATTACGAATCAACAATATTGTGATTTTCTAAACTGTGTTGCTCAAAAAACAGATTCGAATCGTCTTTTTTCACCGCTGATGCAACAGCATTTTTTAGGAGGATTAATTCGCGAGGGCAAAGAGGGCAATTATACATACAAGTGTAAATCAGGATACGAAAACAGACCTATCATTGGGGTTACCTGGATGAGCGCAATCCGTTTTGTTAATTGGTTGCACTATAATGCGTTCAATATAAAAAATAAGGTTCCAATTAGCAAGTGGATTTCTCAAACGTAGGGGACCGATATTCTAGGGGCATATGATACCCGAGGAGTTCCCTCTCGGCGTAACAATGGGGCGCAGTATTGGCTTCCGAATCGTTCAGAATGGGAAAAAGCAGCATATTATGACGGAGAAGTGTGGTTGGTTGATTCTCTTTTAATGGATGCAAACTGCTTTAGCCCTGACGATGGATGGGCTCAGCCATTTCCTCATATTGCCCAGGTAGGCCTCTCTAAGGGCCCTAATGGAACGTATGATCAACAAGGCAATGTCGCCGAATGGGTGGAAAACTCAACAGGAGACGGAGTTTGGAAATTGGCTTTAGGTGGAAGTCTTATTCGCCCGAAAGAATTTGCGTATTGTGGTGTTATTGAGGGAGATGATCCGAATAAATCAATAAGTACTTTTGGCTTTCGAGTATGTAAGGCTTTAGGAGATCAATTGAATTCAAGCCCAAATATATTGCAGGATACTATCGAAAACTCCATATCAAATTCTGTTAATACTCTGGATTCTGCTAAAGTCTTGGATAAATTAGGAACCGTATATGTACATATATCGGATCCTAACAATCCCGGAGATCCGATTAATCAATATAAAGGCTCTGTCGCGTATGAGTACTATATAGCTCAAACGGAATTGTCCAATACTCAATATTGTTCATTTCTTAATGCTGTTGCTGTTGTAGACGATCCATATAATCTTTTTAATGAAAATATGGAGACTGGTGCTTGTGGAGGTATAGCTCGTATTAAGACTCCTGAGGGATTCCATTATATTCCGAAGGATGGTTGGGAAGATAAGCCTATCGTATATATATCGTATTACGATCTTGCCCGTTATGCGAATTGGATGCATTATGGCTGTCCCAATAAAGGTGTCTCAGAAATAGGAACAACAGAGGGTACAGATAAACAAGGAGCTTATGATACTCGTGACTTTGAACAGGTTCGCTCTGGGAAGAAGACTCCGTATAAGGATTTTGGCATGCGTAGAATTGGCGCCAGATTCTGGATCCCTGATGAGAACGAGTGGTTTAAGGCTGCATATTATGACCCAACATTGACAGGAACACGAAAATATTATAATTATCCAACACAATCTGATGATGCACCTAATCAGGATAGGGCTAATTATGTGGTAAATGATGAATTAGCTATCGGAGAACCTTATTTTGTAGCTGATGTTGATTCTTACGGGAATGCTGCATCATATTATGGAACCGTTCAACAAGGTGGAAACGTTTGGGAATGGATCGAATCATGGCAGTATGGACAGATTGGGAACCGGGGATTAAAAGGTGGTTCTTGGAGTTATACGTCTTTTGGATTGAATGCTTGTAATACGGATCCTGGTGGTATTAATGATAGATCGTATGTGTTTGGAGGCCGTTTATGTCGATCTGTTGATGAATCGGGTTGGCAGCCGGCTTCAAAATCTTTTAGTCAATCATTATATGAGTTTGTTATGCTTCTGTCCCCGAAGAAGATAATTTTCATATTATTCTTTCTGATAGGAATGGGAGGTGTCTTGGTGTGTTTTGTTATAGGTCTGTTTTGTCGGCATTTATGGGTAAAACATTGATACGTAGATTTCGGACCGATGTAGGTCAATTCGTAGCTTTTTCTCGTCAATATGTTCAGTGGCGCCATATAATTACTACGATCCCTCCATATTTCGATAGTCAGGAGCGTCTTGTGATTGTCCCTTGTGACCCTTGGACGGTTGGTGGAAGTCGAGGTGACGAGGCAATGCTTATGGCTGTGATGCAGCAATATCGATTGATAAATCCTCAAGTTCCTATTATTGTAGTAGTGAGTGACGAGTCTGGTTGTGAATATGTTAGGAACTTGCCAATTGAGAATATAATTGCGTTACCAGTTTGGAATGGCTCTTATCCATTGTCGCGTATTTATCATGGGGTACTAGCCCAGAAACCATCCCATGTGGTTTTATTGGGTGCGGACTGTATGGATGGGCATTATTCTCCTCTACTGAGTTTGATATTATTGAATTTACATGACCTGTTTTCTCGCACACCTGGTATAGAAAGTCGGTTGTTGGGATTTAGCTTTAATGATAAACCATACCGCCCTCTATATTTTGCTTTTGATCATATTGCCGATACTACAATTATAAATTTGAGAGATTCTGTCTCGTATGATCGATTCCGCCGTAAGGTTTCAATTCATGCCGGACTTGTAGCAGATGCGGCATTTATGCTTCGGCCTGATTACTATTTTGAGGGCTTTAAGAGGCTTGAGTCTTGGATCCGAGTACGTCGGGAGATAGGCAAGCGGATCGTAATAGGCTTCAACTTTCATCCAATGCTTCGAAATTATTCAGGAGTAGAGGAAATAAAGTCAGATGCCCTTGTCCTTGCCCATAACCTTGAAAGAATCTTACAAGAGAGGCCGGATGTCGATTTTGTTTTGATTCCGCATGATAATCGAAGTCGGCTAACTGATAACTTAATGCTGGATGTTATATATTCGTATTTGTGCCAGAAGCAGTGGCAGAATCGTCTATATTATGATGCTGAAGTATACCGTGCCCCTCAGCTGAAAGCAATTTGTTCTCTTGTAGATGGCCTGATAAGTAGTAGAATGCATCTGGCGATTGCGGCTCTTGGACAAGGGAAAAGTGTTATGGCTGCATCTTATCAGGGAAAATTCGAAGGCTTGTTTCAGCATTTTGAATTGCCCGAGACCTATCTCTTGAATCCGGATGCATTTATTTCTGATGCAATGATTTCTGTATTTTATAATTATCTGAACCATTTGGAGGAATTAACAAATCAGGTAAAAAAGATGTTACCTTCCGTAGTGCGATTGTCTCAGAAAAACCTATTATGAAAAAGATTCTCGTTGCGGCAGACTTGGCGACACATCCATGTGTTGGCGGAAATATTCAATGTATTATGCGGTATGTTGATAATCTCCGAACTTTGGGCTTTGATGTCTACTACCTTTTAATAGGAACACAGGGGATGTCTACAGATGCGATTCGGTCAACTCTTGAATATTGGGAAGATCACGGTTTTTATTACCCTGTTCCGACTTGGCAAAATTTCCTACAAAGAGTATATAAGCGGATAACGCGCCAGGCATATCCAGATGATATTGATTTTTATTATCCTAAGGGATTAAATTCTTTTGTTAATCACTTAAATCGTGTATATGATTTTGAAGGGCTGATTGTTAATTATATCTGGGAATCAAGGCTTGCATATTGTGATATCCCGGTAAAAGCCATATATACACACGATGTATTTGCATATCGCGATGAAAGAATGGATGCAGGACGTAATTGGCATCATCATTCTGTAGCAGAAGAGGCTCGTGGCGTACGTCGGTTTCCCTATATTTTTGCGATTCAAGATGTTGAGCGAGACTATTTCCGATATCTGGCACCGAAGAGTGATGTCCGATCAGTCTACTCGAGTTTTAAGTTTGTAGAACAGCCTGTTACGGGATCTAAAAACATTCTTTTCTTTTCGGGTGGTGGTGATCTGAATATCGAGGCTATTCGACGTTTTATAAGAGATGTTTATCCATTGCTTTTAGAGCAGGATGCGGGTATTCATCTTCTTATTGGTGGAAATATCTGCTCATACCTCAATCCTGACGAGTTACCTCGTAACGTTGAATTAAAAGGCCGATATGATGATCCGGACAATTTTTACATTCAGGGTGATATCTGTATAAATCCTGTATTTGAGGGGTCTGGGCTTAAGATAAAAACTTTTGAAGCTTTGGCACATGGTAAAGTGACGATTGTCGATCCACATAGTTCTATTGGAATATATCGTTCGGAAGAGTCTCCTCTAATTATTGCCAGGACGGCAAATGAATATATTTCAGCAATCAAAATGTATATGGGAAATAAGTTGGCCTTGGAGGAAAAGCGTCAGCAATGCAAAAAGTATATTGATTCGTTAAACGATTATATCCTAGAGCAGTATCGATCTGTATTTGCAAATTGATATTGTAAATAATTTTGTACTTAAAACGATGAAACCAAAGTTATTGGTTGTTTCTCTACATTTATCAGGAGGATGTTTCCAATATTCGAATGAATTAATAGCTCGTCTTGACTTAGATAAAGAGGTTTATATTCCTAGCAAGTGTCTTGAGCCAATAAACCTTAAGCATTATAAGACGTTGCGTTTTTATGGTTATAATACCTTGTTGAGGTGGCTCTCTCTTTTTTCCTTTCTGGTTCGAATGTATATAGGAGCTAAGTTGGGGCGCTATCATGCATTATTACTATGTGGTTTTACCAGTTGGGATTATTATATTATGAAGGTTTGGGCAAAGACAGGTAAGACTTCATTTTATATTGTACATGATGGCAAACTTCATTTAGGAGAGGCTAGTGAGAGGAATCAAAGACAGCTGACTGATATCATGAGTCATGCAACCTCCTTGATTTTCTTAAGCCATTATGTTCATCAATTGGTCGTCAATAATTATGGTATAGATAAACCCTTTTATATAGCGCCACACGGATTGATTGATTATGGACCATTACCGCATATTGAGAAAAAGCAGTTGAGGCCAACATTGCTTTTTATTGGAAGAGTCTCAAAATATAAAGGAGTTGATCTTTTACTTGATGCAATTAAGAGAGTTCCTAATAGTCTGTATGATAGGCTGGTTATTGCAGGGAAATGGGAATATAAAAATACGACTGATTACGATTCAAAGAAGGTAGAGATCGTTGATCAATGGCTTTCTAATGAGGAAATTCTGCAATACATTGCTGTTTCTGATATTATGATTTTCCCATATCTTGAAGCAACTCAATCAGGAGTGGCTACGCTTGCGATTAATTATTTGCGTCCGTCGATCGTAACTGATGTTGGTGCATTTAAGGAGCAGTTTAATGACCAATCGGCAGTTTTTGTACGGCCTGATTCTGGCGAATTGGCAAAAGCGATAATTGATTTGCTTCAGTATAGAGAACAATTAGATTCAATGAGGTTTGCTCTACAAGAGCAAAAGAAAGCATATTCTTGGGAACAGATTGCCTCCAATCTAACCTATTATATAAAAGAAAGAACGAATAGCTTAGATGAAAAGAAATACCAGTGAATTTTCAGAATAAAATAAGGCTATGATTAGAATCTTAATGCTTACTACTAATTCCTCTTTGATGGATGGAATTAATAGACATATTCTTACAATATCGACTGCACTTAACTCAAAAAAAAAATTTGAAGTCGCTGTTTGTATTGTAAATCCTAAGGGGGAGTTAAATGCAGCTCTTGAAAAGCAGGGAGTTAAAACATACTCTCTCAATGCAGCCAATGGCCACGATTGGCATATATTAAGGAGTTATTATCAAGTAATAAAAACATATAAGCCGGATATAGTTCATACTCACGTGATGGCAATCATGGAACGTATAATTTCGTCGCTTTTTTTCCGGAGGATAAAATATGTATTGACAATACATGGTATCGGCGATAAAGTTGAACATATCTCATTACGCATGCGGGTTGAATCCATGGTACAATATTTTTTCCCAATTCCGTATACTGCGATATGTTTCATCTCCAATGGTGTAAAACAGATGTTATCCATGCCATCAACGTATTCAGAGGTTATTTATAATGCACTTTCCTTTAAGTCTCTTCTCCCTTCTCCAGAATTTCAGCTCCACCACCTTTTGAATTTGCCGTTGTCTACTCCGATTATAGGAACATCTTGTAGAATTGCCAATGTGAAGAATCCGGTGGCATTTACAAAAGTTATGTGTAAGGTTCTTACTAATATCCCTAAGGCTCATGCTGTGATTATTGGAGATGGGGACGAGATCCTTAAGGAACAATGTAATGAGATTATTCGGCAATATAAAGTTGAAGATCGATTTCATTGGCTAGGATATCGTCAAGATGCTCCTCAATTAGTGCAGGATCTAAATTGCTTTGTAATGACGAGTATCTGTGAAGGTCTGCCAACCAGTTTATTGGAATGTATGGCGATTAAAACTCCAATTGCATTTTTAGAAGGAGTGGGAGGGTTGCAGGACTTGGCTCAATATAACAAGACGGAAGGCCCCATTGGGGTGACAGCTGCGCCTGGAAATATTGAAGAATTTGCAAACAAAATAACTAAGCTGATTCAGGATCCGACCATGGCTCGGCAATACGCAGAACGGGCATATGTCGTTGGTAAGAAATATTTCGATGTTGAATCTGTTGCTGATAAACTTGCCCAATTATATATAAAAGTTCTATCATGAAAGGTATATCTCGATATTTAGTAGGGATTATATTGCCGATTCTTCCTGAAACACGATGTTTTGGATTTAAACGATGGCTGTTGCGAGTCCGTGGTGCAAAAATCGGGAAGAATGTACGTATCTGTTCCTCTGCTAGATTTTTAGGTACAGGTGAATTGGAAATCGGAGATAATACTTGGATAGGACATGAATGTCTTATCAGTTCATCCTCCAAGATAATAATTGGAGCAAACTGCGATTTGGCTCCAAGGGTATATATTGGAACTGGGACACATGAAATAACCGTTAATTGTGATCGTGTTGCTGATATTGAGATTAGTAGGGATATAAAAATAGGAGATGGTTGTTGGCTTTGTGTTAATACGACAATTTTACCGGGTGTGGAGATTGGCAATAAATGTATTATAGCGGCAGGTGCTGTCGTTACTAAACCTTTTCAGGCAGATCTTTTACTTATAGCAGGTGTCCCTGCTGTCGTTAGAAAGATTTTAAAATAGTCGTTTTATGCAGTCGCGTACACAAAGAAGAAACTTTATCGAAAAGAGCGGTGTTATAATAGGATGTATACTTATTGCTAATAATATAGCATTTATACCTAGTATTGGCGCCATATATTATCTCATCATGCTATTCGCATTATTCATAATGCTGAATAAATCATCTCAGATTCGAATGTCTGGAATTATGATCTGGTTGTATGTCGCATGTATAATGAGTATCATTTTTAATGATATTCCTGCCTTTTTCCATCCTTATATGCGATTTGTTTCCTTTTTTATAATGACAGCCTTGTTGTCTCCATTTATTGTGTCTGTAACCTTTACATGCTTCCGTATACAGACCTTTTCAACGATAATGGGGTTATTGCAGTACGTTATAATAGGGTCTATTTTATTTCGGATTGTTGGATTAGGGTATGAAAAGGGATATTTTCAAGGAATGACGAGTCATTCTATGATTTTAGGCCCATTTGCTGCGTTGGCTGCGCTCTTTTGTGTTTATCAATTATTGGCCAATAGTAAGGGTTGGAAGCGAAAACTATTTTATTTCTCTCTCTTGGCTTGTGCTTTGTTTTGTGTCTTGCAGGCTGCTTCTCGTACAGCGTTCATTGGATGTATAGTTTCCATATTGATATTTCTATTAATATATTATCGTCATAATCTTCCCAGATATATAAAGATAATAGCTTCTATAGGGTTAATCTTAGCATTGACATTCCCTTTCTGGAGCCAATATTTGGATAAATTGCTTGAAAAAAATCAAGGAAGTTCGAGTGAATTATCAATGGACTCAAGAGCGGAACATTGGCAAGAGCGAATTAGAGAATTTAAGCGAAGTCCTATTATTGGAATAGGTTTTGCTGCCATCGACTCTAATAGTCAAGAAGGAAGCACGTTTAGTGATGATGGAAAAGTGGAGACTGGCAGTTCTTGGCTTTGTTCGTTGTCTATGACAGGTATTCTGGGTTTTATTGGAATTGTATTTATCTTTATTAGTAGCTTTCTGAAAGTCTGGAAGCTACGACATGTTACTCCTTTATTAAGCAGTTTTCTCTTTGCCGTTTTGTTCTTCTGGATTTTACATATGGTTGCAGAAGGGTATATCTATGCGGGGGGAAATGTTCTATTTTTCTGCGTATGGCTTTTGATGGGAGTGATATATGGTATTTCTATCAATAAACAGTTGGCATATGAACTCCAGTACAAGTTATATCGGCAAGGAGCATTCTATTTGGATTAAAGGGATTCTTACTATCCTAATAGTCTTAGGGCATAATATGATATTTACAATTCCATTGCGAGAGCATGGGGCGATGAGTTTTTTATATTTATTTCATATTCAAGTCTTTTTTATACTTCCGTTTCTGTATGGCATAGATAAACAGCCCTATACGAAAAGCCGATTTAAAAATACTATTATAAGGTTTTTTTGGCCATATCTGTTATTAGTAACACTATTTGCATTTAGTTATAATATTGCTACCTCATATTCTCAGTTCTCAATTCAAGCATTGCTTCGACTTTATGTTTTTTGTGATAGCACGACAATCCGCCAAATGTGTGGAGTTCAGATTTTCTGGTTCTTACCATCTATGATGTGCCTTGTTTTATTAAAAGAACTTTATTATAGAAATAATCTCTTGGTTAGATGTTTATTATTATTCCTATCTTTAACTTTTATTGGGCTTACAATATATTCACGAACTTCATATGTCGCGTATAGCTCTTGGAGCAATATATTGCAATGTATTCCATTGGGTGGCGGTTATGCGGTAAGTTTACTCGTATTAGGAGTTGTATCTCGATGTATAGTGGCTCAAATTGTCCGTCATAAATGGTATCTGGAGACAGCGTTGATTTGTACAATTTGTTTTGCGGTCTGCTCTGGGCTATATTGGTCTTTTGTTGCCAAATTCATGAGTTCGAATCCTGTCAATATGTTGTATGTGATATTGCAACAAATAATGCCTGTGATTTTCCTTTTGATTTTGATTGCTTATTTTAATCTGTTTAAGTTTAAGAGATCTGGCTATATTGAGCGCATTGGTACATATTCTCTGCTGATTTATTTAATATCGCCTTTTATAGGCTATATCACAACCTTTATTGCTACTAGGTTGCATATCATGTATTGGTGGGTAGGTTTGTTAATTTGGCCCGTAATAGTGTTTGTATCATATCAAATAGCCAGAGGTTTTAGTAACTCTGACTTTGTAAATATTTTAATTCCCCATAATGTTGATATATTTCGGCAAACTTTCCATAAGATAAAAGAAAGATATTTCTAACCGATTTATGAAAATAGTTATTTTCTCAATCATTCTTAATCAACACCAGGTCCCTGTTGCAGATGAGTTATGGGTACAAACAAATCATCAATTTGTATTTGTTGAGTTAGAAAATATTGGCGATACTAAAGGAGGAACAGAGAATTATTCAACCCGATCCTATTTGTTGCAGGCTTGGAAAAATAACGAGGTTAAAAGGCAAGCATATGAATTGGCTGTATCTGCCGAAGTTTGTGTATTTTCTGGAGCAAAATCTCTGCCTTTTCAACGAGCTCGATTGAAGAAAGGATTGCTGAGTTTTGAAATGGGGGAGAGATGGCTCAAACAGGGTTTAAAAAACTTGCTATCTCCCAATTTATTAAAAAATATATGGAACTACCATATAAATCATTGGAATAGGAAACCTATTTATAAGTTGTGTTGTGGTGCTTTCTGTGCCCGAGATCAATTTTTGTTACATACCTTCAGAAGTAAATGTTACAAGTGGGGATATTTTACAAAAATTAATATCATTCCTCGAGAAGGAGATCTTGGCCTATTAGCTAATCGACAATATTCATTGATGTGGTGTTCCCGGTATTTGAGATGGAAACATCCAGAATTACCGATTTTAATGGCTGCACGTCTGAAAAAGAAGCGCTATCATTTTGTGCTGGATATGTACGGAGCTGGAGAATGTGAAGAATCCGCAAAACGGCTTGCTCAGAAAGTGGGGGTAGACGACGTTGTTCGGTTTTGCGGTACCAAACCTAACGATGCATTGATAGCAGATATGCATAGGCATGAGATCTTTCTCTTTACAAGTGACCAAAATGAAGGATGGGGTGCTGTTGCTAATGAAAGTATGGCAAGTGGTTGCGCTTTAGTAGCATCGGATGCCATCGGCAGTACTCCTTATTTAGTAAAGGATGGTATAACGGGTCTTCGCTTTAGAAGTCCACGAGCGACTAGTAGCTTGGCTTGTCCGGACATGGAGGCTTTAGATTCCTTGTGTGAAAAAGTAGAATGGTTATTAGACAATCCGAACGAAAGAATAAAAATACAGAAGCAAGCGATGACTCAAATGCAGGACGTATGGAGTCCTCAAGAGGCAGCTCGTCGGTTGTTGATCTTGATCGACTGTTTACAACAAGGGAAAAAGTCTGTTTTTAATGATGGCCCGTGTTCTGTCGCTTAGCTTAACATTTTGATGATGATATAACGCTTTAAAAAATTATGCGAGTATTACATACCATTCAGGGATTAAGTGCAAAATCAGGAGGGACGTCGACATCTACTTATGATCTCCTGACGGCAATGCATCATATTGGTTGTAATGTTGATTTGATGACATTGCAATCGCCCGATTTGCTGGGCGATAATGAGTTGTGGATAAAGGCTTTACCAAATGATAGTATCAGCAGTTATGGCTATTCTCATAATATGAATAAGTTTTTGTCTCAAACAGATTACGACTTATATCACACGAATGGCTTATGGCTTTATGGTAATCATATTACTTGTAAGATTGCACGAGACAAGGATAAACCATATGTTATTACTCCTCATGGCATGTTATATCCATTGGCCTTAAAACGTTCGTACTGGAAAAAGTGGCCGTTGTTACAATTTTTTTTTAATAAAGATATTTTACATGCTTCCTGTATTCATGTGACTAGTAAACCTGAATTAGAGTATGTTCGGCAATTTGGGTACAAAGGTCCTGTTGCGATTATTGCAAATCCTGTGACGATCCCAGAATATATTAAAACAATAGTTAGAGATAATCGTCGTACTCGGTTTGGTTTTTTGGGGCGTTTGCACCCCGTAAAAAAGATAGAAAATATCTTTTATGCAGCATCTCTTTTGAAAAGAGATGATTTTGAAATCTTGATAATCGGTTCTGGTGATCCTGGATATGAGCAATTCTTAAAGCAAGAGGTAGCCAGATTGAAGTTACCGAATATCCACTTTTGTGGCTTTTTGACTGGAAAGGAAAAATATAAAACTTTGGCCAAGTTATCCGCATTATTCGTCCCGAGTGACTTTGAGAATTTTGGAATGATAGTTCCTGAAGCATTGTCTGTCGGGACTCCGGTTATGGCCAGTCTGGGAACTCCTTGGGAAGAGTTAAATATTCATAAATGTGGTTGGTGGTGTGATCGTTCTCCACAAAATATTGCTCAAGTAATGATTGAAATATTGAATATGCCACAACCCGATTTGGATGCTATGGGGGAACGAGGCAAGCAACTGGTTGCGGATCATTATACTGCATTGAAAATTGCGGAAAAGATGGACTGTCTATACCAATGGATCTACTCATCTGAAATATGTCCTGATTTTGTTTATGAGTAGAGTAAAATTTTTAATTAATAAATATTATGTATAACGATAAGATTTTGCCAAAATACAAAACCCATTTTTCTCCTAAAAATAAAATATATAGATTGTCTTGGAGTATTGTCTATGTCTTATTATTTAGACCTTTTTCAGGGGTGATGTTTCGTAGCTGGAGAAATTTTCTATTGCGATTATTTGGAGCGCATATAGGTTATCGTTCTATTGTCTATTCCAACGCAAGAATCTGGATGCCATGCCATTTGCAATTGGGGAGAGCTTCTTGTATTGGACCCAATGTATTTTGCTATAATCCAAGTATGATTTATATCGGGGATAAAGTGACGGTTTCCCAAAATTCATATTTGTGCGGTGGTTCTCATGATATTTCAGATCTAGCATTAGGTTTTGTAACAAAACCGATAGAAATAAAGGATTATGCCTGGATATGTGCTAATTGTTTTATTATGATGGGTGTAAAAATTGAGGAAGGGTGTATTATTGGGGCTACGTCTTCTCTTTTTAAAAGTACAGAACCGTGGAGTGTATATGGTGGGAATCCGGCGAAATTTATTAAAAAGAGAATTTTAAAGAGTAATAATCAAGACTAGTTATGGTTGATTTTAATCCGGCTCAGACTTCACCATATTCGTTTTCTTATAAGCTTAAATCACGGTTATGGTGTATTGTAAATCGTACTTTTTATAGGTGGTCTCCTTTTTTTATGAGAAAATATAGAGTTGCTCTTGTTCGTCTGGTTGGGGGAGATATTGATTGGAGTTGTTCGCTTGATGCAACAGCAACAATTATAGACCCTTGGAATTTAACGATGGGACCATACTCGAGTTTAGGAGAATATTGTTGTATTCGATGTAGAAGTAAAGTAGTAATTGGCGCGAAGTCTTGTATAGGAAGAGGTGTATATATTTTAACAGCAGCACACGATGTAAATTCTCCTAATTTTAAGATGATATCAGCTCCTGTTTTTATAGGGGATTATGTCTGGATTGCAACTCGTGCCACTATATTGAAAGGCGTATCTATTGGGACGGGGGTAGTTATAGGAGCAGAATCGCTAGTAACAAAAGATATAGAATCATGGATGATTGTTGGGGGAAATCCTGCTAAAGTTATAAAAAAACGAATAATTAGTGAGAAATGATACCATCAAAGGTAAATTTTGTTAGATAAATTGGATATTGAATAATGTTAGACATTACGGTCATTATCCTTACACTCAATGAGGAGATTCATATTCGGCGTTGTTTGGAGAATGTCAACCAATTTGCTCGTAAAGTATATGTAGTGGATTGTTACTCGCAAGACCAAACCGTTCATATTGCTCAGGAGTTAGGCGCTGAGGTTGTTTCCCATAAATGGCCAGGGAATCAGGCAGACCAGTTTAATTGGGCATTGGATAATTTAAAGATCGAAACTGCATGGATCTTGCGCCTTGATGCAGATGAATATCTGCAACCGGAGTTGATTCAAGAGTTGCAAGATAAACTTCCCTCAATGCCTGATGATATATCAGCACTGTCTCTCCCTCTCGCACGAGCTTTTTGTGGGAAAATCCTCCATCATGGTATTGTAAATAATATACGAATAGTTCGGATCTTCCGTTGTGGAAGAGCTCGATACGAGAAGCGATTGATGGATGAACATTTGTCTATCCTGTCCGGCCGAACAATCGAGATGACGCACCAATTTGTGGATGATAATCGAATTCCTATTGGACAGTTCATCGAGAAACATAATGGCTATGCTACCCGTGAAGCTGCTTTGCTGTTGGATGCAGAGTATCACCTGACCGACGTCGGCCAGTTGCCCAAGGATCATGGCGAAGAGGTCGAGAAGAAGCGAGCTCAGAAAGCCCAATATGCCCGGATGCCTCTCTTTTGGCGGGCATTTGGATATTTTATCTATCGCTATATCCTGAAGATGGGTTTTCTGGATGGTAAAGAGGGCTTTCTGTGGGATTTCTTGCAGGGATGGTGGTACCGTACTCTGGTGGATGCCAAGATATTTGAAATTAAAAAGGCTTGTGGCGACGATAAGGATAAGATAAGAGCCTATCTCGATACGGTCTATCATATTAAATTATAAATCCTTCCTGTTGATGCTTGTTATTCTGCTTTCTGCCGAATAAAAGTATCTCTTTCTTTTCCGTATGACTATTTCAATTATTACTGCTACTTACAATAGCGGTCAGACCTTGACTGACACATTGGAAAGTGTGCTTCGGCAATGTTATACCGATATTGACTATGTGATCGTGGATGGGGGATCCAAGGATAATACCTTGGATATTATCCGTCGCTATGAGCCTCGTTTCGAGGGACGTATGCGATGGATCTCCGAGCCGGACAAAGGAATCTACGATGCCATGAACAAGGGGATCCGGATGGCGGCTGGAGACGTTGTTGGCCTGCTCAATTCGGATGATTTCTATACGTCGAACGACGTGCTTGAACATGTCGCCAGGGCTCTGTCCGATCCGAACGTAGATGCCATCTACGGCGATATCCATTATGTCAATGATGATGATCTGACTCATTGCGTCAGATACTACTCGTCGCGGGTCTTCTGCCGGGGACTGATGCGGTTGGGATTTATGCCGGCTCATCCCTCGTTTTATTGTCGGCGAACGATTTATGAAAAGTACGGCACATTCGATACGTCGTTGCGCGTTGCTGCTGATTTTGAGAATCTTCTGCGACTGATTTTTATCAATCGGATTCGCACGAAATACATCCCGGAGGATTTTGTTACCATGCGGACCGGCGGAGCTTCTTCATCGGGCATGGTCAGCCACAAACGAATCCTCAAAGAACACATGGTGGCTTATAAACAGAATGGAGTCTATTCGAATCTGTTTTTGGAAGGATTACGCTATCTCTACAAGATCGGTGAGATCCTTGTATCCAAACTTTCGCATCATTAGCAATATTCCATAACATTTTATTTCTTAAAAAATGAAAACAGCCTTAATCACTGGGATTACAGGCCAGGACGGCTCGTTCCTGGCTGAACTCCTTTTGGAAAAAGGGTATGATGTGCACGGCACGATCCGCCGTTCGTCGACCGACTACCGCGAGCGTATTGCTCATCTGGAGGGAAAGCCTCATTTCCACCTGCATTACGCTGACCTTGGCGACTCGATGAGTATTCTGCAGGTCGTTGGAAAAGTACGTCCTGATGAGATTTATAACCTGGCGGCTCAGAGCCATGTGCAGGTTTCGTTTGATGCTCCGGAGTTCACGGCCGACGTCGATGCTACGGGTGTGCTGCGCATTCTTGAGGCCGTACGCCAGTGTGGACTTGCCGATACCTGCCGCATCTATCAGGCTTCGACCTCGGAGCTTTATGGCAAGGTGGAGGAGGTTCCGCAGAACGAGAAGACCCCGTTCCATCCCTACAGCCCCTATGCCGTAGCCAAGCTCTATGGATATTGGATCATCAAGGAGTACCGCGAAGCCTACAATATGTTCTGCTGCTCGGGTATTCTTTTCAACCATGAGTCCGAGCGCCGTGGCGAAACCTTCGTGACGCGCAAGATCACCCTCGCCGCCGCCCGTATCGCTCAGGGCAAGCAGGACAAACTCTATTTGGGTAACCTTTCGTCGCTGCGCGACTGGGGATATGCCAAGGATTACGTGGAGTGCATGTGGCTGATTCTGCAGAACAAAAAGCCCGAAGACTTCGTAATTGCCACGGGCGAGCAGCACTCTGTCCGGGAATTTTGCTATCTTGCCTTCAAATACGTGGGCATCGAGCTGGAGTTTGTCGGCGAGGGCGAGAACGAAAAGGGTATCGACAAGGCCACGGGCCGTGTGCTGGTGGAGGTCTCGAAAGACTTCTATCGCCCGACGGATGTCGTGAATCTGTGGGGTGATCCTTCGAAGGCCAAGGCCGAACTGGGCTGGAATCCCACGAAGACCTCGTTCGAGCAACTGGTGAAGATCATGGTCGATGCCGACATGGCAAAAGTGGCCGTGGAGCGTGCCGGTGACGAAATCCGCACAAACCTGGCCGAGTACCTCGAGAAGGGTATCGTAAAATAGAACGCCTTATGATGGAGAAAAACGCAAAAATCTATGTCGCCGGACACCGCGGCATGGTGGGCTCGGCCATCGTTCGTGAGCTGCAGCGCCAGGGTTATACGAACATCATTACCCGTACCCACAAGGAGTTGGATCTGACGCGTCAGGAGGCCGTAGAGCGCTTCTTTGCCGAGGAGCGTCCCGAATATGTCTTTCTTGCAGCCGCGAAGGTCGGCGGTATCGAGGCCAACCAGAGTGCCTTGGCCGACTTCATGTACGACAACATGATCCTCGAGATGAACGTCATCCACGCCGCCTGGCAGAACGGATGCAGGAAACTGGAGTTCCTGGGCTCGTCGTGCATCTACCCGCGCATGGCTCCGCAGCCGATGAAGGAGTCGTGCCTGCTGACCTCGGAGCTGGAGAAGACGAACGAAGCTTATGCGCTGGCCAAGATCTCGGGTCTGAAGTATTGCGAGTTTCTGAACCGTCAGTACGGCGCGGACTACATTAGCGTGATGCCGACGAACCTCTACGGTCCGAACGACAACTACCACCCGACGCACAGCCATGTGCTTCCGGCATTGATCCGCCGCTTTCACGAGGCCAAGGAGCAGGGCCTTCCCTACGTGACCTGCTGGGGCGACGGCAGCCCGCTGCGCGAGTTCCTCTATGTGGATGATCTGGCCAATCTGTGCGTCTTCCTGATGAACAACTACTCGGGCAACGAGACGGTCAATGCCGGTACGGGCAAGGAACTGACGATCAAGGCGCTGACTGAGTTGGTTGCCAAGGTCGTCGGTTATGGGGGCGAGATCCGCTGGGATACCTCGATGCCGAACGGCACGCCGCGCAAACTGCTCGACGTCTCGAAGGCCACGGCATTGGGCTGGACCTACAAGACCGAGCTTGAGGACGGCATCCGACTTGCCTACAAGGACTTCCTGGAGAATCCGATGCGTGCCGAACGATAACCGGCAGGGCTTATGACAGCCACCAATCGTTACTGCGTCATCATGGCCGGTGGCATCGGCAGCCGGTTCTGGCCGGCCAGCCGACGCCATCTCCCCAAACAGTTCCTCGATATTCTGGGCACCGGGAAGAGTTTCATCCGCCATACATTCGAGCGTTTTGCGCCGATCATCCCGGCGGAGAACTTCCTTGTCGTCACGAATGCCACCTACCGGCAGTTGGTTCTCGAACAGCTCCCCGAGCTCCGGCCCGAACAGGTGCTGTGCGAACCCGTCGGACGCAATACGGCTCCCTGCATCGCCTATGCGGCCTTCCGCCTTCGGGCACTGCACCCTGATTCGACGATGGTCGTGGCGCCGTCCGACCACTTCATCTTCGATGAGGAGGAGTTCCGGCGCAACATCACCTCCTGCATGGAGTTCGCCGAGACACACGACGCGCTGGTTACCATTGGTATTCGCCCCTCGCGCCCCGATACGGGCTACGGCTATATCCAGACTGCATCCGCCGAAGAGATCTCGTCCGTTGCATCATTCCGCGAGAAACCCGATCTGAAGACCGCCATGAGCTATCTGGCTGCTGGCAACTACCTGTGGAATGCCGGTATCTTCGTCTGGTCGACGCGGAGCATCCTCTCTGCGCTCGAACGCCATCTACCGGAGGTCTACGGCCTCTTTGCCGGGCAAACTGACAAGTTCGCTACGCCCGAGGAGCAAAACTCCGTGGAGGAGATCTTCTCGCGCTGTCCGTCGATCTCGATCGACTATGGCGTTCTGGAACGGGCCGATAATGTCTTCGTGCGGAGTTCGGATTTCGGTTGGAACGACGTCGGGACGTGGGGCTCGCTCTACGAACTCTCGCCGAAAGATGCCGACGGCAACGTCGTGCCGACCTTCTCGAAACTCTACGATACGACCGACTGCCTGATCAAGGCGGCCGGAAAGAAGGTCATCGTCGTGGATTCGCTGCATGACTATATCGTGGTCGACACACCGGATGCCCTGCTGATCTGCCCGCGTTCGCACGAGCAGCATATCAAGCAGGTTCTCGAAGACCTCACGCTGCTCGACGACGGTTGCTTCGTGTAAATGTAGCCCCGTTTGAACAGAGAGAGGGTCGGTTCCGCCTGAGGACCGACCCTCTCTCTGTTTTTTGCTCCTGCAAAGGTCCCGATTGCGGGAATACATGCAGCCGGTTGTGCCGGAGGCATCTTTTATCCCGTGCGGTCAATGTTTCATCAGTATGTCCCTGTGGCTTTCGATGCATTTCACCAGTTTGGAAAACCTGCGGTTGCGTTTTTTTATGATGTATGGTCGGAATACGAACCAGTTCAGGGAGATCCATGACAATAAGACCGAATATGCGATTATTCCCCGGGGAGATGAGTGGTGGAATGTATATTCATAAGTATAGAGCGAGAAGCCCAACGACAGGAACAAAAAATACAGGTTCAGCACGATATGTTGCTGTCTATGTTCCTGTTTCTTGATTTTCAGAAGATTGCTCATATAATCGACGTTGGAGCAGTCTGTTTTTAATCCATAGTAAAGACGAAGCAGTCTGCCGTAGGATAGGACCGGCAGCATGAAGCCCATGGATAGTAGAATAATTCCAGCCTTGGTAACAGGCAGCAAGGGGGGCCAATGTATCCAGACAGTCACTCCTGAAGCCGAGGCCAGCATCATGAGCATAATAACCGCACAGGACTCTCCCATTCTGCGCAATCTGAAATATTTTATCTTTTTTCGGACCGCCGACAAATCGATGGCAGGAACCTGCTGCCCTTTCCATAAGGATTTTATGTCGATATCATTCTTCATTCCCGCGTAATTTTTTTGCCAATATGGATTTGATCCGGTGTATCCTTACACGTACGTTTACTTGCGACATACCCGTGATCTGAGCTATTTCCGATTGTTTCAAATCTTCCAGATAAAGCGAGATGATCAGGCGGTCCGTCTCTGAAAGCCCGGATATGGCCTTATACAAGGCTTGCACATGCAATGAGCGGTCATCCGCTGCTTCAACCGACACGTCGGGGGGAACTTCCGTTTGAGAGATTCTTCTCTGACGTTCGCCTTGACGCAAACAGATGTTGGTGGCAATGCGAAAGATCCAGCTTCCCACGGATGATTCACCCTTGAAGGAGGGGAGATATTGCCATACGCGGGCAAAAACGTCCTGTGCCAAGTCCTGGGCAAGGGGATAATCATTGAAATAGCCCATACACAATCGGAATACCTTGTCCCAATAGGCCTTGTATATATCCTCGAAATTCACGATCAGTCATTTAGAAAGTCCATAATCTGCCGGATATACCATTCCCGGTCATCAAACATAATAAAATGCAGGCCTTTGTTCGCATATTTCAATTCAAGGTTCGGCCGATTGCCGAACTGCCGCTCAATGATCGGGGCGATTTTCTTGAACGGATGTTCCAGTAAGACCAATGTCGGAACCGAAATATTCTCGACGGCAGATCTTAAATCCACATTGGAATAGTCATAATACATTCTCGCGCAGGTCATTCTGTCGGAAGACAGACTCCATTTGACCAGATCGTCATAACGGAGTGAATCCGTCGTAAGGGCTGTTGCACTGATGTATGCTTGCCTGCGGAACTGCTCATCGCTCATGCCGAGCATTCCGGCTCCGGCCTTTGTCCGTTCATCGTCCGATATTTCTCTTGATTGAAAATCCGGATTATAGACAGCCGCCAGACAGGGGAGTGCATCAACAACCACAATGCTCTTTATCCGGTTTGTCTGGGTCGATGCGATGTTCAACGCCAAACCACCGCCCATACTGTGCCCGATCAGTATGGGTTTTTCTATATTTTCATGGTGGATGAAATCGACAATCTGCCTGGTCCAATTGGCAAATGAGGGCTTTGCCTCTGGCGCGGTCCCTGCAAAACCGGGCATGGTTAAGACATAACAGGTGTAATCATGGCGCAGGGTATCGACGGTTTGATCCCATACATCTCCGGAACATGCAAATCCAGGTATCAGAATAACTGCCTGCTTTCCGTGACCCGTGCGTTGGACAGAAAAAGATTGTGCAACACATGTATCCGTTATTCCCAACAGTATCGCATACAGCAGCCCGGCTTTGCAAATTAACTTGTTCATGGCTTCGATCTTTTTTTTCATTTAGATACGAAACCATGAATAATGTTACCCGGTCGGGCTGACTTTTTTCAGCCGTATTGCGTCCTGGAAACGGATTGGACTATTGGACGAAAAAAAAGTGTGAATCTCGCAAGTGCTTGATTCACACTTTCTTCCTTGCGGAGAGAGAGGGATTCGAACCCCCGGTACAGTTGCCCGTACACCGCATTTCGAGTGCGGCCCGATCGACCACTCCGGCATCTCTCCTTGTGTTGCGGGGTTGCTTTTCGGCTTTCCCCTCCCCGAAACTTTCGTTTTGGGACTGCAAATATAGACATATTTTTCGGAAACTACTATTTTTTGCAGGAAATTTTCGATTTTTTTGATTTTTTTCTTCGGACAGCTCCGTTTTCCGCTCTTTGCCTGATTTAATTCCTATCTTTGTATCCGGGGTTTTGGCCGCTTGCCGGTGCGGCGCAGTATTTCCCCTCCGCACCCGTTTATATGGGTGAGAGCCGATACTAAAACCGGTACGGTTTTCGTTCTGTTCATGAACAGAGCTAACGCAAACAACGAGTGAGCCATGAAAGAGTTGAGATTATGGATTGCCGCCGTCGTCGCGGCTGCGGGTCTCGCAAGCTGCTCGTCGGCATATTACGCCGCGTCGGGGTATGCCGGCGACGACCTGTATGTTCAGCACGACCGCGCGCAGATCGCACGCAAACAGCAGGCCGAGGCCGAAGCCAAGAAGGCTGAAGCCGAGGCGCGCAGAGCCGAGTGGGAGGCCCGGATCGCCGAGGCCCAGGCCGCTGCGGCAGAAAATGACTACTACGAATACCGGAGTGCCGATTCGAATCCTTACCAGAGCATCCTGGCCGATGACTACGAGAGCGCCTATGCGCGCCGCCTGCGGGGCTTCGAGTCGCCGACCTACCGGATGCCTTCGAGCTACATCAATGCCCGCTACAGTTCGGCCTTCACCTATGCCTCGGCCTACGATCCGGCTTTCTACAACGTCATCGTCATGGGTGACGAGGTGTGGGTCGAGCCCAAGTACATCACTTCGATGTTCGGATCGTGGGGGACTTCGGTCGTGCTGCTCGATCCGTGGTATTACGGCTGGAGCTGGCCGTGGGGGCCGTCGTTCTCGATCGGCAGCTGGGGCTGGAGCTTCGGCTGGAACGCCTGGTACCGGCCCTGGTACGCAGGGTGGTACAGCCCGTGGTACGATCCCTGGTGGGGACCCGGCTGGGGCTGGGGGCCCGGTTGGCATCACCATCCCTACTGGGGCCCGGCCTGGGGGCCCGGCTGGGGGCATGGGCACCATTGGGCGCCGCG
>ULUB01007212.1_pt1 | contig 26639 bp, 20 predicted proteins | sample 1958111 | NCBI WGS metagenome assembly ULUB01 (sample SAMEA4835749, study PRJEB28245) | human gut metagenome | biome: gut microbiome; material: fecal sample | place: Denmark | collected 2008
ACCGCCGCCTGCGCGAGACGTTCCTGCCGCCGTTCGAGAAGGCGTTCCGGGCAGGGTGCGCAACGGTCATGACGGCATATGGTTCCATCGACGGCACGCCCTTCACCGCCGACGAGAAGAGCATGAAGGCGATTCTGCGCGGCGACGCGGGCTTTGACGGCTTCAGCGTCACCGACTGGAACAACTGCCATTCGCTTCTGACCGCCCAGCACGTCGCGGCGGACATGCCCGAAGCGTCCGTACTGGCTGCCAAGGCAGGCAACGACATGATGATGACCTCCCTCGGCTTCTACGATGCGGCGATTGACGCGGTGCGCTCCGGCAAGCTCGACGAAGCCGTGCTGGACGACGCGGTGCGCCACATCCTGACCGTCAAGTGCCGCATGAATCTGCTGGCGCAGCCGGAGAAGAGCGGGCGTCCGGGGTGCATCGGGTGCGAAGAGCATCAGCAGGCGGCGCTTCGGGCGGCACGCAAGTCCATCACCCTGCTCAAAAACGACGCGCACACCCTGCCCTTGACATCCGTCCGCCGTGTGGCGGTCATCGGTGCGAGCGCGGACGACATTCGCGCGCAGTATGGCGACTGGACGTACTTCACGCATCCCAAACTCATCCCGAACCGCCCCGCCGTCCGCCCATATGTGACGATTCGCGAGGGCATCGAGGCCATCGGCGCACAGGAGAATTTCGAGGTTGTGTACCACCGCGGGTGCGGCGTGCTTCCTTCGGATGCTGACAATATTCCGGGTGCGGTAGCTGCATGCCGGAATGCGGATGCGATTGTGCTTGTTGTGGGCGACGTTTACGCGCAGTACGGCGAAACGAAAGACCGCGCCGACCTTGCCCTGTCCGGGCGGCAGCTGGAGCTCTACCGCGAGCTGCGTGCGCTGGGGATTCCGCTGGTGACGGTGCTGCTGTCCTCCAAGCCGCTGGCGATTCCGGAAATTGCCCATTCGACGGATGCGCTCGTGTGCGCCTTCAACGGCGGCATGTTCGGCGGTCAGGCGGTCGCGGAAGCAATTTTCGGGCGGCTGAATCCGTCCGGGCGGCTGCCCATCAGCTTCCCGCACCATTCGGGGCAGGTGCCAGTGTACTACAACCATCTCCCCGGCTGGCACTGGGGACACTACAGCGACCTGCCTGCCGAGCCGCTGTTCACCTTTGGCGAGGGCATCGGCTATGCGCCGTTTGTCTACCGCGATTTGGCGGTGGATGCGGATGCGCTCACGCTGTCGGTGAAGGTGCGCAACGCGGGCGACATTGCGGGCGAAGAGACGGTTCAGGTGTACCTGCGCGACTGCGTATGCGAGGTGATGCAGCCTGTGAAGCAGCTGATTGCCTTCCGCAAGGTGCTTCTGCAGCCGGGCGAGGAGCAGGAGGTCACCTTCCATCTCGACCGCACCGCGTTTACCTACATCAACCGTGCGGAAGAGCGTGTTTTCGCGCCGGGCGACTTCATGCTGATGGCGGGGCACAGTGCGAAGGACGAGGACTTGCTGAAAGAGACGGTGTGGGTGGGGTGACCCAAGGGGCGCTGCCCCTTGACCCTGCAAGGGACTTCGTCCCTTGACCCTTTCGCGCGATTGAGTTGGTGACTTTTTCATACAACTTCCGCGTGTTGATTGAGGGAACCCAAGGGGCGCTGCCCCTTGACCCTGCCAAAGGGTCTTCGACCCTCTGGACTCCCTTTCGCGCGATTGAACTGGTACTACTCTCAGGCAATGCCCGCGTGTTGGGCTTTGGAAAAGTGCCATTGTAAAAAGGGCTGCCGTGCAGATTGTGCATGGCAGCCCTTTGCTATTTGGGTATCAACCGATGGAGTACAAGGCAACTACCTTTGCAACCATCGTGATATACTTAATCTGAATCGCATTCCGTGCGTCTTCGTCCATCGCAAGATAGTCCGCAACGCTGATTTTCTGCGCCGTTTCGCCCTCGGCAGGAATCGTCGTCAGCATACTGCGCTGCTGATCCAGTTCGCACTGCACGCGCGCGCCCGCATTGCGTGCGCCAATGCCGATTTTCTTCTCCGTAAAGGGATTGTATTCATAGTAGGAGATGACAATGGGGCTGCCCGCAATCAGGTTGCGGTACGTCGCCGTTTCCGCCATCACCGCGCAGGACGTGTAAACATCTGTGCCGTTCTCATCCACCGTGTACTTCAAGCCGAAAATAGCAACCGTCGGCTCGTTGTTCTCGTCAATGGTCACAACCGTATTCGTGCCCAAGCCATTGCTTTGCAGCTTGATGGCGTACTTGCCGCCGTCATTCGGGAACGGTACGCTGACATACTGCGCATTTTCGAGCTTCGTGGCTTCCTCCAGCGTCGAAACGCCATTTTCATCCGCAATCCAATAGTAGACCTTGACCTTCACTGCCGAGCGCGCCGCCAGATCCAGCGGGGTACGGATGCACGGGCCGTCCGTTTCATCCACATACTTCGCCTTGCCGGACGCGTGCGTAATAACGTCCACAGCCGCATCCGTCGTCTGGAAATCGTAAATTGACGCATTCGGGTCTTCGTAGGTGAAGTCGATGCCCGCCGCCTTGCACTGGTCGGCAAACGTTTCTTCCGTCACCGCTTCTGCCACGGGAGATGCCACGGTGTCCACTTCACCCTTTTCCGCGCGAGATAGCGCCGCATTCACTGCCGCAATCACTGCTTCGCTGGATACGGTCGCCTGACTGACCGTATCAACGTCGGTATTGCCCGCCACAAGGATAGCCTCAATCATTTTGTCGATGGCAACATCACCCAAGCCTGCCGTTTCGCTCTGTGACACGACTTTGATATCCGCAATCGCATCCGCCGTCATTTCAACACGCAGGGTAATTGCGCCGTTGTTGCCGTCCGCAGAAACCGTGTAAGTTCCGGGCGTATACGCGCCGTCTGCCATTGCTGCCCCACCCGCGCAGAACAGGGACAGCGCCATCAGCGTTGAAAGTGCTCTTCTTTTCATAACCAATCCTTCTTTCCGCATACAGTTTGCATGCTTATGATAATATTATTATATCATTCGTTAATCGTTTGTCAAGAATGCTACAAAATATATTTTTTCAGCAAAACGACCGAACCCGCTTCACCGCGCCGTTCGGTCGTTTTTGATTCCCATTTTCCGCAGCAGGAACGCTGCAATCTTCCTTCCCCAGTGCTGCCGTTCCAGATGCGCCACCGGCAGTTCTTTCACGCGGTAATCCTGCTGTGCCAGCCACACATCCAGCAGCCGCTCCGCCAGAAAACCATGCACCCGCTTATCCCGTGCGCTGTAGCCCGTCGTGTCAATTTCCGCCGCGTCCAGCAGGGGGAACAGCCACGATGCATAGCTTTGCAGCGCGTCCCGGCGCATCAGCATCAGGTTGAACCGATGCCCGGATCGGCGCGCCATCACGCGGTCAAACACGCGCTCCTGCCCCGGATGCAGCCGCGCAAGCGCCGCCCGCGCCTTCCACAAATCCTCCTCGTGGTGCGCATGGGCATACTGCGTGAAGTTCGTTTCCAGCCAGTAGTGCCGCTTTTTCGGCAAAAAAATATCCGCCGTATCAAGCAGGGGCAGCAGCTGCGCACGCGTCAGAATGCGCTTTTGCGGACAGCCTGTCCTGCGGAGGGAGAAGTACCGCCGATAATGGCACAAGCCGTACCAGTCCGCATCAACATTGTGCGCCATCCAGTACAGCACCGTCAGTTCGCAGTAGCTGCCGTTCTTCGCGCTGATATTTTCGCCCGTGTCGTCGCGCATCAGCCCCAGCGGCGGATGAGTCGCCGCGCCCGCCTGAATTGGCGTATACAGCGCATCTGTCGGCAGCGCGTACTTTTCGTGCAGCGCCACGGCAAAAAAGATGCGCGGCTGTTGCATGCTTCTCCCCCCTTCCTACGCTGCATTGTACCATGCTCCCTGCCTTCCGTCAACAGCGAATGCGGACGGAAGTTGTAAATTTTCCATTCTTCTGCCGGTTTTCGTTGACAATCGCCTTCTTTTTATGCTATTCTTCAGGTTGGAGTATCATAGAAAGGAATGGCATTGATTATGAAGAAATGGCTGATAGCGCTGCTGACGCTGCTCGCGCTGAGCCTGAGCGTTGCCTTCGCCGCGGAAGCGAATGATATCACAGAGGACTGCAAGTTCAAGGTGTGCAGTTCCGGGCGGAAATACACGCTGATGACGGACAAGAAGTATACCTCTTACTGGGAGAGCAACAAAATCAAAACCCCATGGATTGCAATTACCGCGCCGGAGGGCAAGCCAATTGCCGGGCTTTATGTCTGCTTCGGCAACATGCCTGAATCGTGGGAAATCCAGACCAGCGACGACGGCAAGGACTGGTTCACCGCCGTGCCGGGCGACACGCGCTTCCTCCACGCGTATGTTGCGCTGCCGCAGCCCGCGCAGCATGTCCGCTTGGCGGTGACAAGCGAGAAGAAAACCGCCCTGCGCATCAACGACCTGTTTGTGCTTTCTGAGGGCGATTTGCCCGACTGGGTGCAGGTATGGCAGCCGACGGAGGAGAAGGCGGATATCCTCTTCCTCTCCACGCACCCGGATGATGAGCTGATTTTCTTCGGCGGCGCAATTCCCACCTACGCTGTCGAGCAGCAGCGCAAGGTGGTTGTGGCGTACTTCACCCGCTCCAACACCACCCGCTCCTCCGAGCTGCTCAACGGTCTGTGGCACATGGGCGTGCGGACGTATCCGGTCATTGGCAATTTCAAGGACAGCTATGCCAAAAATCTCAAAGCAGCCTATAAATCTGCGGGCGGCAAAGGCAAAGTCAACGAATGGATTGTGGGGCTGTATCGGCAGTACAAACCGGAAGTCGTTGTAACGCAGGACACCAATGGCGAGTATGGCCACAAGCAGCACATGATGATTGCTGACGCCGCGCAGAACTGCATTGCATTGGCAGCAAACGAGGATGAATTCACCGCGTCCACCATTGCATACGGCACTTGGCAGGTCAAAAAGCTGTACCTGCACCTGTACCCCGAAAATCAGATTACGTTTGACTGGACGGTTCCGCTCAAGAGCATGAATGGCGCGACCGGCATCGAGCTGGCGGAAGAAGCCTATACCCTGCACAAGACGCAGGCCTCCTCCGGCATGAGCGTCACCGAAACGGGCACGAAGTACGACAACCGCGTGTTCGGTCTGGCGTTCACGACCGTAGGCGAGGACGTCCGCAAAGACGACTTCCTCGAAAACATCTACGACGCGCCCGGTTCTTACGATGCGGCGGCAAACAACGTAGAGGCCACGCCCGCGCCCACCGAAGTGCCCGCATACATGGCGCACATGCCTGCCCTCAACGCCAAGGGTTTCCTCGATGAAGGCGAATACCTCTACTCTTCCGAGGACGAGGGACTGTGGATTTACGTCAGCCAGACCAGCAAAGTCATCATCCAGCGCAAATACGACGCAACCCAGCCGCTGACGTGGTTTGAGGCGGATCTGTACGGTGATTTGGACGCGGGCGAAATGCTCCGCACGGTGCAAAACGACCCGGAGAAGATGGGCAAGGTGCGCGTGGACGCGACAGAAACCGCAAAGAAGCACAACGTCGTTTTTGCGATGAACACGGACTACTACACTTACCGCGTCGCCGTGAACAACAACCGCCACACGGGCATTGTCATCCGCGACGGGCGCATTCTCTATGACGACCCGTACACCGAAAAGCAGGTAACGAACTCCATGTTCCCGAATCTGGACATGCTGGCGTTCATGCCTGACGGCAGCCTTAAAGTCTACCACAGCTGGGAAAAGACGGCGCAGGAGTTCATCGACGAGGGTGTACAGACGGTGTACTCCTTCGGCCCGTATCTGCTGCTGGACGGCAAAGTGTCCGAGCGCGCCTACGCCAACAATGAGAACAAGAATCCGCGCTGCGCCATCGGCATGGTCGAACCCGGTCACTACGTCGCCATCATGTGCGAAGGGCGCCTGAAGCGCTCCGCAGGCGTTACCATCAGCTATCTGGCGAAGATGATGCGTGCTAAGGGCTGTCAGGTCGCCTTCAACATGGACGGCGGGCAGACGGCAGTGATGGTCTTCATGGGCAAGCAGCTCAACCAGATTGGCGCTTACGACGGCGGCAAGACCAACTCCCGCCCGACAAGCGAAGTGCTGGGCTTCGGCACATCCGAGCAGGTCGGGACGTACGAAGTGCAATAAACATACGATATCGGGGCAGAAGAACGCGCTTCTGCCCTGTTTTTTCCCGAAAAAATCGCGAAATTACGGCTCTCACCCTTGACGTGACAAGCACCAAAATGCTATAATAAAGCGTTTTCAAGCTACTATTTCGCGGGAAATGCCGGTTTGCGGCGCTTCCCTGACTTTTTCAGGAGGGATTTTCTGATGTCTGGGCATTCCAAGTGGCATAATATTCAGGCGAAGAAGGGCAAGGCGGATGCTGCCCGCGGCGCTGTTTTCACCAAGATTGGCCGTGAAATCGCGATTGCTGTGCGCGATGGCGGCGCAAACCCCGAATCCAACGGCAAGCTGCGCGACATCATTGCCAAGGCGAAAGCCAACAATATGCCGAATGACAATATTCAGCGCTCCATCAAGAAGGCGAGCGGTGAACTGTCCAACGTGACCTACGAGCAGATCACCTATGAAGGCTATGCGCCCGGCGGCGTTGCGGTCATCGTTGATACCATCACCGACAACCGCAACCGTACCGCTTCCGACGTGCGCCACTGCTTTGCCAAGAACGGCGGCAACCTCGGCACGACTGGCTCCGTCAGCTTCATGTTCGACGAGAAGGGCGTTCTGGTGGTGGAACGCACTCCCGGTTCGGACGAAGAAGAAATGATGATGATGGCGCTGGACGCCGGTGCGGAAGACATGAAGGTGGATGACGACGCCTACGAAATCTACACCGCGCCGAACGACTTCTCCACCGTCCGCGAAGCGCTGGAGAAGCAGGGCGTCACCTTCCTGACCGCTGAAGTGGACAAGATTCCGCAGAACACGGTTGCGCTGCCTGACGAAGAAACGATCCAGAAGATTCAGAAGCTGCTGGAGATGCTGGAGGACAACGACGACGTGCAGAACGTGTATCACAATGCCGAACTGCCGGAAGAAGAGGACGACGAGGACTAATCCTCCGCCGATTTTCACTGCCCCCTGCCGAGGAGTTTTCCTTCTCGGCAGGGGGATTTTTTGATTTCTGAAAGTCTTTTGCAATGTCCTATTATTCCGCCCAAAACAAAAAAATGCCGCAGATTTCTCTGCGGCGTTCGTGGCTCAAATAGGATTCGAACCTATGACACTTCGGGTATGAACCGAATGCTCTGGCCAGCTGAGCTATTGAGCCAAATGGTTGCGGGGGTAGGACTTGAACCTACGACCTCCGGGTTATGAGCCCGACGAGCTACCAAGCTGCTCTACCCCGCGTCATTCCGTCGCTTTTATCGGCGACATTGATTATTATACCCTATTCCAACGGTTTTGTCAAGAGGGTGCGGAAAGTTTTTTTGCAGCGGAAGCAGAGGATGAAAACGTGGCTGCCGACCTTCTTTCCCGAAAGCCAGCAGCCACGCCAATTCACGCCCCTCCGCGAGGGGCGACCTGTGCCGTTCCCGCAGATTTCAACGAACTCTTGGAGATTTCAATTCACGCCCCTCCGCGAGGGGCGACCTGCCTGCCACTTGACACGGCGGCACTTACTCATTTCAATTCACGCCCCTCCGCGAGGGGCGACATATGGTACAGGTCGAAGTCGAGCAGCGTTCGCCCATTTCAATTCACGCCTCTCCGCGAGGGGCGACCCGTCTCACACATGGACAAGAGTCGAATACCTGCTATTTCAATTCACGCCCCTCCGCGAGGGGCGACGAAAAGAACTTACGGGATTTACGGCAAGAGGAAATTTCAATTCACGCCCCTCCGCGAGGGGCGACCTGCCTGCCACTTGACACGGCGGCACTTACTCATTTCAATTCACGCCCCTCCGCGAGGGGCGACCTGATATGGGGCTGGATGTATCGAACGGATTAAATTTCAATTCACGCCCCTCCGCGAGGGGCGACGCGAAGCCGCGCCGCAGCATCGGTATTTATTTCTATTTCAATTCACGCCCCTCCGCGAGGGGCGACTGACGCAATTATGCGATACATGGACGGAGAGTGAATTTCAATTCACGCCCCTCCGCGAGGGGCGACGATTGTCAGCGCATTCAGCCATTCTTGCATTTCATTTCAATTCACGCCCCTCCGCGAGGGGCGACAGTTTTTCAGTTCCGCAATGTCAAGAGAATTTGTATTTCAATTCACGCCCCTCCGCGAGGGGCGACCGGAGCTTCTGCGCCACGCCGTTGCCTTCGTAGATATTTCAATTCACGCCCCTCCGCGAGGGGCGACTGGTTCGGGAGAAACTACTTTCGCTGGAATCGGATTTCAATTCACGCCCCTCCGCGAGGGGCGACCCAAGCAAACAGAGCAATGGTTATCTTTCAGTTATTTCAATTCACGCCCCTCCGCGAGGGGCGACCGATTCCGGGTCGGAATTCCGCAGCGCCCATCATATTTCAATTCACGCCCCTCCGCGAGGGGCGACTGAAGCCGGTGCTGCTGTTCGACAAGCTCATCCAATTTCAATTCACGCCCCTCCGCGAGGGGCGACGTGGGAGGAAAAGCAAAAATGAAAAAGTATGAACTATTTCAATTCACGCCCCTCCGCGAGGGGCGACACAAACTGATTGACGCGCTCAAGGGCGAGTATGGCATTTCAATTCACGCCCCTCCGCGAGGGGCGACACACGATAAGGACGGCAAGCGCATCAGTATGTGATTTCAATTCACGCCCCTCCGCGAGGGGCGACGCTTGCGGACTGTACGGCAAGCCGCTTCCAGCCATTTCAATTCACGCCCCTCCGCGAGGGGCGACGACCTGACCATCGACTATGGCGTGAAGCCGGAACAATTTCAATTCACGCCCCTCCGCGAGGGGCGACCAGAAAGCCCTTGACCTCATCGAGGGGCGGAAATCCATTTCAATTCACGCCCCTCCGCGAGGGGCGACGCTGGTGTCCTACTACTTCCAGAACCGCGACGTATTTCAATTCACGCCCCTCCGCGAGGGGCGACGATTGTAAGCTGGTTGGTGTACTCCGCGACGCTCTATTTCAATTCACGCCCCTCCGCGAGGGGCGACGCGGGTTGATGCAGTACGGTGACGGCATCAATGCAATTTCAATTCACGCCCCTCCGCGAGGGGCGACCGAAATACTTCAGCGGATTGCCCAGCAGATGAATATTTCAATTCACGCCCCTCCGCGAGGGGCGACAACGCTCGTCGAGAAGGTAAAGGAACTGCCGGATATTTCAATTCACGCCCCTCCGCGAGGGGCGACATGCAGCTTGCGTGCAAAATCGGATGTCAGCCGGATTTCAATTCACGCCCCTCCGCGAGGGGCGACATGGATCTTGGGTGGTAGCCGGGGACTATGCCATTTCAATTCACGCCCCTCCGCGAGGGGCGACGGCAAAAGATATGCAATTTCTGCAAATCTTTTGTTCAACCCTTACAAATCAGCATGGCTTAACAATAGTGCCACGCAATTTGTCGAGATTATTTTGGTGATATTTCATAGAATCATCGTTTGAATTTTGACATCACGCCGCGCGAGACGGTCGGCCATTCATGTATGATTCACATGCGCTGAAAAGAGTGTTTTCAGCTTCCGCTATAACATCAGTAGTTCTCCAGCTTCAATGCGCGCAGTGCAACCAAGCACATCAATGCGCTCCTTGTAACTGTTGCCAAGGCGATAGAAGCGAACGGAGTCATGTTCTGCATCAATTGTCGCTGCCAATTGCGCCTTGAGCGCCGTCAGCTGTGCTGCATCAAGCAGGACTTCAAATACAGAGTTCTGAACACGCCGTCCATAGCGTTCGCAGAGTTTCGCTACACGCCTAAGCCGCGCTGCTCCCGCTTCGGTTGCTGTATTCACATCATAAGTAACAACAACCAACATTTTTTCACCTCCAGACAAACGGCGGATAGCAATCAAGATCCCCGCGCAAGACACGCGCCAGCATCATGGCCTGTACATAAGCAATCAGCCCTACTTGGATTTTTTCTCCGAGATACGGATGCGTGATTTCTTCCTGCTTTCGGTCACGCCATGCGGTAAGTACCGTTTTGCGCCCGCGCTCGTTCAGCATAACAGCCAGCGAATCGTACTCAAAGTCCTTATCCGTCAGCTGACGTTTGTTGAACAGCGACAGCGCCAGCCGGTCGCACAGCGGCGCTCGGAACTCTTCCAGCAAGTCCAGCGCCAGCGACGCCCGTCCCGGTCGAAGCGTGTGCAGCCATCCAGCCGCTGGATCTAAGCCTACCGTTTCAAGTGCCGCTTGAATGTCCCGCGTTTGCAGCGTGTACATAAACGACAGGACTGCATTCACTTCATTGCGCGGCGGTCGTCTGCTGCGCTCCACAAACTGGAAGGGGCATTGTGGGGAAATCATGTCGTCAAAATGCGCAAAGTAGCATTTTGCGGCGGCTCCTTCGATGCCGCGCATTTGGTCAACACTTGCGCATGTCTCCAGCTGTGCTGCATACTGGCTAATAGACTGGCAGGCTGCTCGAAGACTCTCTGCTGTTGCCGCATCCTGCGTCCGTGCCGTGCGCATCAATACATTTTTCTCGTTGAGCAGCTTGCCCACCAGGAGGTTCTGCACGAATTTCATGCGGAAGTCATCATCATCCAGCGCTTGATACTGCTTTTTTCTCAGCAGTACATTGCCGCTGACCGGCCCGCAAATGCGGCTGTAAAAGCGTCCATTCGACGATAGGAACGTCAGCGTAATCCCGTGCTCAGCGCAGAAACCAATCAGCGGTGTGGAGACTGCCATTTCCCCAAAGCACACGATTCCGTCCAGCATTACCGCTGGTACACTTGCTTTCTCTTCGCCGCCAATTTTCACGCAGATATTCTCGTTGCGGCAGAAAAGGTAGCTGTCTGGCGTTGTCACATAGAGGGTTTCCAGTAATTTTTTCATTCCGTCTCCACCCTCTCTGCTTCAAGAAGAAGCGCCTTGCAATATTCCTTCGCGGATGTTTTTACCTTCGGCATACAGTATTCCTGCATCGAGCAACGTTTGCATTTCGGGCCGTAAGCTGCCGACGGAATCAGCATTTCGCGGCGGACTTTCCAGAGTTTCTGCACAGTCTGCCGTACCTGTTCACGCAGCGCTTCATCAAGTTCCACATCCACTCTGCGATGCGCGGTAATGTAGAACAGCGCACCTGCCGGGATCGTCGTGTGATACATTTCCTCTAAGCACATCGCCTCCGCGCAAAGCTGAATCTTGTATTCTGATTCATCGCGTATCTTCCCATGCTTGTACTCCACCGGCAGCAGCCGCACCGGGAAATCCACTGCGGGAATCGTGCAGCCGTTTTCATCCCGCACTGCTTCAATGCAGTCGCATTTTCCGCTGATTTGCATTTCGTCCGAAAAGACACTGTTCTCGTAGAGCTTCACGAAATCGCCGCGGCGCTCCACGCGCTGTGTATGAACCCGTTCATGCTCGGCGCGACCTTTCGCCGTCTCGACATTTTCTACCCATACACGTTCATTCAGCAGCAGCGCGGCGCGCCGCAGACAGTAATCTGCCTGCGACAGCCACGATAACGGAAGATACTCCTGCTCGTCATCCACGGGTAAACCAGCTTTCTCCCTGCGGCAGTTCATCCCAGACAATCTCCCCGTAAGGATTGCTCAAGAAGCCCATCCGTACCCCCGCAGGCACCTTATCCAGCGCCACCTTTGCTTCATAGTCACGATAATTGCGGGGGAAATCCACCTTCTTCTGCACCGTCACCAGTTCAAAGAGTTTATGCGCCGGTGCACAGCCCAATTTGGCTTGACGTGCGCGCTGTTCAGGATTCGTATCCGTGCCTTCGTGCTTGAAGATGATGAGCGGAGAAACAACCTCCATTTCGCCCTTGCTCGCCGAACGGTCATGCTCATACATGTTGAGAATCGCCTCAAACAGCGCCTTCATATCAGCTTCATCGAATCCCGTTTCCGCTGCAAGATTCGCGCTGATGAAGCCACGCACCTCATACAGACCAAAGGGGATAATCTGCTTGCGTCCCATCGTCCGAAGTTCGTCCTCTGGTGTTTTCTGCTCCTCCTCTTCGTATTCCTCATATGTCTTTTTGCTGGATTTGTCGTTTCCGCCCAAGGCAGCTGCCATGCGCGTGATGGATATATCCAACGGCAGGACAGGATCTAAGCTCTTGCCAAAAGCAATCTGAACAGGACCGCGAACTTGCCCTGCATTCGGTCCTGTGGACATCACCGCGCCAAAGGTACGCACATCATAGAAGAGTTCGCACGCCTTTCTGCGCGCCGCGTAAACCGGGTTCTTTCCTTTTGCGCCCTCGACATTTGCTTCACGTCTTGCCAGTGCAATCTGCTTATTCAGGTTCACTGACTTCTGCACGAAAATCCCCATGCCCGGCACGCCCGGATAAGCAATTTCAATGTAGCTGCGAATACGGCGTTTCGTGGCCACGTCGGTAATCAATCCCTGCATGGTCTGCGGGTCAATCCGGGGCATGTTGCCCATATCCGGGTCGCCGTTCGGGTTGGCATTGGTGCAAGCAACATAGTACATAAATTCGTAACGGTTCTGCAGTGCCATTTTCTTATTCCTCCTCGTCCGTTTCTGCCTCTTCGTTCTGTGCTTTCTGCATTTTTAGTTCTTTAAGTCTCTTGTTCAATTCTGCCGTCATTTGGCGATACCCCAGCGCAAAATAAGCCTGCTGCTCCAAATTCAACACAGTAGGGATTTCTGCAATGTCGCAAGTGACCGCATCCAACATTTCTTGATACAGTTCCAAGTAATCATTGCTTTTAATTTTGTCCTGATGCGGTACTGAATGGATGGACAGCTGCCCCAATACCAGCGCCGGCATCTGGCAGGCAGATGCATAGTAGCGCTGTACAATCCCTGCTTTAACTTTCCGCATCGCAAACTGCTGCATACTCGCATACACGGCGACCCACGCGCCGCAGCGGTACGCAACATTCGTATTTTCCGCCTGATACATAGCTTCTATCACGCCTTCCTTTCGATTGTTTTTCCGAATCAGCCATACTTTCAGCCATTGGCAGCACATTGCATTGGGCACGGGCGCATGTTTATCTTCTTCGCTGGCACTGGCCATTTGATTGCGAATGTATCGCAGCGCACGAACCGCCACGGAATCCGGCAGCATACTGTCCGTCAAGATTGCGTGCAGCACCGCTGGCGTAATTCCCGAAAGTTCCTTTCTCATTCGCTCGAAAAATTCTTTTTTCGTTTCGCTTTTTTTACTTTTTTGTTTAGGTTTCAAGCGAATCATCATTGCTTTCAGCGAATTAATTTTTGTGAATCCCGTTCCACCGAGATCGACCATTTGCAAGTCATTGCGCCATTGCTGGATATTCTTCTCTAATTCACCGTAATTACCATGATCATAGCTGTGAATCCGCGCACGCCCTTTGACGCCGGACAGCAGCAGAATATAATACTGTGTGCTGGCTGGAATCGCTGTTGCAGCTTCCCCGCTTTCAATGCTTACAAGACGTTTAGCTGGAATATCGCGTTCAGCATCAGGATTTGACGGTGCTTCTACCGTTTCATCAAATTCTTCATCGTCGTCGTATCCATCATCATCTTCCGTCTGCTGTTCTGTTCCCTGATTCTTAGGATCGCCATCCAGTGCTTGCTGCATCGGGTCGCATTCCGCAGGAACATAGCAGTCAAACCAATGGACAAAGCGCATTCCCGCCAACGTTGGCGAAAGCGTTTCGCTTGACATGAGATGGTCAAGCGCCGCTTTCACCGCGTCAATTGATTCCGCAGAAACAGGCGCATTCGCCGATTGCTTCAGCCCATATGAGCGGAATGCTGCCTTATCAAAACAGAACAGTGGCAGCGATCCATTTCCCCCAACTTCCTGAAAACCCGTAATGAGTGGCAGGGTAGCAACAGGCGTCGTTCTTTCTCCTGTAATCAGGCACAGGCTTTCTGCCGCGCCGTGCCGTGCGAACTGCTGACGGAACTCCCGCCACCATTCCTGCACCTTTGGAATTTCAACAATGGGTGTTCCTACAATTTCAAAAGAAACCGTGTCAGATGGTTTGATTTTCAGTCGTATCAATTCCTGCCGCACTTGCTCACAGCAAATTTCGTCCTCCAACAGCCGTACACAAGTTGATAATTCAGGCACTTTCTGCGCTGCCAGCTGAAGGGAGTCAAGATAGAACTGATGCTTGAGCATTTTTCGTTGCGGCTTTTTATTTTCTTCGTTGCTCTCTATTTCTTCTTGCTGAACCTCTTTCCAGAAAACAATTTCGTACTTTTCTACAAGCACATTACACTTATCACCATGTGTCAGGCTTCCACCGTCAGGGCAAAAGTATTCATCCTCGCCGTCCTGCCTCACGCCAAGGAACGTGCCATTTGCGCCAAGGCAAACCCATGCCTTTACCGTCTTTTTCACCATGCCCGGAGGCGGCAGCAGCTGGTAACGCATGGCATAATCGTACAGCGGTCTCAGCATATTGCATCCCCCTTCAGGACTTCCGGGCTATCATAGGGCGGCACTTCAATGACGCCCTGCTTCATCACCGCATGATACAGGGACAGCCTTGTCCGCGTTTTCTTGCGAACCTCCGCATCATGCAGGTCAAAAATGTCGTACACCATCAAGCCCAAATCCATGTCTTGCTGAATCGGCTTTTCGTTCGGGTCACTTTCAGAAAAGTACGCAACGCATTCCCTTAAGCCGAGCGCAGGCTGGCAAAAGCACTTGCCACCTTTAATTCGCCGTTCAGCCTGTGCATACAGCTGCTCTGCCGTACCATGATAATCCGGCCTCGGCACAATCTGCGCGGTAATGCGGTAGCGGACATCATACAGGAAAACCGTTTGCCGCTGTGTCCGCTCATCCTCTGCGCTGATTGGTTCCATATTATTTCTCAATATGGACTTCACTTCGTTGCGCCTGACGCTGATATAGCGGATAGGTTTCAGCACTTCAATTTTTGTAACCATCCAAAAAAATTCTTTAGGTTTCGCGTACACGCTTGACAGTATACCTCGTGCTGCTGATGGTGTTGGGACTGCCTGCGAAAGCCTTTCTACTTTCGTTGTCGGCGAAGTGAAGCACGCCAAGTCACCCCAAACGGTCACTGAAATCTCCATGATTTTTCATCACCTCCATGTTCTTCTCTCTGCCAAATCAGCAGAGAGGATAGCATTATCTTTGTACTATTTCAATTCTCAGCTTGTTAGCCTATCAGTGTTTCAAGCTGTCAGTACAAATATAATGTAAATCGAATGAATTGTCAATGGCAAATCTGGTATATAAGCATTTTTTTCACCATATTGGGAGGTCGTTTTTCAGCTGCATCCCCGTATCCATATGATAATCCCCCTTCCTGCGAAGCACCCAATAGCCGGATGGCTGCCTGCTCTCATTCCGTTTTCCCGCAAAATACAGCTGCTCCGCATAACAGTTGAAGTCATCATTCGCATATGCAGTCACGCACAGCTTTGCAGCTTCATGCATCCACTTCGCCGTCACGCCGTTTTCCAAGGCTTCTTCCTTCAGCTTCTCAAACAGCTTGTTTTCAGGTTCATATGGCACAAGCACCTGCACGCCGTCATTCTTGATAATGCGATAGTTTTTCTCGGCCCCTGCATAATCCTGCATTTGGATAGCCTCGCTCAGTTCCTTCTTCCCTTTCAGCTTCCAAAAGAGCTTCTGATAGTAGCGCTGAATGTCGCTCGGTTTCATCAGGTCAATCGGTTTCTCAATATGCAATGCACTAACCAGCATTGCCGCCTTTTCATACCATGTATCAGGATATAGCCTTTCTTCATCCGGAAGGAACACAAGCACTTGCCCGCCTTCGGAATGGCGGCCGTTTCGATTGCAACGTCCTGCCGCCTGAATGATTGATTCCAGCGGGGCCAGCGCGCGGAAAACGCTGTCAAAGTCCAAATCCACCCCCGCTTCGATGCACTGCGTCGCAACCACACGGCAAGGCAAGCCGTCGCGCAGCCGCTTTTTGACTTGCTCTATCACGACGCGCCGATGTGCCGGACACAATTCCGTCGTGATGTAGAATACTGATTCCGTCTCACATACCAATTTCAGCGCATCGAACAGCTTCTTCGCGTGCTTTTTCATGTTCACAATGGTGCAGATGCTCCGCTGTGCCGCCATTTTCTGCGCAATTTCTTCCCACGAGATTCTCTCATTCGGCAAAACTCGCCATGTCACCTGAACGCGGCGAAGTTGCTGATACATATCGGCATGGTTCGGACAAATCTCCGTAGCATGCCAAGTAAGGTTAGGGATTGATTGATAATCCGGCTGTGTCGCCGTAGAAAAGAGCATCGTCACATTTTTCTTCGGCAGATTGCAAAGCGCCTGAATGGTTTTGAGCGTCGCAGGAAACAATTCTGCAGGCAAGCTCTGCGCTTCATCGAAAATGATTACAGAATTCGCCAGCCGATGCAGCTTCCGAAGATTCGGCGCTTTTGCCGCAAACAGCCCCTCGAAAAATCGCACGGATGTGGTCACAATGACTGGCATATCCCAGCGCTGTGCAAACTTTCGCTGCTCTTCTGTCAGCTGCCGTTGGCTATGATCTTCCAGCAAAACGTCATCCCCGAGGATTTTCCGATATTCAATTGCATTCTGTTCCGTCAGCGTAATAAACGGCAGCACAATGATGATTCGCTGCTGACCGTTCTTGCGGCATTGGCGCAGCGCAAAATGCAGCAAGGCCAGCGTTTTTCCTGTGCCAGTAGGCGCTGTCAGGGTGTAAATCCCCGGCGCATGATCCCCCGCCCTGCCGCACGTTTCAAACAACTCATTCCGCAGTGCATTGAGTTTTTTATCAGCCGTTGAGTTTCTTGCCAGTTCCGCCCGATGCGCATTTAAGCGCTCCAGCCAGTTTTCCGCATCACATTTCGGCGGTTCCGGGATGATTTCTCCATCTTCTTCCGCTGATGCGGTGTAATCTGCATCCACCAAGCAAGAAAGCAGCATTCGCGACCAAAGCATCCGTTCTTCTTCCCCAAGCGTCATATTCTTGATTCCAATTCGTTTCCAGTCCGGAAGTTCCTCACGAAATATATCTCTTAGCGCCTTGTAATTTTCTTCTCCTGTCAACGCGACCTCCTTTCCCTCGTTACCTTCCAACCACTTTTGCGTTGTCATGCATTCAAGTAGCGAATACTTCAGCTGATTGTAGCAGAGCAGCGTCCCATGATGCGCATTGATGGCTTCCAAAATGGGTGCATAATTTGTACTTGCAATTTTTTCACTTATGCACTCTTTCGTTTCTTTCCCTGCGTATTTACTCGTTTTGATAAGCAGCCACCACAAAAACGCAGCGCTCACCCTTGCATGGTCTACTCTGGATGCGTTTCCTTCCAAGACATCTTGGAATTTATCTGTGAGCTTGCCAGCATCATGAACCGTTCCGGCCATTTCCGCTTCTTTTTCCATGCCCAGTTGTCTTCCATACTCTTTGCTCAATTCCCCCACCGCGCAAAGATGCTCCTTCACCTCCACCTGCTTGCGTCCGGGACGCTTTGACTTTGCATACCACTTCTTCATAGTATCTCTCCATCTTCATATTAAATTTGAACGGTTGAACTTCATATTTAGTGTACATAAGTTCCTCTATTTTGTCAATACTCTCAATGGTAAAATTTTAAGGCAACACCGCACAAATGAGGTATCGGTCACTGGCACCATATCCCCCCCGATATATTCACCAATTTCCCTACAAATCAATCCGAGTAATAGCAAAAGGCTCTGCCGTTCTTCCTGCACGGAAGTCAGCAGAGCCTTTTTTCATCCAATAAAGTTATATTCCAGCACCCGCAAGCCATTCGCGCCATCCGACACATCAGAATAGCACGAACGCCGCGGCTGCTATCATCTTGCTACCAAACAGGCAATCCTGTTTTGAAAAAGTGCGTGTTTTCAAGGTTTTGCAGCCCTTCATATCCACTTTGCCATTATTCCCACTCAATACTCGCCGGCGGCTTGGTCGTCACGTCCAGCACGACGCGATTCACATGCGGCACCTCATTGACAATCCTTGCGGAAATCGTGCGCACGACGTCGTACGGGATGCGCGCCCAGTCGGCGGTCATGAAGTCGTCCGTCGTGACCGCGCGGATGGCGACGGTGTAGTCGTACGTCCGCTCGTCGCCCATGACGCCCACGGAGCGGATGCCCGTCAGGACGGTGAAATACTGGTGGATATCGGCGTCCAGACCGGCCTTGGCGATTTCCTCGCGCAGCACCGCGTCGCTCTCGCGGACAATCTCCACCTTTTCCGGGGTCAGGTCGCCGATGACACGAATCGCCAGGCCGGGGCCGGGGAACGGCTGACGCCAGACAAGATCGTGCGGGAGACCCAGCGTTTCGCCCAGCGCGCGCACTTCGTCCTTGAACAGCATCCGCAGCGGCTCAATCAGCTGTGTGAAGCCGAGTTCCTTGGGCAGGCCGCCGACGTTGTGGTGGCTCTTGATGACCGCCGCGCCCGTCGCCTGACCACTCTCGATAACGTCCGGGTAAATCGTGCCCTGCGCGAAGTAGTCCAGCTTGCCGAGCTTTTCGGATTCCGCCTTGAATACTTTCAGGAAGTCACGGCCGATAATCTTGCGCTTCGTTTCGGGGTCGGAAACGCCCTTCAAGTCCTCATAGAAGATTTTGCTGGCGTCGGACGCAACCAGACGCACGGGGAAAGTGTGCGTGAACACATTCACCACCTGCTCGGTTTCGCCCTTGCGCATGAAGCCGTGGTCAACGTAGACGCAGGTCAGGCGGTCGCCGATGGCCTTATAAATCAGCGCCGCCGCGACGGAGGAGTCCACGCCGCCGGAAAGTCCCAGCAGCACCGTGCCCTTGTCGCCCACGATTTCGCGGATGTTGGCAATCGCCGTCTGCGCGTAGGTTTCCATCGACCAGTCGCCCACGCAGCCGCAGATATTCAGGAAGTTTTCGATGACCGCGCGCCCCTCGTCGGAGTGGGTCACTTCCGGATGGAACTGCACGCCGTAGATGCGCCGGTCGTCGTTCGCCATCGCCGCAACGGGGCAGTTCGTGCTGTGCGCAATCGGGTGGAAACCAGCCGGGCACTTCTTCACCTGATAGGTATGGCTCAGCCAGCAGGAGGAAGCATCCGACATGCCGGAGAGCAGGCTCGTCTTATCGTCCATCGTCACGGTGATTCGGCCATACTCGCGCTGTGCCGCCTTTTCCACCGTGCCGCCCAGCAAATACGCCGTCAGCTGCATTCCGTAGCAGATGCCCAGCACCGGCACGCCCAGCTGATACACGCCCTCGTCGCAGCGGGGGGCATCCTGTTCCAGCACGCTTGCCGGGCCGCCGGAGAGAATCACGCCCACGGGGTTTTGCGCGCGAATCGTCTCCAGGCTCGCGTCATAGGGCAGGACGCAGGAATACACATGGCATTCGCGCACGCGCCGCGCAATCAGCTGCGTGTACTGTCCGCCGAAATTCAGAATGACGATTTTCTGTGTTTCCGCCATTGATTGATTTCCTCCACTATTTCTTTCCCTGTTTCAAACTGAAAAGCAGCACCGAATTTTGATACGATGCTACCTTATATTGTGCCACATTTCCGCCGTGAAAGCAAGCCCCTGCTCGGCTTTTTTTCCTGCCGACTGATTAGTTTACATGTTAGCCTTACGTTGTTTCCTTTCATTGTTCCTTTCGGTGAAAATCTCGCCATATTTATCAGCTTTTTTCTTCTTTTGCCGCTTGACAAGGACATTTTTCCGGGTTATAATACCCATATGCCTAACTGTTAAGCTAACAGGAAGAGAGGAATGCTTCATGTTTCGTCAGGATTGTTCGCACCATCTGCTTACGACCATTCTGCCTTTCTGGGAGAACCTGACCGACTGGGAGCGCGGCGGCTGGTTCGGCTATGTGAATCATGACCTGTCCGTGGAGCGCGGGGCACACAAGGGCTGCATCCTCAACAGCCGCATTCTGTGGACGTTCTCGACGGCGGCGCGGGTGACGGGCGATAAGTCCCTGCTGCGCTATGCTCGCCATGCGTTCGCATTCCTGCCGCATTTTGAGGATAGTGAGCGCGGCGGCGTGTACTGGTCGGTGACGGCGGACGGCGAGCCGCTGGACAAGACGAAGCACACCTACTGTCAGGCATTCGCGATTTACGGCTTGGCGGCGTACATGCGCGCCATCGGCGAAAGCGACCCGGATTACGCCCCTGCGCGCGACAAGGCGATGGCGCTGTTCAACCTGATTGAGACGAAGTGCAGCGACGCAGGCGGCTACGGCGAGGCCTACGAGCCGGATTTCACCCCCGTCGGCAACGAAAAGCTGTCCGACAACCCGAAGCTGATGGAGCGCCACGAGACGGCGTCCCGCACGATGAACACGCTGCTGCACGTTTTGGAGGGCTATGCGGAATTATACCGCGCCATGCCGGACGAAGCTGTGCGCCGCGCCGGAGAAGTCTGCTTAGAGCGTTTTCTGAACGTGATGTACAATCCGAGCAAGCGCCGCTTGGAGGTCTTCTACGACCGCGACTACCGCTCTTTGCTGGACATGCAGTCCTTCGGGCACGACATTGAGGCCTCGTGGCTGATTTGGGACGCGGCAGAGACGCTGCTGCCCGAATCAAACCGCGCGCCGTATCTACACATGTGCCTGACGCTGGCGGAAGCTGTCCGCGAACGCGCATTCACCGACCACGGCCTGGAGAACGAAGTCGTCGAGGGCAAAGTTGACCACACGCGTGTCTGGTGGGTACAGGCGGAGACGGTGCTGGGCTTCCTGAATGCCTACGAGCTGACAGGCGCATCCACTTGGCTGAGGCAGGCGGAAGCGCAGTTTGCCTACATCTGCCGCGCCTTTGTTGACCCGCGTCCGAACAGCGAGTGGTTCTGGTCGCTGACCGAATCAGGCATCCCGACGGACAAGCCGATTGTGGAAGAGTGGAAGTGTCCGTACCACAACAGCCGCATGTGCCTGCGGGTGATGGAGCATCTGGCGTGATATTCCATCGGTTATCGCGCTGATGGGTGCATTCATGCTGTTTTTACCTTTCTGAATGTGCTTTCGCCTTGCGCAGGGATTTCGCTCCTGCGGGAGCGACAAGGGGGCTTTGCGATCGCCCCCTTGACCCCTTCGCAATGCACACTCCTGTTTATTGGTTTGTATTGCTGCTTAGGAACGAAAAGCACACTAACTAAAAAACTTCCGATACAATTCAATTAACTTAGGAGGGCACCGAAGGTTTCCAAAGGGCGATCGCAGACTTCGTCTGTTTTTCTTGCCCTTTGGTCGCCTCCGCAGAGGCGAAACCCCTGCGTCAACAAGCACAAAATCATCAAGGAATCCGAAAGCCAACGAAAAAACGGACTTTGCCCTCGCAAACATCCACAAATCTGGAGGTTTTATTTCACCATGAGCGGTATCACCATGCGTGACATTGGGCGGCAGCTGGGGGTCAGCGCCGTCACCGTGTCGAAGGCGCTCGCGGGAAAATCCGGCGTGAGTGAGGAAATGCGGCAGAAAATCATCCGTCGCGCATCCGAACTCGGCTATGTCAACCCCAACGCGCCGCAAACCACGCCCACATCCGGCTTGGATGTCGGCATCCTCATTCCGGAGAATTTTTTCTCCGTCGTGTCCTTTTATGCAACTTTCTACAAGCAGCTCGTGCAGGCGCTGACCGACGCGGGGCATTTCGGCATCATGGAGCTGGTCACGCATGACATGCAGACCGCGCTGACCCTGCCGAATCTCCTGCGTTCGCGCCACGTCGATGCGCTCATCTGTCTGGGGCAGCTGACTTCCCCGTATATGCAGCTGCTGACGCGGCAGGAAATGCCCGTGATCTGTCTGGACTTCCACGACCCCTTTGTCACCACTGACGCCATTGTCAGCGACAACGCTTTCGGCGCGGCGCAGTTGACCTACTGGCTGATTGAGCAGGGGCATCGGGACATCGGCTTCGTCGGGGATATCAAGGCAACGTCCTCCATCATGGAACGCTACCTCGGTTTCCTTTCCGCAATGCTGATGAAGGATTTGCCCGTGCGCCCCGAATGCGTTTTTTCCGACCGCAGCCCGGAAGGGAACACGTTCCACACCTTCCAGCTGCCGGAAAAAATGCCGACTGCGTTCGTCGTGAACTGCGATATGTCCGCGCAGGCGCTGATTACCGACCTGCAAAGCCGCGGCTACCGCGTGCCGGAGGACATTTCCGTCGTGGGCTTCGATGATTTCTGCCCGACCGCCGGCAACACGCCGCCGCTGACAACCTTCCGTGTCAATTGCACCGCGATGTGCCGCATGGCGGTCAAGCTGATTGGCGAGCGCTGCGCGGGCGACCGCAAAACCATCGGGCGCGTGGTGATTGGCGGCGAATGCGTCTTCCGTGATTCCGCCGCGCCGGTGTCTGTCATTCACTAATCCCGGAGAGCAACTGCTTTCCGTTAAACAACCAAGAAAGAGGTATGTACACATGGCTGTCAAGATGCTCAACGTCCCCTCTCTTCCCAACATTCCATGGCAGGAGAAGCCGGCTGACTACAAGCTTTCCTCCCCCGTCTGGCGTTACAGCGAGAACCCCGTCATGGGGCGCAATCCCACGCCGGAAATTGCCCGCATCTTCAACTCCGCCGTTGTGCCGTGGGAGGATGGCTACATTGCCGTTCTGCGCGGCGAGCAGGTCAACGGCATCCCGTATGTCTACCTCGGACATTCCAAGGACGGCATTCACTGGGACGTCGAGCGCGAAAAAGTGCCCTTTGTGGATGACAACGGCAACCCGAAAATGCCGCACTACGCCTATGACCCGCGTCTGGTGAAGGTGGATGACACCTACTACATCATTTGGTGCACCGACTTCTACGGTGCTGCCATCGGCATGGCGAAGACGAAGGACTTCAAAACCTTCACGCGCATCGAGAACCCCTTCATCCCCTTCAACCGCAACGCCGTCCTGTTCCCGCGCAAGGTGAACGGCAAGTTTAAGCTCCTGTCCCGTCCGTCCGACTCCGGCCACACGCCCTTCGGTGATATTTTCATCTCCGAATCGCCCGACATGGAGTACTGGGGACACCATCGCCATGTGATGGGGCGTGGCAGCAACTGGTGGGAATCCGTCAAAATTGGCGGCGGCGCTGCCCCCATTGAAACGACCGAAGGCTGGCTGCTGTTCTACCACGGCGTCGCGACCACCTGCAACGGCTTCGTGTACTCCATGGGCGGCGCGATTCTGGACATCAACGAGCCGTCGAAGGTGCTGTACCGCTGCGAAAACCACCTGCTGACGCCGGAAGAGCCCTACGAAACGACCGGCTTCGTGCCGAACGTCGTTTTCCCCTGCGCTACATTGCAGGACGGCGACACCGGCCGCATCGCCATCTACTACGGCGCGGCGGACACCAACGTCGGTCTGGCGTTCACCACGGTGGACGAGGTTGTCACCTACATCAAGGCGCACTCCAAGCTCCAATGGGGTGACGACATCGCGCAGGACGATTTCTGATTTTGCGGGGATGTACGAGTGCGTACATCCCTCTTTTTGTGCAGGAGGAGGCGCCAGAGGCGCTGCCTCTGGACTCCGGCAGGGCGCTGCCCTGCACCCGCAAGGGAGTTCCTCCCTTGACCCTTTCGCGCGATTGAGTTGACTTCTCTTTCATACTGCTTTCGCGTGTTGATGCAGAGATTTCGCCTCTGCGGAGGCGATTCCCCCTGCCACAATCAAAATCAATTTCCTTAGCACCTGTACTAAACAAACAATGCAAAGGAGCGACCACTGCTATGCAAATCCGCAGTTTTTCCTCCCTGATGGAGTCCTACGAGCGCCTCATCGCGCGCCCGAACCCCGCCAATGACCACTTCTATAACGGGCTTTATACCCGCTACCGCTACCCCGTCCTCACCCGCGAGCACATCCCGCCCTTCTGGATGTACGACGCTGACCCCGCGTCGAACCCCTTCATGATGCAGCGGCTGGGCGTCAATGCCACCATGAACAGCGGCGCAATCAAGCTGAACGGCAAGTACTGCCTCGTCGTGCGCGTCGAAGGGATGGATCGCAAGTCGTTCTTCGCCGTCGCGGAATCCGACAAGCCCACTGAGGGCTTCCGCTTCCGGGATTATCCTGTCGTCCTCCCCGATACCTGCGCAGAGGAAACGAACGTCTACGATATGCGCCTGACGCAGCATGAAGACGGCTGGATTTACGGCGTATTCTGCTCCGAAAGCAAAGACCGCACCAGCAGCGATTTGTCCGCGGCGGTTGCGGCGGCGGGCATCGTACGCACGAAGGACTTGCAGAACTGGGAGCGCCTGCCGAACCTCAAGACGCTCCGTTCGCCGCAGCAGCGCAATGTCGTCCTCCACCCCGAATTTGTGGACGGGCAATATGCCTTCTACACCCGTCCGATGGATGATTTCATCGAGACGGGTTCGGGCGGCGGCATCGGCTTCGGGCTGTGCAAGGATATCGAGCATCCCGTCATTGATGAGGAGAAAATCATCTCCCTGCGCCGCTACCACACCATCACCGAAAGCAAAAACGGCGCGGGCGCAACGCCAATTCGCACCAACAAGGGCTGGATTCACATCGCGCACGGCGTTCGCAACACGGCGGCAGGTCTGCGCTATGTGCTGTACGCCTTCATGACGGCGCTGGATGACCCGTCGCGCGTGATTGCCGAGCCGTCGGGGATGCTGCTTGGCCCGATGGGGCACGAGCGCGTGGGCGACGTGAGCAACGTCGTGTTCTCCAACGGCGCGATTGCGGATGACGACGGCAAGGTGTACATCTACTATGCCTCGTCGGACACGCGCCTGCACGTTGCCGAAACGGACATTGACCGCCTGTGCGACTATCTGCTGCACACGCCCAAAGACCCGCTGCGTTCGCCGGACTGCGTGCGCCAGCGCTGCCTGCTCATCTCGCACAATCTCGCGTTTATGGGAAAGAAGGACGACTAATGGCGATTAAATTCAAACTTGCGCCCCTGTTTGGCAATGGCGCGGTGCTGTGCCGCCGCAAGGAAGTGCGCGTCTGGGGTACGGCGGCGGATTGGCAAACGGTCACCGGGCGTGTGACGACGGCGGATGGGCTGATTCTCTCCGAAGGCGTCTGCACAGCGCGCGACGGACGCTTTCTCCTGCATCTTCCGCCGATGGAACAGGCGACCAGCTGCACACTGACCGTCACCTGCGGGGCAGAAACGTGCACATCCACCGATATTTCGATTGGCGAAGTCTACCTTGCGTCCGGGCAGAGCAACATGGAGCTGGAACTGCAAAACGCCGACGAGGGGCAAGATTTAATCGCGGCGCATGACGACCCGCTGGTGCACTACTTCAACGTCCCGAAAAAGAGCGTCTGGGATGACGACGCGATTGCCGCGGAAGCCGCTTCCCGCTGGGAGCGTGTCCGCCCCGGCTATGCGCGGGATATGTCCGCCGTCGCGTACTTCTTCGCCCGCAAACTCGCGCGGACGATTGACTGCCCTATCGGCATTATTGACTGCTACTGGGGCGGTACGTCCGTGACCTGCTGGATGGACAAGGAAACGCTGGAAGCAACCGCCGAGGGGCAGCGCTACATCACCCGCTACCGTGAGCAGGGCGGCGACAAGCCTTTTGCCCAGTGGCGGCAGGAGGAAGATGCCTTTTGGGTTGAAATGAACGCATGGAATGCGCATGTTGCTCAGCTGAAGAAGGACAATCCCGGTATCTCGTGGCCGGAAATCAACGAAACCGTCGGCCCCTGCCCTTGGCATCCGCCGGTTGGTCCCGGTTCGCCATATCGTCCGGGCGGGCTGATTGAAACGATGACAAAGCGCGTCGTTCCCGCGACGCTGACCGGCATTCTGTATTATCAGGGTGAGGATGACACCGCGAGAACCGAGCATTACGACGTGCTGCTGACTGCGATGGTGATGCGCCTGCGTCAGCTTTTCCGCGACGATTCGCTCCCCTTCCTCAACGTGCAGCTGCCGATGTGGATTGCCGCCGGCGACGAGGATAAGCACGACTGGGCGCACCTGCGTCTTGCACAGGCACGCGCGGCGAGCGCCCTCCAGCCCGGCGGTCTGGCGATTCTGCTGGACTGCGGCGAGTTCGACAACATCCACCCGACCGACAAGCGTACCCCCGGTGAGCGCCTGTGCGACGTTGCCCTGCGCGTCGTCTATGGCATGGACGCGCCGGAATCCCCCCGCGCACTGGGGAAGTATACGCAGGGAGATACGCTCGTTGTCACGCTGAGCGCGCCTGTGCTGCGCCGGGAGACGGGCGAACTGCTGCTGGAGATTGCCGGGGAGGACGGGGCGTATCACCCTGTGCAGTCGGTGACGCTGGATGGGACGGAGATGCGCTTGCGGAGCGTGGCAGTGCTCCACCCGGCGAAGGTAAGGTATGCATATGTGAATTGGGGGAAGGTCGCTTTGTTTGGGCGGAATGGCTTACCGCTCGCGCCGTTTGCATTGGAAGGCTAAAGGGATAAACACGCGGAAGAAGTAAGGAGAAGAAGCCAACTCAATCGCGCGAAGGGGTCAAGGGGGGACTTCGTCC
>ULUB01064780.1_pt1 | contig 26507 bp, 15 predicted proteins | sample 1958111 | NCBI WGS metagenome assembly ULUB01 (sample SAMEA4835749, study PRJEB28245) | human gut metagenome | biome: gut microbiome; material: fecal sample | place: Denmark | collected 2008
CTGACTTTTTCATCCCTCACGTGCACTAGAGAGTTTAAAAATAAAATAGGTCTTTCCACACTAATATTATTAACATTGCTAGGATCGTGTGGCAAGACAACAGAACCATCTACACAACCTTCTACTAATCCTAGTGCTACACCCACACCAAAGCCTAACACATCAAACACAGGAAAAGATACAACCTCTTCTAACAAAGAACTCCATACTGATGACAGAATTAAGCTTAAGATGATGGGAAATCTCTATCCTAATCAACAAAGATCTATCTATGCAATCGTAGATGAATATGGAAACAAGGATGTCAATTGGACTTCATCCGATGAAAGCATAGTTAAAGTTTCTAGATTAGAAAATCAAGAGCAAGAGGAAGCTTTGCTAACTTCAATGCCTGATAAGTTTGGAACTGTAATCATCAAAGCCACAATGGCGGATGATGAATCCGTCTATTCTGAGATGGAAGTAACCGTCGAAGAAGGTGAAGCTATGAACGAAGACATGTTCAAGACTGTCACCGGAGCAGCTAAATTCAATATTAACGAAAAGCTCTACGATTATGACTATGAATTGAATTCCACAGAAGTAGGTGATACTGATTTAGAAATCATATTCGAAGAAAATGACGATTCATATTTATTTAACCTTGAATACAATTTAACTGATGCATACTCAGTAACTGCATACGATAATATCAAGCAAAAAGAAACAATGAACCAAGCCTATGTAAGAAATGGCTCTAGTCTTTCCAAAGAATACATCGATATAAATAATAAACTCGCAAAAGAGACTTTGACTAATGATGAAGGAAATAAAAGAAACTTTGACACTAACTACGCCAACTTCTTAGGAGTGACTGGAGGAGAAAGTGATTATTTCTCCTATGAAGACTTCGCAACATTCGATGGAGGAAAAACATATCACTACATCGGTGGATATTACTATGAAACTTTGATTCCTTTAATGTTGTTAAGAAGATCTAATGTAGCTTTGGATGACTTGTATTTCTCCGTCACAAACGGAGTGATCGATGGAGTCACCATGATCGTAGATCCTGCCGCAACAAATGAATCTGATCCTGACACCAAATACGGATTTATAGCTACTGGAACTATTTCAAAAATAGGCACTGCTAAAATAAAACATGTAGAGCCTTTCACACATGAGACTTATCATGACACTATCGAAACAGCAAGAAATGCTTCAGCTTCAAGCCATAACTATACAGTTAAATACTCATTGGATTACGGATCGTCAGTCAATATGTACACAATGAAGTTTAATAAAGATGCTATTGACCAAGTAGTAACTATAAATGGTAAAACAACACATACTGGTATTAAAAAGACTGATACTGGATACTATGAGTATAGTTACAATGATACTACCAAAGATTTATATATTGAAAAGACTCATACAACTCCATTCCAGAGCAATACAGTAAATCGTTATCCAACATTTGCTTTCTCAGCTGATATCTTTGCTGATAAAAACTCTAATGGTGCATATGTATCACGTGGTGGAAATGGAAAGAATGGTCAATTCGTAGGTCAGTGCTTATATCTTCCTTATATGAATGGTCAATACATCGATCAAGGAAATCTCTATATCACTGATGGATATGTATCTAAGATTTCTACAAAACTAGAATCCTTTGAAGAAGAAGTCACAATCGAAGCCAATTATTCTAATTACGATTCTACTACCATCGATATAGACTGGACCAAGGCTAAAGAACACGATGAACCTACTTCATTCCAAGAAGCAAATAGTTCTTTATATAATGAAATGGTAGCATGGAAAATCGACAATGTTGTTCCTTACTTATATGCAAAGCCAGGATGGGATTATACAATCTCTCATACAAAATCATTATATGATGCCGGTCATAACGATTGTTACTTTGAAACCAATAAATTTGAAAATGAAACTGCAAGAGATGAATTCATAGAAAACTATAAGGCAAAATTAGTAGAAGATGGTTGGACCTTAACCGACAAATCAAATTACAACGATACTTACGCCGCCTATAAACTCTATACAAAGACTATAAACGGAAATGTATACGAGCTATCAGTGAGTCCATATATAAATAGTTGGAATGGTGTCGCACAAAACTCTGTAAAAATTCATGTATTCAGCAGTGCTTTATCAGTTCCAGATACTGATTGGTAATCAATATTATCATCAAGCAGCCATTATAGGATGGCTGCTTTTTGGTTTAAATCAAATTGGTTAAATCTTCTCTTGAATAAATATCGCACAATAGTGTTAAATCTTAAGGCCAATGAAAGAAGGAAATCATGAAATCTAAACATCTATCTATTTTATCTTTAGCTTTGTTGTTGGTCGGTTGCAGTGGCACAAACACAACACCCAACACATCTAAGCCTAGTACAAACCCATCATCGACCAACAAACAATCCACTAACAATTCATCTACTTCTAAATCGACTAAGTCCTTATTCGATTTGTTCGAATCCATGAAAACCGGATTGACTATAAATGGAACCATCAAAGATTTTGATGGTGATGACTTAAATCAAACAACAGCATTCACAACTAAATTCAGCGATGATTCTTATCACTACGATAGAAAAGTCGGAGATGAAGAAGGAAGCTTAGATTATTTTAAAATCACTGAAGATTCTAATGAATATGTCGGAACATATGATATAGATGAAAATAACAATCTAGTATTGACCAAAGCCTCAGATGGAGAAGGATCTTTATCCTGGTCAATGGTATCAAATCCATTCTACGATGAAACAAGTGATTCAGGTTTCTTCGATAAGGATAATGATGGTAACTATTACTTGGATTTTTCAAAAGATGGTCAAACAGCAGGTAATAGATATAAGGCTGCAAGAAACTTCACATCAAAAATAGCAATCTTATCCATAATGAGTTTTGATGAATTCAAAATTATAGTTAAGAACGACTCCATAGATTCATTCCATATAGTTAGTAAGGAAGCTAATGATAAGGATGGATCTCCATTCCATTATGAAATCGACTTCACTATCAACAATGACAAAAACGTTGATCACGAAGCTAATAAACCTGTTCCATATGAGCACAAAGACTATCATGATGCATTGAAATCAGCTTTTGATAACTTATTTAGCAATCCTTATAGTTTTGAAAGAAATGTATCAAATATAAGCAATGTTAAAATGCCTTATCTCGAAGGATATATATCCTCCTCTGTAATGTTCTATCAAATCGATGATAATAATTTCAGCGGTGCTTTAGTCAAAGATGGATATGTACATGAAATCACAAAAGAGGATGGAACATACTACTATAAAGAAGAGAAAGAAAAGGATAGCGATGGATCGTATATAACTCATTTATCCTACTCTATGCCTAGAAGAAGTGAGCCAATCGAAGCCTTCACATTCGATAAAGAAACAAATGTTTATTCATTGACCATAATGCCAGATAGATTTGCTTTTTACTTCGACTCGTTCTCTGATTTAGATGATTCTTATCATGTTGAAGATGTCACCAAAGCCGAGATCAAATTATCGAATTCAAAAATCGATACAGTCAAATTCCTTCATGAAAATGGAGGATATGTCGAATATAAGATCTATTCTGACTCTTCCAAACTTCCATTTGATATAAATACGATAAGTGGATTTGATTCTTTGAGCAAAATGTATGGAACATTCACTGGATCATTCTCTTCAACCAGTCCATTCAAGAATCAAAAAGTACAAATTAAAGTAGAGAAGAAAAAGAATACTGATAAGTATTCTAAAGATGAATATGTATATTCAGTCACATTTAAAATGGGCTTCAATTTAGATGATGAAAAAGGATATGCAGGTACAAACGTATCTATTTCAGATAATTATCTATCATTTGAGTGTGGTGGATATTCAATCGCAATATCATTATCAAATAATGAATATAAACTGACTATTGAATCTAATTCGGGCAAGTCTGATTCGACTATCTTAACTAGAGAATAAATAAATAAATAAATAAACAAAAAACTGGATTACACTGATAATCCAGTTTTATTTTATGCTACATCTATTGCAATGGCTAATGTCTGATAAGTGGTTCCTGACGCAACTTCCAATCTCAATGTCTTAGTTTCACCATTGACTTGAATTTCTTTTGTGAACAAATCACCAGAGAAATGAGTTCCTTGAGTTTTAGTAGCTATGAAACCGGCTTCTATCAATTTAGTCTCATATAGATTTATTTGTTCTAATCCACTTGTTCCAATCAACCTGTATTCTATTCCATAATACTTCTCTTTTGTTTCTTCACCATCACCATCGACTCCATCGGAATAATAAAGACCTGCTACAGATTGTCTTCCTCCAACTACTGGAATGAGATTCAAGTTATCTTTTCCACCAATTAATTCTTCTAATCCAATCAGTGCCTTAGAATAACCTTCGAGTAAAGTCGATAATTTAACATCAGAACAATCAGTTTTTATTTCTATACTATCAGCTACATTAGATTCATTCAAGAAAGTATACTTGATCTCTTCTATATTTGTTGATTTATCAAATCCGATTTCAAACAATACTGAATCATCATCGAAAGTTACATTCATCGAAGTAACAGCTAAGCCTTCACCTGAGAAATTATAAGTTTTCGTCTTTAAGAAATTTGCTCTACCATCATATGCATACTTATTATCATCAGTCTTATTAAAGAATATAGAAGACATATCAAATGATGGAAGTAATGGTGTTATAGATGAATAGATAACTGATCCATAAGCATAATAATCATTTCCAAGTTTATTGGCTTGTTGGATTTGATTGTTTCCGACATTCTTATATAAGAAATTCATCTTTGACGTTGAAGTCTCCGATTCAAGTATCAAACTAGATCCATCTGTTTTACCTGAATATTTCGATTCGACTGTCTTATTGCTGTTTTCATCAATTGAATAAGTTGTGTCTACAAAAGAATACTTGTTATTCTTTAATTTAGAAAAGACTTGATTCAACTCTTCTTTTTCTTCACCAGTCTTAGTATATTCAGCTTGTTTAAATTCAAAATCATCACCTGGAATTACTTGACCTTGAATCTCTAATTCAGTATTAGAGAAAGATCCGGTGATAGGATTGAACACTATATTTATATCAAATCCATCATTATCCTTGTTATAGATGAAAGAAAATTCTTTGATAGTTCTGGTGTATTCATGCAAAAACTGAGTGGCTAATAAAGGAAGATATGTTTTAACATAATCATCCTCGACATCCAGTGTATAAGTACCCTCATCATCTAAATAATTATCCTTTTCAAAATATGTGAACATATTTTGATATCCTGAGTCGGACCATTCGAGATTTTTGCCATTGATAGTATAAGGATAATAATCTATCTTATTAGAAATATCTAACATAGGCATAGATACTAAAGGAGTGAGAGCTTCTGAATCGTAAGAATAGAAATATTCTACATATACAGAATTTCTATCTGCTTCTTGATTTTGTTTTGAATCATATCTAATGAACTCATATCCATTATCCTTTACACCTATATCAAGACAATAATTTGAGTATCCATCACTAGTCAATGTTGTGGCAGTAGTTTTAAATCTATATCCATAAGCCATATCAGACAACAACTTATCGAATTTATCATCGATTGTTTCTGGCTTCTTTGTCGATGATATATCAGTTTTTTTATCCGAAGTGGAAGATATGGTCGAATTGCTAATAGATTCTTTTCCACACGATGCAACACTACCTAATAACAAAATCAAAGCAATTAGTTTAAATTTCTTCATATAGAATCCTCACATTTTATTTAGCTGTTATGTTGATCGTAATATCGCTATAAATCATATAAGCGACACTAATCATTCCAGACTCACCTATAACTTCATTGTTTTCATTATCCAACACTTGAACATTATAATCCGTTGGCTTTGCATATCCATTTACAAATATCTCTAGTCTTGCTTTCCCATCATCGCCAGGAATCAAAGTATCATCTAAAGAAATAACTGACTTATGATTGACTTTAAACGTTAGTTTTACACCATCAGGCTTATTGATAGTAGCTTTAAAGCTTTTTACTTGTGCTTTTTCTTCTACTGACATAACTATATCAGTAAGTCCTTCTTCTACCGAAAATAAATATGATCCATTACTAGATTTAATCTCTTCTTCTTTTCCATTGACTATCTTTTTAACAGTAACAATATAATCATCTTGATACTGTGATTTTAAAGTTACCGGTAGTATAGTTATGTATTCTCCAACAATAAATGTTCCTAAGGTTTTATCTTTATTCATTCTAGTTAAAGATTTATTTCCTTGAATCTCAATGGACTCGAGTTTATCCAAATCTCCAATTAAATTGACATCAGCTTTTTCTACTTCAACTATTATGGCCTTGAGCTTCAAGGACTTCTCAGGCATAGTGAAGTATCCGCTATTCTCATTCATGGTAGTCTCTATAGTCTCACCTGTTTCTAAATCTATCAATTTATTAAATCTATAGAAATTTGATTCTGTTTGGATTGTAAAATAGACTCTATCGCTTTTTCTAAATGTATCTCTATTAATAGTCATAGAACCATGATCTATTTTGTCTATATCTATAGTGAATCCATCAGCAGTATTTATTTCTATCTGACAGTCTCCAGATTTAGGCATTCTCATTTCGATAGATTGAACACCATAACTGTCATCAGAAGGATAACACCAACTACCCTTTGTTCCGTTAGAATCTATAGTTCTAGCGGCAGTAATAACCTTTCCTCTCTTCATAGTAGGATAGAAATTAAAGGTGGCTAATGGAGCACAATAATCAGTTTCTATATTGTTCTTTTTGATAACATAAGAATCAAGATCATCGTTATCTAATACAGTGATTTTATTATTTATTTTTGCCGGGAAAGTAATAGTTATATCAGATAGACCTATGGTCAATTTAAAATAAGAGTCTGTGACGTCGTCATCATTTACTTCCACACCTTCAAATGTCGGCTTGCCATTCAAAGTATATTTAGGATGAGGCTTGAAGGAGACACTATAAGTGTCGCCTTCAGTTCCTTCATAATATAAAGAACTAGTAGTAGGAATAATGGCATCTTCATTTATATATGTTATCGTCCTAACGCCTGTAAATTCACCTATAACTTTTATTTCAACATCTGCTGTTATATTCAATATATATAAATTACAAATATTTCTGATATCAAACAAAGAATAGTTATCAGTCCATTGACCATCAGCTCCTATCTTATATTGAACAGATGTCACTTTATATCCAATCTTCCTCACCAATCCACCATAGAATCTAGTATATTTTTCTTCTGGATTATATGCGATCAAATCAACATATTCATTTTCATCTAAAGAAACTTTAAATCCATTGTTGCTGATTTGATTGTTTCCAGCAGAAATAATAATAGATATGTCTTTGTTGGGCATAACAAACAATAAGCTCATAGAAGTGGCAGTACCATTGATAGAATCAACCAATGAAGGATGGTAATATTCATCATCTATTTGAATATATGTGTTAGATTCATCTGATGATGAAAAATAAGCCCCTGACAATATGAGTTCAACACTATCTCCAGCCTTGAATTTATCTCCTTCTTTTAATGAAGCATCATAAGTTGAATAGTTCTTCATTTCTTTAATTCTAAAAGAATCTAAATCCTTATCTTTCAGAATCACATCAATGTCCACATTCTTTTTAGGCATTATAAAAGATGCTTCTATGCGATTTGATGTAGAACTATTGATTTCTATCGATACATCGTCACATTCGAATCTATCGAATTCTTTAGATTCATTACTTATACCCAATACTATAGAAACCAGCTCGCCTTCTTTATACTTGTTATCGGAATGATCTAATTGAATAGAGCAGTCAATAACCTTGTTAAAAGACACTAAATATCTATCGACACTTGAATTGCTATTGTCACCACCAGTTATCGATGGTGTAGTAGGATTGCTATCGATAGAAGACGACTTACCACATGAAGACAATAAAGCAGCACCTAAAAGGATAATAGAGTATAACTTCTTTCTTTTATTCATAATTCCATCCTCATTTCTTGATTATTATATTAGAAAAACAAAAAAGTGCACGCAAATGCGTGCACTAATATAAGTTTAAATTACTTAGTTGTAAGTGTGCTGCCTACACTGAAGTAAATAGAAGCCCAATCAGCTTCAAGAGTAGCAGTTGCTGAGTAGTTGAAGGAACCTCCTACCATTTGAATTTCTTTAACTGATCCATCTTTTTTAGTAATTACTACATACATATCATCATCTGTTCTATAATCAATGGTGGTATATGTGAATGTCAATGTATCACCAACAATCCATGTGATAGAAACATCAGTCTTACCTGAAGCGTAAGAATACGAAGGTGCTGATGAAACACCGTTTACATTAATAGTTACTGCATGAGCTTTACTAGGCATCTTAGTTCCCAAGACAGAAATGGTTACAACTTGACCAGCTTCAACAATACCAGTTAATGTCACATCATAATCAGGCATGATGAATTCATAATAAGTATTTCCATTATCATCAGTCTTTTTATCGACTTTAACATCAGCATGATCCTTGATAGCTAACGATTTTACTGTGTAACCATAACCAGCAGTTGCCATTACTTGAACCTTTTCGCCGACAGCAAATGAGGTTCCACTCGTAGCACCTGAAGAGAAGGAGAAGGTCAAACCATCAACGGTATCAAATGTGACCTTCTTTGCATCTGCAGTAGTGAAGCTGATGTTAGCAACACCATTTTTAGGCATTGTGAACTTAAAGTAAGAGAATCCGTCACCATAATTATATGTAGCCTCAACTTCAGTGACTTTGAATTCAGTACCATCACTCATACTAGCCTTAGTAACAAGTTTTCCATCTACAGGTTTAGCTAAAATATAGAATTTCTTACCGGGAGCAAAATCATTGGCTTTGCTTGCATCTTGTAACCAACTTGCGCCAGTAGAAATCTTAGATTCAGAGACACCAGCATTCTCAGCGATTGTTATGTTTCCATTTTTTACCATACTTATAACAATTGTCACATCACTACCATCAGAAGGCATTGTGAACTGGTAATAAGTATTTCCGTAATTTTCTTGAACGTCTACAGCTGTATCATCCTTGCCCTGAATTTGTGCTTGGCCTAAACTATATCCACTGACTTCTTCCTTCATTTTAACAAATACATAGAAGGTCTCACCAGCACCTATAGCATTATTAGCTAGGTTATCTGATGAATAAGAATTCTTGGATAAAGATGTAGACTCAACATAAATAGAATCTACTTGTACTGTTATAGTTCCGTTTTGGATGACATTAATATTGATTGAAACATAACTTCCATCAGAAGGCATCTTAAAATTATAATAACTTCCATTATAACTATTAGTTACTTTACATGTAGTATTAGTTCCATTATTTGTAATTGTAGCATCACCTAAACTATAGCCATCCTTAACCTTCACAAACATATAGACATCAGCATTTGCACCAAATCCGTTATTTGTCTTTTCGGAAGTAGATGAAGCATAAGAACTTGAATAGTATTTGACTTCAGTTATGGTTTCATCTTTTCCAACTGTATTTTCGAGGTTGATAGAACCATTCTTTTCCACTTCAAATCCTATCAATGCATCACCTGATTCTGGCATAGTAAGTTTGAAACAAGTATCATAAGTACCCATTGTTACCTTGTTTTCCTTGTCTCCGTTTATATACGCAGCAGTGATTGTATATCCAGCTTTAGCGGTTGCGAATACATATAATATAGCTCCAGGGTTTGCTGAAGTGATTTCATTTGCCATGTATGAATAGGAAGAATCTTTAGCAACTGCACTTTCCACACCTTCAATAGTTTCAAAAGTAATCTTTCCTTTATCGGTAGCTGAGAATGTGATGGTAACATCATTTCCAGGCATGTTGAATTTAATGTTAGTATCAGTTGAATATGCTGTGTTTTCAGCACCTTGAATATCATACTTGATAACCTTGTCTGCATCGACTCCTGTAAATGACAAACTTACAGGATCTCCTTCTACATAAGTTGCAGCAGGTTGTTTAGTAAAGGTTACGACATCACCATTGACAATTGTCAATTTGTGACTTGCTACCTTCTTTCCTTCAATCTTTAAATGAAGATCTCCAGTGACTGTACCACGATTTAAATTGCTCAAAGAAATAAAAGAGATATTGTCTGTCCATGTCATTGATAAAGCCAACTCAGTCCATTCAGAAACATTGTCTGCCTTATAAGAAACCTTTGTCACTATATATGAATCGGTTCTTGCTACATAAAGACTATTGAAAACATAATTATATGTTGAATCATATAAGAATTTTTCAGAAGAGAAAACCTTGATTTCTGAAGGAGCTTCATCGATAACAATCTTATTAACTCTCTTATCAGCATCACCAGATGTCATATCCACTGCCTTAGGCATAACATAGATGTCGACATCCTCTGCAGGCATTGTGAAACTCAAATTATCGACAGTTGTTACTGAACCGGAAAGGCCAAGGCTACCCAAATCGATAACTTCATCATTGATATAGATTGCTTCTCTTCCAAGAGTAGAAGCGTAAAAATTGGAATTTGCAGCGGTCAATGTGAAATCTACTTTCTGACCAAATTCAAACTCATCTCCAACACTAAAACTTAGTGTTGGGCTATAGTAACTCATTCCACTATCGAAATAAATAGAGTTGATTTTGAATTTCTTGTTCTTAACTGTGACAGCAACATTCACTGCTTTACCGGGCATGGTGAATGAATAAGAACCATCATCATTCAAAGTGCAATCAACATCACCGGCTTTGACTGAATCTGCTTCTTTTCCTTGATCAAGGGTAAGTGTAAATGTGACTTTCTCACCTTCCTTAGCAGTCTGAGGCAATCCCTCAATCTTATAACCTTCACCCTCAGTAGCTGTAATAGCATAAGAAGGCTTAGGTTCAGGTGTCGATGGAGTCGAAGGCTTACTGGGAGTCTGAGAACTACCGGTGTTGTTGGTAGGAGTAGACGAAGGTTTACTACTTTCTTTACCACCACATGCTGTTAATGAAATAGCAGCTAACAAAGAAATAATAGCTAATTTTGATGTTTTTTTCATGTTTAATACGGTCCTTTTACTTGAACTGGTAGAATTATATCATCTTTTAAAAATCTAATTATAGTTTTTAATCATTCATTTTTATGTTTTTTAATCATATCCTTAATTAAAGCTAAAAAGAAAAACTGATAGCCTTTCTCGGCTATCAGCTTAAAGAAACAAAATGCTAGAACAATTTGATTTTGACTTCTGAAGTCATCGGCTCTTCAGAATACTGAGATAAGGCTCCAATAGAGATATTGATCGATGACTTATCTGCCGACAAAGTCAATCCCGTGACAGATAACGAATATCCACCCATAGAAGCAGGCCCAGTAATAGAAGTGCTGTTTGAAACAACTATTTCATTGCTTGCGGAATCGTAAGCATAGTCAAACTCAAGTGTTCCAATAGTTGTGTTCTGATTATTGACCATTGTCAAGGAGGCGTGGGTCGAAGTAAAGGAGACACTGACCGTGCAGTTACCTGCACCAGTAATCCAACTCAAATCATTATTCACCAATGTCTTTCCATTCAAATAAGAGGGAAGGTTATCTATATCAATTTGGCTAGATTTATCAACTTGAAATTCTTGTTTCTCATATCCACCATAATTGTTGATGAAGAATATTCCCAAAGTATTAAAGTCAGAAGATACTCTGATATTCTCAGCCATCACACCAATATAATACTTAGAAGATGAGTTGAATTTTTGACCTCTATAAGTGCTAGTGTATGCAGAATTTGAAGTAGAGCCTTCTGAATCTACAGTATCGTCAATTTTACTAGATATAATCTTAATTTCTTCGACATCGTTAACCTTGATTTTTCCATCGGTGATAGTCACTGCAATATTCTCGGTTTGATCTATTCCAGAACTCTCATTTTTATAAGTATAAGCAATACTTGTATTAGATGTGAACTTAACAGTCTGGACTGAAGTACTTGTAGTTATCTTATAAGTCTTATCCTTTACATGGTTATATATCTCAGTATCAGACAAAGGAGATTTGATGTTTATAGTAAAGATATCTTTAGTAGAAACAGCAGTTCCTTTAACTCTGATTTTGAAGCTATATGTTCCAACCTTGCTTCCAACAATATAGTAATAGAAGCTAGATAAACCATCGATGTTTCCATCTACATAGTGATCGATTTTTAAATCCGATAGTAAAGCACCAGTTTGAGAGTCTATAGCTTCGTATTCATAATCAACCTGATCATCATTAGGTGAAGCTTTTAATGTAAAGTAATTTGAATTATCATTCAAATAGACATCACCAAAGTCATTGTTATTAGGCTTGTTGTCCATAACTTCTATAGCATTGATAGTCTCAGTCTTAAATTCGACTTTTATAGAAGTAGAAACTTTATTCTTTGCTGAAGTTAAAGTAAAGATTGTGGTTCCTTCTTTTACGACATCCTTATAGCTTCCATCATCTTGTTGCTCTCTTTCAGTCTTAGGTTGGAAAATGACTAGTCCGTTGCTACCTATGGATGAGACAATCACATCTTGGTTATCTTGAGTCACTGTTATGCTATCGATGATAGGATTTCCAAGTGTTGGATCTATACGCATTGCCAACGATTTATATTTAGGAAGAATATAAGCATTCTCTTCAGCGTTGAAATCATCACTAGTTCCATACTTATCAGTGTTGGTGTAGTCACCTACAGAATCGACATTAGTTCCACCTAAACAAATTAGATTTAGAGTCTTGTAATAGAATGTATCAAAAGACAAATAGGATTCGTTGTTATCTTGACTATCGATCTTCTTTTCTCCGTAAACGAAGTTAGATCCTTCAAGACTATATTCAATCTTCTTTTTTGAAGTTTGAGACAATTCAGTAAACTTAAAGGAAGTAATCTTACTTCCGTCAAAATTCACCGTCAAATTCAATCCATAATGTGTAGAACTATAATCGAAATTAGATACTACCACTGCCTTTTCAGCAGTTATAGTGAAAATGGAATATGCATATGCTGCATAATTTCCAAAGTTGACCAAACCAGTATCTAATCCATAAGATGAATCGAATAAAGCTTTGATTCTATTAGCAAGTCCATAGACAGGTGCATGATTCAACAATACGAAGGACTCACCTAACTTTTCTGAACTACCAAAATTATAGAAAGTTCCAATCTTGCTGCCGTCATAATCGAAAAGATATGTAGAACCATTTCTGGATCCAGCAAAATAATCCTCTTTGGAATCTCCAGTCACCTTGACATAAACGGCATCGGTAAACAAAGCATAAGTATAGGATTTTTGCTGTGTTTCAGGATTTAGAGAAGCATCAGTCAAATCAGTAGTCTTAGTTTCTTCAGTAATTTTAGCATCGGTCAACGAATTCTTCTCGACAGCTTCACATCCTTCAAACTTATTGAAGAAGTTAGCTTTGTTATCGGCATTAGTATCGATGACATCGAATTGAATCGGCATCTTTATACTCTTGCTTTCACTATCTCCAAAAGAGCAAGTTGCAGTCAAGGTTCCACCTTCAAAGCTACCTATTCCTAAAAATTCAGCTGAATTAGTCGTATCTGCAATATTTTCGACACTACATATTGTTTGATCGACATCACTGGGAAGAGTCAAGCTGAATGTGACGCTAGGAGTCATAAATCCTTCTTGAGAATTAATAGTAAGTATTACTTCTTTTCCTAAAGGAAAACTATACTTTCCATGGACAGGAGAGACTTCACTTCCATCGATCTTAGCACTGAAGGTCAACTTGTCCTTGGAAGGAATTCTCATGCTGACCGAAATCTCCCATTCAGCTGAAAGACTAGGATTTTCAATAGAAGTAGCAGTGATGGTAACAGAACCTGAAGCTACACCATGAACCTTTCCAGTTTCATCGACAGTTGCAACTGTCTCATCTGAAGAAGACCAGGTCACTTCAGTATTAGCTATGAGCTTTGTATCTTCTCCGACTATTAAAGTCTTCGTTCCATTTATTTCTACTTTGGTGACAGGCTTTTTATCAGTAGGAGTCACGGTCGAAGGAACACCGGTCGAAGGCTTTCCACTAGTGTTTGAAGGATTATTGTCGTTGCATCCTATAAGGCAAGTCAATAATAACCAAGAAGATAAAGCAGGAATTAATTTTCTTTTTTTCATAAGCATCAAATCCTTTCTATTACTTGTTAGACAAGTAATTCTCAATTTGCTTCTCGATAATTGGATTGGAAGTAGTTCCAATATCATAGTAAGTCAAAGCAGCATATCCGCTTTGAGAACCATCTGACATAGTGCTAGCTAATATCAAAGACAGTTTTTTCGAATCGGCTTTATTTGAAACTTTAACTCCAACACCTAAAGGCAATAATGATTTAGTTCCGGAATAAACGTAATCAAATATCTTTTGACTTAAAGTATAGTCGTTTAAATTCCAATATGTAATTCCACCATAGGTTCCTATGTCATACTTATCAGTATCATATAAGTCTCTAGAGAATTCAGACATATAATTCAATGAATTCTCATCGCTATAGACTGTTCCGATACCGGGAAGCTTCATATTATGAATATCATCCGCATAATCTGTACCTTTGTTCACAACAAATTTCTTGACAATCATATCATTGTTTGAATCATATATAATCTTTCCGCTTGTATCAGTCTCATACTGAACTCCAAAGGAATAAATATGGTCACCGTCCTTCAAGTATCCTTCATTGGTATTAGGATCTCCATATACTTGAAGGAAATAATATGAGGGATTATAGAAGACTTTAGCCATACCTTTGCTATTCACCAAAGTGTCATAAGAATAGTTGTTTCCTTTAAAGGCATCCAATACAGTCTTCAAATCATCTTTTGTTTGAGTCGAAGGCTCATCGCCTTCGGACAAATAATCTGTAACCTCAGGAATTGATGTGTTGTTGACGTCGAAGAACTTAGCTTTAAATTTACCATATCTAGTTCCAGTATTCTTGCTATATAAATCAAAAGTAGCAGTAAACTCAGCTTTATCTTCATCTGTTATTTGAATAGTGACACCATCTACACTGAAATCATCCTGCACATTGATTTGACATAGATGAGCAAAATAATAAAAGAATTGACTATCATTCAAATAATATATCTTCTCTTCATTATTCTTCACATATCCACTCAGCAATGAGAAATCAAATGAGCTGAAAGAAGTCCTATAGTCTCCATATATGGATTTATAGAAATTGCCATCCGAATCAGCAATAGGAGTACCGATGATGCTCAATTTATCATTTGAATCTAATTTGAAATAATTCAATGATCCTTGATCCATCATCGCACCACTTCTCTCCCCACTAGAAAAAACATCCAAAATTCCATCTTGAGTGCGTTTCTCAGTGTAATCAAGCTTATAAGCTGAAGACAAGTTAGTCATTCCAGTTCCATCTAATGAAATTGTATAGTTATCGTTACAGTTCAAATATTTATTGAACACCTTATAGAAATCAAAATTCAATGGATCCTTAGCTGTCTTTCCCGAATCTATATAAGATTTGATTTGAGAATTTGTCGTACTGTTTATATCATAAACACTGGATTGAATTCTCAAGTCCAAAGGATTGTCTGATGATTCTCCATAAGTCAAAAGAACCGAATCGAACAAGATAGAGTCACCAATCGTCTTTATTTTGAGAGACTTAGGATACAAAGGACCTTGAGTCTGTCTAAGGAAGACTGTCATGATGACCAAATCATTAGCTTCATTTCCTTCTTGGCCGAACTCATAAGGATAATATCCGTCGTCATCAGTCTCAGTTGGAAGTTTGGACAAATCCAAATTTGCTACACCGTTGATATATGAATAAATTTCATCATATCTTACCCCGGTGTTATAGTTGACCAAAGGAATTCCAGCATCGACATTTCCTTCGTCATCCAATGTATATCTATAGATGAATCCATCACCTTGAGCTATACCTTGAGAATTAGTATTGTTTCCTTGTTGAAATGAATAATTGGTGAAGAAGAAATTCATATCGGATTCACCTTGGTCATAGTTACTTACATGATATCCGATAGAGAAGTTAGAATCCTTCTTTATTTCTTTCATCAATCTTTGTAATTCACCTACGGGTTGGTAATCGTTATCACCAGTATTGGATGAATTGTCGCTAGGAGTTGTAGGAACAGGAGTAGTCGTTCCATTGGAGCAAGAAGCCAACAAGGAAATCAAGGATAAAGAAACGATAATATTTTTAAATTTCATTAGAAACTCACCCCCAATCCAGTCAAGAATGTCTCAGTGACAGCATGAGAAGTAGAACCGAAATTGCTATAGGTGTAATAGACCGAGTGAAGTCCATATGTCCCTTGATAATTTGCTTGCATCTTCAATCCAACTTCACCGCTAGTGATGTTTCCATCGCTATCCTTAGTCAATTTAATATAGGAATCCTTGACACTGCTCATCCAATTGGTACTAGATTGCCAACCCCAACCGAATAATCCATTAGCCCAACCAGACATCAATTCACTATTATTGGAATGATAATAGTTGCTGTCAGTAAGGCTTTGCTCCAAATAAGCTTCGGCATATTGAGTAATTCCCATGTTATAAGGGTAGAAAGTAGCTTGGATATCGTTGACATAGAATGCACCGACATCGTTATACCATCCAGAATATCTAGCCCAGGAATATGTCTCATCGTTTCCGCTCTTCTTCCATTCGTATACAACTTTGATATTAGTTCCTTCTTCCTTAACGATATAAAGAACATTCTCTTTACGCTCACTTTCAGGAATATCCTTCAAGTATTCATACTCTTCATTGTACTTTGTAGTCTCTGTCTCGACAGGTCCATGGAAATAATCAAAGAATAAGTTTCCATTATTGTCAGTGGTGAATCCATAACAAGCATCATAATTCAAAGTTTTAGTAGTAGGTACTAACTTTGTCTTATCGTATTCATCTTTTGGATTTTTTGTATAGTCGTAATCGGCTTTCTTAGAATAATAAGTAACTTCTGTTCCTTTCTTAACTAAAACATATCCAAAGTCATGATATGAACGATCTTTAAAGTCAAAATAGAAATAGTTATTAGTACAGTAAACAGTGTAAGGATCAGCTTTCAATTCACTTCCATTAGATATATGTATGTTATAACCTTTGATGGTGAAATTATTTTGATTCAAAACATCCATGAATTTAGTGACATCATCATATCTCTCAACACCTTTTAAAGTCTTTGAAGCCAACTTTGATTTTGTCTTATCCAAAATCGAAGACTTATCAGTCAAATCAGTGAAATGGCCAGTTATCGATCCATAACTTCCTAAATCGATTTGACACTCAAATTCGAGACTATCCATATCGAGGATATTGATATAACAAGTAGTTATATAGCTAGATATGGATGATCCATACGTGGTCATATATTGAAAGACCGAAAGGACATCGGATGAAGTCAACATATATTTGTTAGTCGCTACTTTAGTTCCGATAGACACTTCAGCAGTGCTAGGAGTGATTCCGTCCAAAGTTGAGAGCATGCCGACAGTAGCTAGGTTCAAAGGTCCGTACAGCGTGTCATCGATAGTCACTCCATCAGTCGTATATTTAGTATACTGATAAAGCGAAGGGGTGGGATCATAGTCATCATTCAAATAGTATTTGAATAATTTATTGTTTTCATCCAAGGCCAATCCAAAACTAGCCGAATCATCTTCGTGATCTAAGTTGTACCAGCATTTAGAATCAAAGTAATCTGTGAAATGACCTTCATTATTTTGAACCGTGCTGGTGACTTCATAAGAGTAGCGACTCACACCAGAGACACCGTTCAAGAAGCCGTTCAATAAACTATCGCTATCATCGATGACGTCATCGGCATCTTGATTTCCTTCTAATCCCCTGCCGGAATTGTAGTCAATAGGCTTTTTATCCGTTTTGTCAGAAGGAGTGGTTATAGAAGTGCCATTGCCACAGCTTGTCAAGCTTAACAAGGAAAGCAATGCTAAAGAGATGATTATTTTATTTCTTTTCATATTACTTAATCTCTCCTATTGAAATAGTCTTGGAGAAAGAATCTCCTGTATCTAACAAACCTTTAGTCTTATCAGATGACTTGTTGATGAAGAACTTGCTATATATTCCAATATCAAATGAAGATCCTTCCTTGAACAAAGTCTTGGAAGTTTGATATCCACCATTGCTAAACGAATCGACATTGTTGGCTTCTATAACTCTAACTTCATCGAAGAGATTATCATTAGAATCAACTCCAAATCCATAGTTGTATCTGCTCGATCCTCTATCGTTAGACATAGGAAGAATAATCTTGTGTTGAGAATCGATGGTATCACCGGTCTTATATTCTTTAGAAGTATAAGTTCCATCATCTTTCTTTGATTTCACATCGACCACAAATTTTCTATTGTCGATATGATAGATTCTCACACCCTTATCGTTCATAGCTAAAGGTCTATCAGAAACACTTCTTCTAGAATCATCATAGTTCAATCCTTCATTTGTGTATAACTCGATTAAAATGTATTCACTGAAAGGATCGAATTCATTCTTGTCATTGATGACATAGGAATCGCCAGGAATAACTATCAAAGCATTTTCGTTTTGCATGCTCTTCAAATCAATAGTTGCATTTCCAGTCACCAAATAAGGTTTGGTCCAACCCAATAGCATCTTGGAATACATGTTTTGATCGATGATATTTGAATCCATCATATCGACTTTTCCAATAGGGTTATAGCTAGAAACATCAGAATAATAATCGTTCAATCCCAAGAAGTGACCTGTCTCATGAATATAAGTGTGTGTGTCGATTTTGCTAATGCCGTATCCTTCATACATGAAGTCGTAACTGGCCCAACCGAACAAGTTATAGATTGGCTTTGAAACATCGGGTTTTCTATCCTTTGTAGGGGTTTGATTTCCCCATGATGTATAAGCCCAAAAGTTATTATCGTCTCCTTTAGGTCCACCATTAGAATAATTAGGGCAAGAATATATACACCATATTCCATCGATGTATCCATCTTTGTTATTGTCGTACTTAGTCAAATCAAATCCCTTGGTGTCAGACAACCAATCGCAGACCTTGTTTACGATATCGTAAGTATCAGACAAAGTGATGTTAGCCGCATTGGTGTAACTATATCCCAAGTCATCATTGATCTCACAATAATCTGTGACTTCACCACTAAGATTCAATTTTCCATAACTGGATTGATAGTAATAATCTTTGACCGAGCAATAGACATCATCTCTTCCAGAAGAGAAGAAAGCTTTGTTTAAATCAGACTTGACTCTTTCGCTATCATCGATTCCATCACCATCGATATCGATTGTTTCATATCCAGGTACAATCAAAGGAACTACAAGGATGTTCACATCACCAGTAGAAGGGAGAACTCTAGTGTTGTAGAACTTCTTATCAGTCAATGAATCAAAGTTTTCAGTCAAGGTGACATTTTCAGGATTCACTACCTTTCCACCAGTAGCCCCACTCACCTCAACACTGACCGAGTGCTTATATATACTATCGTCAGGAGTTTGACTAGTATTATTAGATGGATTGCATCCAACTAAGAACATAGTCATCGACAATCCGATAAGTCCAAATAAATTTTTCTTCATTTTTACTCTCCTTTATCTTCTACATTGAGAACCTTTACTTTAAAAGGAAGCTCGTTTCCATCATCATATGTATAACGTCCATTGAAGAACTGATATCCATAAGACATGATGTCAAAAGGCTTACTTTCAGAATAATACAATGTTTGATTAGTCATCATTCCATTCTTATCAAAAGTATTGATTCCACTGGATTCAAGCAATCTGATTTGGTCGAAGTAATCGAAACTTTGGGGTAATTGGAAATTTTTAGATTCACTCATATTGTTGGATATAGGCATCAATATAGCTTCATCATCTTGGAGCATCTGACCATCCCAAACATATCCGTCTACGTAGGCAAGCTTTTGTCCACCCATATAATCGACAACTTTACATTTAAAGATTCTAGAATCGATGTGATAGATTCTTACACCAACTTTATTTGCCATGGCAGATCTATCAAAAACGTAAGGTCCATAAGTATCCTGTTCATTGTTTCCATCAGGTGTATACAAGTCAATCATTAAATATTCACTGAAAGGATTAAATGTATATCTAAATTTATCGATTCTATTCCCTTTGATTGCATCTTCGACACTTTGAGAGATTTCAGCATAGTTTGAAGGAATGACTATTACTGAATTGCCACTGTTTTTAGAAACATTTGTAATAGTGATTTCACTAGTTCCATACACGACATAAGGAGTGACCCATCCCAACAACATCTTAGAATAAGAATCCAAATCTCCGATGTTTTGATCCATCATAGTAGATTCGCCAGCTGGATGATAGCTAGAATCAGATGAAGAATAATAGTCCTCCAATCCTAGCAGGTGACCAAACTCATGAATGAATGTATGAGAATCTAATTTGATTTTAGATAAGTCAGATAAATCCGGAGTATCATTTTTATTTCTTTCGCAATATGATGTGTACATCATATCGAAACTAGACCATGAGAAGCCTGAAGTTGTGGGCTTATCATTTTTAGATTCAGAATAGAAATCCCAATAAGTGAAATTCCAAAAAGCTTGATTCAAAGTGGAAGAATCAAACTGAGGATTAGATTCGTGTTGAATGTAGTTTTCTGTCGTCCAATCCAAATGATCGTAGACTAAATAAACACCGTCGATGTTTCCATCTTCATTATTATCAAAATCTTTTAGATTTATTCCTTGAGAAGAGCCAGCCCAATCCACTGCACCTCTCAATATTTTATTCACGATTGTTCCTTCAGTTCCTGAAGTTATGTCTTTGACATCAGAGACTAATGTAGTGGCATCGAACCAATCAGTGACTGTTCCACTCAAATTAAACTTTCCATAACTTGCTTCACTATAGTATTGCTTGACCGATTTAAATCCTAAAGAAGAGTCATCTTTGTCTCCGAAGAAAACCTTCTCGATATCAGATTTAACTTTATCAGTCTTGTATTCATTTCCACCAGGGAGATGAACAGGAATTACTAAAAGATTAGCATCGCCTAAAGAAGGCATGACTGACTTGTTGTTAGAAAGAGTTCCAGACAAATCGTTATAATTTAATTCAAGATCCACCTTATCAGCTGGAACAAATCTACCATTGGAAGAATAATCGTTATTCTTATAAATTCTAACAGTAGCTAATCCACTAGCATCTGTATCGACTTGAATATCACCAGTGTTGCTACCATTTCCACTATTTGCTCTCTGACCACAACTAGTCAATAACAAAGAAAGCAATGAAACAGTGGTAATTAAAGCTTTTTTCTTAATGAACATATCGTTTCAAATCTCCTATTGCTGAAAACCACATAATTATATCATTCATAGATAATTATATTCTTATTTATTTAGGTTTTTACTTTAATTAATCTTAAATCTGTAGAAAGGTTAACTAATAATTGAAAAAATTCAAATCATTACTTAATATAGCATTAATTTTTTAGCAATAAATATTATTAGTCTTCGCTATTTATAACTTTGATTGGCTTTTTAGTAATAGACTTTACTATTGCACTAATTGAAGGAATTAATCCAACCACAATCACAAATAACCCATTTCCTAACATTGTGCCTTCTAAACACGTCGTTGAGATATAGCTTTGAAGCCTCAGGAGAATACACTCCTGTATCCGTAGTCAAGAAAGCAGTCTTAGTTCCGCTGGAATACAATGCTCTGAGCATTCCTTCGTTGACCGGTGTCATGCATTAATAGTAAATAGAGAAAAGAAACAAAGTGACAATCTGCAGCACCAAAGATACAAACAGCCTAACCTTCTTTTTCCACAAGGACCTGAACACCAGCTTCATGGTGTTTGAAAGGCCAAGACGTCCTTTTCTTTTACTATCGAATTGCTTCTCATTGTTTTCTTCAATCTTATTTATTGTTCTATCTGATATGACATCCCCATCCTCAATCTCTATGACCCTGTCTGCTAAGGAAGACAGCACATCAAGATTGTGCGAAGAGACTATCACCAGGCAGTCCTTTGATATGTCCTTAAGCATTTCACCTATACGCTTAGAATTCTCCTCATCCAAGGCGGCGGTAAGCTCATCCAAAATCAATACTGAAGGATTCTTCAAAAACCCTCTGGCTATGGAGACCCTCTGCTTCTGACCGCCGGACAGCTCATCCGGTCTTCTGGAAAGGAAATCGTTTAGATCAGTCCCGTCATCGGGAAGTCTGAAATGTGACAACGTCTCCACGATCTTAGTCTTGTCCTTCTTCATCCCCATCAGGTCGAAGCATACATCCATGTTCTCCTCGACGGTCAGATCGTCTATAAGGTTCAATTGTTGGAAGACGAAGCTCGAGTAGTTGTTCCTATATCCATCCAGATTCTTTTTCAAAAGCGGTTTACCGTCCACCAGAATCTCGCCTTCGGTCTGATAGTCAAGACCACCGAGGATGTTCAAGAGCGTGGTCTTGCCAGACCCGCTCTTTCCACACAAAAGAACCATCCCCTTGCTTGGCAGGACAAGGTTAAGATTCTTCAATGCCTTGAAATTCCTATGGCTTTTGGTCCTATAGACCTTAGTGAGATTTTTTTATTTGAATCATACTCTATATATGCACCCAAGAAGCAACAAATTCAAAATTGCTTAGATTCGTAAAGGACGAACGTGTGTGTTGTGTTTGTTTTAGCAATACTCTCAAACAAGCCCCCTTATATAAATAAGCCGTGAATGTGTGTGTTGTATTTGTTTTAGCAATACTCTCAAACTCATTTGCGACCTCGGGGATATCTTTGGTGGGATCTACCTTGTCGTCTTTACGACTTGGCTGGTCACTAGGTTGTTGCTGCTCACTAGGTTGTTGCTGAGACTTGGATTGATCATTACTTTGATTTTGCTTAGCGTTCTCTTGAGAGCTATTACTATTTTGTTTATTATTATTCTGATCATTCTTTTTATTTCTAGGCTGTTTAAGCTTATCTATATCATTACTGGTAGCTTCACCCCCAGCCTGCCCACCGGAAAGCCTGGCATTTATAATAGTTCTCAAAGCGTCTAACTTGGCTTGTTTTTCTTCAGGAGTTAGTTCGTTTATTTCAGCTACTATTTTTTTAATATCCATAAATAATCTCCTTCTAAGCTGTTAACGCAGTAACTAAATCAGCAAGTTCATATGTTGAATAAACATCTTTACCGTCTTCCTCTCTATCAAAAGTATCGATAGCGTCGTTATAGGCTTTAATATATTCAGGACTATGATCAGGCACTTGCACAGGAGCGCCGGGTGTTTTTGGCCTGTCCATATAGAAACTCTTTAAATAACTAACAATAAAGCCTTTATCCTCAGGTGAAACAAGAGTTAAACCTAGAATACCGGCATATTCATCAACAATAGAAGTTTTTGCAATATCGGCTACGAGTGCTCTAGCTTTGTCCGCTTGTCTATCTTCTGGCACGCTGGCAATTACATTGGCGGTCTTCATAATCATATCTTTATCATCAACATCTAAAGACTGATAGATTGCATTACTCTTTAGTTCATTTGGTAATCTTAAACCTTTTTCAAAATAATAAACTGGGCTAACGTCTGGATTCTGCTACTTATTAGCTATGCTCATAATTCTAGCCCCTATTACAGGGTCTTTAGCTTGTTGAACAGCAGCTATGTCTTTAAACGAGCCCTTAGAAGTTAATAAAGAGGCATTAAGCTTTCTAATTTCTTCACAAAGCTTATCATACATAGCTTCTACTGGTAAACCAAGCTTGTCTATGATCTTCCGTAACTAAACCGCCAATTACCTCCATTGTAGATTTTAATAAGGAAGCATCGGGTCTATTCATTTTCATATTTCTAACAACTTCTTTATCTTGTGGAAAATATGTTCGATTAGAAATTTCATCATCTTCTATAACATTTAATAAGTCATGAAACGAAGCTGAGCTAGCTAATTTAACGCCTGCTTTTTTCATCATCCTAACTGCATGCTTAAATAACTGATGAGACATTTCATGTCTAAGCAGGACATTTAACTGAAAAATAACGTCTTTTTCATCTAATGTATCAACATTGATAAAACCTTCGCCTACATAAATAGTAGCATCGCCAGGTCTTACGAAAGCAGTACACTTTGGCATAGCGGTAAAAGGTACAATCTTGAGGTCATAGTTTTTTAAACGCTCGGCAAACTTAATATGACCAGTTTCTTCAAGATTCTTTATTAAAGCTCTTTTGATATTTCTTTCTTGATAAGCGATAAAATCTTCATTGATATTATCATTCATTTTACTTAGATCTTAACCAGGCTTTAATCTTTGCAGTTCTTGCACTTACATCGACGGTAGACTTACCTTTATTACCAAAAACTTTATTATCTACATCTTGAGCCGAGCCACTGGCAGAAGTAGAAGTATCTTGCTTATGGGTATCTTTTGCTGTAATCTTATAACGTTTTATAGTCTGGCTAACAAGTTCATCTTCTGGAAGCTCAACATAGCCAGCTAGAACTTTAAGGAACATTTCTTTATCTTCAGGAGTAAAGTTTTCCGTCTCAATATCGTCTTTGAAATCATCCAAATCACCAGTATAGCATAAAATAAGTTTAGAAAGCTCTCTCTGAGAAACATAAGCAAATCTGTGGGTATAACTAACAGGCTGGCCTTTAATATCTTTTAAAGTTCTACCCAGATTATCTTTGGATATTTCATAATTTGCAACGCGTTCAACATCTGTTCTATCTGAAAATCTAAATGTACTGCTATTTAAAATAAATGTAGCTAATTTTAATTCATAGGCACTTTCAACAAACATCTTTCTTGCTTTCTTATAGTATTTAGCAAACTCTTCACTAGTATCCTTAAAAGGCTCTAACCTAAGCATAAACTTACCATTACGTTTTAAAACAGGCGTTAAAAATTTATTAAAATATTCAAGGGCTGATTCTTTTGTAGATTCAAAATTTACCCAATAGCTACCACAGCCAAGTTCAGCCGCATTTAATTCAGTGGCGCCAAGATCATTTTCGACAGAAGGGTCCATAGCTACAATACAGAATAATAAGTTATTAAAAATATGTTTAGTATCTGTGCCATCTTCATTTGTAATTTCAATGCTCTTATCATTTAAAATATCAAGCAAAGTTCCACGTAAAGCTTCAATTTGTTGTCTATATAAATTATCTAAGAATAAAACAGAATTTGGTTTTTCTAGTGCATTAAGTTTCTTAGACCTAAATTTAACAACATTTCTAATGCCGCCATTATCATCTCTAAGAGGAACAGTAATACCATTAATAATATCGTCAATTTCTTTATCTTTAGCATTTAACTGTACTAAATTAATACGTACTAAATTAATACCGTTAGTATTGCACCAATTTTTAATAACAGCAGTCTTAGAAGAGCCGGGCAAGCCACAAACATAAACATTTTCCATTTGTGAAATTCCTCTATGCATAAGTCTGCTATTTGTTCTTAATGCTTCATCAAGAATATCTGTCAACTTATTTTTAATATTTAAGCTAAGGCCCACATCTTCTTTGCTACTGGCATAAGTGCCGATAATAGCAAGGTCGTCGGCAGAAATAAGATCTGAGATAGACTTTATTTCTTGAGCTTTCTGATTAGCAACTTCTGAGGAAACAGGGACTCCATCAGCTGCGGCAGTAGATGAGATATCTTTTGCGATTTTAGAAGTAGAAGCACTTGGATCTACTTCAACAGCGGTAGCTTTTTCATCGGCTTCTCTTAAAATTGATTCATTTAATTTTCTAATTTTCATTTATTTTGTGCTCCCTTTTCTTATTAATCAGCATTCATACAATCATATATAAACTGTTCATAGGCTGATTTTTCTGGGTCAGGTTTTAATATACTGTCTTCAGCTTTACCAATTAAACCAAATGACTGTAAAGCCATGCCAAACTTACTGTCTAAGAAATTATCTACTTCTTCTTGAGTGGAATTAGCTGGATCCCACTCTAGTTTCATAGCAGCACAGACAGTTGCAAGCAGCTTGGCGCTAGTATCAAGCTGCTGTCCAGCAACAATTTCACTCCTTGCTCTTATGCCTTTAGCTTCAAGGCTTGTAGCGCTCTCACCAAAAGCTTTAATATAAGGCAACTTTGCAATAAGCTTGAGGTCATCATCAATACTTTCAAAAAGTGACGAATTTATTACTTTACATACATGTTTAGCGGCAGGTTTAGCAGCAGTAACATCTCTTGTTTTTATCCAATTATAGCCATGTTGATAATCTGCAGGTCTAACCGGCTGCATTTCATCAGCTAAAACATAAATATCGCTTAGCCAAGCTTTTGCCTGAGAAACTTCACCGGCGTTTAAATTTGAATTAGGCATATTTTATTTTTTATCTCCTTTAAAAATTATACTCATAACTAT